>Ga0214472_10005022_pt1 | contig 13924 bp, 14 predicted proteins | sample RVTome_6_FD_207662 | JGI IMG/M metagenome (GOLD analysis project Ga0214472, IMG submission 207662) | Soil microbial communities from uranium-contaminated site in the Upper Colorado River Basin, Wyoming, United States - RVT140D175 | ecosystem: Environmental > Terrestrial > Soil > Contaminated >... | reverse complement strand
ATTTTTACCATGTTCACCGTCCGGGAAGAGGGCACCCAGTCTGAAGCCTTCAAAGAATGGTTCGGCATCGTGCAGGCCGCCGAGGACCTGGGCCTGGACACCTTCTGGATTGGCGAGTCGCACTTTCGTCCCGAGCGAGCAGTGATGGCCGCCCCCCTCATCGGGGCCAGCGCGGTGGCCGCCCGCACCGAACGGATCAAGGTGGGTCTGGCCGTCCAGGTGCTGCCCCTGGCCAACCCCCTGCGTATCGCCGAGGAAGCGGCCATCGTCGACCACATCAGCGAAGGCCGGTTGGTGTTTGGCGTCGGCCGCAGTTCCTTCATCGAGTCTTATGAGGGATACAACATCCCTTACGCCGAGAGCCGGGGCCGGTTTGCCGAGTCGTTGGAGGTGATCCTGAAAGCCTGGGGCGACGAGCCCTTCTCCTATGAAGGGGAGTTCTACCAGTTTCATGACGTGGACCTGGTGCCCAAGACCTACCAGAAACCTCACCCTCAAGTGAGAGTCGCGGTGGAAAGCAAGGATACCTTCGCGTTGACCGGCAGCCTGGGCTACCCCATTTTCATGCGACACCAGATGGAGATCCCGCAGCTTCAAGACCTGCTCCATCAGTACCAGGACGCCCGACACCTGGCCGGGTTCTCCGGCCCCAATGATGTGATTTTACAGGTCGGCGCCTACGTGGCCGAAACGGCGGAGCAGGCCTACTCGGACCCTCAGGCCAGCACCGTGCACCGGCTGCGGGTGATTCAGCAGAATTTGAACCGGGTGGGCGACCAGGAGACTTACGAAAGGCTCCGGCGTTCCTCCCAGGTTTCTTACGACGAATTGCTGCCCAGATTGGCCTTCGGAACACCGGAGGCGGTGGCTGAGAAAATCCAGCATTACCGGGACGACCTGGGCATCACCGGCATATCGGTCGACGTGAACCCCGGCGGGCAGATACCCCATGACCGGGTCATGAACTCCCTGCGGCTGTTCGCCGAAGAGGTGGTGCCCCGGTTCCGGTAGGGACCCCATCGGGTCTTCGTCGAGAGTAAGGAGAGCACTGCCACGGGTGCATGATATAATCGAAGTCTTGGAGGGCAATCGATATGGCCAAATTGGCTGAGCGAATTACCGTTGACCCCGAACAGTGTGGTGGACGGCCCTGTATTCGCGGGATGCGTATCAGGGTGACCGATATCCTGGATCTTCTGGCCAATGGCCTGACAAATGATCAGGTTCTGGCCGAACTCCCCGATCTAGAACCTGAAGACATTCAGGCATGTTTGCGTTTTGCCAGTCGGCGGCTGGATCATCCGGTAGTGGCCGCTTGATTTTATGGATTGACGCACAACTTTCACCTCGACTGGCATCCTGGATAACCGAAGGTTTCGGTCTTGAGGCCTACCACATTCGTGACCTGGGGTTGTTGCGAGCCAGCGACCGGGCAATTTACTAGGAGGCACAATGGCGGAAACAGTCATTATTCGAAACCTGCGGCTGGTCAACCCGAAGGGCGTGGACCTGGATTCCGGAGTGTTTCATTTGAACCAGCGGCCCAACGACCTGAACGGTAAACGGCTGGGTCTGATGGAAAACTCCAAGGACAACTCGGACAAGCTGCTCTACGAGCTGGGCGAGATCTTCAAGGGGAAGTACCACCTGGCCGAGGTCAAGTACTTCAGCAAGCACCACGCCTCGGTGCCCGCCCGGCCGGAGGTGATCCAGGACGTGCTGGACCAGGTGGACGTGCTGATCACCGGCGTGGGTGATTGAGGGTCCTGCAGTTCGTGCAGTGTGCACGACGGAATCCAAATGGAGAAGCTGGGTATACCCACCGCCGCCATCGTGACCCACGTATTCATCAACACCGCCAACGCTATGACCCGGATGATGGGCGTGCCCGACTTCGAGTACGTGGTAGCCCAGCATCCCCTGTCCAGCCTGACCGACGCCGAGGTCAAGGAGCGGGCCGCCCAGTTGGCTCCTGAGGTTGAGCGCATTTTGCTGGGGATCAAGTCCAAAAATAATTGATCAAAATAATTGGTCTTGCCCGGAGCTGGACCCGGTGCCAGGACCTGGCGGAGTCATCAGGGCTACTGTAACGTCAACGCCGCGATACCGCCGACCACCATGATAATCGCCACCAATTTCACCGCCAGGGTTGGCCGGTCCAGGGGTTCGTCCAGCAGCTTCAGGGAGGGCAGGCTCAAAACTGTCCCGTAGATAAACACGAAGATGGGCCGGGTAGCGGTCAGCGTGGCCACCAGCGAGACCGGGCCCAGGCTGATGGCGGCCACGTTCAGCACCACGGCCAGCGGGGCCAGACTGAACTCGGCTGCCAGCAGGAGCAACAGCGTTTTCCAGCTTCTAACCGCCCAGAAAAGCTGCCGGAATGCCCCGGGTCTCCAGAGGAATACAAACACCGCCACCATTCCATAGTTGCGTATCGAGTACACAAACCACACCGGCAGTGTTTCCAGAGCGTATTTCCCGGTCAGCAGGGCCAGGGCGGTGAACAGGCTGGCCCCGATGAGGATGGGAAACGCCCGGGTCATACGGACCATACCCGCGCCGTCGGTAGGCCTCAACGAAATGATAAACGCCCCCGCCACCACCACGATAATCGCAATCCATTGTCCGGCGGCCAGGGTCTCGCCCAGGACCGTCACCGCCAGTATCGCCACAAACACCGGAAAGGTGTGGATGATGGCTGAAGCCCGGGAGGCTTCCTCGTACTTGTAGCCCAGGAACATCATCGCCAGGGCTCCGCCCCAGCAGAGGCCGGCCGCCACGGCGGCCGCCATCCGGTCCATGCCCATATTGGCGGGAATCCCGGTGATGACCAGCACCACCGTGGCAAACCCGACCAGGGAAATCAATGTCCCCATATACAGCGCGGCCAGGGTGGGCAGGTTATTGGAGGCCAGGCGCTTGTCCAGCACGGTGACCATACCAAAGGTGCCGGCGCTGAGCAGCGATATCCAGATATAGAGGGAACTCACGATTAAGGCTGGTTGGAGCAGTTGCGCTGGGTATGGATGCAGGCGAATGCTGGCGCGGGGAGCTTCATGCGGATGGTAAATATAGCATGCTGACCATAGCATGCTGATTATAGCATGCTGGCCGGCCGGTCCGACCCCCGGGCGCGGCGTAATTGCATTTCGCCTCGTGGAGGGGGGCCCGTCTCACCGGCGAAAGCCGGTGTCCAGTTGCGTGTCCCGGATTCCGGCTTCCGCCGGAACGCTCGGGTCCTCCATGGTTTGCTGGCAGGCCGTTTGATTTCAAGAAGATGGGATTGCCTTGAGCGGCGTTGCTGATCCGGACAACCGATGGTATCCTGGGGGCGTTGGGTGGCGATCCCGATACCCCTGATTCACCAGGCAATACGGACCGTGCTTGACAACTTTTCGCGCTAAGTTCACCCTGAACCTGGCAATTTTATTGTTGGCCTGTAGTTGGCTGGCCTGCCAGCCAACCGGGTCATTGGAACAAGATGGTGGATCTCCGGACAGTGGACCTCCGGCAGCGGTCAGGGTGAGCGTGGACCGGATAACCTACGTTAACTCGACCGGCGACGTGTTTACCATCAAAGCTGATGGCAGTGACCGCCGGCAGCTAACCGGCGGCGCTCAGGTAAGCTCCGGCCCAACCGGCCCCTTCCTGGCCCAGGGTATTGATTTCAATAGCTTTTATGCCTGGCCCACCTGGTCGCCAGATGGCGCCAGGCTGGCGGTGTCACGGGTGAGGACTTCCGGCGGCCAGGATGCCGAGGTCACAATTCAATTGCTGGACCCGGTTACCGTGCGCTCCAGGACCGTCTACGACAGCGACTTTCCCGGTCTGGTAGCCGACGGCTCGCCCCACTATCTGTACTGGTCGCCCGACAGCAAGAACCTGTCTTTCCTGGCCGCCACTCCCAACGGGCTGGCCCTGTTCGTTACCGATACCGGGACCGGTAAACCCCATATCGGGGTTGCCAGGGGCGCTCCTCTTTACTATAGCTGGAGCGGCGACGGTAACTCCCTTGCCGTGCATATTGGCGAGGAGATCAAGCTATTTCGGGAGTTGTCGGACCAGATCTCTGGTGAGGTCCTGGCTACTGCCCGCGGGTTTCGTGTTCCGGCATTTTCTCCCGACGGCCAATGGCTGGCCTACGTAGACCAGACCGAGTCGGGCGGCGCTCTGTTTATCGTCCAGGTAGATGATCCGGACCACCCCACCCGGCTGACCAGCGTGGGAGCTTTCTCTGCCTTCATGTGGTCTCCCACCGGTGAAGAACTGGCGGTGGCCGACCAGCTTACCGCAAACCCCATGGCTTTTGAACGGTTGCGGGTCGTTTCCGCCAGTAGCGGTCAGGAGCGCACGGTAACCGAAGAGCCGTTATTGGCCTTCTACTGGTCGCCCGACGGCAGGCGAATCGCCTGGGTGGGTCTGGAACGCGAGCAGCAGACCTTCGAATGGAAGGTGTCCTCGATTGTTCCTGGGATTGTTCCTGGGATTGTTCCTGGAGCAATTGGGGAGAGCCGGTCCCTGTTCAGTTTCTATCCCTCCAGGGAAGTGTTTACCATGCTGAGCTATTTCGACCAATACGCCTACTCCCATTCACCCTGGTCGCCCGACAGCTCTCATCTGGTGGTGGCCGGGACCGAGCGGATGCCCTTTGAACGTCGCAACGGTCACACACCCACCGGCGCGCGAGTCTTCGTCCTAGATGCAGAATCCGGTACTCCGCCGCAGGACATTTCGGAAGGCACCCTGGCCTTCTGGTCCTGGAATTAACGCTCAACCTCCCTCACTTCCCCCAATTTTCGGCGTGCCCTCCCACCTCGTCCAACGCGTCTGGTTACACCAGAGTCACCCGATTGACGGGTTCACCAGAATGGTATGAACTCTTAGCTGGACTTTGTACAAAAATCTGCCGGAGGCTGGACCTCCGTTGGCCAGTCCCGGGGTGCGGCCTGAGGAAGGTTTTGTGACAAGGTTGACCGGGAGGATCAAGGTACTCCACCGATTACGAGTCCAGCACAGGGTATTTTGACTGTAAGGTTGCCCCTGGCTCCCCCAGATTTGGCACTAACGGTAGCTGTACCTTCTGCTTTGGCTGTTGCTTGCCCGGTTGGGTCCACAACTAAAATCCGATCATTGCCGCTAGTCCAGGTTACTGAGCTGCCAATTGTGTGGCCCTGTTTGTCCTTGCTGATCGCAGTCATGGTTACAGAACTTCCAACTTTGAGGCATTCAAAGAAAAGAGGGACAGTGAAGGGACTGGTTGGCCAGCGCACTTGAACGGATTCCACGGGCCCATGTGTCACCGACAAGTTAATACTCGAAGAAACGCCTTCATCGGATGTGGCGGTGATGAATGGCTTACTCGAATCAGATGTGCCAGCGTAGATCGCGGTTATCAAGCCATCGACCTTCGAAACCGAAGTAACTGTCGCATACTCATTGGCATTACTACTCCAGACAACTGAGCGGTTTTCCAGGATGTTTTCATCTTTGTCTAGTAACATCGCCTGCACCTTGACCTGGTCACCTTCGACCAGATTAGTGCTATCGATCCTCAATTTAATTGACTTTACCGGAGTCTGTGAAACCGTAACTGTCATTTCGTCGCTAACCCCTTCCACTGTAGCCTCAATAATTGCAGTTCCCTTCGCCTTGCCAATTACCATTCCCAAAGCTGGGTTTACCTCCGCTACTTCAGGATTTCTGCTGGTCCAGATTACTTCGCGACCCGGTAAATCGGCGCCCTGTATATCCAACACCCGGGCAGTCAATTGAAGCTCTTGCCCCTCCTCTACTTGGCCGAGTCTCGGCGTAATTCGAACTGAGTTAATCTCCGGCCTTTCAACGTCCCAGGGCCTGATCACCAGGATTACGGCGACGACCACCGCCAGCACGCTCACCACCCCAGCTACGGCGTAGGCCCACCACGGAACCCGAAACGGCGTAGCGGACTCCGGCACACCAATGGTGACCCCGGGCCCCCGGGTGTAGTCCTCATCCGGGTTCGCTACGTTCACCATATCCAATTGAAAGGAATACTCCCCAGGTGGTGCTCCTGATGGTATATCAACCTGCACGGTGTACTGGACCGTCTCAGAAGGGACGAAGTCCCGTTCCGCCTCTCCCACTATGGAGAACCAGTCCGGGGTAGCTCCCCCCTGGGGTACCAACACCGCACGGCCTCGCACTGGCCGCCCGCTGGAGTCGTACACCGAAAAGGAGGCTGATCCTCTTCGCTGGGCGTTCAGAGGCACACTATTATTGGGTACCGTTATGGCAAACAAGCTGGGCATCACGCCCCCTACAATCCTCTTAACTTAGCGAAGCACACGTGGTACTATAACCTCTAAACACGTCTAGAATTCGTACTGAGTTAATAGTCAATGTGGTGGTGAAAACAAAACTAGAGATCCATCACATGTTTTTTTACACTGACATTACTGTGCAATCTGTGACTGTTGCAGCATTCCTTTATAGATGCGCAGGCTATTAGCCCACCCGTGAAATGCTGTTCTATTGACTATTCTTAAAACCATGCCCAAGCATAGTCGTCCCCGAAATAGCGACCAATCTTGAATTTTGGGACTGGTCCGGGCAATTCAATGCGCACAATGAATTTAGTCTACAGGTTAGTGGCCTCCCGCAAGAGCTGCCGGACGTAACTCAGGAGCCAGTATACATCAGGAATAGGCAGAGTTCGACATTTTGCGCTGGTGTCTAGAAAATTTGGGAAATATCTTGACTTTTTTATATTTTTTGGTAACGTTTAGAGCCTATCTCCAGGCTGTATCAGGCCATTCTGGTGAGGATGAAGCTCATTGAAAAATCACGGAAAAATCACGGAAAAATCACGCTGTTTCTCCAGCGGCTGGTGTTGTCCTGGCGTTTTCGATGTACCGCCGGATTGCGAGGAATGGGCCTGAAAGGTGATTGACGAGATTGATGAAGGCCTCAAAGCATGGGTTCGCCGAGTCTTCGACGAACTGGCTGAAGACAAAGTCAGCTTGTTCCTGGGTCCGCCCCAAGGGCTAGCCGGTAATAACGGTGAGAAAGGAATCAATCTCTACCTATTGGAACTGGTCGAAGACCCGCCTTTGCGTACTGCTGAACGTCCTCCTTTGCAAATATCCCTCCGGTATCTGGTATCGGCCTGGGCGGTTGAACCTGAAGCAGCACACCGTTTGTTAGGGCAATTTGCCTTCTCGGCGATGGAGAATCCGGAATTCCAGGTAGAATTCCAGCCCCTGTCCGCCGCCATGTGGGAGGCATTGGGGACGTGTCCGCGCCCGTCATTTATGCTGCGGGTCCTCTTGAAGAAGCCTCGACCTGCGCTGAAGAGGGAGTTCGTGGGCCAACCTCTGGTGATAGAAGCTCAACTTACTACGCAGTTACACGGGGTAATACTGAGTCCTGATGACACCCCATTGCCCGGGATAACCGTAGAATTCCCCAGCCTTCAGATTTCAACCAGGTCCGGAATGAACGGAAGGTTTGTGTTCCCATCGGTCCCGGTGGAGCCGCTGACCAGGGAGTTGCTGGTAAGCGGGAAAGGACACGAGTTCAAGGTGAAGGTCCAGCAAAATTCCTCGGAGGCGGAGCCGGTAGTTATTCGTTTCGATCCGTCAGGTTCGGTCCATTAATGTTCGGTCCATTAATAATGAAGGAGGAGCAGCATGGTAATGTACATGGCGCCAGATGTATACGTCGAGGAGGTGTCCGGCGGCGCCAGACCGATCGAAGCGGTAGGGACCAGCAATGCTGGATTTCTGGGCGTGGCTCCTGACCCGCGAGCGCACTTTAACGAGGCGGTGGACATTGGGAATTGGACCAGGTTCGTCCAGGAATTTATTCCAGAGGCAACCGCCGAGAGCACCCAGCTATCAAACGCAGTCTTCGCCTTCTTCCAGAATGGAGGTAGCCGCTGCTACGTGGTTAACGTAGGTCAGGGGCAACCAATAGCCGGTGGCGGCCGTGAACGTACCGGGCTCGATTTGCTGGAACCATTGAACGTCCAGATCGTCGCCGCCCCGGGTTACACCGACCCGGCGTCATATGATGCGCTGCTTTCCCACTGCGAAAGACTGGGGGACCGCGTCGCAATTCTGGATGCCCCCCGAGATGTCGCCGAGCTTAACCGACTGACGGAGGTTGCCACAATTGAGGGGGGACAACCTGACTCACCTTCCAGGAGACGGGTTACACCGAGCAGGGGAGAAGGTGACGCGGCGGCCGGTTCATCAGCGGGGACTGGCTCCGACACGCCTCCTGACGACGCCGACAGCATCCCCGGCGCATCGGCTACCGGCATTGGGGGAAGAGGAATGCGGGGACGTCAATCTGATGGGGGCTACGGTGCATATTACTTCCCCTGGATTATGGGACGGGACCCGCTGGCTCCCAACAATCTGGTCGTTATGCCGCCCTCGGGCTATATGGCCGGAATTTGGGCCCGTAACGACGGTACCAGGGGCGTGCATAAAGCTCCGGCGAATGAGATCATCCGGGGTGCCCTGGGCGTAACTCATCTGCTGACCCGCGCGGAGTTGGGTGAGCTCAATCAGGCCGGCGTGAATTGTATACGCGCCTTTCCGACCGAAGGCATTCGGGTCTGGGGGGCGCGCACCCTGGCAGGCAGTTCCAGCGAATGGAGGTACCTGAGCGTACGGCGCTTGTTCAATATGGTCAAGGAATCGATCGCCGGCGGCACCCGTTGGATCGTCTTCGAACCCAACGACTACACCTTGTGGAAGTCGATAATACGGGATATTTCAGCCTTCCTGATTGGCCTGTGGCGAAACGGGGCGCTGATGGGGCGAACCCCGGAGGAAGCGTTTTTTGTTAAATGCGATGCAGAAACCAATCCTCCAGACGTAATCAACCGGGGTATGGTAGTTACGATCGTTGGACTTGCGCCGGTCAAGCCGGCTGAGTTTGTCGTCTTTCGAATCAGTCAATGGGATTCCGGGACAGAGATAGAAGTGCGAGGAGCCGCATAATGGTGCAACCAGTAGACCCATATCGCGCCTACAATTTCAAGCTAGACATCCGAGACGTTACTGAGGGACATTTTACTGAATGCACTGGCCTGGGCATGAGGGTTACCCCGATAAAATACCGCGAAGGAGGCAATGACCAGGTGGTCCACTCCATCCCCGGTCGGGTAGACTACGCTGAGGTTACCCTCCGCTACGGACTCACCAATTCCACCCAGCTCTGGGACTGGTTTATGAAGATAATCCGGGGCGATGTGGAACGTCGGAACGTCTCGATCCTGATGCTCGATAGCCAGGGTTCCAGCGAGGTAATGCGCTGGAACCTCAACGGCGCCTGGCCCTGCGAATGGCGAGGGGCTCCTCTAGACGCGATCGGTCACGAAGTTGCAATAGAGAGCCTGACATTATCGTTTGAAACCCTGGATCGAGCCTGATTGTCGGCCTACCGGCCAAGGGCAAATTAAATGTTTCGACGGCTAGGGTTCATCGCGTTGATTGCTATGCGGAGCGTGCTGGTTTATCTGGTGGGCAAGCTGCAATGGACGGTCGAGTTTGTAGATAGCCTTTCGGACCGACTGCAGAACCGAAGTAACCCTCAACAAGGGGTTTCTCTGAATGCGTCCTCCCCGGACCGGTCCAATTTCGCCCGGCTGGGCGATACGATCAGTGTCCGGAGCGCCGAGGGAAAATTAGACCAGGTTGAGGAGCCGCTACACCATTGGCTAAGCAGAATGCGTAGTGAAAACCCTCCAGAACACTGGTTGCGATACGCCGAGAGTCGGATCTTGCAGCCAGATAAACTGGATATTCATCCACCTGAAAGTCCAGACGCAGGCCGCACCGAGGGCAGGACTACTGAGGGCAGGACTACTGAGGGCAGGACTACAATCGAAGAAATCCCTGAAACAAAGTACACGCGAAGGACTGGACCTGGGTTCTCGATACCGGCCGCGCCACCAGGTTCAACGAGATTATCCAATCAGGTCTTCCGACTTCAAAAGGCATTTGCGGAACCAGCGCTCACCGGACCGGCCACTGGTACTGGCAGTAATCAGCCTTCCGGGAAGCATGTTAACGAGAAGCATGTTAAATTGTGGCCGACACACAACCGGCTTTCCCCTCAACGGCCGCCGGACCACCGGGAGCGAAGTAAACTTTCGGAAAGCACAACTGGGAGGCGACCGGTCGGGGACAACCTCCCCAGCTGGTCACCGGATGAGGCCCTGGGGAGTATTGACCACCCGGAAAACCGACCTCTCCCCTGGGGTGATTGGGCAAGGGGTGACGCCAGGTCAGCCCCAGAAGCTAAAAGTAGAGCTCGGTCCAGCCTGGAACGACCGACTGGCATAGTTGCCGTGCCTGTTGCCGGACTTGTGGATACTGGCTCGAGGCTATACCAATCCCCTTCGGCGGGTGGTGGCCGTCCCCAAAATAATACTTTCCAAAATAATACTTTCAAGGAAAGCCGGGAACTGGTCGATGTGGCCTGGCCGGATCTACCCGAACCAGTGGTATCAGGAGTAAGGCTCGAACTGGAAACGGCGGCCTCATCGGGAAAACCGGAAGCTCAAGGAAATTATTCGCCGAATGAGGCAATCGCTACATCGTCCGATGGAGCAGACCTTTGGCCAGCTCTGCCCAGCATCGGCCCTATGATGTCCCCGGATAGCGATGCCGAATCCGAACACCGGGCCAGGATGCATATTCGACGCTTAGAATTAGAGCAACGAGGCATTTTGTGGAACGAGTCGCCTTTTTGATCGAAGAGACCAATGAGAGAATCAGTTGTCTGCTGAACCCCAATAACCTGGTGATGCGCCGAACGGCGGGCGTGCACCCAAAGCGTTCGGCGACTGGAAATCTGACCGGTGCCGGACTGAGCGATGATCCGCTCCTGTTCACGGGTGGGGGGACTACCGAGCTGGAATTGAAGTTGCTTTTTGATGTTTCTCTGGCAGGCTCGTCGATCTCCACCGATGACGTCAGAGATTTGACCAGGCCATTGTGGAACCTGGCGGAAAACGGGAACCGGCGCCAAGCCTACTGGCGGCCCCCGATGGTTCGGTTCATCTGGGGGAAGGCGTGGAACTTGATGGGGTACGTCGTTGCTGTGGCGGAGAGGCTGGAACAGTTCAACTCGTCGGGTAGCCCTCGCCGTTCCTGGCTGACCCTTCGTTTCCTGCGGGGCAGTGAGCTCAGTACCAACCACAATGCTGAAAATACCGCGATTTCCGGATCGTTTCCATTGGAAGAAATGCGCTGGGAAGGAATGCGCTCGGAAGAAATACGCGGGAATCCCGGTACCAGGGCTGAAGGGAGCTATCAGACCCATGCCCTAATCGGTGGTGCGGGTGATGGGGATGGCGGAGGTCCTGGTGAACGTCTTGATGGACTCTCGTTTCGCTATCTGGGATCTCCCGCACGCTGGCGCTACATCGCCGCATTTAACAATGTCGATAATCCCTTCGGAATGTCTCCGGGGCTGTTGCTGCGAATCCCGGGGGCCGGTATGTCTCGGAGATAGCAATGGTCGAGACTTCCGGGATTCCCGGCGTGATAATCACGGCTAACGGTACCCTGCTTCGCCCTGAAGAAATAGTTGCTCTGGGCGACGTTAGAATCTTGCAGAGGTTATCCTGTCCTGCCCTCTGTGAGTTGACCTTTCATGATCCTCCGGGTCCGCTGTCCTTGCCGGCGGCGTTAAACCCAGGGAGTACATTGAGGGTAACGGTGGCCGGATTTGACCAGCCTTTATTCGTCGGTGAAGTTACCGCCGCCGAACTTCACTATGATCCCAAGAATGGTCGCATGCTTCGGATCAGAGGTTATGACCTGCTGCATCGCTTGAGAAAGCGCCAGTCGGTCCGGGCCCATGTTCAGGTGACCCTGGAAGATCTGGCCCAAGACCTGACTGCGGACCTGGGTATCGCGGTCAGCGCTGCCGAGACTGGGCCTCTGTGGCAAAGGCTGATCCAACACCAGGGGTCTGATCTGCAGTTTCTCGCGGAGGCCATGGAGCAGTGTGGACTCTACATGACCTTGCGTGACGGGGTCCTGCATGTGATGACCCTCGCTGGGGTCGGGAACCCGATCCCTCTTGAACTTGGCGAGCAACTCCTGGAGGCTAAGCTTGAAGTCAACGGAGAGTCCTCTCGCAGAAAAGTGACCGCATTGGGATGGAACCCATTGGATACGGGGGTTTACCAGGGCCGCGCATCAAATTCACGGGTCGGGCGGTCCGTCGCAGCGGAGGTGCCGCCTGGTCAGGTTGGTGGTACTGGCGAGCTTGAGCTGGTGGGAAAGACTCTAGAGGATTATCGGCATGCTGAGGCAGTGGCGCAGGGCGAATTGGACAATTTCGCCGCGAGGGAGGTGACCTTTTGGGGAATTGCTGGAGGTGATCCAAGTTTGCGTCCAGGCACACCGGTGGACATTTCTGGCGTTGCCGAGCAGGTTGCCGGGCGTTTCGTATTAACCTCCGTAAACCATACCATCGATGGTCAAAAAGGGTATATCTCAGAGATTGGTTCGGCACCGCCGGTCCCTGATCGGCGTTTGAACGGTACTGATGTCGCGCCCGGGATTGTCACCAGAGTAGACGACCCCCAGGGTCTGGGACGGATCAAAGTTTCGCTCCAGACTTATCAGGACGTTGAGACCGAATGGCTGCAGGTATTGAGCGCCGGGGCCGGAAGCGGTAAAGGACTGGTGGTGCTTCCCGATGTGGGAGACCAGGTGTTGGTACTGTTCCCCCGCGGGGACCCGGCCTGGGGGATAGTCCTCGGCGGTCTTTTCGGCATGCAGGGATCGCCAGATAGCGGGGTGGAGGGCAACGCCGTCCGGCGTTACTCTTGGTCCACCCCGGGCGGGCAGCGTCTGATTTTTGACGATGCCCGCAGTTCAATCCGGATAGAGGACCGCAGTGGCAGTTATTTTGAACTGGCACCAGGGAAAGTGACATTGCATTCGGCAGTTGATCTGGACATCGATGCACCCGGGAAATCGGTCGTTATCCGAGGAAATTCCATCGACTTTCGAAGGGCCTAGATGCAGATACTCACTGAAGACGCGATGCTGGTATGCAAACATGAGCTGGGTGTGGTGATCAACAACCCGACGCAGGGCCTGGTTACGGTAGAAGGCCGCCGTGTCCTGGTTGCCAATAGTCCGGAGGGCAGGATGATCACTGGATGTCCCAACGTTGGTGCAACGATCAAGCCCTGCGTGCTGACGCTGTTGGTCCAGAAAGGATATTCGGATTGGATCAGAATCGATGGCCACCCGGTCTGCCTGGACACGGTTATCGGCCTGACCGACGGAACTCCCCCGGGCACCGTTGAGTACCAGGTAAAACAGCCGGGACAGCGGTTTGTTTCCGAGGCGCCATGACTTCCGCTAGAGATAAAGGATGGAGGTATTTGATTCCCGACCTCGACGCTCCAGAAGGAGAAGCCGGGGTTCAGCTGTCCCTGACGCGGGGTATTTCGATGCTCGAGGGATCCCGGGCCGTAAGGCAAGCCCTTCTTCTGTTGATCTCCACCATACCTGGCGAACGGGTGATGCGACCTGATTACGGTTGTAATCTCCATTGGCTGGTGTTCTCTCCAAATGATGATACGACTGCTGGGATGGCGATTCATTACATCCGGAGCGCCATCGAGAAATGGGAGCCAAGGGTCGAGATCATCAGCCTGGATGCCTCCAGAAATCCGGAACGAACGGAGGTTATGGACATCTTGCTGGAATATAGAATTCGGGCCACTGTAACCGACCATCAATTGAATTTCTCGTTGAATCTGGTGGGAGAGTGAGCCCGATGTCACTGGAATCTCCTAATCTGGACGACCGCAATTTTGAACAGCTCTTGCAAGACGCCAGGAGTCGAATCCAGCAGGCCTGTCCAGAATGGACCGACCGGTCACCCAGCGATCCCG
>Ga0214472_10005020_pt1 | contig 13926 bp, 10 predicted proteins | sample RVTome_6_FD_207662 | JGI IMG/M metagenome (GOLD analysis project Ga0214472, IMG submission 207662) | Soil microbial communities from uranium-contaminated site in the Upper Colorado River Basin, Wyoming, United States - RVT140D175 | ecosystem: Environmental > Terrestrial > Soil > Contaminated >... | reverse complement strand
CCGGCGCGGACGCGAACGACGCCTGGGGCGCCGTGCGGCCGCGCTCTGCGGGCGACTTCGTCGGCGCCGGCGAGCGCGCCCGCGCCGTGGCGCCGGCGCACTACCCGAGCCGCGCGGCGATCGCGCGCGAGCTCACCTACAACCGCGCGCGGCCGAGCCGGCTCGGCTGGTGGCTCCTCGCGCCGGCGGCGCTCGCCGCCGGAGCGACGCTGACGCGCGACCGCTGGGGGCTCGCCTGGTTGGCGCGGGCGGGCGTCGTCGCCGGCTTCGCGGTGATGACCTGGGGGCTCGCCCTGCGCTGGCAGATCGCGGGACGCATCCCGGCGTCGAACATGTACGAGTCGATGCTCTTCCTCGCCTGGGGCGTCGGGCTCTTCGCGGTGATCTCGGTCCTGCTGCGCAACCGCATGCTGGTCTTCAACGCGGCGGCGATGTCGGCGCTGGCCATGGCGCTCGTCGACCTGCTGCCCATGGATCCGTTCATCCACCCGATGCCGCCGGTGCTCTCGGGCACGCCGTGGCTCGCCATCCACGTGCCGATCATCATGATCGGCTACGCGACGCTCACCCTGGTGACCTTCTTCGCCCACCTGGTCGTCGGCGTCGAGATCTTCGCTCCGGCGCGCCGCGACCTGGCGCAGAAGTGGAGCCAGCTCGCCTACTGGTACATCCACGTCGGCTCGATCTTGCTCTTGGCCGGCATCCTCACCGGATCGATCTGGGCCGCGTCGTCGTGGGGCCGCTACTGGGGCTGGGATCCGAAGGAGGTCTGGTCGCTGGTGGCGTTCCTCGCCTACATGGCGATCCTGCACGCGCGATTCGACCAGCAGATCCACGACTTCGGCGTCGCCGTCGGCTCGATCACCGCCTACTGGACGATCCTGATGACCTATCTCGGGGTGAACTTCGTGCTCGCCGCGGGCCTGCACTCCTACGGCTTCGGCAGCTCGAACCTGGTGACGATCATGGCCGCCATCCTGGCCGTGGAGGTCGCCTTCCTGGGAGCGGGATGGCGGGCGGTGCGCAAGCGGCTGGCGGCGACGCCGGCGGCCGCAGGCTGAGGCGGGCTCAGGCCTCGACCGGCTGCGGGGCCTCGACCTCGTAGCCGCAGCCCTCCTTCGGACAGAGCCAGACGGTGCCCTTCTTCTTGGTCGTCTTCTCGGTCAGGAAGGGGTGGCCGCACTGCGGGCACGGCTCCTCGACCGGCTTGTTCCACAGCGCGTACTTGCACTTCGGGTAGCGCGAGCAGGAGTAGAAGAGCTTGCCGCGGCGGGTCTTCTTCTCGTGGATCGTGCCCTCGCCACACTCCGGGCAGCGGATCCCGGTGTCCTTGGGCGGCTCGGGCTTCGGTCCGAGCTTGCGGATGTTCTTGCACTCGGGGTAGCCGGTGCAGCCGTAGAACGGCCCGAAGCGCGAGCGGCGGAGCTCCATCGGCTTGCCGCAGAGCTCGCAGGGCGGGGTCTCCTCGCCCTCGGCCGCAGCGGGCGCCTCCGGCTTCGGCTCGAGGTCGCTCGTGTAGTCGCACGACGGCTCCTCGCGGTAGCCGGCGCAGCCGACGAAGGCGCCGTAGCGGCCGAAGCGGACGACCAGCGGCCGGCCGCACTTCGGGCACCTCTCGCCGGCGCGCAAGGGATCGACCTCGCCGAGCGGCAGCCCCTCGACCTTGACGTCGGGCCAGCGCTCGGCGCCGGTCGCGAGGTCCCGGTCGAACTTGGTGTCGAACTCGACCACCGCCTGCTTCCAGGGGAGCTTGCCCTCCTCGATCTCGTCGAGCTCCTCCTCGAGCCGCGCCGTGTAACCTTCGTTGATGACGTCCTCGAAGCCGGTCTGCAGGAGCTTGTTCACCACCTTGCCGAGCGCCGTCGGCTTCAAGCGCGCCTGCGTCTTCTCGACATACTCGCGCTCGCTGATGGTGGAGAGGATCGCGGCGTAGGTCGACGGCCGGCCGATGCCGTTCTCCTCGAGCGCCTTGACCAGCGTCGCTTCGGAGTAGAGCGGCGGCGGCTGGGTGAACTTCTGCTCCTTCTCGACCGCGACGAGCTGCAGCTCGTCGCCCTCGGCGAGCGGCGGCAGCTGGGCCGAGCCCTCCTCCTCGCCGTTGCCCGCCTCGAGCCGGTCGACGATCTCCTGGTAGACGGCGAGGAAGCCGGGGCTCTTGAGCACTTTGCCCGTCGCGCGCAGGCGGGCGCGGCCGCGCTCGACGTCGACGCGCGTCGTGTCGAAGACGGCGGGCTGCATCTGGCTGGCGACGAAGCGGTCCCAGATCAGGCGGTAGAGCTTGAGCTCGTCGGCCTTCAGGTACGCCGCGACGGCGTCGGGCGGCAAGTCGAAGTAGGTCGGGCGGATCGCCTCGTGGGCATCCTGGGCGCCCTTCTTCGAGGAGTAGAAGTTGGGCTTCTCGGGCAGGGAGTCGGCGCCGTAGGTGGCGGCGATCGCCTCGCGCACCGCGGCGATCGCCTCGGCGGCGACACGCGTCGAATCCGTGCGCATGTAGGTGATGAGACCGAGCTGGCCGCGGTCGCCGATGACCCGGCCTTCGTAGAGCCCCTGCGCCAGCGCCATCGTGCGCTTGACCGCGAAGCCGAAGCGGCGCGCCGCCTCCTGCTGCAGGCGGCTGGTGATGAAGGGAGGCGACGGCCGCTGCTTCGACTCCTTCTTCTCGACCGCGACGACGGTGAGCTTGCCGCCCAAGAGCTCGCGCTCGACGGCGGCGGCCGCCTCGGCGTCGCCGACCTCGGCTCGCTTGCCGTCGAGCTGGTGCAGCCGCGCGACGAACTCCGGCGGCTCGCGGGCGGCGAGCCGCGCGCCGACGACCCAGTACTCGACCGGCACGAAGGCGTCGATCTCGGCTTGGCGGTCGCAGACCATCTTGAGCGCCACCGACTGGACGCGGCCGGCGGAGAGGCCGCGCCGCACCTTCTTCCACAGCAGCGGCGAGAGCTTGAAGCCCATCAGCCGGTCGAGCACGCGGCGCGCCTGTTGGGCGTCGACCAGGTGGGCGTCGATCGTGCCCGGCCGTTCGAGCGCCGCGAGCACCGCCTTCTTGGTGATCTCGTTGAAGGTGACGCGGTGGACCTCGCTGGGGTCGCGGCCGAGCACCTCGGCGATGTGCCAGGCGATCGCCTCGCCCTCGCGGTCGGGGTCGGGTGCCAGGTAGACGCGGTCCGCCTTTCTGGCAGCGTCCTTCAGGCGCTTGACGACGTCTTTCTTGGTGGGGAGGACGACGTAGTTCGGCTCGTAGTCCGCGCCCAGCCCCATGTCCTTCTTGGGCAGGTCGCGAATGTGGCCGACCGACGCCTCCACCGCCCACTCGCGCCCGAGGAACTTCTTGAGCGTGCGGGTCTTGGCGGGGCTCTCGACGATGATCAGGTTCTTCGACACGGGGATTGGTCAACAGCCGAAATGGCGCGCGGATTCCGCGGACCGGGACTCGCGCTCTCCTGGCGGCAGGGCCGGGACCCTACCATCGCGATTTCGCGCGCCGCAACTTCCGGTCCTCAGGCGAGCGCCGCGTAGGAGCCGTCGAGGCGGCGCACGAGGTGGCCCGCGAGCTCGAGCGCGAGCAGCGCCACGAGCGCGCGCTCGACCGCCATTTCGCAGCGCGCGGCGAGCGCCTCGGCGACGCCGGGCGCCGCGCCCGCCGCGCGCCAGAGCGCGCGCTCGCTCTCGTCGAGGCCGGCGGGCTCCGCCGCCGGGAGCGGCGCGGGCGCCACCGGTGCGGCGCGCCCGAGGGCCTCGAGCACGTCGCCCGGATCGAGCGCCGGACGGGCGCCGTCGGCGATCAGGCGGTTGGTGCCGAGCGCGAGCTCGTCGTCGACGCGGCCCGGCACGGCGAGCACCTCGCGCCCGAGCTCGAGCGCCAGCCGGGCGGTGACCAGCGAGCCCGATCGCGGCGCCGCCTCGACGACGACGCAGGCCTCGGCCAGCGCCGCGATCAGCCGGTTGCGCACCGGGAACTGCCAGGGGAGCGGCGCGCGGCCGCACGGGAACTCGCTCAAGCGCGCGCCGCGCGCGGCGATCTGGCGGCCGAGCGCGCGGTGTCCGCGCGGATAGTCGAGATCGAGGCCGCAACCGAGCACGGCGACGGTGCGCCCGCCCGGCGCGGCGAGGGCGCCGCGGTGGGCGGCGGCGTCGACGCCGACGGCGAAGCCGGAGACCACGGCGACACCGGCGGCGGCGAGCTCGCGCCCCAGCCACTCGGCGACCTCGAGGCCGTAGCGCGACGCACGGCGCGCACCGACCAGCGCCACGGCGGGACCATCCGGCAAGGTGCCCTGCACGTAAATTGCAGGCGGAGGCAGCTCGAGCATGCGAAAGCGATCGGCGATCTCGCTCTCGGCGAGCGTGAGGATCTCGGCGCCGATGCGCGCGGCGCGCTCCGTTTCGCGCGCCGCGAGCGCCGGCGCCTCGGCGCGCAGGGCGATCGCGTCCGCCAGCGCGCTCGCCGGCACGCCCATCCGTCGTGCCTCGCCGGCGTCCGGAGAGGCGCCGATCCAGCGCTCGAGTTCGGCGGCGAGACGGCACGCGGCGCCGCGCGGCAGCGCCGAACTGGCGCCGAGCGCGATGAGCACCTGGCGGGCGCTCGGCCGCGGCGTGGCAGGAGCCTCCATCGAACGCCCCAAGACGCCAACCGCCGGTGCAGACTTTCGCCGGCACGCCGAGCGCGGGACCGCCGGCGAGATCGCTCCGGTATACTGCCGCCCCTTCGACGCGGCGGCGATCCCGCCGCAAGAGGCGGCTGCATGATGCGGAGAGCGAATCTGCTGGCTGGCGCGCTGCTCGCCGCCGTCGTGGCGACCGGTTGCGCCTCGGCGGGGGCGTCCGGTGCGACCGCTGCGCCGCAGATCGACTTCGGGATCGACATGGCGCGCCGCGGCCTGTGGAACGAGGCGCTGTTCCGCTTCGAGCAGGCCCGCCGCGAGCGCCCCGCCGACGCCAAGGTGCTCAACAACCTCGCCGTCGCCTACGAAGCCGTGGGTCGCTTCGACGACGCGCTCGCCGCCTACAAGGAGGCGGTGCAGCTCGCTCCCGGCGAGCGCGGCGTGAAGGCGAACTACTCGCGATTCCTCGAGTTCTACCAGAGCTACCGGCCCCAGAAGCCGGGCGAGACTCCGGCGAAGGGCGATGAGGCGAAGCCGTGAGTCGCCGCGCCCTCGCCGCCCTCGCCGCCCTCGCCTGGCTCGCCGGCGGAGCGCCCGCCGCCGCCGCCGTCGAAGTGCGCCTGCGCCTGCCGGTGCGCGCCAAGCTCGACCTCGAGGGGCGCCGCTCGCTCGTCGTCGCTCCCTTCCTCGTCGTCAGCCGCGAGGGGGGCGACAGCGAGCGCGTGCGCGGCAGCTCGCTCGACGTGCAGAAGGAGTTCGAGCGCTACCTCGCCAAGCTGCTGCGCCGCGAGACCGACCTCCGGCTGGTCGAGTCGGGGCCGATCGACTATCCGTCGTTCGATCTCCAGGCGCTCGCGGCGAATCGCGACTTCTGGCGCGCCGTCGGCGAGCGCACGCAGGCCGACCTGGTGCTCGCCGGCAGCCTCGATTTCGACGTCCAGGACAAGAGTGGCTACCGCACCGAGGAGTACGTCTCACCCTTCGACGGGCGCACCTACTTCCGCCAGGTGCTGGTCGAGCAGACCGGCTTCGATTTCGACATCGTGATGATGGTCTTCGACGGCCGCACTGGCGAGCGCATGTACTTCGACAACTTCAAGGATTTCAAGCAGTTCGAGAGCGAGCGCACGGATCCTCTGCAGGGCATGTTCGAGAACCTGGCGGCGCTCGAGGACCGCATCCTGAACATCTTCACGCAGAAATCCGTCGAGGCGACGCGCGTCCTTCTCGACGACTGATCGCGCGGTCGACTCTCCAGAAAGGGAGGCTCCGGTGCTCCGACCCTCGTTCCTCCGGCGTCACGCGGTGGCGGGCTGCGCGCTCCTCTGGCTCGCCGCGGCTCCCGTCGCAGCGCAGTACGCGACCGGCTTCGGCAAGAACAAGATCCAGTACCGCGAGTTCGACTGGCAGATCTACCACTCGCCGCACTTCGACGTCTATTACTACGAAGCGGAGGAGGCGCTCCTCGAGAAGGTGGTGTCGATGGCGGAGAGCGCCTACGACCACCTCTCCCGCGAGTTCGACCACCAGATCCAGGAGCCGGTGCCGCTCATCTTCTACGCCACCCACTCGCACTTCGAGCAGAACAACATCATCCTCAACTTCATCCCCGAGGGGATCGGCGCCTTCGCCTCGCCGGCGCGCAACCGCATGGTGCTGCCGGTCGACCTGCCGGACAGCGAGCTCTACGAGCTCATCCTCCACGAGCTGACCCACATCTTCCAGTACAGCGCCATCTTCCAAAACAAGGTCGCCCGCGGCATCGGCGGCGCGCCGCAGTGGTTCATGGAGGGCATGGCCTCTTACATGGCGAAGGACGAAGGGATCGGCGAGCGCATGTACCTGCGCGACGCCGTGGTCAACGACCAGGTGCCGTCGATCCTCAGCCGCGGCGTGGAGGGCTACCTCGCCTACCGCTTCGGCCACGCCGCGTTCGAGTACATCGAGGAGCGCTGGGGCAAGGAGGGCTTCCGCGACTTCGTCTACGAGTTCCGCAACACGATCGGCGGGCGGGCCGACCGCGCGCTCGAGCGCGCGCTGCGTATCGAGCCCGAGGACTTCGACCTCGACTTTCGGCGCTGGCTGCGCCGCAAGTACCTGCCGGCGCTGGTCGAGAGCGGCGAGCCCTCGGACTTCGGTCGGCCCTTCCGCGACGAGGACCGGCGCGTGAGCGACGCGGTGTCGCCGGTGGCAGCGCCCTCCGGCGACCTCGTCGCCGCGCTCGTGATCTCGCGCGGCGACCTCGACATCATGCTCTTCGACGCCCGCAAGCGCGAGCCGCTCAAGAACCTGACCAAGGGCTTCTCGCGCGACTACCAGTACCTGGTGGCGCAGAACCTGACGGCCCGCAACCGCATGGGCAGCGATCTCGCCTTCTCGCCGGACGGCAATTTCCTGGCGGCGTTCGCCAAGCGCGAGAAGGGGCGCAGCCTGGCGCTCTTCGACGTCTTGCGCAAGCGCATCGACCGCATGATCGAAATGGAGGTCGAGCAGCAGCACGCGCCGGCGTGGAGCCCGGACGGCAAGACGATCGCCTTCTCCGGCAACCGCGGCGGCCGCTTCGACATCTACCTCTTCGACGTCGCCAGCGGCGGGCTCACCAACCTCACCGACGACGCGGAGTTCGACGGCGCGCCGGTCTTCACGCCCGACGGCAAGGGCCTGGTGTACTCGACCACCCTCGCCGGCGAGTACGCGCAGCTCTTCGAGCTCGACCTCGCGAACCCGGGCGAGCGCCGGCGCCTGACGGAAGGGCGCTGGAACGACCGCGACGCAGTCTTCGCGAGCGACGGCAAGCGGATCTTCTTCACCTCCGACCGCTCGGGCGCGGACAACATCTGGTCGCTCGCGGTCGGCACCGGCGAGGTGGCGCAGCACACCAACGCGGTGACCGGGTGCGTGCAGCCCACGATCCTGCGCGGCGAGGACGGCCGCGACCGGCTCGCCTACGCCGGCTTCTGGCGCGGCAGCTTCGACCTCTACCTCTCCGACCTCGAGAAGCCGATCACGGAGATCGCCGCGCCGGACCAGGCGCCCGCCGCGCCGGCCGCGGCGGAGGAGCCGCCGCCGGTGCCGGCGGACGAGGAGGAGTTCGTGCCCGACATCCTGGTGACGATCGACGACGCCAACAAGGAGGGCTACAAGCGCTCGCGGCTCTTCCTAGAGGACGGCGGCGGCTCGATCGCCGTCACCGACGACCAGTACGTGCTCGGCCAGGCCTACCTCTCCTTCACCGACTACCTGGGCGACCGCCGGCTGTTCATGCTCTTCAGCTCGGTCGACACTTTCTCCAACTTCGACTTCACCTACATGGATCTGTCGCGGCGCTGGAACTGGTCGCTCAGGCTGTTCGACGACCGCAGCTTCTTCATCGGCTTCGACCAGCGCACGGGACAGCTCGAGCGGGGCGAGGCGACGTTCAATCAGACCGGGCTCGTCGCCTCGTGGATCTATCCATTCACCTTCTACCACCGGGTCGAGCTCGGGCTCGGCTACATCTATCGCGAGTACGACTTCCAGTTCTTGCTGCGCGACGAGCAGGGCAACATCGTCTACTCGATCGAGCCGCGCAAGGACGACTTCCCGCTGGCGCAGGCCGCCCTGACCGGCGACAGCACGATCTCGGATGCCTTCGGACCGGTGGCCGGCCGCCGCTGGCGCCTGCAGGGCAGCTACGGCTACGACACCGACGAGGGCGGGGCGCTGAGCGAGAACGGCTCGCTCGACTTCCGGCAGTACATTCCGCTCACCCGCCGCTCGCAGATCGCCTTCCGCGCCTTCGGCGGTTACGCGGGCGGCAACTTCCCGAGCATCTACGCCATCGGCGGGCTCGACACCGTGCGCGGCTACGACTTCCGCTCGCTCGTCGGCGACCGCGCTTTCTACGGCAACCTCGAGCTGCGCTTCCCGCTCGTCGACGCGCTGGTCGGGCCGGTCTACGACTTCCGTGGCATCCGCGGCCGCATCTTCCTCGACGTCGGCGGCGCCTGGCGCGACTACGCCGGCGAGGAGTACGAGTTCTGCGACGCCGACGCTGGCCTCACCGTCGGAGTGGATGGCGGCGCCAACGCTTGCGCCGCTTACGGCTGGGGCTTCACCGTCCGCTTCGCCGGCCTCGACCTCAACTGGGACTTCGCCAAGGCCTGGGACTTCTCGAAAAGCGTCGACGACGGCTTCCGCACCGAGTTCTGGATCGGCAGGCGCTTCTGAGGACGCCCCGGGGCCGGATGACGCCTCCGCGGCGGGAGCGGCGGCTCGCCGCGGGTCGGGCCGGTTCCTTGTCCGAGCGGCGACGGCGCGGATACAATCCCCCGAACTCATGAAGATCGAAGTGCTAGGCAGCTACGGCGGCCAGAGTGACGAGTGTCGCACGACCTGCCTCGTACTCGACGAGGCGGTCGCTCTCGATGCCGGGTCGCTGGCGCAGGCGCTGCCGATCGAGCGCCAGCAGCAGGTGCAGTCGATCGTGCTCTCGCACTCGCACATGGACCACACGACGACGCTGCCGTTCTTCGTCGAGAACGTCTTCGGCAAGCTGCGCGACTCGGTGGACGTCTACGCCTCGGCGGAGACGATCTTCGCGGTACGCAAGCACCTGTTCAACAACGACGTGTGGCCCGATTTCACGCGCATTCCGAACCACCTGCTGCCGGCGCTGCGCTTCCACGAGCTCGCCGACGAGGTGCCGTTCGAGGTCGGCGGCATCCAGTTCACCCCCATCCCGGTCGATCACCTGGTGCCGACCTACGGCTTTCTCATCGAGAGAGGCGACTCGGCGGTGCTGTGGTCGAGCGACACCGGCCCCACCAAGCGGCTGTGGGAGATCGCCAACCGCACCAAGAACCTGCAGGCGCTCTGCCTCGAGGTCTCGTTCGACAACGCGCTGCAGCCGATCTCCGACCTCTCGCTCCACCTCACCCCGCGCACCGTCGCCTCCGAGCTTCGCCAGCTCAAGCGCCCGCTGCCGGTCCTGCTCCACCACCTCAAGCCCACCTGCCGCGCCAAGATCCACCAAGAGATCGCCGCCCTCGGCAACCCCGACCTCGCCTTCCTCGAGCAGGGCAAGACGTACGAGTTCTGAGGGCCCCGCGGCGGCGTCGACGCGTCGCCGCCTGCGGTAGACTTCACGCGCCGTGCAGGCACCCCTGCAATTCGAGGACGACGTCGCGCCGCTCCGGGTGGTGGTGCTCGGGTCGGGGTCGGGGGGCAACGCGGTGGTCGTCGAGTCCGGAGGGCGGCGGCTGCTCTTCGACGCCGGCTTCTCCTGCCGCGAGCTCGAGCAGCGGATGCGCTCCGTCGGCGTCGACCCCAAGTCGATCGACGCGCTCCTCCTCACCCACGAGCACGAGGATCACGTGCGCGGCGCCGGGCGCTTCGCGCTGCGTCACCGCGTACCGGTGTGGGCGACCGCCGGCACGTTGGCCGGCATGGAGATCCCGCCCGACGTCGTGCCGAGCGTCGAGACCCTCGAGTCGGGCCGACCGGTCGAGATCGCCGGCTTCGACGTCGAGCCGTTCCTGATTCCGCACGACAGCCGCGAGCCGGTCGGCTTCGTGGTCGAGGACAGGCACGGCCGCCGCGTCGGTCTCGCCGGCGACATGGGCTGCCGGAGCCGGCTCGCCTGGGCGACGCTCGTCGAGCTCAACCTGCTGATCCTCGAGACCAACCACGATCTCGACCTGCTGCGCAACGGGCCGTATCCGTGGGCCCTGAAGCAGCGCGTTGCCGGCCGGCACGGCCATCTCTCGAACGTCGAGGCGTCGGACGGCCTGCCCGAGCTGCTCTGCGACCGCCTGCGCACGCTGGTGCTCTACCACCTCTCGCGCGTCAACAACACCGCGGCGCTCGCCGCCGCCACCGTCGGCGAGGCGCTCGACCGCGCCGGCGCGTGCGCCGGCGTCGTCGTCTCGGACCAGTTCCAACCCACTTCCTGGCTGGAGGTCGCCTCTTGAGAGCGCGCGTCACCGTCTTCCCGCGCAAGGAGATCCTCGATCCGCAGGGCAAGGCCATCCGCGGCGCCCTCGAGCGCAGCGGCTTCCCCGAGGTGCGCGAGGTGCGCGCCGGCAAGTCATTCGACATCGACCTCGGCACCGAGGACACCGTCGCCGCCGGCGAGCGGCTGGCCGAGATGTGCGAGAAGCTGCTCGCCAATACCGTCGTCGAGGAGTACGAGATCGAGGTGCTGGCCGGAGAGCGCGCATGAGGTGCGGCGTCGTCGTCTTCCCCGGGTCGAACTGCGACCACGACGTCTATCACGTCCTGAAGCACGTCCTCGACCAGGACGCGATCTTCCTCTGGCACGAGGACACGACGCTCAAGTCCTGCGAGCTCGTCGTGCTGCCGGGCGGCTGGTCGTACGGCGATTACCTGCGCGGCGGCGCCATGGCGGCCCTCTCGCCGGTGATGACGGCGGTGCGCGAGCACGCCGAGAAGGGGGGCCTCGTCCTCGGCATCTGCAACGGATTCCAGGTGCTGACCGAGTCGCACCTGCTGCCCGGCGCGCTGCGCCGGAACCGCGACCTGCGATTCGAGTGCCGCGACGTCTACCTGCGCGTCGAGCGCGACGACCTGCCGTTCACCCATCGCTACCGCGCCGGCCAGGTGGTGCGCATGCCGATCGCCCACGGCGAGGGCAACTACGAGCACTCGCCAGCCGAGCTCGATCGCATCGAGGCTGCCGGCCAGGTGGTCTTCCGCTACGTCTCGCCGGCGGGCGAGCTCGACGACGCTTGGAACCCGAACGGCTCGGCGCGCGCCATCGCCGGGGTCGTCAACGCCGGCGGCAACGTGCTCGGCCTGATGCCGCACCCCGAGCGCTGCGCCGAGGAGGTGCTCGGCAACGCCGACGGGCTCGGGCTCTTCGCGTCGGTCGTGCGCGGCGCGCGGGCGCGGCTCGCCGGAGCGGCGCGGTGAGCGCGGTCGCGGCGCCGACCGCCGAGCGTACGGTCGATCTCGCGCTGGCGCGCGAGCACGGCCTGACCGAGGCCGAGTGGGCGCGCCTGAACGGCTTCCTCGGCCGGCCGCCGACCGTGACCGAGCTCGGCATCACCTCGGCGCTGTGGAGCGAGCACTGCTCCTACAAGTCCTCGAAGATCTACCTGCGGGAGTTGCCGACCTCCGGCCCGCACGTGCTCCAGGGGCCGGGCGAGAACGCCGGCGTCGTCGACATCGGCCACGGCTGGGTGGCGGTGTTCAAAATGGAGTCGCACAACCACCCGAGCTACATCGAGCCCTACCAGGGCGCGGCGACCGGCGTCGGCGGCATCCTGCGCGACGTCTTCACCATGGGCGCGCGGCCGATCGCCTGCATGGACAGCCTGAGCTTCGGCGCGCTCGACGCCCCGCGCATGCGCTCGCTCGTCGACGGCGTCGTGCGCGGCATCGGCGACTACGGCAACTGCGTCGGCATCCCGACGGTGGGCGGCGAGACGCGCTTCCACCCGTCGTACGACGGCAACATCCTGGTCAACGCGTTCGCGCTCGGCGTGGCGCGCCGCGAGCGCATCTTCAAGGCCAAGGCCGCGGGGGTGGGCAACCCGATCCTCTACGTCGGCTCGCGGACCGGCCGCGACGGCATCCACGGCGCCTCGATGGCGTCGGAGTCGTTCGACCAGGAGAGCGAGAAGAAGAAGCCGACGGTGCAGGTCGGCGATCCGTTCACTGAGAAGGTCCTGCTCGAGGCGTGCCTCGAGGCGATGCGCTCCTCGGCGATCGTCGCCATCCAGGACATGGGCGCCGCCGGCCTGACCAGCTCGACGTTCGAGATGGCGGCGCGCGGCGGCGTCGGCATCCGGCTCGACCTCGACCGCGTGCCGCTCCGCCAGCCGGGGCTCTCGGCGTACGAGATGATGCTCTCCGAGTCGCAGGAGCGGATGGTGATCGTCGCCCGCCGTGGCCGCGAGGAGGAGGTCGCCAAGGTCTTCCGCCGCTGGGGCCTCGAAGTCGTCGCGATCGGCGAGGTGACCGGCGACCGGTGCGCCGAGATCGTCCACCGCGGCGTCGTCGAGGCGTCGCTGCCGATCGCCCCGCTCACCGACGACGCGCCGGTCTACGAGCGGCCGTGCGTCGAGCCCGAGCGGCTCGCCGAGCTGCAGGCGATGCCCGAAGTGCCGGCGGCCGACGATCCGACCGCGGCCCTCTTCTCGTTGCTCGCGACGCCGGACCTGGCGAGCAAGGAGTGGATCTACCGCCAGTACGACCACACCGTGCGCACCAGCACGGTGCAGGGCCCCGGCGGCGACGCGGCCGTGCTGCTGCTCAAGGGGACGCCGAGCGGACTGGCCCTCGCCGCCGACGTCAACCCGGTCTACTGCGCGCTCGACCCGCGCAGCGGCGGCGCGCAGGCGGTGGCCGAAGCGGCGCGCAACCTGGCGATGGTCGGCGCCACGCCGGTCGGCCTGACCGACTGCCTCAACTTCGGCAATCCGGAGAACCCCGAGGTCATGTGGCAGTTCCGCGAGTGCGTGCGCGGCATGGCGGCGGCGTGCCGAGCGCTCGAGGTGCCGGTGGTCTCGGGCAATGTCTCGCTCTACAACGAGACCGACGGCCGCTCGATTCATCCGACGCCGACCGTGGCCATGGTGGGCGTCGTCGAGAACCTCGGCAATTCGCCGGTCGCGAGCTTCGTGCGCGCCGGCGACCGGATCGTGCTGCTCGGCGCCGACCGCGGCGAGTTCGGCGGCTCGGCGTACCTGCGCTGGCTCCACGGCGTCGAGCGCGGGCGGCCGCCGGCGGTGGATCTCGCCGCCGAGGCGCGCCTCGGCCGGCTGGTGCGGCAAGCGAGCGCCAGGGGCCTGCTGCACACGGCGCACGACGTCGCCGAGGGCGGCCTCGCGGTCGCTCTCGCCGAGGCGACGTTCGCCGCCGGCCTCGGCGCGCGCGTGCGCGCGCCGCTCGCGCCGACGGCGCTCTTCTCCGAGACGCAAGCGCGCGCCGTCGTCGCCGTCGCGCCGCGCCATCTCGACGCTCTGCTCGCGCTCGCCGAGTCGCTCGGCGTGCCGGCCGACGAGGCGGGTGAAGTGGGCGGCGAGCGGCTGGTGATCGAGGCCGAAGGCGCCGCGATCGACGCGCCGGTCGCCGACCTGCGCGAGAGCTGGTCGACGGCGCTGCCGGCAGCGCTCGGGCTCTAGCCGGCGATGTGCGGCATCTTCGGCATCGAGGGGTACGACGACGCGGCGAACCACGTCTACCTCGGCCTCTACGCGCTGCAGCACCGCGGCCAGGAGTCGACCGGCATCGTCGCCTGGGACGGTCGCCGCATGCCGGTCGAGCGCGGCATGGGCCACGTCGCCGAGGTCTTCTCGGCCGCGTCGCTGGCGCGCCTGCG
>Ga0214472_10005019_pt1 | contig 13927 bp, 9 predicted proteins | sample RVTome_6_FD_207662 | JGI IMG/M metagenome (GOLD analysis project Ga0214472, IMG submission 207662) | Soil microbial communities from uranium-contaminated site in the Upper Colorado River Basin, Wyoming, United States - RVT140D175 | ecosystem: Environmental > Terrestrial > Soil > Contaminated >... | reverse complement strand
AATCTGGGCTCCCTGGGCGTGGGCGCCATGGTCAATCTGGAGCGGGCCCTGCGGCTCTCCGACCGCCTGGGCGGCCATCTGGTGAGCGGCCATGTGGACGCCACCGTGCCGGTGGTCGAGCGGCGGCCCCGGGGCGATTTTGTCCTCTTCACCTTCGGATTGCCCCGTTCCGGGGGGCGGTATGTCATCGAAAAAGGCTCCATCGCCGTGGATGGCATCAGTCTGACCGTGAACCGGTGCGACCGGGATTCCTTCGAGGTCGCCGTCATTCCCCACACCCTGGAGGTGACCACACTGGGAGTGCGCCATAAGGGCGATCAGGTCAACATCGAGTTCGATCTCATCGGCAAATATGTGGAGAAACTGCTCGGGCCGGGCGGGGCGCCGCCGTCCGAGGCGAGACGGTCCGGCGCGACCATCGACACCGCCTTTCTGGCGGCCCATGATTTTTTAAAATAGAGGTGGCAAGAAAATGGCGGTCAGTTCCATAGCAGAGGTAATCGAGGATATCCGGGCCGGCAGGATGGTCATCCTGGTGGATGACGAGGACCGGGAAAACGAAGGCGATCTGTGCATGGCCGCGGAGGCGGTGACGCCGGAGGCGGTCAATTTCATGGCCACCCACGGCCGGGGGCTGATCTGTCTGACCCTGGACCGGGCCCTGGTCAAGCAGCTCAATCTGCCGATGATGGTTCAGGACAACAAATCGCCCTACGGCACCGGCTTCACGGTGAGCATCGAGGCCCGGACCGGCGTGACCACCGGGATTTCGGCGGCCGACCGGGCCCGGACCATCCAGGTGGCGGCCCGGCCGGACGCCCGGCCGGAAGACCTGGTGAGCCCCGGCCACATTTTTCCGCTCCGGGCCCGGCGCGGCGGCGTGCTGGAGCGGACCGGCCAGACCGAGGGATCGGTGGACCTGGCGCGGTTGGCCGGCCTGCGGCCGGCCGGAGTGATCTGCGAGATCATGAAGGATGACGGCACCATGGCGCGGATGCCCGACCTGGAGATTTTTGCCGCCAAACACGGTCTGAAAATCGCCACCATCGCCGATCTGGTCGCCTACCGGCTTCGCCAGGATCTCCTGGTGCACCGGGCCGCCACGGCCCGGCTGCCCTCCCGTTTCGGCGGCGAATTCAGGGCCATCGTCTACACCAACGATGTGGACCGCCACGAGCACCTGGCCCTGGTCAAGGGGGAGATCGACCCGGAACGGGAGACCATGGTCCGGGTTCATTCGGAGTGCATCACCGGCGATGTTTTCGGCTCGGAACGATGCGACTGCGGGGCCCAGTTGCAGGCCGCCATGCGGATGATTTCCGAGGCGGGCAGCGGCGTCCTCCTCTATATGCGGCAGGAGGGCCGCGGTATCGGCTTGGTCAATAAATTGAAGGCCTACCGCCTGCAGGACGACAAGGGGCTGGATACGGTGGACGCCAATCTGGAACTCGGCTTTAAGGCGGACCTGCGAGACTATGGCATCGGAGCCCAGATCCTGCGCGATCTGGGGGTGGGGCGGATGTGCCTGCTCACCAACAATCCGAAAAAAATCGTCGGGCTGGAGGGGTACGGCCTGCAGATGGTCAGACGGTTGCCCATCGAAATCGAGCCCCTGCCGGAAAATCGGGAATATCTCAGGTGCAAGAAGGATAAAATGGGCCATCTGTTGATGATGGACGAGGTTTGAGCAAAGGCTGTAGACTGAAGGCGGGGCAAGCTGAACGGAGTATCCTTTACTGCCTACAGCCGACCGCCTGAACCGCTATAATACGGGAGGGAAGGTGACATGGTGAAATATTACGAAGGCCATTTGCAGGCGAGCGGGATCAAGGTGGGTATCGTGGTGGCCCGCTTCAATGCCTTTATTTCCGAGCGGCTTTTGGAAGGGGCCCTGGACACTCTGAAGCGGAGCGGGGCTCGCGAGGAAGATATCGAGGTGGCCCGGGTGCCGGGCGCCTTTGAAATGCCGTTGGTGGCCGGTCACATGGCGCGTTCCGGCCGCTACGACGCGGTGATCTGTCTGGGCGCCGTCATTCGGGGCGCCACGGCCCATTTCGATCTGGTGGCCAACGAGGCGGCCAAGGGCATCGCCCAGGTCGGCATGGAGTGCAAGCTCCCGGTGATTTTCGGGGTTCTGACCACCGACACCATCGAGCAGGCCATCGAACGGGCCGGCTCCAAGGCCGGCAACAAGGGGGCCGAAGCCGCGGTCGCGGCGGTGGAAATGGTCAATCTTCTGAAGGCGGTCGCTTGAACCCCGCAAGGCAATAACGGCATGGGAGCGAGGCGTAGATCACGGGAGGTTGCCCTGCAGGCCCTTTATCAGATGGAGATGAGCGGCCGCAAGCCGGTCGAATCCCTGGAGGTGCTATGTCGCCATTTCGAGGTGAGCGACCGGGCCGAGGGGTATGCCCGGGAGTTGGTCGAGGGTATTGCCGGGAAGTGGGACGAAATCAACGACCGCATCCGCCGTTGCGCCGCCAACTGGCGCCTGGAGCGCATGACGGTGATCGACCGGAACATCATCCGGCTGGCGGTTTACGAACTCTGCTGCCGCGACGATGTGCCGCCCCGGGTGGCCATCAACGAGGCGGTCGAGTTGGCCAAGAAATACGGCACCGGTGAGTCCGGCGCCTTTATCAACGGGGTGATCGACGCCGTCAATCGCGCTGGCGGCGGTCGCGCCGGCGACGCGCCCGAGGACGACGCGCCCGAGGACGACGCGCCCGAGGACGACGCGCCCGAGGACGACGGACGCGAGGCGGCCGGGGGCTGAGATCGCCCGCGGCCGGTTGGGAGACAGGGACAAGGGAGCCATGGCAAAAGCACGGCCACAATCCGAGGGACCGACCCTGGGGCGGGAAATCGCCGCCGTGGGCGGCATCTGTCTGGCCATCTTCCTGTTGCTCTGTCTGGCCAGCTATTCGGCCCCGCTCCACCAGGCCTCCCTTTTTGCCGCCCGGGGAGCCGCCAACTGGTGCGGCACGGTAGGAGATTTCACCGCCCGCGCGCTCTTGAGCTTTCTCGGTATCAGTGCCTTCTGGCTCATCGGCCTGCTGCTCTTTTTTTCCTTTCAGCTCTTTTCTCCCCACCTCTCTTTTTCCCGCCTGCCCGCCATCTGCGCCGGCTGCACCGGCCTGCTGCTGGCCAGCAGCGGCCTGACCGCGACTTTCTGGTATCGCGCCGACGGCACCATCGGCCTTTTGGGCCGCCATTATCCCGCCGGCGGCCATATCGGCCGGCTGTTGTCGACGCTGCTCCAGGCCTATTTCGGCACCGCGGGTTCGGTGCTGCTGCTGCTGACTATTTTTCTTTTTTCCCTCATGGGCGCGGTCCGTTTTTCGCCCTATTTCGCGGGCCGCGAACTGCTGCGGCGGTGCGGCCGTCTGGGCGACCTGAGCTGTCGCCCGGGCGGCCGGGCCGAACGGCAAACCCTGCCGGCCGGAGCGCGGGCGGTGGTGGCACCGCTTGAGGAAGGGCCGCCCATCGAGACCGGGGTGGTGCCGGATGTCTATCAGCCGGTGCGGGTGCCCGATCTCGCGGGCCAGGAGGAGGAAGAAGACTTCCAGGTGCTGCCCGTCTCCTCCGACCACTACCGTCTTCCCGGCCTGGGGTTGCTGGACAAGGTGGAAAATCAGGCCGGCGTGGTGGATCGCGAACATTATTATAAGGTCAGCGGTCAACTTGAACAGAAACTCAAGGATTTCGGGGTGCTCGGCAAGGTGGTGGGCATCTCGCCGGGCCCGGTGGTCACCACCTATGAATTCGCCCCGGCCCCCGGGGTCAAGATCAACCGGATCACCGCCCTGGCCGACGATCTGGCCATGGGACTCAAGGCCGAGTCGGTGCGCATTACCGGCTCGATCCCCGGCAAGGCGGCCCTGGGCATCGAAATCCCCAATCCGGTGCGTGAGATCGTTTATCTGCGGGACATGCTGGCCAGCGACGTTTTCCGGGACGCGACCTCGAAATTGACCCTGGCCCTGGGCATGGACGTGGTGGGGCAGCCGGTGGTGGCCGACCTGGCCAAGATGCCCCATCTGCTGATCGCCGGCGCCACCGGCGCCGGCAAGAGCGTGGCGATCAATTCGATCATCTGCTCCATCCTCTTCAAGGCGACCCCGGACGAGGTGCGAATGCTCATGGTGGACCCCAAACGCATCGAACTCTCCGGGTACGAGGCCATCCCCCATCTGCTTCATCCGGTGGTGGTGGATGCCCGGCAGGCCAGCCGGGCCCTGATGTGGGCGGTGCGGGAAATGGAGCGCCGCTATCAACTCATGGAACAGGAGCGGGTCAAGAGCTTTTCCGGCTACAACGAGGTGGCCGAGGAAAAACTGCCGCTCATCGTCATCATCGTCGATGAACTGGCCGATCTGATGATGGTCTCTTCCCGCGACGTGGAGGATGCCATCGCCCGCCTGGCCCAGATGGCCAGGGCCGCGGGGATGCACCTCATCCTGGCCACCCAGAGGCCGTCGGTGGATGTGCTCACCGGTTTGATCAAGGCCAATTTCCCCACCCGCATCTCCTTCAAGGTCGCTTCCAAGATCGACTCCCGCACCATTTTGGACGGCAGCGGCGCCGAACACCTGCTGGGGGCGGGCGATCTGCTCTTCCTGGCCCCGGGGACCGCGCGGTTGCAGCGTCTCCACGGCGCCTATCTCTCCGAGTCCGAAACGGCGCGCATCGTCACCTTTCTGAAAGAGCAGGGCACGGCCCGGTATGACGAATCGGCCCTGGTCATTGCCGAGGAGGGAGCCGACGAGGAAGAGGGTTTTGAGGGCGAGGTTCACGACCCCAAATATGACGAAGCGGTGGCCCTGGTCTGCGAGACCGGTCAGGCCTCCATCTCCATGGTGCAGCGCCGGTTGCGGGTGGGGTACAACCGGGCGGCCCGCATGATCGAGATCATGGAAAAGGAAGGGGTGGTGGGACCGGCGGACGGGGCCAAGTCCCGGGAGGTTCTGGTCCGGAAGGAGTATTGACGGCCGGTTCTTCCTCCCGTCCTCCCGGCCGGTCCGGCGGATGGTTTTTTCTTGACATTTCCCATATAGCAAATTATAGACAGCCTTTGTTTCATGGAAAAATGAGTGGCCGTTCAGTGAGCAGCCGTTCAGTACGGCCGCTGGCGCGCGTCACGCGGAGAATGTTCCGTTTTCATTGAGGATAAAACTGGTTCCGCCCCCCGGCGGAATCGCAATGGTTAATCCAATTGAGGAGGTAATTTAATGCCAAGCTATGTAGATCCTTCAAAGTGTGACGGTTGTAAAGGCGGTGACAAGACGGCCTGTATGTACATCTGCCCCAATGACCTGATGGTCCTGAACAAGGAGGAGATGCGGGCCTACAACCAGGAACCGGATGCCTGCTGGGAGTGCTACTCCTGCGTGAAGATCTGCCCCCAGGGCGCCATCTATGTGCGCGGCTACAACGACTTCGTTCCCATGGGCGGTCAGGTGCATCCGATGCGGAGTTCCGATTCCATCATGTGGACGGTCAAGTTCCGCAACGGCAACATGAAGCGGTTCAAGTTTCCCATCCGGACCACGGCCGAGGGCGCGGCCAATGCCTATCCCGATCTGAAGGGCGCCAATCTCGATGACGAATGTCTTTCCACCGAGAAAGAACTGCGTCAGCCCGCGAAGCTTGCCTAAACCGAGGCTTTTCGAACGATTTCATCAATTACTTCAAGGAGGATTTGAATATGGCGTTACCGAATAAACCGCTGGGCGAACTGCCCGCCGTTACCAACCCCGAGATTGTCGAGCATGAGTGCGATGTCCTGATCGTCGGCGGCGGCATGGCCGCCTGCGGCACCGCTTTCGAGATCAAGAAGTGGGCCCCGGCCGGCATGAAGATCATGCTGGTCGATAAGGCGGCCATGGAGCGTTCCGGCGCCGTGGCCCAGGGACTTTCCGCCATCAACACCTACATCGGCGAAAATCCCATCGAGAATTATGTAAAGATGGTGCGCAACGACCTGATGGGCGTGGTTCGCGAAGACCTGATCTACGATCTGGGCCGTCACGTGGACGACTCCGTGCATCTCTTCGAGGAGTGGGGTCTGCCGATCTGGAAGGTGGCCGAGGACGGCTCCAACCTGGACGGCTCCAAGCCGGCCAAGAAGCTGACCGAAGGCGGCAAGCCGGTGCGGACCGGTAAATGGCAGATCATGATCAACGGCGAATCCTACAAGTGCATCGTCGCCGAGCCCGCCAAGAAGGCCCTGGGCGAGGAAAACTGCCTGGAGCGCGTCTTCATCGTCAAGCTGCTCCTGGACAAGAACAAGGAAAACACCGTGGCCGGCGCGGTCGGTTTCTCCACCCGGGAGAACAAGGTTCATGTCTTCAAGACCAAGGCCATGGCGGTCGCCTGCGGCGGCGCCGTGAACATCTTCCGGCCCCGTTCCACCGGCGAGGGCAAGGGCCGGGCCTGGTATCCGGTCTGGAATGCCGGCTCCACCTACACCATGTGCGCTCAGGTCGGCGCCACCCTGACCATGATGGAAAACCGCTTCACCCCGGCCCGCTTCAAGGACGGCTACGGCCCGGTCGGCGCCTGGTTCCTGCTCTTCAAGGCCAAGGTGCAGAACGGTCTGGGCGAATTCTACGCCAACAGCCCGGCGGTCAAGGACGAACTGGAGAAGTTCATGCCTTATGGCGCCTCCGCCGTGACCCCCACCTGTCTGCGGAACCATCTGATGCTGAACGAGTTGAAGGAAGGCCGCGGTCCCATCTACATGGCCACCGACGTGGCCCTGAACGCCTTCCTCGACGATCGCCGTGCCGCCGGCATGGATGAAAAGGATGTCAAGAAGTTCTGGAAACACCTCGAGTCCGAGGCCTGGGAAGACTTCCTGGATATGTCCGTGGGCCAGGCGGGTCTGTGGGCCGGTATGAACATCGAACCCGAGAAGATCGGCTCCGAAATCATGCCCACCGAACCCTACATGCTGGGTTCCCATTCCGGCTGCTGCGGCATCTGGGTTTCCGGTCCCAACGAGGACTGGGTGCCCACCGTGGACGGCCCCCGCTCCCATCAGTACAAATGGGGCTACAACCGCATGACCACGGTCAACGGCCTCTTCACCGCCGGTGACGGCGTGGGCGCCTCGGGCCACAAGTTCTCCTCCGGGTCCCATGCCGAGGGTCGGATCATCGCCAAGCAGATGGTGAAATACTGCCGCGACAACGCCGATTTCAAGCCGGAACTCTCTCAGACCGCGCAGGAATTGGCCGACGAGATCTACGCCCCGGTTAAGCTGTATCATCAGCATGTCGGCGCCACCACGGCGGCGGACATCAACCCCAACTACTGCAAGCCCGCCGGTCTGATGATGCGCCTCATGAAGGCCACCGACGAGTACGGCGGCGGCGTGGCCACCTATTACATGACCTCCGGCAAGCTGCTCAACATCTGCCTCGACCTGCTTCGCATGATGCGCGAAGATGCCGAAAAGATGGCGGCCGGCGACCTGCACGAACTGATGCGGGCCTGGGAGAACTACCACCGCATCTGGTGCGTGGAGACCCACATCCGCCACATCGAGTTCCGCAAGGAATCCCGCTATCCGGGTTTCTACTACCGGTCCGACTATCCGACCTGCGACGACGCCAACTGGAAGGCCTTCGTCAACTCCACTTTCGATCCCAAGACCAAGGAATGGAAGTGCGAGAAGGTCAACTGCATCAACATCGTGGCGACCGAACCGTGGATCTAATCCCTTCCACCGGAAACGGCCGGCCCTAGCCGATCGTTTCCAGGGAGAAAACGGGTGACAAAAAATCTCCAGGCACAAGAAAATTGTGCCTGGAGATTTTTCTATACTGGGCGGCGAAATGGTTGGCTTGGTTGAATCGGCTGGTCTTGCGGATTTCGGCGAGGTCTGGCATATTGGTGCCGGCCGGATAAGTCGGCTGAATCAAGACAATCAGTTTGAGTCGGATAACACGAGAAATTTACACAATGGAGGAATGGCATGACTGACGAACGCAGCACACCAGTGGCCGGGGGTATATTGGTCGTCGGCGGTGGCATCAGCGGTCTGACCGCGGCGCTGGAAGCGGCCGAGGTCGGCAAAGATGTCTTTCTGGTTGAGAAGAATCCTTACCTTGGCGGGCGTGTTGCGCAGCTTAATCAGTATTTTCCCAAGCTGTGCCCTCCCTCCTGCGGATTGGAGATCAACTTCAAGCGGATCAAGAACAACCGGAAGATCCGGGTGTACCCCATGACCGAGGTCACGAAGGTCGCCGGCGGTCCGGGGAATTACCAGGTCACCCTGCAAACCCGCCCCCGGTTTGTCAACAACAACTGCACCGGCTGCAATGCCTGCGTGGATGTTTGTCCGGAGGAGCGCGACAATACCTTCAACTTCGGCATGGACAAGACCAAGGCGATTTATCGGCCCCACGAGATGTCCTTTCCGATGAAATATGTCATCGACATGGATGCCTGTTCGCGTTGCGGCAAATGCGTGGAGGCCTGCCAGTACGGCGCGGTCGATCTGGAGATGCAGCCCAAGACCATGACCCTGGACGCAGGCGCCATTGTCTGGGCCACCGGCTGGAATCCCTACGATCCCACCAAGATGGAAAACCTGAAGTTCAACGACAGCGAGGCCATCATCACCAACATGATGATGGAAAGGATGGCCGCCCCCAACGGCCCCACCGGCGGCCGGATCGTCCGGCCCGGCGACGGCAAGGAGCCGGAAAGCTTCGCCTTTGTCCAATGCGCCGGTTCCCGCGACGAGAATCATCTGGAATACTGTTCCTATATCTGCTGCATGGCCAGCCTGAAGCAGATCACCTACATCCGGGAACGTTATCCGGAAGCCAAAATCCATGTCTTCTACATCGACCTGCGCACCCCGGGCAAATACGAGAAATTCCGGGAAAAGCTGACGGCCGACAAAAATATCACCTTCATCAAGGGTAAGGTCGCCGACATCATTCCCGAGGCGGACGGCGGCGTGACCGTGGTGGCGGAAGACGCCGTGAGCGGTAACAAGGTCAAGCAGAAGGTCGACATGGCGGTGCTGGCCACCGGCATGGAGCCGGCCATGAAAGAAGCGGCCGGTGGTCTGGGGCTCTCGACGGACGGCAGCGGTTTCATCCTGCCGGTCGCGGACGGAGGCATGTTCGCCGCCGGTTGTGCCAAAAAGGCCGCCGATGTGGTCACGAGCAATCAGAGTGCCACGGCAGCCGCTCTCAAAGCCATTCAAGCGTCGAGGAGGTAATATCGATGGATAAAAAATATGGTGCATACATATGCACGGGTTGCGGTATCGGCGCGAACCTTGATGTCGAGGCCCTCTGCAAAGTGGTCTCCGGCGAGATCAACGGCGCGGCGTGCAAGACGCATCCGGCTCTCTGCAGCGGTGACGGCCGGTCTTTTATCGAGAAGGATATCAACGAGGCGGGCGTGAACACCGTGGTGATCGGCGCCTGTTCGCCCCGGGTCATGCAGGATGAATTCAATTTCGGCGACGACAAGATTACCATCAGGGCCAACCTGCGCGAGCAGGTGGTCTGGAGCATGGGCGAAAAGGCCGATCCCGAATATGTCCAGGAACTCGCCTCGGACAACATGCGCATGGCCTGCGCCCAGGCCAAGAAGAGCGAGGTACCCGAGCCTTTTCACCTTGAAACCGTGAATAAACGGATTCTGGTGATGGGTGGTGGCGTGGCCGGTCTGACCGCGGCCCGGGAAGCGGCCGCCGCCGGCTACGAGGTGACCCTGGTCGAAAAGAACGACAAGCTGGGCGGTTTTGCCGCCAACTGGCGCAAGCAGTTGCCCGGCAAGTCCCCCTGGACCGATCTGGAAACCCCTTCGGTTCCGGAGATGATCAAGGCGGTGGAGGCCGACGAGCGGGTCACCGTGAAACTGGGCACCGAAGTGGCCCGGATCGCCGGGACTCCCGGGGCTTATACCGTGACCTTCAAGCCGGCCGGCACCACGGGGGAGTGGGACGCGCCGAAGAAGGTGACCACCGATCAGCAGGATGCCATTGCCAAGGGCCAGATGGAAGACCCCAACCTTGGTCTGAAAAATTATATGGCCGCGAATCCCGATGCCGAAGGGTTCGGGGCCGTGGTTCTGGCCACGGGCTGGAAACCGGCCGATGTCTCCGAATACGCCCATCTGGGATACGGGGCCTTTAAAAACGTGGTCACCAACGTGGAGTTCGAAAAGATCGCGGCTCAAGGTAAAATCGTGCGCCCCTCGGACGGCAAACCGGTGGAAAGCGTCGCCTTTGTGCAGAGTCCCGGCGGCGCCGAACATGACAAGGATTTTCCCTACTGCAACTCGGTGACCAGCATGGTCGCCTTGAAGCAGGCCCAGTATGTGCGGGAAGACAATGCCAATGCCAAGGCCTACGTCCTCTATCAGCACATGCGCACCCCCGGCCATATGGAACTGTTCTACAAGGCGGCTCAGAACAACGACGGTATTTTTCTTACCAAGGCCAGTGTCACCAAGGTCGAGGAGGAGAGTAACGGTTCCCTGAGCGTCACGGTGGAGAACACCCTGCTCGGGGAGAACCTGAACCTCAACGTGGACATGGTGGTCCTGGCCGCCGGCATGGTGCCCACCACCAAGGACGCCCCCACCATCAACCTCGCCTACCGTCAGGGACCCGCCTTCATGGATCTGGATCTCTTCGACGGCTATGCGGATTCCCATTTCATCTGTTTCCCCTACGAGACCCGGCGCACCGGCGTGTATAACTGCGGCGGCGTGCGCAAGGCGATGACCGTGGAGGAGACCATGGACGACGCCGGCGGTGCGGCGCTCAAGGCCATCCAGTGCCTGGAATCGGCCGACCGCGGCGTCTCGGTGCATCCCCGCTCCGGCGACAAGACCTACCCGGAGTTCTTCATGCAACGCTGTACCCAGTGCAAGCGCTGCACCGAGGAGTGTCCCTTCGGCGCCATTGATGACGACGAGAAAGGCACCCCCCTGCCGCAGCGCACCCGCTGCCGGCGTTGCGGCACCTGCATGGGCGCCTGTCCGGAAAGGATCATCGGCTTCAAGGATTACAATGTCGATATGATCGGTTCCATGGTCAAGGCGATCGAGGTGCCGGACGACGACACCGACAAGCTGCGCATCATCGCCTTTGTCTGCGAAAACGACGCCTACCCGGCCCTGGACATGGCCGGCATGCGGCGTAACGGTCTGAACAACCTGGTGCGCGTCATACCGGTACGCTGCCTCGGTTCGGTGAACATGGTCTGGATCAAGGACGCCATGTCCTCCGGCATGGACGGGGTCGTGCTGCTCGGCTGCCAATTCGGGGACGACTACCAGTGCCATTTCGTCAAGGGCAGCGAACTGGCCGATCGGCGCATGGCCAACATCGGCGAAACCCTGGCGAGCCTGGGGCTCGAAACCGAGCGGGTCGCGGTGCGGCAGGTCGCCATCACCGATTACGATAAGGTGCCCGGCGTGCTCCAGGAATTTGTCGATCAAATCATTGAACTCGGTCCCAATCCCTTCAAGGGATTTTAACCGGCAAAAAGAGGTCTTAAGAGGCGTGGCGGGCTGGCGCGGCCGCCACGCCTCCACCATGTTTGTCGAACTCCTTACAATGGCGTGTTGTGGGTGAGCCGGAAAGCCGGCGATTTGGTTGGCCAAACCGCACTCGATGAAAAATGGGAGAGTCGGATATCAAAGGGAGGCAAAGTATGACGATGAATATTCAGCCTGATTTGGAATTTATAAAATATCTCAAGAGCGCGGGTGGGGACACCCTGAAAAAGTGCTATCAGTGTGCCACCTGTTCCGTGGTCTGCCCCCTGTCCGGTGACAACAAACCTTTCCCCCGCAAGGAGATGATCTGGGCGCAGTGGGGTCTCAAAGACAAGTTGGTGGCCGACCCGGATGTAATGCTCTGCCACCAGTGCGGCGACTGCACCACCCACTGCCCCCGGGGGGCGAAGCCCGGCGACGTCCTGGGCGCTATTCGGGCCTACGCTTACACCCACTTCGGTTTTCCGCGCGGACTCGCCAAGCTGGCCAGTGACGGCAAGAACTGGCCGCTTCTGGTGGGGATGCCGGCCGCCATCATTTTGCTGGCCTTTTTGATCACCGGCGGCTATCGCGTCCCGGAGGGGCCGCTGGATTTCGGCAATTTCTTCGGTCACGGCATCTTTTTCGGCTTCACCCAGACCGTTATCGTTATCGACTTGATCTTTTTGCCGGCCTTTCTTTTTGCCGCCTATGCCGCCTATCGCGGCGTATCCGCCATGTGGAAAAAGATGGCTGAAGGTCTCAGCCCCGACCGGCAGTTCCGCCCCTCGGCGCAGCAGTTCGTCATGGAATTTCTCTGGCCCGTCATTGTCGAGACCGTGCAGCACAAGCGTTTCAACGAGTGCGGTACCAACAAGAATCGGGTCACGGGCCACCTGCCCCTGCTCCTCTCCTTTATCGGTCTCTTTATCGTGACCAACTACGCCTTTGTCAGGAAGGACATCGTGGGGCTGGTCCTGCCGAACATGCACGGGCCGCTTTCCCTGATGGATCCCTTCAAGGTTCTGGCCAACGTCAGTGCCATCGCCCTGATCGCCGGCGTGGGCATTCTGTGGGTCAATCGCGCCCGCATGGAAGAAGAGAAGAAGGCGACGCCGACCTTCTATGACTGGTTTCTGATCGCCGAGATCATGGCGGTGGGCGTTTCCGGTCTGGCCGCCGAACTTCTTCGCCTGATCGGGGTACCGGCGGCCCTGGCCTATTTTTTCTACGGCATCCATCTGGTGGCCGTCCTGATGCTGTTCATCTACATGCCGTATACCAAATTCGCCCATATGATCTATCGCACCTTTGCCATGGCCTTTGAACGATACCGCGACAGCAGGTTCGTACAGGGGCGATCCTGATCGGCCGGGGTCGGTTGAGGTTTGTTGGCGGTCGGACCAGGTGGTTAGCCGGCGCCCGCCTTGGCAGGGGGAAGGCGATTTCAGGCCAGGGTTCTACCCGTGCGGGACGGCTGCCGGGCGCCGGGAGATTTCGAGACGGTGAATATTCTTCCCACCTCGGAAAAAGGTTGCTTTTTCCGAAAGGAGTCTTTATATTTGCTCGTTTCTGCGCTGGCGTAGCTCAACTGGCAGAGCAGCTGATTTGTAATCAGCAGGTTGCGGGTTCAAGTCCCATCGCCAGCTCCAAGAGAGTTGACCCCGCGGACCCCGGGCAGGCTCACTCCGGCGGCAGGGACTGATCACCGCGAGACATGGGATGAGGAGGGGTTCCCGAGCGGCCAAAGGGAACAGACTGTAAATCTGTCGGCAACGCCTTCGGAGGTTCGAATCCTCCCCCCTCCACCATAATTCGCGCCCAAGCGAATAACCGGGGCTCCCTCGATTCAGTCTTGAAGAGTGTCGGACGGTTGTCGGACCTTTGGCCCCGATTTCCGCGACGAGAATTGCGGGGCAACGGCGGGAATAGCTCAATTGGTAGAGCATCAGCCTTCCAAGCTGAGGGTTGCGGGTTCGAGACCCGTTTCCCGCTCCACTTTTTTCAGCGGGATGATGCTGGCCTTGGCAGGCAGCGACCCCCGCACCCGGTCGATGATTTTCGGGCCCGGCGAGGTCCGGGTAAGTACCGAAGCTGTTGATTGCCCACGTAGCTCAGGTGGTAGAGCACTTCCTTGGTAAGGAAGAGGTCACCGGTTCGAGTCCGGTCGTGGGCTCCAAAGAGCATATAGCCGGCGGTGGAAGCGTCGCCGGCAACGATAGACTGATACGGTGCCCGGTTCAAGATTCGCGCGGTTGGTTTCCCGGGGCCAGGTATCGCGTCCCGGCATCCACCGTGCCGATGGCCGGACGGGACCGGTTAACCAAGGAACCATGGGCTGAGGAGATTAAGTCATGGCCAAGGAAAAATTTCAGCGCACCAAGCCGCATGTGAACGTGGGGACCATCGG
>Ga0214472_10005018_pt1 | contig 13928 bp, 10 predicted proteins | sample RVTome_6_FD_207662 | JGI IMG/M metagenome (GOLD analysis project Ga0214472, IMG submission 207662) | Soil microbial communities from uranium-contaminated site in the Upper Colorado River Basin, Wyoming, United States - RVT140D175 | ecosystem: Environmental > Terrestrial > Soil > Contaminated >... | reverse complement strand
CGGGCGGCACTTCCTCGAAGGAGGCGAGCCCGCGCAGCACGTGATGCGCGTAAATGGCATGGATCGCCGGAAGGTCGCCCGGCGCGGCGTCGCGGACTTCCACGTCAGCGCGCGTATTCGGGCTCTTCGCGGTCCAGAACGCGCTTGAGCGCGGCGAAATGCGCGCCCGCATACTTCGGCGTGTCGGCGAGAATCATGCGGTAGGTCTCGCGCACCACCTCGGGACGCACCTTCCTGAACGGCAGCCCCGTGGCGCGCGCCAGCACCTGCAGGCGGCAGGCGCGCTCCAGGTAATAGAGCAGGTCGAAGGCCTCGGCGACCGACGGCCCTGCGACGATCACGCCGTGATTGGCGAGGAAGAGCACCCGCTTGTCGCCGAGCAACCGCGCCAGCCGGTCGCCCTCGGCGTCGTCGACCACCAGTCCGTTGTAGCTGTCGTCATAGGCGAGGTCGTCGGCAAACCGCAGCGCATTCTGCTCCACCATTTCCAGCCGCCCCGGCTCGGTGAGCGTGAGCGCGGTGGCATACGGCATGTGCGTGTGCAAAACGCAGGCCGCCTGCGGGTTCGCCAGATGGATGCGCGAGTGGATGTGGAACGCGGTCTTCTCGGCTTCGCCTTCGCCCTCGAGCACCTTGCCTTTCGCGTCGAGCGCGAGCAGGTTGGAGGCGGTCACCTCGCTCCAGTGCAGGCCGTAGGCGTTCAGCAGGAAGCGCTTGCCGTCGGGCAGCATGAGCGTGAAGTGATTGCATACGCCCTCGTGCAGGTCCATGCGCACGGCAAGGCGGAAGGCGGCCGCCAGATCGATGCGCGCCTGTCGGTCGGTGGCGGAGGCGGCCTGCAGTTTCTCCAGCTTCCCCATGGCGGCGATTATATGCGCAACCGTTCACGCAACGGCGTGCGCGGCGCCTGTATCATGCCCTGCCGCCCGCCACCGAGCCGACATTGAGAGAAACGCGCGACCATGCCATCGCTTTTGCCGATCTCGCGGACAGCACGCGCCTTTTCCGCGAGCTCGGCGACGTGGCGGCGCGCGACCTGACGCAGGTATTTTACGGCCGCGTCGCGGCCGCGCTGCCGGAGCACGGCGGACGCATGGTGAAAACCATGGGCGACGGCGTCATGTGCGCGTTCCCGGATGCCGACCGCGCGGTGCTGGCGATGAGCGCGCTGCACGTGCATATCGCCGCCATCCGCGCGCCCGAGCAGCCCCTGCGTATTCACTCGGGCATCAGCTTCGGCTCCGTGATCGTCGAAGGCGCGGACATGTTCGGCACCATCGTCAACGTCGCTGCCTACCTGGCGGCGATCGCGCGCACCAACCAGATTCTCGCCTCCCAGGGGGTGGTGGACCGGCTCTCCGCGCCGGTGCGGGCCTGCGCCCGTGCCGCCTATGCGGCGCGGCTGAAGGGCGACGACCGGGACTCCCTGGTGCACGAGATCCTGTGGCAGACCGATCGCGCCGCCATCACCAACCTCAATCCGACCGCCGTGGGTATGCTGCCGGCCGACGAAGGCGCGCTCCAGTTCCTGTACGCCGGCGCCCTGCACCGGCTCAACGCCTTTCATCCGCGCCTGTCGCTCGGGCGGGATGCGGGCAACGACATCGTGGTGGTCGACGACTTTGCATCGCGCGTCCACGCCGTGGTGGAAGTGGAAACCCTGCGCTTCAAGCTCATCGATCGCAGCGCCAACGGCACCTACGTGGCGCTGGACGGCACGCCCGGCGAAGCGCGCGTGCTGCGCGGCGAGACCGTGCTGCACGGCAGCGGGCGCATCAGCCTCGGCCGACCGCTGTCGGACCCGCTGGCGCAGCCGATCGCGTTCCGCCGCGACCAGCGCGCCTTGTACAGGGTCTAGCGCTAGCTGCCGCTGGCCGTCGTTGCCTCGGCGGCGGGTGTTTCCTCGGCCGCCGGCATCTCCAGCAGCGGCGGCTCGGCCGCCTGATCCTTGCGGATCTTGTGGTAGGCCATGCCCGTGCCCGCAGGGATAAGGCGCCCGACGATCACGTTCTCCTTCAGCCCCCGCAGGCCGTCGCGCTTGCCCATGATGGCGGCTTCGGTCAGCACGCGCGTCGTCTCCTGGAAAGAGGCCGCGGAGATGAACGAGTCCGTCGACAGCGACGCCTTGGTGATGCCGAGCAGCATGTAGGAGAACGTCGCGGGCTTCTTGCTTTCCTTCTCCGCCTTCTCGTTCTCCTCGAGCAGCTCGGCTCGCTCCACCTGCTCGCCCTGGATGAAGCCGGTCTCGCCCGGATCCTCGATCTGCACGCGGCGCAGCATCTGGCGCACGATCACTTCGATGTGCTTGTCGTTGATCTTCACGCCCTGCAGCCGGTACACGTCCTGCACCTCGTCGATGATGTAGCGCGCCAGCGCCTCCACCCCGAGCAGCCTGAGCAGGTCGTGCGGGTCCACGGGGCCGTCGACGATCATCTCGCCCTTGCTCACCACCTGGCCGTCGTGCACCAGCACGTGCTTGTCCTTCGGGATCAGCTCCTCGTGCTGCGTGCCGTCGAGGTCGGTGATCACCAGGCGCTGCTTGCCCTTGGTGTCCTTGCCGAAGGAGACGGTGCCCGTGTACTCGGCGAGGATCGCCTTGTCCTTGGGCGCGCGAGCCTCGAACAGCTCCGCCACGCGCGGCAGGCCGCCGGTGATATCCCGCGTCTTCGAAGTCTCCTGCGGAATGCGGGCCAGCACCTCGCCCACTTGCACCGACTGGTTGTCGCGCACCGCGATCACCGCGCCGACCGGGAAGCTGATGTTCACGGCGTGATCGGTGCCGGCGATGCGCACCTCCTCGTCCGCCTCGTTGACCAGCCTCACCGACGGGCGCTGACCTTTCGCCGTCGCGCTGCCGCGGCGCTTGTGGTCGATCACCACGAGCGTGGAAAGTCCCGTCACGTCGTCGATCTGCTTGGCGACCGTCACGCCTTCCTCGACGTGCTCGAACCTCACGGTGCCGGCGTACTCGGTGACGATCGGGCGGTGGTGCGGATCCCAGGCGGCCACGATCCTGCCGGCGCGCAGGGTGTCGCCGTCCACCACCTGCAGCGTGGCGCCATAGGGCACCTTGTGGCGCTCGCGCTCGCGGTTGTTGTCGTCGACGATGGTCACTTCGCCGGAGCGCGAGATCACGACCTTGTCGCCCTTGGCGTTGGAGACGTAGCGCATGGTCGGCGAGAAGCGCACGGTGCCGGCGGACTTCGCCTCCACCTGGCTCTGCACCGCGGTACGGCTCGCCGCACCGCCGATGTGGAAGGTGCGCATGGTGAGCTGCGTGCCCGGCTCGCCGATCGACTGCGCCGCGATGACGCCGATCGCCTCGCCCACGTTTACCAGGCTGCCGCGGCCCAGGTCGCGCCCGTAGCACTTGGCGCACACGCCCCAGCGCGTGTCGCAGGTGAGCGGGGTGCGCACCTTGACCTCGTCGATGCCGACGTTGTCGATGGTGTCGATCGCCTCCTCGTCCACCAGCGAGCCCGCCGTGTACAGCGTGTCCTGAGTCTCCGGGTTGATCAGGTCCACGGCCAGCACGCGGCCGAGGATGCGCTCGCGCAGCGCCTCGACCACCTCTCCGCCTTCGACCAGGGCGCGCATGACGATGCCGTTCTGCGTGCCGCAGTCGTCTTCCGTCACCACCAGGTCCTGGGTCACGTCCACCAGGCGGCGCGTGAGGTAGCCCGAGTTGGCGGTTTTCAGCGCCGTGTCGGCGAGACCCTTCCTCGCGCCGTGCGTCGAGATGAAGTACTGCAGCACGTTCAGGCCCTCGCGGAAATTGGCCGTGATCGGCGTCTCGATGATCGAGCCGTCGGGCTTGGCCATGAGGCCCCGCATGCCGGCGAGCTGGCGGATCTGCGCGGCGGAGCCGCGCGCACCGGAGTCGGCCATCATGTAGATCGAGTTGAACGCCTCCTGCCGCACTTTCTTGCCGTGGCGGTCGATGGTCTCCTCGGTGCCGAGCTGCTCCATCATCACCTTGCCGACCTGCTCTCCGCAGCGCGACCAGATGTCGACCACCTTGTTGTAGCGCTCACCTACCGTGACCAGACCGGACGTGTACTGCGACTCAATTTCCTTCACTTCCGCCTCGGCGGCGCCGATGAGCTCCTGCTTGGCGGTCGGGATGCGCATATCGTGCACGCCGAACGAGATCCCGCCTCGCGTGGCGATCGTGAAGCCCGCCTGCATCAGCTTGTCGGCGAAGATCACGGTTTCGCGCAGTCCGCAGCGGCGGAAGCCGACGTTGATGAGGCGAGAGATCTCTTTTTTCTTCAGCGGCTTGTTGAGCAGGTCGAACGTCAGGCCCGCCGGCAGGATCTCGGAGAGCAGCGCGCGCCCGATGGTGGTCTCGTAGCGCTTGATGCGCTCGACCTTGTCGCCTTCCGGCGTGAGGTCCTGCTCGCGGATGCGCACCCAGACTCTGGCGTGCAGGTCCACGTTGCGCGATTCATAGGCGCGCGATACCTCGGCGAGATCGGCAAAGCTCATGCCCTCGCCCTTGGCGCCGATGCGCTCGCGCGTGGCGTAATACAGGCCGAGCACGATGTCCTGCGAGGGCACGATGATCGGCTCGCCGTTCGCCGGCGAAAGCACGTTGTTGGAGGCGAGCATGAGCGTGCGCGCCTCCATCTGGGCTTCCAGCGACAGCGGCACGTGCACCGCCATCTGGTCGCCGTCGAAGTCGGCGTTGAACGCCGCGCACACCAGCGGGTGCAGCTGGATCGCCTTGCCCTCGATCAGCACCGGCTCGAAGGCCTGGATGCCGAGGCGGTGCAGGGTCGGCGCGCGGTTCAGCATCACCGGGTGCTCGCGGATCACCTCTTCCAGGATGTCCCACACTTCGGGCACTTCCTGCTCCACCAGGCGCTTGGCGGCCTTGATGGTGGTGGCGAGACCCAGCAGCTCGAGCTTATTGAAGATGAACGGCTTGAACAGCTCCAGCGCCATCTTCTTCGGCAGGCCGCACTGATGGAGCTTGAGCTGCGGGCCGACCACGATCACCGAGCGGCCCGAGTAGTCGACGCGCTTGCCGAGCAGGTTCTGGCGGAAGCGGCCGCCCTTGCCCTTGATCATGTCGGCGAGCGATTTCAGCGGCCGCTTGTTGGCGCCGGTCATGGCCTTGCCGCGCCGGCCGTTGTCGAGCAGGGAATCCACGGCCTCCTGCAGCATGCGCTTCTCGTTGCGCACGATGATCTCGGGCGCTTTCAGCTCGAGCAGGCGCTTCAGACGGTTGTTGCGGTTGATGACGCGCCGGTAGAGATCGTTCAGGTCCGAGGTGGCGAAGCGCCCGCCGTCCAGCGGCACGAGCGGCCGCAGCTCGGGCGGCAGCACCGGCAGCACCTCCATGATCATCCAGTCGGGCTTGATGTTGGACGCCTTGAACCCCTCCAGCACCTTCAGGCGCTTGGCGAGCTTCTTGATCTTGGCATCGGACGAGGTCGCCTCGAGGTCCTTGCGCAGCTGGTCGAGGTCGCGGTTGATGTCGATGGCGCGCAGCAGCGCGCGGATGCCCTCGGCGCCCATCGCGGCGGAGAAGTCGTCGCCGAATTCCTCCACCTTGGCGAGGTAGTCGTCTTCGGTCAGCAGCTGGCAGCGTTTGAGCGGGGTGAGGCCTGGGTCGGTGACCACGTAGGCTTCGAAATACAGGACGCGCTCGATGTCGCGCAGCGTCATGTCGAGCACGAGGCCCAGGCGCGACGGCAGGCTCTTCAGGAACCAGATGTGCGCGGTCGGGGAGGCGAGCTCGATGTGGCCCATGCGCTCGCGGCGCACCTTGGCGAGCGTCACCTCGACGCCGCACTTTTCGCAGATCACGCCGCGGTGCTTGAGCCGCTTGTACTTGCCGCACAGGCACTCGTAGTCCTTGATCGGCCCGAAGATCTTGGCGCAGAACAGGCCATCGCGTTCCGGCTTGAAGGTGCGGTAGTTGATGGTCTCGGGCTTCTTCACCTCGCCGTAGGACCACGAGCGGATCTTCTCGGGCGAGGCGAGCCCGATGCGGATCGCCTCGAAGTCCTCGTCCTGCTGGACCTGCTTGAAAAGCTCCAGTAGCGCTTTCATCAGTACTTCTCCAGGTCGATATCGATGCCCAGCGAGCGGATTTCCTTCACCAGCACATTGAACGACTCGGGCATGCCCGCGTCGATCTTGTGGTCTCCCTTGACGATGTTCTCGTAGACCTTGGTGCGCCCCGCGATGTCGTCGGACTTGACCGTGAGCATCTCCTGCAGCGTGTAGGCCGCGCCGTAGGCCTCCAGCGCCCACACCTCCATCTCGCCGAAGCGCTGGCCGCCGAACTGCGCCTTGCCGCCGAGAGGCTGCTGCGTGACCAGGCTGTAGGGCCCGGTCGAGCGCGCGTGCATCTTGTCGTCGACCAGGTGATGGAGCTTGAGCACGTGCATGTAGCCCACCGTCACCGGCCGGTCGAATGCCTCGCCGGTGCGCCCGTCGTGCAGCGTCACCTGGCCCGACACCGGCAGCCCTGCCAGTTCCAGCATGGCGTTGATCTCGGCCTCGGACGCGCCGTCGAACACCGGGGTGGCAAAAGGCACGCCCTCGCTCAGGTTTTGCGCGAGCTGCAGTATTTCCTCGTCGGTCAGCCGGCCCAGGTCTTCGTCCTTGCCGCTCGCGTTGTAAATGCGCTCCACGGTCTTGCGCACTTCGGCGATCTTCGCCTGCGCCTTCACCATTTCGCCGAGCTTGAGGCCCAAGCCTTTCGCCGCCCAGCCAAGGTGCGTCTCCAGGATCTGCCCCACGTTCATGCGCGAGGGCACGCCGAGCGGATTGAGCACGATGTCCAGCGTCGTGCCGTCCGCCATGTGCGGCATGTCCTCCACCGGCACGATCTTGGAGATCACGCCCTTGTTGCCGTGGCGTCCCGCCATCTTGTCGCCCGGCTGCAGGCGGCGCTTGACCGCCACGTACACCTTGACCATCTTCAGCACGCCCGGCGGCAGCTCGTCGCCTTGCGTCAGCTTCTTCCTCTTCGCCTCGAACATGGCGTCGAACTCGCGCCGCTTCTGCGCGAGCGACTCCTTGAGGCCCTCCAGCTGCGCCGCCGCGTCCTCGTTCGCGAGGCGGATGTCGAACCAGTCGAAGCGCTCTACCGTGTCGAGGTAGCCCTTGGTGATCTTGGTACCCTTGGCGAGCTTCTTCGGGCCGCCGTTCGCGGTTTTGCCGGTGAGCAGCCGTTCCAGTCGCTCGAAGGTGTCCGACTCGACGATCCGCATCTGGTCGGCAAGGTCGGTCTTGTAGCGGCGCAGCTCGTCCTCGATGATCTGCTGGCTGCGCTTGTCGCGCTCGATGCCTTCACGCGTGAACACCTGCACGTCGATCACGCACCCGGAGATGCCCGAGGGCACGCGCAGCGACGTGTCCTTCACGTCGGAGGCCTTCTCGCCGAAGATCGCGCGCAGGAGCTTCTCTTCCGGCGTGAGCTGCGTCTCGCCCTTCGGCGTGACCTTGCCCACGAGCACGTCGCCCGCCTCGACTTCGGCGCCGATGTAGACGATGCCCGACTCGTCGAGACGCGACAGCTGCGCCTCCGACAGGTTGGAGATGTCGCGCGTGATCTCCTCGGGCCCAAGCTTGGTGTCGCGCGCCACCACCGTCAGCTCCTCGATGTGGATCGAGGTGAAACGGTCGTCCGACACCACGCGCTCCGAGATCAAGATCGAATCCTCGAAATTGAAGCCGTTCCAGGGCATGAACGCGACCAGCATGTTCTGGCCGAGCGCGAGCTCGCCGAGGTCGGTCGAGGCGCCGTCGGCGATGACGTCCGCCTTCGCGATCGTCTCGCCCTGCCTGACGATCGGCCGCTGGTTGATATTGGTGTTCTGGTTGGAGCGCGTGTACTTGGTGAGCTTGTAAATGTCCACGCCAACGTCGCCCGGCACCGTCTCGTCGTCGTTCACGCGCACCACGACGCGGTTGGCGTCGACATAGTCCACCACGCCGCCGCGCAGCGCCACCACGCAGGTGCCCGAATCGATCGCCGCCGTGCGCTCGACGCCGGTGCCCACCAGCGGCTTCTCCGGCCGCAGGCAGGGCACCGCTTGGCGCTGCATGTTGGAGCCCATCAGCGCGCGGTTGGCGTCGTCGTGCTCGAGGAACGGGATGAGCGAGGCCGCCACGGACACGATCTGGCTCGGCGCCACGTCCATGTATTCCACCCGATCCGGCGTGGAAAGCATGAATTCGTTCCTGTTGCGGCAGGAAACGAGCGGATCGACCAGCTTGCCCGCCTTGTCAATCGCGGCATTGGCTTGCGCGATGACATAGTTGCCTTCCTCGATGGCCGACAGGTAGACGATCTCGTTCGTCACCTTGCAGTTCGTCACTTTCCGGTAAGGCGTCTCCAGGAATCCGTACTTGTTGGTGCGCGCGTAGAGCGCGAGCGAATTGATAAGGCCGATGTTCGGTCCTTCCGGCGTCTCGATCGGGCAGACGCGGCCGTAATGCGTGGGGTGCACGTCGCGCACCTCAAAGCCCGCGCGCTCGCGCGTCAACCCGCCCGGTCCGAGGGCGGAAACGCGCCGCTTATGCGTGATCTCCGAAAGCGGGTTGGTCTGGTCCATGAACTGCGACAGCTGGCTCGAGCCGAAGAACTCCTTGATGGCCGCCGAGATCGGCTTGGCGTTGATCAGGTCATGCGGCATCAGGTTGTCGCTCTCGGCCTGCGACAGGCGCTCTTTCACCGCGCGCTCCACACGCACCAGGCCGGCGCGGAACTGGTTCTCGGCGAGCTCGCCCACCGAGCGCACCCGCCGATTGCCGAGGTGGTCGATGTCGTCGATGTCGCCACGGCCGTTCCTCAGCTCGACCAGAATGCGGATCACTTCCACGATGTCCCGCGGGCTGAGCGTGTAGCGCTGCTCGAGCCTCGTCTCCAGCTTCTGCCGGTCCACGCCCTTCGCCTTGAGATCCTGGTACATCTTGTCGATGACCTGCTGAGCCTGGTCTTCGCTCACCACGCCCTCGACGGATACTTTGCCGAGGGAAAGCTCGGGCGCGTGCTTGAAGCAGGCGCGCACCTCCTCCTCGGACTCCCTGGAGAGCGCAATGCTCTTCAGGCGGATCTGCCAGCTGGTCTCGCAAGGCACGCCCACGCGGCGGTTGAACTTCATGCGGCCGACCGCGGAAAGGTCGTAGCGCTCCTCGGCGAAGAACAGGCCGTTGAACAGCGCCTCCACCGCGTCTTCCGTCGGCGGCTCGCCGGGCCGCATCATGCGGTATATGGCGACGCGCGCTGCGTTGACGTCGGTCGTCTCGTCGGTGCGCAGCGTCTGCGAAACGTACGGCCCCTGGTCGAGGTCGTTGGTGAACAACGTCTGCATCTTGCCGACCTTCGCTTCGCGCAGCTTAGCGAGCAGGGTTTCAGTGACTTCCTCGTTGGCGCTGGCGAGGATTTCGCCGGTCTCAGCGCTCACCACGTTGTGCGCGAGCGTGCGGCCGAGGAGGAAGTCGTCCGGCGCGACGATCTTCTTGATGCCCGCGGCCTCCATGTCCCGGATGTGCTTGACGGTGATGCGCTTGTCCTTCGCGACGATGGTCTTGCCCGACTTGTCGTTGATTTCGAAGCGCGCCACTTCGCCGCGCAGGCGCTCGGGCACGACCTCGAACAGCACGTGATTCGGCTCGATGTGAAAGCCGTCGAAATCGAAGAACTCCTTCAAGATCAGCTCGGGCGTAAAGCCCAGCGCCTTCAGCAAGATCGTCACCGGCATCTTGCGGCGCCGATCGACGCGGAAATAGACCACGTCCTTCGGGTCGAACTCGAAGTCGAGCCAGGAGCCGCGGTAAGGAATGACGCGCGCCGAAAAGAGCAGCTTGCCCGAGCTGTGGGTCTTGCCGCGGTCGTGCTCGAAGAACACGCCCGGGGAGCGGTGCAGCTGCGAGACGATGACGCGCTCGGTGCCGTTGATGATGAACGAGCCCGTGGTGGTCATGAGCGGGATCTCGCCCATGTACACTTCCTGCTCCTTTACCTCCTTGGTGGTCGGCTTGGGAGCGTCCTTGTCCAGGATCACGAGGCGCACCTTTGCGCGCAGGGGGCTGGCGTAGGTGAGGCCGCGCTGCTGGCATTCCTTGACGTCGAAGGGCGGTTCGCCGAGCTGGAAGCTGACGAACTCGAGACGCGCGTTGCCGGAGTGGCTGGTGATCGGGAAGATCGAGGTAAACGCCGCCTGCAGGCCTTCGTTCCTGCGGCTTTCCGGGGCCACGTGCGCCTGCAGGAACGCGGTATAGGACTCGAGCTGGGTCGCGATCAGGAACGGCACGGTCTGCACCGTGGCGCGCTTGGCGAAGCTCTTGCGGATGCGTTTACGCTCGGTCAACGAATAGGTCATGAAGGCTCCTGGCCGCAACTTCTTGAGAGGACAAGGGAAAGACCCTCGGCAGCGAGGACCCTTTCCTTGGCCCGGCTCCGGGGAGGGTCCTTGAGACCCGCCCCCGGTTCCGAAGTTCCTGCTTTTCCTACTTGATCTCGACCTTCGCGCCGGCGTCGGTCAGCTTCTTGGCGATGGCGTGGGCGTCGGCCTTGGAGACACCCTCCTTGACCGGCTTCGGCGCACCGTCCACGAGGTCTTTCGCCTCCTTCAAGCCGAGGCTCGTCACCTCGCGCACCGCCTTGATCACGTTCACCTTGTTTTCGCCGATGGCAGCGAGCACGACCGTGAATTCGGTCTTCTCCTCCGCAGCAGCGCCTGCGCCGGCACCGCCGCCTGCGGCCGGGGCCGCCACCGCCACTGCCGCAGCGGCCGACACCCCGAACTTCTCTTCCACGTCCTTGATGAGCTGCGAGAGCTCGAGGACGGTCATGTTGGAAATGGCTTCCAGAATCTGTGCGCGTTCCATCTTCAATCTCCTGATCGAATGGGTTCCTGATTTAAGCGGTCGATTTTTCCCTCGCAGCGTGCAGCGCGGCGAGCGCCCGGACGAACTTGCCCGGGACCTCGTTAAGCGTGCGCGCGAACTTCGCGATGGGCGCCTGCAATGTGCCGGCAAGCATCGCCAGAAGCTCTTCGCGGCTGGGCATCGTGGCCAGCGCCTTGATGTCCGTAGAGGACATCATGGCGTTGGGCATCGCCCCGCCCTTGATGACGAAGAGCTCGTTCTCCTTGGCGAATTCCGCCAGCACCTTGGCCCCCGACACCGGGTCCTGGGCGATGCCGTACACCAGCGGACCGGCAAGCTGCCCGGCCAGCGCCTCGAACGGCGTGCCCTTGACGGCGCGCCGCGCGAGCGTGTTTTTCAGCACCCGCAGGTAGAGGCCGGACTTGCGCGCCTTCGCGCGCAGGCTGGTGACCGCTTCGACGCTCAGGCCGCGGTTTTCCGCGACGATGACCGCCTGGGCCTTCGCCAGCTGCGATGCGATCTCGGAAACGACCGCTTGCTTCTGCTCCAGACTGAGACTCAAGGTCTACCTCCTTGCGTTGATCAAAAGAAGATCCGTTTCCGGACCTTCACCCTGGCGACCTTGAATCAGGAACCGCAAATGCATTCCTGCTTCGGGTGCGCCGTCTGCGTAGGGCAATAGCTCGTTTAAGCCCATCGGACCCCTACGGTCTTTGACAGCTGCCGTTCCGTGGAACAGCGGCCCAAAGTTCCATCGTTCGTCACTACGCCTGCAATGTTGCGGGATCCACCCGCACCCCGATCCCCATCGTGCTCGATACCGAGAGCTTTTTCAGGAACACGCCCTTGGTGTGCTGCGGCTTCGACTTGTTCAGCGCGTCCACCAGCGCCGCGAGGTTGTCGCGCAACTGCTCGGGCGTGAACGAAGCGCGGCCGATCGTGCATTGCACGATCCCGGTCTTGTCGGCGCGGAACTGCACTTGGCCCGCCTTGGCGTTCTTCACCGCCGCCGCCACATCCGGCGTCACCGTGCCGACCTTCGGATTCGGCATCAGGCCGCGCGGGCCGAGGATCTGGCCGAGCTGACCGACAACCCGCATCGCCGCCGGCTCGGCGATGACTACGTCGAAATCAAGCTTTCCGGCTTTCACGCTCTCGGCCAGATCCTCCATGCCGACCACGTCCGCGCCCGCCGCCTTGGCGGCCTGGGCCTTGTCGCCCTGCGCAAACACCGCGATGCGCACGGTCTTGCCGGTGCCGGCAGGCAATACCACCGCTCCGCGCACCGTCTGGTCGGACTTCGAGGTGTCGATGCCGAGGTTCACCGCCACGTCCACGGCTTCGTCGAACTTGGCGGTCGCGGTCTCCTTTATGATCTTCATGGCGTCGATGACCGCGTAGGCCTTGGCGTGGTCGGCCTTGCCGAGGATCGCCTTCCTGCGTTTGGAAATCGCCGCCATTTACAGGCCCTCCACCAGAATGCCCATCGAGCGCGCGCTACCGGCCACGGTGCGCATCGCGGCTTCCAGGTCGCCCGCCGTGAGATCCGGCATTTTCGCCTTGGCGATTTCTTCGACCTGCTTGCGCGTGATCTTGCCGACCTTGTCGGTGTGCGGCCGCGGACTGCCCGATTCGATGCCTGCGGCCTTCTTGATCAGGACCGTGGTCGGCGGCGTCTTGATGATGAAGCTGAAGCTCTTGTCGGCATACGCCGTAATGACCACGGGCAGCGGCAAGCCCGGCTCCACTTTCTGCGTCTGCGCGTTGAACGCCTTGCAGAATTCCATGATGTTCAGGCCGCGCTGACCGAGCGCCGGGCCGATGGGCGGCGAGGGGTTCGCCTTGCCCGCCGGCACCTGCAGCTTGATGAAACCCACAACCTTCTTCGCCATGTCTGGCTCCTATCGGGTACAAGCGAACGCCGCAGCGCTCTCCCCGTGCAAGTGACTCAGGCCTTCTCGACCTGGCCGAACTCCAGCTCGACCGGGGTCGAGCGTCCGAAAATCGTCACCGCCACGCGCAAGCGGCTCTTCTCGTAATTGACGTCCTCCACCGTGCCCTGGAAGTCGGTGAACGGGCCGTCTTTCACGCGCACCATCTCGCCCACTTCGAACAGGACCTTGGGCTTGGGCTTCTCCACGCCTTCGCGCATCTGCTGCATGATGGCGTTCACTTCCTTCTCGGAGATCGGCGTCGGCCGCATCGCGCTACCGCCGACGAAGCCGGTGACCTTGTTGGTGTTCTTCACCAGGTGCCAGGTGTCGTCGTCCATCTCCATCTCCACCAGCACGTAGCCGGGGAAGAACTTGCGCTCGGACATGTGCTTCTGGCCGCCCTTCATCTCCACCACCTCTTCCACCGGCACCAGGATCTTGCCGAACTTCTCCTGCATGCCCGCGCGCGAAATGCGGTCCTCCAGCGCGCGCTGCACCGACTTCTCGAAGCCGGAATAGGCGTGCACCACGTACCAGCGCTTGCCCGCTTCAGTCTGCTTTAAGTTTTTTTCCATCCGAGAATCAGGTCGTAGAGAACCCACTCCAGCGTCTTGTCGCTCACCCATAGGAACAGCGCCATCGCCACCACAAATGCGAAGACGGCGGCCGTCGTCTGCACCGTCTCCTTGCGCGACGGCCATACGACCTTCTTCACCTCGACCACCGCTTCCTGCGCGAATACCACGAACTCGCGGCCGGGCACCGTGAAGCTCGCCATCGCGGCGCCGGCGCCGATGCCCGCCACCACAGAAAGCACGCGCAGCACCAGCGCGCTGTCGCCGAGCCAGTAGTAGCCCGCGATGCCGCATGCCACCAGCGCGACGGCGACCGCTAGCTTGAAGATGTCAATTCCGGCCATGTCAGTTTTTGGCAGGGGCAGAGGGAATCGAACCCCCAACCTTCGGTTTTGGAGACCGACGCTCTGCCAGTTGAGCTATGCCCCTATCGGATCCTGTCGTTATTCGATCACCTTGGCGACGACGCCGGCGCCGACGGTCTTGCCGCCCTCGCGGATGGCAAAGCGCAGGCCCTGCTCCATCGCGATCGGCGTGATCAGCGTCACCACCATCTTGATGTTGT
>Ga0214472_10005017_pt1 | contig 13929 bp, 12 predicted proteins | sample RVTome_6_FD_207662 | JGI IMG/M metagenome (GOLD analysis project Ga0214472, IMG submission 207662) | Soil microbial communities from uranium-contaminated site in the Upper Colorado River Basin, Wyoming, United States - RVT140D175 | ecosystem: Environmental > Terrestrial > Soil > Contaminated >... | reverse complement strand
CAGCACCGCGGCGTAGAACAGCGAATTCAGAACCTGGAGCGCGACGATTTCCATCGGTTCCTTCTTCTTCTTGCGCACATAGCGCCGGAGCGGCCCGGCTGTGCGGGCCGTCCCGGCGTTCCGTGCAGGGCTAGCGCGTTACGCCTTCGCCGCCGGCCAGGTCTTCTTGATCCAGTCGGCCGCGGCCGTGGACTCGTTATGCCCCTTGCCCGGCTTGGGCCAGTTGGGCGGCGCGGTGATGCTGCGGATCGGGATCGAAACGATGCTCTCGGTATCCCAGACCGGGAAATCGTACCCCGGCAAGTGCTTGCTCAGGCCCGTCACCGCGTCCTTGTAGCCCTGGTGATTGTCCGCGCGGATATAGAGGTAGCCCGCCGGCGAATCGATTCCCGCGCCCTCGAGCATGGCGATGATCGCCTCGTCGTCGGGCCAGCCGCCGACCAGCTGGTTCGCCTTTTCCACCGCCTGCTTGTAGAGGTAGAGCGCAACGTAGGCGCCGTCGGACTCGAAGCTGGGGTACTCCTTGAAGCGCTTGTAGTAGCGCTCGACGAAGCCCTTGTTGATCGGCCAGCGCTCGGCGGAGGGATAGAGGAAGTGATAGTTCGCGTGCACGCCGGCAAGCACGCCCTCGGGGTGATCCTTGCCGATTGCGTGCGGGTAGCCGCCGAAGGCGAGCGTGGTGGCGACCTTCATCTTGTCGAACAGCCCGAAGCGCAGCGCCTGCTTGTAGAACGCGACGTAATCGCCGCCCCACACGCCGGCAACCAGCAGATCGGGCTTGTTCGAGAGGATCTTCGTGATGTGCGAGGTGAAGTCCGTCGTGCCGAGCTTCGGCCAGGATTCGGAAACAACCTCGATCCCCGGCAGCAGCTTGCCGAGCGCGAGCACGAAGTGCTCGAACACGTTGCGGCCGTAGCTGTAATCGGGCTGGAGCGAGGCGATGCGCCGCACGTTGGGCCAGTGCGTCGCGGCGCCGATGGCCGCCGTGACACCGTCCGCGGACTGGATGTTGGTCACCCGGAAGGTGTACTTCGGGTTGGGCACCGCCTTGTCGAACAGGAAGTCCGTGCAGCCGTCGTTGAACAGCGTGAGCACCCTCAGCTCCTCGGCCACCGGGCCGAGCGCCGGGGTGTTGCCGCTCGAGATGACGCCGGTGAAGAGCTCGATGTTCTCCGACAGCTTCATGCGCCGCAGTTCCTTCACGTTGGCGTCGGTGCCGGCAGCCTCGTCGGCGAAGAGCGTCTCGATCTTGCGCTTGCCGAGCAGGCCGCCCTGCGCATTGATCTCCTCCTGGGCGAGGACGTGCCCCCGCTGGCCCGGGCCGCCCAGCAACTCGGCCGCGCCGGTCAGAAACGTGATGTGGCCTACCTTGACCGGCTTGGCGGGGATGCTGCCCTTGGGCGTGACCGCGGCATTCGCGGTCCCGACTCCCGCGGCGCCGAGACCCGCCGCCCCCAGAGTCGCGCCGAATTGCTTCAGAAAACCGCGGCGTTCCTGCATCAGCTCCTTGTCCATGACCCCTCCTCCGTCAGTAATGACACACGGTCGGATTAGTGTACCCCCGATCTAGTCGCCCCAAGGCACGATTCTTATCGGCGCGTTCGCGGCGCTGTCCTCGAGCACGGCGGCGACCACGAGCCGGGTGCCGGGCCGCCCCTCGGTGCGAGTGAATTCGAGACGGCAGGCGCCCTTGCCGCCGGCGCGCACAGCCCCGGCGGCGGCGACCGCGCCGTCCGGACCGACCAGCAGGTAGTGGCATACCGGCGCCGGCAGCGCACCCGCGCTCGTGAGCCGCTCGGCAAGCCGTTGCGCGAACGAGCCGCGCGCGATCCGCACTTCGCGCCCGAGACGCTCGAGCCACTCGGTTTCGGTGAGAACCTGCGCGCCGTAGCCGCGCTGCTCGATCCGCGTCACATGTGCCTTGAGCGGCACGGCGTAGGCGTTGAAGCTGCCGAGGCCCTTCGGATAACTCGGATCGCGGAACACGCTCAGCACCGCCTTCGTCCCGTCCCAGCGGCTCAGCAGGTACGGACCGTTGGTGACGAGCCAATGGCCGTGCGCCGCATGGAACTCGCGCAGCCGGCGGTAGCGCTCGCGAGCCTCCGCTGCATTCACATGAGATATCAATGCAGGCGGCACGTAGGCGCGCTCCTCGAGCTCGCGGGCAAGCATCCCGAGCCGCTGCACGATCGCGACGTCGCGCACCGGATCCACTTCCGAAAGCTTGAAATACCCGCGGCGCGCACCCTCCTCCAGCAGCGCGAGCAGATGCCAGGGCAGCGTGGACCACGGCGGCGCCACGGTCGCCGCATCGGCGCCGGGTCCGGCGTCGAGGTAGACCTCGATCACCGGCACTTCGTAACTCAGCTTGTCCTCGCCGAACGCCAGCGTCTCGGTCTCCACGCGCAGCAGCCGTACGCCCTTCAGCCGTTCGCGGGCAAGCGCAGTCGCTTGCGCGATATCCGGATCCGCCGCCGCACCGCCGCCCCACGCGGCCGCGAAGGCGTAGGCGTAGAGCAGGTCCGCGACGGCCATCGGCGTGCCGTCGTGGAACGCCGAGTTGCGCACGCGGTAGACGATGCGCGAGGCGGCCGTCTTGCCGCGCCCGGCAGCAAAGAGCGCGTCTTCGGGCACCGCAATCGGCTTCGGGCTCGTCTCGACGGAGGCGCTGAGGCGGTTCTCGATCCAGCCGCCGCCGTGCGGCGCAGGGAGAAACGCGGGATCGGAGAGCGCCGACCACACGAGCCGGCCGAAAGCGTCGCCGAAACCGCCGACGACGGGATTCCACGCGCTGGAAGGCGGTGCCGGCGCCGCCGTGTTGAGCCAGCCGTTCCACGGAAAGTCCCGCAGCTTGACCGTGCGCGGAAAAATCGGCGACGCAAGACCCTCGAGCGCGCCGTAACCCACGTTCTCCACGCCTTGCGAATAGTCCGCGCCATAGCGCTCGCGCCGCACGGTATAGCCGAGCACGACGCGCTCGCAGCCGCCTTGCAGAAGGGCGACCAGGGTTCGCTCGAGATTGACGCGTTCTTCGAGGCTGCGATGCTCGCCGCGCATCAGCCGCCGCAGCGTTTCCTCGATTGCCGCATCGCTCACGGCGGGAGCGAGCAAAAGATAAGCATGAAACCAGCCTTGTCTCACCCACGGCGGCCCGGACCAGCCGTTGTAGCGCGCTCCGGCTTTTGCCATGAGCGCGCTCGCTTCAACGATTTCGATTCGAGCTTTTTTCTCTCTCTTGTCCGCCACGGCCCCGGCCCGCGCGGCTTCGGCGCGATCGGCGTGGTGGAGGTAGTCGGCGTGGAACGGAGTGACGGGGTACGGGTGCCAGACCTGGCCCTGGCCGAGCGCGTCCTTCAGGCTGCGCGCGGCTGCGCAGCGTGCTGAACGGTCCGCGAACCCAGGCGCGCCGCGGTCGACGGTCGCCACGACATAGCCGCCGAGCGAGGTTACGGCGCCGGTCTTCCCGGCATCGGCCTTGCCGGCGATTTCGCCTCCCGCGTACGCGTGCAGCGTCCCCTTGGCGAACCGCTGCGCGGCCGAGTGCGCATCGAGCGCTTCGACGGTGATCTCCTGCGGGTAGAACGACGGATAAAACGGAAACTCGTGGCCGGCGTGGGCGACGCCGAGGAGCGCGAGGCCCGCCGCAAGAACGCTCTTGCTCGCGGAGTTCATGTGGGAGCGTCAGTGGAGCATCGCTCCCCTGCGAGTGTCAAGGACGCGTCGTGCTCGGTAGTGCGCGCCGGTGTCCGTCCCTCACGCGCAATTCGTTAGCGCGTTCAAGGACTATTTTTCGAGTAATCGAGCAGACCGGAAAATCGATCACTACTCGTTTAGGCTCCACGGCAGCACACATGCCGCATAAGCGAGTGCTGGTAAGAAACCAAGAGCCCACCATGCTAGTAGCCCCTGAAATCCATTAAGTGCGCCTCCAAACGTCACGAAAGCGTGAAGTGAAATATCCAGGACAGCGAAACAGAACCAGGCGAGCAATGCGCCAACAGGCCCGCACATCAGGGTGGTGACAATCGCCGCCATCACCGTCAGCTGGGAAATGGAACCCCATGCACTTCGCATTTTTGATCTACCGAGACTTTCTAAAGCTGCACTGGCGGTCCGGCAGCGCTAACCCATCAGGCTTCACTTCACTTGGGTTGTACTGCTTCCTTCCGACGTGCTTGCCAGCCGGGAACTTGCTTCTCGGTTTCGAGCTTGCCGATTCCGTAGGCTTCCTGCATCTTGCCGGAGAGCCAGTCACGCTTTCCCGCGGTCCCGTCCAGCTGCTCGTCCGAAAGCTTGCTCCAGTGCTGCTTGGCGTGGCTCTTGAAATCCTTCCAGTTGCTTTCGATCGTCCTGGTGCCTGCCACCTCGATAACGACGCGACGGTCGGGTTGCCGGCAGGCGATCACTTTCACGCTCCTGCCGCCGTCGCATGCGCCGGCCTTCGTCACCGGCTGCGAGGCGCCCTTGCCTTCGGCGCGCACGCGGTTCGGGTCAATGCCTTTGCCGACTAGATAGTCCTTCACCTCTTCCGCGCGATCTTCGGAAAGGATCTGGTTGTAGGCGTCGGAACCCTGGCGGTCGGCGTGCCCGACCAACCTGATCATTCCCGGGGTGATCGTTCTGAGCCTGACGACGAAGTCATCCAGCGCCGCGCGGCCTGCGGGACTCAGCTCGGCCTTGTCGAAGTCAAATAACGCATCGGCGTCCAACACCACTTTCTCGATCGCGGGCGCCGCCGCGGACGACAGGGCGTCAGTGAGATAGCTTGGTTGTTCGACGGCGGTCTGCGCCCGCGCCGCTCCGGACATCATGCCCAGCGCCAAGGTGCACGCCGCAGCCAGTCCGCTCTGCTTCCAGGTGAACGAGCTCGTCATGGTATCTCTCGATGAACATCCGCCTTCCGCCTTGCCGTGCTGCTTCCATCTGTCTGACTTGCCAGCAAAGCGGCGAGATGCTGACTGGTCACTACCAAGAAGCAGGTGCTATGATACTGACCGGTAACTCACATTGTCAACCATCAAAATGACCAGGAAACCCAAGAAAGACGGACAGCCGGCCGGAAAGCGGGATGGGAGCAGGAGCAGCGCCCGTGACCGTGTTTTCAGGACTGCGTCGGAGCTCTTCTATCGCAAGGGGATACGCGCGGTCGGGGTGGAAACTATTGCAGCCGAAGCGAACACCACCAAGATGAGCCTGTATAGAAACTTCCCGTCCAAGGACGAACTGGTGGCCGAGTGGCTACGTGACCACGACGTCAAGTTTTGGCAGATGTGGGACGCGGTGTCACGCAAAAATCCAAACGATGCCCGCAAGCAGCTCAAGGCGGCATTCGATTTGCTGGCCAAGCACATTGCCGACCCCAAGGCCCGAGGCTGCCCTATGGCGAATGCGGCGGTGGAGATCACCGAGACGGACCATCCCGCAAGGAAGGTGATCGAGACCCACAAGGCCAAGCTGCGTGCACGGCTTGCCGAGTTGTGCGCGCGGATGCGAGCCAGGGATTCCCGGCTGCTGGCCGACCAGTTGTTTCTTCTGATGGAAGGGGCACAGGTCAGCTCCCAGATCCCGGGCGCGCGCGTACCAGCGTCGAATGTCGTTCGCGCCGCCAACGCATTGATAGATGGACATCTCCCCGCACCTTGAAACATCACGAAAATGCACGCCCTGGGCGAAGCAATGTTCTCCAGCTGTAAACCAACGTCAGATGCTCGAGCGATCGGATGATTTACTAACCACTCTGCGAGGTATGAGATGGACATCGTCATGTGGATGCTGGCCGGAGGTGTTATCGGCTGGGTGGGTTTTGCGTATTTGGGATTCGATGAAACGCAAGGCATGATCGGCTCGGTCATCATTGGAATGGTGGGGGGACTCCTCGGCGGGAGAGAGCTTGCGCCAATGTTCGGCTTCGCCGCAGCGGTTCCAGGCGATTTCAGCTTGAATGCGCTGTTTGTCGCGCTCGCAAGCGCGGTAGCATGTCTAGCCATCGCCAACATGATCCACAACCGCTACTCGATTTGATGTTTGGCGAGCGATACCTTGCGCAGGCGCGGCAAAATTCTGCCGGATATCGAGGCATTCAAAAATTTAACCACTTCGCCTTATAGGCCGCTTGGGACGTCCTACATCGCCAATGCCTCCCGGCGCGCCAGATCCTACAAAGGCTTAGCACTCGCTAGGCCTCTTTCGTTTCCGGCCTGTGACGGGTTTGTGCCATTACCGGCAGCGTCCACAACCCGCAGAACGCATACACGGTCCGCGCGCCGGGCTATACGGCGACTTGCGGCTAGGCCGCCTCTTGGGCCACGTACGAAGGCCGCGGAATGGGCACGGTGAACCATTCGCGCACGACGTCCTTGCCGACGATCAGTTCTTCCGCCTCGCGCCGCTCTTCTTCGAATACCACTCCCGCGAGCTTCTTCAGGGTTTCGCGGGCCTCATCCAGGGTGCGGCCGTGCGAATTCACGCCCGGCAATTCCTCGATGAAGCCGACGTAACCGTTGTTGACCTTGAGGTATACCGCGGTGAATGCAATCTGCCCATGTTCCATTCGCGTATTCCTTTCTACTTGACGGGGAAGCTTTCATTGCGGCGAACATTTCTTTTTGGGATGCGAAGGATTGGCCCGCCATCGGTCCACGGTGACAGTGATAGCCTCCCTGTTTCCGATTGTTGGTGGTATCCATCGCTGTCCAAGCCGCCGCCGTGCGCCGCAGTCAGGCTTGAAAATGCACAACCGGCCAACCACGCGAAGCAGCGCTCCGGCCGTTTTCATCTGATCGGGAACATCTTCGCGAAGACGCTCTCGCACGATCTCGCCCGTAAGCAATCAAAGCTTGTATCGCTGCACATTCGGCCCGTAGCTGGTCGTCCGGAACCGTTTCCGGCCGCCGCATTTCCCGGACGCGAGCCTGCGGGCTTTCGCCGTGAGTTTGAAGCTCAATGGCTTGCCTTGCCCTCGAATGCCCGCCAAAGAGGCACTCGATACCGTTGCGCGGCGCCATCCTGATCCCCGGGACAGGCGAGTCGCAGCTGGGGCATTCGACGTGGATCGAGTTTTGGAATCTCTCCGGGTTCGGTAACGCAATGGGGTAATGGGTCACCCTTGCAGGGGGCGCCTTCGGATGTGAATAGGTCCAAAGTGATTGGATCGATGCCAAATCCCGGGTCCACTGCGGCTCGAAGTGTTGGTTTCATCGGAATCTCGTTATGGACGCGGAGCTACGTTGGCCGAGCTCGCGCATGCGGCTATAGACCGCTTCTGCGCATTGTCGCAACACTCCATGGCACTTTCGGAGGCGATTCTCGCCTCATGCAATTTATTCTGATCGTGATGCTCAGCGGCTTGCCGATGCTGGCGGGCCGCCGTTTCATGATCGGCGGCTGCCCGCTTGTGCTGCGTGCTTGCCGAATAGAAGGCCTTTGACATGACATTGCTCCTTGTCCTGAAAGATACTGACTGGTCACTACCAGTAAGCACGTGCTATGATACTGACCGGTAACTCTCTTGTCTACCAGATTGGACATGACCAAGATTTGCGGCGCTGGAGCGCACCGAGGCAAGGCAAGCCCCGCTCAGCCGGGTTGAATAGCCAAAAGGAACTTACATGAAAATTCGTCCTTTACATGATCGCGTGATCGTCAAGCGTCTCGACGAGGAGCGCAAGACCGCCTCCGGCATCGTCATTCCCGATACCGCTGCGGAGAAGCCCGACCAGGGCGAAATTGTGTCCGTAGGCAAGGGCAAGATGAATGACGACGGCAAGCTGGTGCCGCTCGAGGTCAAGCCAGGCGACCGGGTCCTGTTCGGGAAATACTCCGGGCAGACCGTCACGGTGAAGGGCGAGGAGCTTCTCGTTATGCGCGAGGACGACATCATGGGCGTGGTCGACACTGCCTGATCCGGCATCACAAACAGTTTTCGAGATTTGGAGATAGCAATGCCTGCTAAGGAAGTATGTTTCCACGAAGGCGCACGCACCAGGATGGTTCATGGCCTGAACATCCTGGCCGACGCAGTGAAGATCACGCTGGGCCCGAAGGGCCGCAACGTCGTGCTCGAGCGCTCGTTTGGCGCGCCGACCATCACCAAGGACGGCGTCTCGGTCGCCAAGGAGATCGAGCTCAAGGACAGGTTCGAGAACATGGGCGCGCAGATGGTGAAGGAAGTCGCCTCCAAAACGTCCGATGTCGCGGGTGACGGCACGACCACTGCCACCGTGCTCGCGCAGGCGATCGTGCGCGAAGGCATGAAGTACGTCGCCTCGGGCATGAATCCGATGGATCTCAAGCGCGGTATCGACAAGGCCGTCGCCGCCGTGGTGGAGGAACTGAAGAAAATCTCCAAACCCTGCACGAGCTCCAAGGAGATCGCCCAGGTTGGAGCGATTTCGGCAAACCTGGACCAGGAAATCGGCCAAATAATCGCCGACGCGATGGAGAAGGTGGGCAAGGAAGGCGTGATCACCGTCGAGGACGGCAAGTCGCTCAACAACGAGCTGGAGCTCGTCGAGGGCATGCAATTCGACCGCGGCTACCTATCGCCCTACTTCATCAACAATCCCGAAAAGCAGAGTGCCGTGCTCGAAGAGGCGTACGTTCTACTGCACGACAAGAAAATCAGCTCGATCCGCGAGCTCCTGCCCCTGCTCGAGCAGGTCGCCAAAGCCGGGAAGCCGCTGCTGATCATCGCCGAGGAAGTGGAGGGCGAGGCGCTCGCGACGCTCGTGGTAAACAACCTCCGCGGCATTCTCAAGACCTGCGCCGTGAAGGCGCCGGGGTTCGGCGATCGGCGCAAGGCGATGCTGGATGATATCGCGACGCTCACCGGCGGCAGCGTGATCTCCGAGGAACTGGGCCTCAAGCTGGAGAACGTGACCCTGAAGGACCTCGGCCGCGTCAAGAAGGCGGAGTGCGCAAAGGAAAATACGACGCTCATCGACGGTGCTGGCGACAAGAAGCAAATCGAGGCACGCGTGAAGCAGATTCGTGCGCAAATCGAGGAAGCGACCAGCGACTACGATAAGGAGAAGCTGCAGGAGCGCGTGGCGAAGCTCGCCGGGGGCGTGGCGCTGATCAAGGTTGGTGCCGCGACCGAAGTCGAGATGAAAGAGAAGAAGGCTCGCGTCGAGGACGCACTGCACGCTACGCGCGCGGCCGTCGAAGAGGGCATCGTCCCCGGCGGCGGCGTGGCCTACCTGCGCGCTCGCGTCAAGCTGAATGACCTCAAGGGCGACAATCACGACCAGGACTGCGGCATCAAGATCGTGCTGCGGTCGCTGCAAGACCCGCTGCGCCAAATCGTGGGCAACAGTGGCGCCGAGCCCTCCGTGGTGCTCAACAAAGTGATCGAGGGTAACGGGAATTTCGGCTACAACGCGCAGACCACCGAGTTCGGCGATCTCGTGCAGATGGGCATAATCGACCCCACCAAGGTGGTGCGCTTCGCACTGCAAAATGCGGCTTCGGTCGCGGGCCTCATGCTAACCACCGACGCTATGGTTGCCGAGCTGGTCGAGGAGAAGCCTGCCGGTCACGGCGGCGGTATGCCCGACATGGGCGGCATGGGGGGGATGGGTATGTGATGTCGGGGTGACGCCTTCCTGATGCGGTTTGCCGAGCTGAGGCGAAGCGTCGCCGAAGAGGAATTCGTTGCCGGAGAACGCCGGCAAAAGCACTGAAGCGAGGATTGCGATCCAGATCGTCCCCGCGGGAATGGAGCGGCCTTTGCATGGGAACGGGCCGCTTCGAGCGCTTTCCTTCACTACGCGCTACTACAACAAGACGGTCTGCATAAGCGATGGGACGGACGCGGGCGGCCTCGCCGGCGCAAGGGGGCTCACCAGCTGGCGCAGATAGACACGGCGCTAGTCGAGGGCGAGCTCCTGAAACTCATCGCGGCCATCGTTCAACACGAGCTGACGTGCATATGGCCGAAAGAGGTTAGAGCAATGGGCAGAAATACCAATCGCAATCTTCGCAACCGTAGGCGCAAGCACAAGACTAGAAACAAGCTGCGGCAACAAAGGAAGCAGCAAAAGAAACTGCTGCAGAAAAGTTGAGCTAACCCTGCTACCTTGCAACTAAGCCCTTGTGCCTGATTTGTGCCTCGGGACATGCAGGTTCGGACGGTTCCGCCCCGGTTTCCGTAGTAGCCAAAGAGTCAGGAGCGATGCTCGAATCTCCCAGGTTATCCGATCGATCCGACCTCTCGTCAGTGTCCGGTTTCGGCCGATTCTGTTGAGAAACTGTTTTTTCACGGACGATAGAAGATACTAGGCGTTATAAGGCGCGTAGCGTGTTTCAGGCTTAGGGGGGGATACATGAAAGAGTTGATGTCGCGATGTAGGACGTCCCAAGCGGCCTATGAGGCGAAGTGGTTAAATTTTTGAATGACTCGATATCCGGCAGAATTTTGCCGCGCCTGCGATCGGGAGTTTTTCAACAGAATCGGCCGGAAGCCGAAATTCAAACAGAGACACCGCCTAGTGTTAGGATCGCGCGGTGCCGGCAGCAGGGATTGTCGCGGCTGTCATCGCGCTCGGCGCGGGCCTTGCACTACCGGTCATCGCTGGCGCCGAAGCCCCGCAAGCCACCCCCCGCACCTTCGAGCTGCGCATCGAGCAGCGACGAACCGCTCCTCCTGCACCGCTTTCCCGTGGCGATTCATGGCGAGAGTGGCAAGCATCGCCACAGCGCACTGCTGCATGTCGAGATTTACCCTCGCTAGCTTTGCAGCGCTCGCGCCTGCCGAGGCCGCGGCGCACGCCTTCGGCACGCGCTATGACCTGCCGCTACCCCTTGGCCTGTGGCTTGGCGCAGCCGGGCTGAGCGTCGCGCTTTCCTTCCTGGTCTTCGCGCTGGCGCTGCGGCGTGGCGCCGATGGCGCTTCCTACCCGCGGCTCGCCGTCCTGCGGCTACATCCGCTCGCCCTCAAGGCGCTGCGCGCCGTGTCGGTGTGCATGTTTTTCGTTCTCATCGCGGCGGGTCTGTTCGGCACCCAGGATCCGTTCCGCAATCTCGCGCCTGCCTTCGTCTGGATCGCGTGGTGGATCGGGTTCACCTATCTGACCGCGCTGGTGGGCGATGTCTGGGCGGTGCTCAATCCCTGGAAGGCGCTCTACCCTGCAGGGCGTTTCGGGCTGGCGCGCGGCCTTCCGCAGGGCGTCGGCGTGTGGCCTGCTATACGATGCTCAGCCTGTGGATTCTCGCGCAGCCCATAGTCGAAACCGTAGAATGAACCCATGCGGTGGATCGGCGAGTCGCTGCGCGGAATCTGGTCGGCATTGCTTGCGCATCCCGGCGTCTTCGCGTCGGTAACGCTCGCCGTCGCCGCGCTCAACGTGCTTGCGCCCATCGCGATCCTCTCGGCAGTGCGCAAGCCGATCGACTACTACAGCTTCAATCCGTGGCTGAAGCGTCTTCCCGAATACCTCGCCTCCGACGAAGCGACGCTCGGCGAAAAGCTCGGCAAGCTGCCCGACCTGGCGCTGTTCTGGTGCTCGGCCGGCGGCACCTACGGCGGCGCCGAGTGGGGTTACGCCGTGGACGTCAGCGACGTCGGCCGCATCCTGCTCGTTTCGGCGCTCTTCGGGCTGTACTTCGCCCTCTGGCGCCGCTATCGCGATCTCGCCCTGGGCGGCGCACAGGCGCTGCGCCGCGGAGGTCTGGCGGGCGGTGCGGCGACCTTGTTCGGGATCTCCACCGGCGCATGCAGCGTTTCGGGCTGCGGCGCCCCGGTGCTGCCCGTGCTCGGTCTCGCGTTCGTCGGGCTCGAAAGCGGCACGCTGCATTTTCTCGCCCAGTCCTCGCGCGTCGCGACGATCGCGCTCTTCGCGCTGCTGGTTCTCGCCGTCGGCTACCTCGGGGCTGCTATCCGCGCTACGACTTCCAGCGCGCGCACGTCGAGCTGACGCGAGGCATATCCGCGACCGATCACGGCAGGTCACCAAGAGGGATGGTCCAGGGGAACAGATGGTGCTGCGCCATCGCGTACGCGGCGAAGCCGAGCGAGAGCACCAGCACGATAGCGGCCACGCGGCGCAGGAGCTCCCCCTCGCTTCCCGCCCTTCCGGTCGCGCCGGCCGCGAGCGCGAGGGACTGAGGAGCCAGCGCCTTGCCCATGGAGCCCCCGGCCGCCAGGCTTGACGCCGCGAAGACCGGCGAGGCTGACGCCTGCTCCCCGGCCACCGCGACAAGGTTGCCGAAGAGCGCGTTCGATGCGGTGTTAGTGCCGGCCACCGCGTTGCCGATCACACCCAGCAGAACGGCGACCGCCGGAAACCAGGGGCCGGAAACGGCCAGCGCGAGGCCGATCGTGAGGCTGAGCCCCGCGTAGTTCATGACGTAGCCGAGCGCGATGATGGAAACGGTGGTGCAAATTGCCACCCGAAGCTGGCGCACCGTCCTCGCGTAGACCCTCCCCGCCTCTGCGGCGGTGATGCGGAGCAGTGGCAGCGAGACGAGGCCGGTCAGGAGGACGATGGTCCCGGGCAGGACGAGCAATGGCTGCCGGTACACGGCCGCAACGGGCGTCGGGGCCGCAACCACGGGCGGGAGGCTCGTGACGAGGTCGTGGAGGCCGAACCACATCAAGTCGATGGTAGCGACGGCCGCGAGCACGTCTCGCATCCCGGTGCCACTGACCAGGCCAATGATCGCGATCAGCAGCGCGATGGGTGCCCAGGCTCGAACCGTCTCGGTCCATCTGAGCCGCTGGCCGACTGCGGCGTCCACCGCCGGATCGCCCGGGAAGCGCCAAAGCGTGGCCGGCCGCCAGAGCCCCAGACCGGCGACGGTGGTGAGGATGGCCGCGAGGGCGCCCGCACTGCCGGCGACATAGAGCGTCAGATAGTTGGAGGTCAGGAAGGTGACCGCCGCGAAGGCAAACCCGGTCGCGAGCGTAATCGGCCAGACCCCCCGCAACCCCCTCCATCCGGCTACCGCCCAAACCATGACTGGAGCGCAGACGAAGGTCAACCACGGGACCTGTCGGCCGATCATCGCCCCCAGCGTGTCGAGATCGATGCCGCTAGTCACCGACTGCAGCACGGTCACGGGGAGCCCCATCGGCCCCCACACGCCGGGATGGCTGAAGCCTATAAGGGCCGCTACCGACGCGGCGATGGGGGGGAACCCGAAACCGGCGAGCATGGCGGCTCCGATGGCGACGGGAGATCCCATAGCCACCAGGCCCTCGAGCAGGCCGATGAACCCGTATCCGACCAGGAGCGTCTGGAGACGTCGGTCGGCGGTGAGGGCGGCCAGGGACCGTTTGACGATCTCGAATTGTCCGCTGTGGGTCAGGAGGTTGATGAACCAGACTGCCGCCACGAGGGTCCAGAGGAGCGGTACCAGCGCCACGGCCGCTCCCAGCAGGGAGGCCGCTATCGCGAGGCGAACCGGCATGCCCCAGATGACAGTCGCCAGAACGAACGCGGTTGCAAATCCGGCTAGCGTCGCGACGTGCGCGGGGCGCCGGAAGATTCCGAGCAGCACGAAGGTGAGGGCGATCGGCAGGACCGCCACGAGGGCCGATACCCCCGTACTGCCGAGGACGGGTGCGTAGGTCTGGACCCACATAACGAGGAGAACGAATCCCGCTGCCGTCCGTCTCCGTGGGGGTAATGCGCGCGGTGCAGCGCAGGGACTGGGCAATCTACCCCGGCGGCGCAAAGATGGCAACGACCCCCCTCGCCCCGCGACTCAGTTCGCTCAGCCGCGAAGCGCCCTCATGACGTTTTCATCTTCAAGCGCCTGCTGCGGCTTGCCCTCGAAGATGATCTCGCCGCGGTCGATCGCGTAGAGCCGGTCCGCGATGCGCGCCGCGTTATCGCGAAAGCGCTTGACGACGACCGGGGCGAGCCCCTCGAACGCCTCGTCCAGAAGCAGCAGCGTCGGCGCAAGCGCCATGCCGCGCGCGATCGCGAC
>Ga0214472_10005016_pt1 | contig 13929 bp, 12 predicted proteins | sample RVTome_6_FD_207662 | JGI IMG/M metagenome (GOLD analysis project Ga0214472, IMG submission 207662) | Soil microbial communities from uranium-contaminated site in the Upper Colorado River Basin, Wyoming, United States - RVT140D175 | ecosystem: Environmental > Terrestrial > Soil > Contaminated >... | reverse complement strand
CGGTGCAACAACGACCACGGCCTCTCGCCCGACGGCTCGCGGCTCGCGATCAGCGACTCGACGCGGGGCGACGTTTCGCGCGTCTTTGTCCTGCCCTCCGGCGGGGGCGCCCCACGCCTCGTCACGGAGAGGGGCCCGTCCTACTGGCACGGCTGGTCGCCCGATGGCGGCACGCTGGCCTACTGCGCGGAGCGCGAAGGCGAGTACGACGTCTACACGATCCCGGTGGAGGGAGGGACGGAGACCCGCCTGACCACGGCGCCGGGGCTCGACGACGGCCCCGACTACTCGCCCGACGGACGGCACATCTACTTCAACTCGAACCGGACGGGGACGATGCAGATCTGGCGCATGAGGACGGACGGCAGCGAGCAGGAGCAGGTCACCTTCGACGAGTCGAACGACTGGTTCCCTCACCCCTCCCCCGACGGCCGGTGGATCGCATTCCTCTCCTATGAGAAGGGCGTGGAGGGGCATCCCCCGAACCGGGACGTGCGCCTGCGAATGATGCCGACCCAAGGCGGTGACATCGAGGTCCTGGCGAACCTGTTCGGCGGGCAGGGAACGATCAACGTCCCGTCCTGGTCTCCCGACTCGACGCAGTTGGCCTTCGTGAGCTACCGGCTCGCCCGTCCCTGAGGCGGACGCGCCCGGCCCGGGTCGGCCCGCGGCCGAGCACGCGCCACGGATGAAGGAGCGGGAGTGGACCCGGGAGCCCTGCGTCGTACCCTGCACCCGCAGCACGTATACTTCCCCTCTTTCGGGGGCTTCGCCTTCAGGAGGTCGATCATGCGCGTTGCGATCCGTTTGGCGGCATGGGCTCTCGTCGCGGCGCTTCTGGCGCTGCCGGCGCACGCGGGCGACGCTTCCGGGAAGTGGGCCGCGGAGTTCGACACCCAGGTGGGTGTCCAGAAGTACACGTACGACCTGCACGTCGAGGAGGGCAAGCTCACCGGGACCGCCCACTTCGAGAGAATGGGGCGGGCGGGAGACGTCGACCTCGTCAAGGGCAAGGTCGAGGGAGACCACGTCTCCTTCGTCGAGATGCTCGACTTCCAGGGGAACCAGATCGAGATCACCTACGAGGGGACGGTCTCGGTCGACGAGATCGCTTTCACTCGGCGGGTGGGGGACTTCGCGACCGAGGAGTTCAAGGCTCGACGTCTCGCCGACTGAGGTTCCCCTTCCCCAGAGCCCCGGTCACCCCGCTCAGCGCGGGCGGCGCTCTTCCGTGGCGCGGCTCGCGATGAAGCGCTCGAGCTCGACATCGACGGGCGCCTGCGGATCGAGCCGCCGGGCCCAGACGAGCGCCTCGTGGGCCTCTTTCCATTCGCTCTGCCGGGCGAGCACGGCGGCGAGCCGGAGCCAGGCGTCGACGTTCGTGGGCTCGCGACGCAGGATCGCCCGGTCGGCCTTCTCGGCGAGAGGATAATCGCGGCGCTCGATGGCGATCTGCTCCAGGAGGTCCCACGCGTGGACGCTGTCGGGGTCGACCCGGACGGCGACGCTCAGCCGCCCCAGAGCCTCGACCTGGCGGCCGCTCTCGAGTAGCAGCTCGGCGACCTGCGTGTGGGCGAGGGGGTCGTCGGGCAGGGCAGAGATCGCCGCGTCGAGTGCCTTGTAGGCTCTCTGCTTCTGCCCCGCGCGAGCGTACCGCCGGGCCAGATCGCGGTACAGGCCCGCGATCTGTCCGTTGTCGGGAGCGTCGGGAAGGATGCCGCGCACCGCCTCGCGCGCGTCGCCGGCGGCGGCCCCGATCGCCGCATGCTGCGCCGAGGCGGCCCGGGCCGCCTCCAGCGGACCCACGACGTTGCGCCGTGGGGCGACGAACTCGACGTACGGGCGGTCGTCCGTGTTGAGCGGTGTCCCCGCGGGGAAGGCCTTCTCGTCCTCCACCCACCGCTCCATCTCCGCCCGCCCCATCGTCCACGACGCGACGAGAGCGAGCGCGTCGTCGACCGCGTGCGTCGCGCGGAGGTTCCGGCCCACCGGAGTGTCGCCCAGCAGCGGCTCCACGCGGGCCCAGTCGAGGACGTGCGGCCGGGCGCTGCCCACGAGGAGCATGTCGGCACCGAGCTTGGGGCTCCCGTCTTTGGAGATGACCGGCGGGACCATCCAGAGCGAGGCGTGGGGAAAGACCGTCAGGAACGTCTTCACCTCGACCTTCAGGTCGGGCTCGGTCAGGTTGTAGTAGTGAAACCACTGGCCGAAGACGCCGCCCTTGGCGAGCCGGCGGAGCACGATCTCGTAGAACTCACGAGTGAAGAGGTTCGACACTCCGGAGATCCAGGGATTGGACGGCTCGGAGACGACGACGTCCCATTGCTCGCGGCCGCGGAGGAGCCGGTTGCGGCCGTCGCGAAACGTGATCCGGAAGCGGGGGTCGCGCCGCACGTCGGCGTTCTGCTCCTCGAAGAACGAGGCGGCCTCGAAGACCGCGGGCTCGATCTCGACGCACTCGAGCGATTCGACCGGGTAGAGGTCGGCGGAGGCCGCCGTCGCCCCCGCCCCCCAGCCGATGACGAGGACGTGGCGTGGCGACGGGTGGAGCAGCATCGGCACGTGGGCGATGTAGCGCTGGGTGACCACGTCCTCCTCTGCGCTTCCGGCATCGGTCTTGCCGTTCACGGAGAGGAACCGCCGTCCCGATTCGGTCTTCGACACCGCGACCACCGCTTCCGCGCCTTCGTGGTAGAAGACGAGCTCCTGCTGCTGCCGCAGCCACGAGCCGAGCTCGAAGATCGACGGCACCCGATCGCGCCACTCGAGGCCGTAGCGGTGGACGCCGGCGGACATCAGCACCGGGTCCCACGGCTTCCACCAGGGTGAGAGCGCGAGCAGCGCAGCCACCCCCGCCACGGGGGCGAGGCGCCGGCGAACGGGAGGCCAGCCTGCGGACACCGCCAGGGCCCAGGCCCCGCCGCCGAGGAGCAGCGCCGCATAGATGAGGTAGGGGGGCTGGAGCCCGAGGCGCGGCACGAGCAGGAGGTCGGCGGAGAGCGCTCCCGCGATCGCTCCCGCGGTGTTCCATGCGTACAGCCGCCCCGAGGCTTCCTGAGCCGAGGCGTGGCGGCGGTCGGCGAAGTGCAGGAGCAGCGGGAAGGTGAGCCCCAGGACGAGCGTGACCGGCAGCATCGTCACGAGGCACAGGCCGAGGCTCGCCAGCTGGTGGGCGGCGAACGACACCGGCAGCACCTGCAGTGCCCCGAGGTAGAAGCGGGGGAGGTTGCCGATGGCGATCTGGCCGGCGAGAACGGCCAGGCCCGCTCCCACGAACAGGGCCCCCACGGTGGCCGAGGGTCGAGTGATCCGGGAGCGCACGCGCGAGTACACCGCGGCGCCTCCGGCGATCCCCAGCAGCACCGCCAGGAGCATCAGGTTGAAGGCGTAGACGGAGGACCCGATGACGAGCGCATAGGAGCGGGTCCACAGCACCTCGATCCCGAAGGTGGCGGCCCCCGACGCCGCCGCCAGCGCCGGGGCGAGCCCGGGAGGGACGGCACCCCCATCGCCCGGGGTCGCCGTGCCGTCACGCTCGTTCGCCACGGGTGCGGGGGCGGCCTCGAGCGGGGGACCGATGTCGCGGCGCCAGCCGAAGGCGATGCCACCGGCGAGGAGGCTGCCCGTGGCCGCCGCCACCAGCGTCCCCCGCACGCCGAGCAGGGGAACGAGAACGAACGGGGCGATGGCCACGCCGACGGCGCCGCCGAGGGTGTTGACCAGGTAGAGCCGGCCGAAGCTGGCCGGGACCGACCGGCCCGCTCGCCCGAGGAACTCGACGGCGAGGGGGACGGTCATTCCGAGGAGGACCGTGGGCACGAGGAGCACGACCGCCGCGAGGGCGGTCCGCCCCGCGAGCTCGAGAGGACCCTCGAGCCCGAGGCGCCCGGCCACGCTCCCGTAGGCCCAGGGCAGGGCCCGCAGCAGGGGCAGCGTCGCGAGCGCGGCGGCGCCTATGCTCATCTCGAGCAGGGCGTAGGCGCGCAGCGGGTCCTCGCTGCGACGCCGCGCGGCGAGAGCGCTGCCGAGAGCGAGGCCCCCCATGAACACCGCGAGCACCATCGCCACCGCGTCCGTGGTGTTCCCGAAGATGAGCCCGAACGAGCGCATCCACACCGACTCGTAGACGAGGGCGGCGCCGCCCGAGACGGCGACGAGGAAGGGGAGCCCGCGCGCGACGCGCTCGGGGGGAGAGGGGCGGTTCGCGTCGGGCATCGGCTGGGCCCGACTGTACCAGAGAAAGCCGCGGGCCGCGTCCCGGCCCGCGTGCCCCGCGGTCGGCTCGGGCCGTGCCCTTCGCCGCCGAGACGGCCTCCCGTACAATCCCGCTCGGCGCCGGGAACCGTTCGGTCCCGCCGGGAGGTCACGATGCTCTTCGACATGCCGTTGCCCCGCTGTCTCGCGCCCGGAACCGCCGTCACCGGCCTCGCGCTCGCGCTGTGTCTGTGGGGGGTGTCCATCGTCCGGGCCCAGGATCGCGCGCTCTGGGAGTTCGAGGGGCACGAGGACATCGGCGCGCCCGCGCTGGCGGGCTCGGCGACGTACAACGCCGTATCCCAGGAGTACCGCCTGTCCGCGGCCGGGGTGAACATGTGGGGCACGCAGGACCAGCTCCACCTGGTGTGGAAGCGGCTGCGGGGCGACTTCATCCTCCGGGCCGAGGTGCGCTTCCTCGGCGCCGGCACGGACCCGCACCGCAAGGCCGGTGTCATCGTGCGCCGCAGCCTCGACTCCGACTCGCCCTACGCGGACGCGGTCGTCCACGGGGACGGGCTCACCTCCCTCCAGTTCCGCCGGGCCAAGGGGGCGGAGACCGAGGAGGTGCGCTCCAAGGTGACGGGAGCCGACGTGCTCCAGCTCGAGCGCAAGGGGAGCACGATCGTCGCCTCCGTGGCCCGGTTCGGCGATCTGCTCAAGACCAGCGAGGTCGCCGACCTCGCCCTCGGCGAAGAGGTGTACGTCGGGATCTTCCTCTGCTCGCACAACCCCGAGGTGGTGGAGCGGGCGGTGTTCCGCAACGTTCGCCTGGTCCGGCCCGCTCCCGCCGACTTCGTGCCGTACCGGGACTACATCGGCAGCCGACTCGAGATCCTCGACGTCGCCAGCGGCCACCGACAGGTCGTGCACGCCGCCAGCGCGCCGTTCGAGGCGCCCAACTGGACCCTCGACGGGAGCGCGCTGATCTACAACACCAGCGGCCGCGCGGAGGGGCGGGGGCGCCTCCACCGCTTCGACCTCGCCACCCGGCGAAGCACGGTGATCGACACCGGGACCTCCGTCCGCAACAACAACGACCACGTGATCTCGTTCGACGGCACGATGCTCGGCATCAGCGACCAGAGCGCCGAGGGAGGGCAGTCGGCGATCTACACCCTGCCGATGGGGGGAGGCACGCCGCGGCGCGTCACTCCGCTCACGCCCTCGTACCTCCACGGCTGGTCCCCGGACGGCCAGTTCCTCGTCTACACGGGAGGACGGGACGGCGAGTACGACATCTACAAGATCCGCAGCGACGGACAGGGGCCGGAGATCCGACTGACCGACTACGTGGGCCTCGACGACGGTCCGGAGTACGCGCCCGACGGCGAGCACATCTACTTCAACTCGGTCCGCAGCGGGAAGATGCAGATCTGGCGCATGAAGCCCGAGGGCTCGGACCCGGAAAAGGTCACCGACGACGGGTACAACAACTGGTTCCCGCACCTCTCGCCGGACGGGCAGTGGATCGCGTTCATCAGCTTCCCGCCCGAGGTGGACCCGTCCGATCACCCCTACTACAAGCGGGTCTACCTGCGCCTGATGCCGGCCGGAGGCGGAGAGGCGAAGGTCATCGCCTACGTCTACGGCGGCCAGGGCACGATCAACGTGCCGTCCTGGTCGCCCGACGGCACGATGCTCGCGTTCGTCAGCAACTCGGCCATGGACTGAGGCCGACGCGCCGCCGGGCTCGAGCCGTGCTTGGGGCCGGGCGGCCCTCTGAAATTCCCGACCGTCAGATCCGCTCGGTGCCCACTCCGGCGCCGACGTTGTAGGCCGCCTCGCCATGAAGGGTGAGGTCGAGCCCGGACACCTCCTGCTCCTCGCTGACCCGCAGCGGCGTGAAGAGGCGGATCGCGCCGAGGATGGCGGCGGTGCCCACGATGGCGAGACCCCAGCCCGCCGCCACGCCGACGAATTGCGCCCACAGCTGGCCGGGATTGCCGTACAGGAGCCCGTCGCGCCCGGCGGCGTTGACGCTGGTGGTGGCAAAGATCCCGGTGGCGAGCGCGCCCCACGTGCCTCCCAGCCCGTGCACGCCGAACACGTCGAGCGAGTCGTCGTAACCCAGGCGAGGCTTGAGCGTGTTCACGCCGAGGTAGCAGACGACGGCACAGCCAAGGCCGATGATCATCGCCGCCGGCACGGTCACGAAACCCGCGGCGGGAGTGATGGCCACGAGCCCGGCCACGGCGCCGGTCACCGCGCCGAGCACCGTGGGCTTGCGGCGGTGCGCCCACTCGATGAGCGCCCAGGCGAGCCCCGTCGTCGCGGCCGCGATGTGCGTCGTCACGAACGCGTGGGCGGCGAGGCCGTTCGACGCCAGCGCGCTGCCTCCGTTGAAGCCGAACCATCCGAACCACAGCAGCGACCCCCCGACCAGGGTGAGGGTGAGGCTGTGGGGGGGGAACATGCGCCTCGGGTACCCGGAGCGCTTGCCGATCACGATCGCGGCCACGAGGGCGGAGACGCCCGACGAGATGTGCACCACGGTGCCGCCCGCGAAGTCGAGCGTGCCCAGGGCCCCCAGCCAACCTCCGCCCCAGACCCAGTGGCACAGGGGATCGTAGACGATCGTTGCCCAGAGGAGGCTGAAGACGACGAACACCGAGAACTTCATTCGCTCGGCGAAGGCGCCGGTGATGAGGGCGGGAGTGATCACCGCGAACATCCCCTGGAACATCGCGAAGGCCAGATGAGGCACGGTCGGGGCGAGGGGCGCTCCCTCCTGCCCGACCCCCCGGAAGAACAGGTGATCCAGCCCCCCCACGAGGCCCCCGGAGGCGAACGAAAGCGAGTAGCCGAAGGCGACCCACTGGACGCTGATGAGGCAGAGGAGGAAGAAGCTGTGCATCAGGGTCGAGAGCATGTTCCGCTGGCTGACGAGGCCGCCGTAGAAGAGCGCCAGTCCCGGGGCGGTCATCAGCATGACCAGCGCCGCCGAAGCCAGGACCCAGGCGGTGTCGCCCGAGCTCAGCCCCACGACCTCGTCCTCTGCTCTCGCCGTCGCCGCGAAGAGGAGCAGTGCGCCGAGCGCCGCCGCAAAAGCCCCCACCTTTCCCACCGTCGTCTTCATGAATGTCCTCCTCGGCTCCGGCCGCTCAGACCGCGGCCTCTCCCCGCTCGCCGGTGCGGATGCGCACGACCTCCTCCAGCGCGCTGACGAAGATCTTCCCATCGCCGAACTTCCCGGTGCGGGCCACCTTGAGGATGGCGTCCACCGCGGCGTCGACGAGCTCCTCGGGAACGACCGCCTCGACCTTGACCTTGGGCAGGAACTCCACGCGATACTCGGCGCCCCGGTAGGTCTCGGTGTGGCCCTTCTGCCGGCCGAATCCCTTGACCTCGGTCAGGGTCATCCCCGTCACCCCGGCCTCCTGCAGCGCGGCCTTCACAGCGTCGAGCAGATGAGGCCGCACGATACATTCCACTCTCTTCACGGCCCACCTCCATGCTTTGCGGGGACGGCTCCGGTGGCGCCGATCCTACTGCGGGCGGGGCTGCCTCGCCACCCCCCCTTGTCTTTTTCTTCTTTTCGGCCTAAGAGACCCCATGCACAGACGCCGATTCCTCCGCACCGGCGCCGCCGCCGCCGCTCTCACCGTGTCGGGCCTGCATCGCTACGGCAGCGTCCTGGCCGACACGCACCCTCGCGTGGGCCTGATCGGCTCGGGCTGGTACGGAAAGTCGGCCCTCTTCCGGCTGCTCCAGGTCGCCCCGGTCGAGGTCGTCTCGCTCTGCGACGTCGACTCCGCGATGCTCAAGGAGGCCGCCGAGATGGTCGCGGCTCGCCAGGCCTCGAAGAAGGTGCCCCGCACCTACGGCGACTATCGGACCATGCTCGCGGAGCGGGACCTCGACCTCGTGCTCGTCTCGACTCCGGATCACTGGCACGCGCTCCCGATGATCGAGGCCGTGCGCTCCGGCACCGACGTCTGGGTCGAGAAGCCGATCAGCGTCGACGTCGTGGAGGGGCAGGCCATGCTCGCCGCCGCCCGCCGCCACGGCCGGGTCGTCCAGGTGAACACCCAGCGACGCAGCACGCCTCACCTCGTCGAGGCGAGAAGGGAGATCGTACAGGCGGGCCGCCTCGGCAAGGTGGGCCTCGTCGAGATCTACTCCTACTACCCGGTGCGCAACGACCCGAATCCCCCCGACGTGCCGCCGCCCCCGGCTCTCGACTGGGAGTTCTGGACGGGACCAGCTCCGATGCGCCCCTACAACGAGCTCGTGCATCCGCGCGGCTGGCGAGCGTTCATGGAGTACGGCAACGGAACGGTGGGTGACATGTGCATCCACATGCTCGACATGGTGCGGTGGATGATGGGCCTCGGCATGCCGCGACGCATCAGCAGCACCGGCGGGCGGTACAGGTGGCCGGGCACCAAGGTGAACATCAGCGACACCCAGACCGCGACCTTCGACTACGGCGAGCTCCAGGTCGTGTGGACGCACCGGCACTGGGGCTCCGCCCCCGACCCGAGATACCCGTGGGCGGCCACCCTCTACGGGGACGAGGGCACCCTCAAGGCGAGCGTGATGGGCTACGACTTCGTGCCGCAGAAGGGCGAGCCCATCCGTCGGGACGTGACCTACGAGCTCGACGAGTTTCCCGAGGACCGCACCGAGGACGGCCTCGAGCGCCACGTCGCCCCCGCCATCCGCGCCCATATGAAGAACCTGCTCGAATGCATGAGGACGCGCGAGCGGCCGGTCGCGGACATCGAGGAGGGCTACCGTTCGTCCGCCGCCTGCATCCTCGCGAACCTGTCCATGAAGCTCGGACGATCCCTCGAGTGGGACGAGGCGAACGCCCGGGTGGCGGGCGACGAGGAGGCCAACCGCCTCCTCCGCCGAACGTACCGCGCGCCGTGGGTGCATCCCGAACCCACGGACGTCTGAGCCCGGGCGAGCCGGTGCCGGCGGGCGGGGAGAGCTTCGCGTCTAGGGGAAGAGCCAGCGCAGGGCCGCGGCGCCGGCAATGAAGAGGGCAACCACGGCCCCGACGGCGAGCAGGGCAGCGGCGAACTGGCCGATCACCCCGAGGAGACCGGGGTTGTGAGCGGGAGCCTCGAGATCGTCGTCGGCCTCCGGCCAGTCCTCGAAGTCGTCGTGCTGCTCGTTCATCGACCCCCCACCCCTATCCCCTCCCCCCGTCGGGGGAGGGGGAGCGGCCGTGCGCATCGGTCCCTGTCGCTCCCGCGGGGGGGATCGACAGGGACCGCGCCCTCCGCGTTTCTGGAACACCCCACCCCTTCTATCACTCCAACGTCGGGGAGAGAGAGCGCCTGTGGGCAACGGTCTCTGTCGCTCCCGCGGGGGCATCGACAGGGGCCGCGCCCTACCGCGTTTCTTGGGTGCGCGGATCTGGCGAGGGCGCGCTCGTTCGCGTCGACCCCGACGGGTCGGCGTCGGACCCGCAGCTCGGCAGACCGAGCCGGGGGTCAGGCGGCGTTCGCGAGCCAGGCGTCGAGAGCAGCCCGCCCCTCGGGGCCGGCGCTCCACTCGAGGCCGCACTCCACGCTGTCCTCGTCCGCGCGAAGCCAGCCCACCCGCGCCGTCGTTCCGAACGTGGGTTCCCCGGGCTCGAGGCAGATCCGGAGCGCGACCTCGTCCCCGGTGTGGAAAGGTGGGGCCTCGTTCAGACGCACGTGCGCACCCTCGGCCGTGGCCGAGTCGAACAGTCCACGGACGATCGTGCCGACGCCGTCCTCGATCCACACCATGCCAGCCTGCCCGGTCTGGAGCGTCTGTGTCGCTGCGTGTGCCGTCGTCATGGGACCCTCCCTGGTCGCCACCCGTCGGTGAAGCGTGCAGATTGCGTGCCGGGTGAGACAAATCAGGGGTCAAGTGTCGCCTCGTGAACGGGATAGAGGGGTTTTAGGCCGTTCACGTCGTCCTTGCAGAAGCCGTGGATTGTCACCTCCGGTAACACTGTTGGGGCAGTTTTCGTCGCCGCCGACCGCAGCTTTCTTCCCACCGCTATCCTAGGGGCCGTCATCGAGAGACCGTGGCCTTCCCGGGCGGTTCTCGACGCGCGCGGCAGGGGAGAAAGAATGTCGGACGATCACGCGGGGCCAACGAGACCGTGCTGATGCTCGGCGCCGTCGTCGTGGGAGCGATCTTCGCCTTTCTCGTTCCCGGGGCCGTGCTCTGGATGCGCCCCGCCCTGCAGCCCCTCTTCGCCGTCACGATGCTCTTCGTCGGCAGCCTCGTGCGGCGGGAGCAGCTGCGGGCCTTCGCCGCGGCGCCGTCGCGCGTGCTCACCGGCGTGCTCGCGCAGTACACCATCATGCCCCTCACCGCGGCCGCGGTCTCCCTCGCCTTCACCGACCCCGTGCTCCGCGCGGGGATCGTCCTCGTCGGCTGCCTCCCCGGCGCGATGGCGTCGAACGTGATGACGGTGTTGCTGGGAGGCGACGTCGTCCTTTCGGTCAGCCTCACGACCCTGGCCACCCTCCTCTCGCCGATCGTCCTCGGGCTGTGGCTGCCCCTGCTCGCCGATGCGCGCGTCGCGCTCCCCGCCCTCCCGCTGGTCTGGAACGCCACGTGGATGGTGGTGATCCCGGTCGTCGCCGGAATCACCCTGCGCGCCTTTCTCCCGCGGCTGCCGCGCCAGTGGGAACGGTTGGCCACGTCGCTCGCGTCCTTCGCCATCGTGCTCATCCTTCTCGTGGTGGTGGCCGCCAACCGGTCGCACCTGCGCTCGGTCGGCGCGGGGCTCGCGCTGGCGATGGTGTCCCTGAACCTCGCCGCCTACGCGCTGGCCTTCCTCGCGGCCACGGCGATGCGCTGGCCGCCCCGGCAGCGCCGCACGCTCGTCGTGGAGGTCGGCATGCAGAACGCCGGTCTGGGATCCGTGCTCGCGCTCGCGCACCTCGGGGAAGGAGGGGCCGTGCCCAGCGCGTTCTACACGGGACTGTGCCTGCTCACGGCGGCGATGGCGTTGCCGTTCCGCCGCCGGCTCGAGCCTTCCGATTGATCCGTTCCCGCGGGCGTCTGGGGCCTCGCGCGGCGCGGACGAGGACGCCCGGGGGCAGGACACCCTCGGGCGTCGTCCCGCCCGGACCCGCACGGGCGTCTGGAGCGGGACCGGCGAGCCCGGGACACGTCCCCCGAAGGCGTACGACCGGTACGGACTTCACGTGCAGGAGTCGAACCTGCGACCTCCGAGAGGACCCGGTGCTCTACCCACTGAGCCAACGCCAGCACCTTGGGATGGCTGGTTCCCGACACCTCCCTCCGTCAGAACTCGCGCGCGGAATGCGCGTCGCCGATCCCCGTGCGAGGCGAGCGCACCGCCGGCCGGGGAGACAGCGGCTCCTCTGTGGTCGGGCGGATCCACTCCCGGACCAGACGGTCCGCGGCGTGGGTCGCCGCCCAGCTTTCGGGCTTGATCTGTGCCCGGAAACCCTGGCTCACGACCAGGCCCACGAGCTCCTGGACGTACGCGCTGCTGCGGTGCGCGACCACGGGGTTGGCGTCGATGTGCACCGTCAGCTCACCCGGGACCACCGGGTGCAGCTTCAGGCCCAGGTCCACCGACAGCCACACCTCGCGCAGCAGACGCAGGCGCAGCGACGCGATGCGGGGCTGTGCTTCGCGGCGGTAGAGGGCTCGTCCGCCCCGACCCGGGGTCAGGATGGCCACCACGGTCACGAAACGCGTCGAGCGCCGGCTCGGGAGAGAGTCGGTTCCCACGTGGACGCTCTGCCCCTCGCGCGCGTTCTCGCGCACGAAGCTCAGCACGTCGTCGATCCGCTCGCCCCTGAGGGTTCGCCAGGTCATATGTCGCCCTCTTCATGCCGCGGGTCGTGCCGGCACCGTACAAAGCAAGAAGGCCTTCCGGGCATCACCCCGGAAGGCCTCGCGTGCAGACCGCGAATCAGGCCTCTCTCAGGGTGCGGACCCCTCCCCGCCGAGATCGAGGGCGCGAGGGTATCCCGGGCTCACGAACCCCTGGATGCACTCCCTTCCGGTCTCGGACCGTCGCGTCGAGCTATGCCGCACCGTATTCAACATGGCCTTCACAAGTTAGGCATCGCCCCGCGATCTGTCAATCGGCAAATGATCCTCGAGGCCCGTCTTCCCGAGGTCTCTCGTCTTGACACACCCCGGGCGCGCCAGTAGCGTCGCAGCGACGCTCGACCGGGAAGGCGGCCCGGCGGTCGCCCGCGGGACGCTCTCGTGGTCGCGCTCGGGCCCACCTCCGTGGGGAAGTCGCCCGCCGGCGACGCCCGAGTGAAGATCGGCGAGGACGGGCGCTGGGGAGGCTCGTTGGAGTTCTACTACCGCGGCGTGGATCGGGACGTGCTGATCCTTCGCGCAGACGGCGGGATCGACGCGACGAACGCCCATGAGTTCCTTTCCGAGCTCTCTCGCCTGATCGAGGGCGGCATCCGGAAGATGATCGTCGACTGCTCCGGCCTCGAGCACATCTCGAGCTCGGGGGTCGCCACCCTCGTCCGTCTCCACCGCCGGCTGTGGGCAGTGGGGGGACAGGTCAAGCTCGCCGCGCTCACCGGGCCCGTCTTTCGCCTGCTCGAGGTCACGAAGCTCGCCGAGCTCTTCGACATCTACCCTTCGGTCGACGCCGCGCGCAACGCCTTTCGAGAAGGCTAGATGTCGCCCTCCATCGTCGTGGGCCTCAACGCCGTCATCGCCGCGGTCACCGCGGAGGAGCCACGCCTGCTCACCGTCGAGCGGGCCCGGCACGGTTTGGGTGAGCCCGCAGCCCACGAGCCCGCTCTGCCCTTCGGGCCCCTCGACCCCACTGGCCATCGCACCCTGGAGCTGGGCCTGCGGGCCTGGGTGCGCGAGCAGACCGGCCTCGATCTGGGATACGCGGAGCAGCTCTACACGTTCGCCGACCGCCATCGTGACCCGCGCGAGCGGGCGGGCGGACCGCGGGTCATGTCGATCGCCTATCTGGCCCTCGTCCGGGAGGGGCGGGTCTCGGGAGCGGGGCAGGCGCGCTGGAGAGGCTTCTACGAGTTCCTGCCCTGGGAGGACGGCCGTTCCGGTCGACCCGTCCTCGTCGACGACGTGATCGCCCCGGCTCTGGCCGAGTGGGTGGGGGAGGGGGGCGACGCCCCGATTCGGAGGGCCCGACGAGAGAGAGTGGACATCGCGTTCGGCCTGCGCGGCGCCGCGTTCAACACCGAGCGCGTGCTCGAGCGCTACGAGTTGCTCTACGAGGGGGGACTGGTCGACGAGGCGCGGCGCGACGGGGCGACCAGCTCCCGAGCGCGGGGAAAACGAGCGCGACCGCCACTGGGCAATCCGATGGCCCTCGACCACCGCCGCCTGCTCGCCACCGCGCTGGGCCGCCTGCGCGGAAAGCTCAAGTACCGGCCGGTGGTCTTCGAGCTCCTCCCTTCGTCCTTCACCCTGCTTCAGCTGCAGCGGGCGGTCGAGGCCCTGGCCGGCGTGCGCCTGCACAAGCAGAACTTCCGTCGCCTCGTGGAAAAGGGCGGTCTCGTCGAGGGGACGGGGGTGGTGGAGGCAGGGCCGGTGGGGCGGCCGGCGGAGCTCTTCCGGTTCCGCCGCGAGGTGCTGCGCGAGCGGGTGGCTCCGGGGGTGGGGCTCCCGAGCCTGGCGCGGCGCGCCTGAAGGTGTTTCCGCCCCTCACCCGGCTTCCAGAAACCAGCCGTCGGCACGGGGAAGCGGCGA
>Ga0214472_10005015_pt1 | contig 13930 bp, 8 predicted proteins | sample RVTome_6_FD_207662 | JGI IMG/M metagenome (GOLD analysis project Ga0214472, IMG submission 207662) | Soil microbial communities from uranium-contaminated site in the Upper Colorado River Basin, Wyoming, United States - RVT140D175 | ecosystem: Environmental > Terrestrial > Soil > Contaminated >... | reverse complement strand
CAGATATTTTTTACTATTCATGACTATTTCTCCTCGTTTTACATTTATGTAATTTTATTAATTCCGCTCCGCGCCGGCTCTTCAGCCCTTCTTTTGGAGCCGGCATGCTGGCAAGCTGACAAGCTGGCAAGCTGGCAAGCTGGCATCCTGGCAGGCTGGCAGGCTGGCAGGCTGGCAGGCTGGCAGGCTGGCAGGCTGGCAAGCTGGCAAGCTGGCAAGCTGGCAGGCTGGCAGGCCGGCAAGCTGCCCTTAAAGCGCCTCCTTATCCCGTTCGCCGGTTCTGATCCGGCAGACCGTTTCCACCGGCATGACGAAAATCTTGCCGTCGCCGATCTTGCCGGTCTTGACGCTGCCGATGATCGTCTCGATGATCTCGTTGACCCGGCCCTCCGGCACCACGATCTCCACCTTGATCTTGGGCACGAAATCGACCACGTATTCCGCCCCCCGGTAGATTTCGGTATGGCCCTTCTGGCGACCGAACCCCTTGACTTCGCTGATGGTCATGCCCTGGACCCCGATGGCCGCGAAGGCCTCTTTCAAACCATCCAGCTTGTGCGGCTTGATGATCGCTTCAATCTTCTTCATTGTCGCTTCCTCCCTTGGCAAGAATGAGCGCGGCGGTCGCGAGATGACAGCCGCATGTTTGCCACAGGTATATCAACAATCGTGCCACCCCGAAAAAACATGGCGCGCCTGCCAAGATAACTCATTGAATTAACAATAATATTTTTATAATGGAAGCCCCACGACAACCATGCATCGACGTTTTCATACCAATATTTTGTGACATTTTTGTATTATATTTTCATTAGCTTGAAAAATTTCCATACATTTTTGCGCAGTAGTTACGAATGACCATACAACGCCATCATTATAGGGGACCCCGGCGCGCCATGACGACAATAAGTGTGCCAAATTTGTTACAAATCATTGCACCATGTTACAAAATTGTCCTCTCTCGCCATCCAGGCAGCCAACCCTTTCTTCGAGAAAATCCTTGCAAACCAGCATGTTGGCACTGCGGATCAGCAAGTGGCACAGCCTTTGCTTTCCTGATTCCAAGTCCGGTCGAGGCCTAGGGCTTATCCGGATGACAATATGAGTAATCAAGGTTGACTCAAGTTTAATAAGGAGGAAGGGATGAATTCAGGCGATACGGCATTCATGCTGATAGCCACCGCCCTGGTCATGTTCATGACCCCGGGGCTGGCTTTCTTTTACGGCGGTCTGGTGCGGACCAAAAACGTGCTGGCCACCATCATGCAGAGTTTCATATGCCTGGGGGTCGTGTCGATCATCTGGGTGGCCTACGGATATTCCCTGGCCTTCGGGCCGGACCTCGGCGGCTTCATCGGCTCGCTGGACTGGGCCTTTCTGAAAGGGGTGGGGTTGGCCCCCGGCCCCTATGCCGATACCATCCCGGATCTGCTCTTCGTGGCCTTTCAGATGATGTTCGCCATCATCACCCCGGCCCTGATCACCGGCGCCTTCGCCGACCGGATGAAATTCTCCGCCTTTCTGTTTTTCACGGTTCTCTGGTCCACCCTGGTCTACCTGCCGGTCTGCCACTGGGTCTGGGGCGGCGGCTGGATCGGGGCCCACGGGGCCCTCGACTTTGCCGGCGGCACGGTCATCCATATCAACTCCGGGGCCGCGGCCCTGGTGGCGGCCCTGGTGATCGGCAAACGCAAGGGCTACGGCCGGGAGGCCTTCCACCCCCACAACCTGACCATGGCGGTTCTGGGAGCGGCCATCCTCTGGATCGGCTGGTTCGGCTTCAATGCCGGCAGTGCCCTGGCGGCCGGCGAGATCGCCACCCTCGCCTTTTTCACCACCCAGGTGGCGGCCGGCAGCGCGGCTCTCTCCTGGATCGTGGCGGAGTGGATGATCCAGGGCAAACCCACCACCCTGGGAGCGATTTCCGGGGCCGTGGCCGGCTTGGTGGCCATCACCCCGGCCGCCGGTTTTGTCTCCCCCCTGGCCGCCATCATCATCGGCCTGGTGGCCGGCGTGATCTGTTATCTCATGGTGCTGGCCAAGAGCAGGATCGGTTACGACGATGCCCTGGACGTGGTGGCGGTGCATGGCTGCGGCGGCCTCTGGGGCGCCCTGGCCACCGGTCTGTTCGCCAGCCTGGCCTGGAACCCAGGGGGCGCCGACGGCCTGTTCCGGGGCAATCCCGGACTCTTCGCGATCCAGGCCTACGGCGCCGCCGCCACCATCGCCTATTCCATGGTGGTGACCTTCATTATATTAAAGGTGGTGGATGCGCTGATCGGCCTGCGGGTCAGCCGGGAAGAAGAGGAACAGGGCCTCGACCTGAGCCAGCACAGCGAGGCGGGGTATACTTTGTAGGGAAGGCTGTAGGCTATAGGCTGTAGGCTGTAGGCTGTAGGCTGTAGGGTGCAGGGTTTCATAGGACCTATAGGACCTATGAAACCCTGCCCAGCACCCAGGATAACAAAATTGCATTACAATTTTGTGCGATTTTCCCTGATTTTTTACAAAAACGTTCACAGGAGTCCCGTTGCTCCTCGGAGGAAACGCAACCTATTATAGCGATAAAACAATAAGATGATCGCGAAAACACGGCGGGCCCCGAAATGGCCCCGTTCTTGCTTCCCATCCTCCCTGTTTGTTGCCACGGCAACGCTTCAACAATATCCACCACAGGGAGGAAGAATGACCATGATCGATACGGGCGATACCGCCTTTATTCTGGCGGCGGCCGGGCTGGTGCTGCTGATGACGCCGGGGCTGGCCTTGTTCTATGGCGGCATGGTGCGCGGCAAGAATGTCCTGGGCACCATCCTGCAGAGTTTTATCATGATCTCGCTGATCAGTCTGGAATGGGTCTATATCGGCTACAGCATGTCCTTCGGACCGGATGTGGGCGGTTTTATCGGCGATCTTTCCTGGTTCGCCCTGCGCGGGGTTTCCGCCGCACCCAGCGACCGGTATGCCACCACCATCCCCCATATCGTCTTCATGATCTACCAGTGCATGTTCGCGGTGATCACCCCGGCCCTGATCACCGGCGCCTTTGCCGAACGGATGCGCTTCGGCCCCTTTCTGCTCTTCAGCCTGGCTTGGGCCGTGCTGGTCTACAACCCGGTGTGCCACTGGATATGGGGCGCCGGCGGCTGGCTCGGCGCCAGGGGGGTGCTCGATTTCGCCGGCGGCCTGGTGGTGCATCTTACCTGCGGCGCCGCGGCCCTGGCCGCCACTCTGGTCATCGGGCCCCGAAAGGGCTATGGTAGGGAAAGCTTCATGCCCCACAACCTGCCCATGACCCTGCTGGGTACCGGCCTGCTCTGGTTCGGCTGGTTCGGTTTCAACGGCGGCAGCGCCCTGGCCGCGAACGGTATCGCGGCCACCGCCGTGGTCGCCACCCACCTGGCCGGCATGAGCGGCATGGCCATGTGGCTGGCCGTGGAATGGCTGCACCGGGGCAAGCCCACCACCCTGGGCGCCGCCTCCGGCGCCGTGGCCGGGCTGGCGACCATCACCCCGGCGGCCGGGTTCGTGGGGCCGAATGCGGCGATAATCATCGGCCTGCTGGCCGGTGCGGCCTGCTATGGCGGCGTGTCGCTCAAAAACCGCCTGGGCTATGACGACAGCCTGGATGTGGTGGGTATCCACGGACTCGGCGGGGTCATCGGCACCCTCTGTCTCGGTATTTTCGCTTCCAAGGCGATCAACCCGGCCGGGGCCGACGGCCTGCTGGCCGGCAATCCCGCCTTTCTCGCCACCCAGTTCTTCGGGGTGGCGGTGGTGGGCCTCTATACCTTCGGGGTGAGCTGGATTCTGCTCAAGGCGATCGACTCCCTGGTGGGGTTGCGACTGAGCGACGAAGCGGAAGTCAGCGGCCTGGATCTGGCGGAACACAGCGAAACGGCGTATAACTGACCGGAAGCATGGAAGAATGGAATGATGGAAGAATGGGCTGAACAACAGAGACTGTTATCCCCACCATTCCACCATTCCAACCTTCCAAAATTCCATTGATCGGAATAGCGGAATAATGGAAGAATGGAAAAATGGGCTGAACAGCAGAGACTGTTATCCCCATCCTTCCATCCTTCCATCCTTCCAATCTTCCATTTCCCTTCAAGGAGCGACCTTATGAAGAAAATCGAGGCGATTATCAAACCCTTTAAGCTGGATGATGTGAAAGAGGCCTTGAACGAGATCGGCATCAAGGGGATGACCATCTCCGAGGTCAAGGGGTATGGCCGCCAGAAGGGCCACAAGGAGATCTACCGGGGCGCCGAATATGTGGTGGATTTCATCCCCAAGGTCAAACTGGAGATCATCGTGGATGCGACCCAGGTCGACGAGATCGTCGAACGGATCCGCCAGGCCGCCAACACCGGCAAGATCGGCGACGGCAAGATCTTCGTCCTGCCGGTGGAAGAGGTCATCCGGGTCAGGACCGGCGAAAAAGGCCGGGAAGCCATATAGGGGAAGGCTGTAGGCTGTAGGCTGACAATCAATCACCGCCGCTTACCTCCCTGTGGGAGCGGCTTCAGCCGCGAATCGATTTGCCGATGGCCGGCGCCGGAAAAATTTCGCGGCTTAAGCCGCTCCCACGATCAGCGAGAAGTCAGTCTCTTTGAATCACCGACAACCGATGACCATTTCGTGCCGTACCCGCGATGTCCAGTAATGTCGCCCATATAAGCCCGCCACTCGGACAGGTCTCGCCGGCACCGGACAAACCGTCCGGCGCGGCGGGGCTGCGCGCCAGACGCGATACCCTGGAAGCCTTCTGGCAACAGGGCATCGGCGGCACGGAATTGCTGCGCCGTCACACCGAATTCGTCGATTACCACATCGCCGCGAACTTCACCGGCTGTCCGGAGGCGGGCGACGGCTTCGCCCTGATCGCTCTGGGCGGCTACGGCCGACGGGAACTTTTCCCCTTTTCCGACATCGACCTCATGCTGCTGTACGAGCCCCGGGCCGCGGCCTGCCTGGACCGGGTGGCGGAGACCATTCTCTATCCCCTCTGGGACTCCGGCCTGGAGGTGGGCCACGCGGTACGCACCGTGGAGGAGTGTTTGAGCCACGCGGAGGAGGATTTCTTCTTTCAGGTGGCCATGCTGGACGCGCGGCTGCTGGCGGGCTCCGAATCCCTCTTCGCCGACCTCACAGCCAGGTTCATGGAATCCTTCATCGAGGGCCGGCGCCGCGAATTCGTCCGGGACATGCTCCTGCATCGCGCCCGGCGGCAGCAGCAATTCGGCGGTCACACCTATCTGCTGGAGCCCCACATCAAGGAGGGCCGCGGCGGTTTTCGCGATATCCAGGCCATGCTGTGGACGGCCCTGGCGGTTTTCGGCCTCAAGGGGCTCTCCGGCCTGCGGGAGGCCGGGCTGCTCACCCCGGCCGAAGTGGAACAATTCGAACAGGCCCGGGATTTCCTGGTGCGGGTCAGAAACCGGCTCCATTACGTCTGCGGCCGCAAAAACGACCAGCTCTTCTTCGAGCACCAGGAAGAAATCGCCCGGGCCTTCGGCTTCGCGAACCGGGACGACCGGCTGGCGGTGGAACATTTCATGCGCCAGCTATACGGCCACCTGCGGACCGTGGCCGTGACCACGGAGCTGTTTTTCGAACATGTGGACGAGGTCCTGACCGGCGACCGGCCGGCCCATCCGGACCGGCTCCTGGAACCCGGCATCGAGGTGCGGCACGACCGCATTCACCTGGTCGATCCGGAAATGCTTGCGCATAAGCCGGGGCTCGTCATGCGCCTCTTCCTCCAGTCGGCCCGAACAGCGATTCCCCTCCATCACCGCACCCGCCGCATCATCCGGGCCAACCTGCATCTGGTCACCGACCGGATGCGTCATTCCCGCCGGCTGGCCGCGAATTTTCTGGCGCTCCTGACCGAGGCGGCGGAACCGCTGCCGGTGCTTACCGCCATGCTGGAAACCGGTTTTTTGACCGCCTACCTGCCCGAATTCGCCCCGGTGGAATCCCTGGCCCAGCACGATCTCTACCATGTGCATACCGTGGACCGCCACCTTCTGCAAACCGTGGCCGAACTCCACCAACTGCGACATGACGAACCGCACATCTTCGGGGCCGTCAACCGGCCCCGTCTCCTTTTCCTGGCGGCCCTAGTCCATGACCTTGGCAAGGGTTTCGGCCACGGCCATGCCGAACGGGGCGCCGACCTGGCCCGGACCATCGCCAGCCGGATGGCCCTGGACGAGGATGAATCGGCCTGCCTGGACTTTCTGGTGCGCCAGCATCTCTTTCTCTTCCACACCGCCCTGCGCCGCGATCTGGAGGACGAAGAATTCATCTGGCGCTGTGCCAGGCTGATGCAATCGTCCGAATGGCTGGCCATGCTCTATCTGTTGACCGTCGCCGATGCCCGGGCCACCGGCCCCACGGTGTGGAACGACTGGAAGGCGGCCCTGCTCCTGGAACTCTACCTCAAGATCGCCCTGCTCCTGGAAAGCAAGGAATTGACCGCCGGGGAACAGGCCCGGAGCAAGGCCCTGGGCGCCCAATGGACCCGCGACAAGGTGGCGGCCCTGCTGCCCGCCGGCACCGCCGCGAATCTGGAGATCCTGCCGGAAGATTACCTGCTGCATTACGGACCGGAAGTCATTGCCGGCCATATCGGCCACACCGCGGAACTGGCCGGCCGGGATGTCCTGTTCTATCATGAAAAACACGACGAGTCCTGGTCCCTGCTCATCATCACCCGGGACCGTCCGGGGTTGCTCGCCCGCGTCTTCGGGGTCCTCTCCCTGCACAACCTCAAGATCCTGGCGGCCCAGATCTTTACCTGGGGCGACGGCACGGTGGTGGACACCATCGAGGTGAGTTCCGCGGTGGACGAGGCCTACGAGGAACAGGACTGGGACCTGCTGGCCGCGGAAATTAACCAGGCCGTCAACCAGCGGCTGGGGCTGGCCCATCGGTTGACCCGCAAACCCGCCCCCTCGGGCCGCAACGGACGGCGCCGGGCCGGCCGGCGGCTGACCGACAAGGTGGAAATCGACAACCTGGCCTCGGAGAAATACACGGTCATCGAGGTCTACGCCCACGACCGCATCGGCCTGCTCTACGACATCACCCGCATTCTCTCGGAATTCGGCCTTTCCATCTACCGGGCCCGCATCGGCTCCCGGGCCGATCAGGCGGTGGACGTCTTTTACGTACTCGATTACGATGGCCGCAAGATCGAGGCCAAAACGGTGCAGGAGGAAATCAGCAAGGAATTGCTGCACGCCGTGGCGCCGACCGGTGACCGGTGAAGGAATTTTTAATTTTTGAAGTTTGATTTTTGATTTTCAAAGCAAGAATCGCCAAGCAAAATTCAAAAATGAAACAATCAACCCAAGCAAATCAAACCTGGAGGTTAAAAAAGATGGGAAAAATCACCACACCGGGCGCTTGCACCTGCCCCAAGAAAATCGGTCCGTCCATCCCGGAATTGTTCGGCGCCAATGTCTTCAACGACAAGATGATGAAGGAACGTCTGCCCAAGGAGACCTACAAGTCCCTGCGGATGACCATCGACATGGGCGTCTCCTTGCAGCCCGCGACCGCCGCGGTGGTGGCCAATGCCATGAAGGATTGGGCCATCGAAAGAGGGGCCACCCACTACACCCACTGGTTTCACCCCCTGACCGGCATAACCGCCGAAAAACACGACTCCTTCATCGCCCCCACCCGGGATGGCGGCGTGATCATGGAGTTTTCCGGCCGGCAGCTCATCCAGGGCGAACCCGATGCCTCCTCCTTTCCGAGCGGCGGCCTGCGCGCCACCTTCGAGGCCCGGGGCTATACCGCCTGGGACTGCACCTCGCCCGCCTTTCTGAAGGAAGACGCGGCCGGCAACGTCACCCTCACCATTCCCACCGCCTTCTGCTCCTACACCGGCGAGGCCCTGGACAAGAAGACCCCCCTGCTGCGCTCCATGGAGGCGGTTTCCGGTCAGGCCCTGCGGGTGCTGCGGGCCATGGGCCACACCTCCTCGACCCGGGTGATCTCCACCGTCGGGCCGGAACAGGAATATTTCCTGGTGGACAAGGAATATTACCTGCAAAGGCTCGACCTGATCACCTGCGGCCGCACCCTTTTCGGCGCCCCGCCGCCCAAGGGGCAGGAGCTTGAAGACCAGTACTTCGGCGCCATCAAGGACCGGGTCTCGGCCTTCATGTGGGACCTGGACACGGAACTGTGGAAGATGGGCATCACCTCCAAGACCAAGCATAACGAGGTGGCCCCGGCCCAGTACGAGATGGCCCCGGTCTTCGCCACCACCAACATCGCCGCCGACCAGAACCAGTTGGTCATGGAGACCATGCAGAAGGTGGCCCTGCGCCACGACATGATCTGCCTGCTCCACGAAAAACCCTATGCCGGGGTAAACGGCTCGGGCAAACACAACAACTGGTCCCTGGCCACGGACGACGGCCTCAATCTTCTGGAGCCCGGCCAGACTCCGGAAGAAAACGCCCAGTTCCTGGTCTTTCTCTGCGCCCTGCTCAAGGCGGTGGACACCCATGCCGACATCATGCGCGCCACCTGCGGCAGTTCGGGCAACGATCACCGCCTGGGTGCCAACGAGGCGCCACCGGCCATCATCTCGGTCTTCCTGGGCAACGAACTCTCCGAACTCCTGGAGCAGGTGGCCAAGGGCGACAAGGTCTGCCGGGACGGGGTCTGCCAGTTCCTCAAGATCGGGGTCGATTCCCTGCCCGAACTGCCCAAGGACAACACCGACCGGAACCGCACCTCGCCCTTCGCCTTTACCGGCAACAAGTTCGAGTTCCGCATGCTGGGTTCGGCCCAGTCGATCTCCGGCCCCAACGTCGCCCTGAACACCATCGCCGCCGAGGCCTTGGACGAGATCGCCACCCGGCTGGAAAAAGCCAAGAATGTCAACACCGAGATTCTGGCCATCCTCAGGGAAACGATGCAAAAGCACGGCCGCATCGTCTTCAACGGCAACAACTACTCCGAAGAGTGGGTCGTGGAGGCCAAAAAGCGTGGTCTGCCCAATGTCCGCAACACCGTGGATGCCCTGAAGGCCTTCGCCACCCCCAAATGCATAAAGCTCTTCAAGAAGTACAAGGTGCTGAGCCAGGAGGAACTCCATTCCCGTTACGACATCTATACCGAGCAGTATGCCAAACACATCAACATCGAGGCCCAGACCGCCATGCAGATGGTGCGGCGGCAGTTCATCCCGGCCGGCATCCGTTTTGCCACCGAACTGGGCAACTCGGTCAACGCCGCCGGCAAGCTGGCCACGGTGCAGAAGGATCTCCTGGTCCGGGTGTCGGAGCTGCTGACCTCCATGACCAAAAACCTGGCAAAACTGGAAAAGCAGACCGCCGCGGCCCGGGCCATCGGCGATGTCCCCAAGCAGGCCACCGCCTTCCGCGACAAGGTGACCACGGCCCTGGCCGACCTACGCGCCGACGTGGACGGACTGGAAACCATCACCCCCAGGGACCTGTGGCCGGTGCCGGTTTACAGCGACCTGCTGTTCAAGCTGTAAGGGGCACGGAAAATATGGATATACCTGGATCGCGCCCGGATTTGGGTCATATTTGGTTCCGCCGTGGCGGAATTGAGCAAAACCGTAGGCGTAGTCCCGCCAGGGCGGGACGAGAATTTTGCGATTGAGGAGCGGCCAAAGATGGCCCGAAGACGGGATGCGTGATGGTATATTAGGATTTTCCGGGACCCTAAGGCCGGGCAGCCCCGTGTCAGGATAACGGGGCTGTTTTGCAACTGCATTCCATTTCAAGGGGGAGCCTGCCGGCTCCCCCTTTTTTCATGGCCGGGACAATCTCGACTTTTGCCTTTTCTTATTAGTTTATCGCCATTCGGCAGCCGCCCTGACAAACTACAATTTTCCTTTGCTGTCGGCAATCGGAAATGGCTCCGGGTTGTTTCAGGTTATTGTTGAGAGCGTTTTGAAGTGATTGGATTTATCCAACCAGGGGATTACGTGTTTTCAGTGATGAAAATCGGCCGAAATCACGATCGGACGTCAGCAACTCCAGCACTCCGTGCTGAACACAGATCGCTGCAATTCGAGCATCATGAATTTGCGGACCCTGAACAGTGGATGAGGTGATAAGATTTTTTGCTGTTTCCCAGTACCCGGCAGCCTCTCCCAACAATATAAGGGAGGGGGATTCAAGCCAGGCATCTACCTGGGCCAGCGCGGTCAACATTGGAGTAGGGGGTGAATAAATCCTGGGGTGCGTCGCTATGGCGAGAAACTCATGAATACATGGCCATGGGATGGCCCACGCCCCCTTGCCCTCGGCCAAAGCGCAAATACATTGAAAGGCGCGCTCATGAAATGGTGAATCCTCCCGGTGGGCATAGACCAGGATATTCGTGTCAACCCCGATCACCCTCCGCGCCTCTCATATACCGCATCACGGATTTCATCCCAGCTTGCCCCCTGAAACTCGGGGCGCAACCCCTGGCCTCGAAAAGTTACTTTTCTGAGACGAAATCGTTTTTCCTTCCGGTGTTTCACGATGACTTCCCGTAAGCCCTCTTCAATAAGGGCCCTCAGGGTTGTCCGCTCCTGACTGGACAGCGTTTTGGCCTCTGCAAGCAAAGGACCGGATATCTCGACGGTTGTCTTCATATGGGTAACCATATCACGAGATATTGCCATAAGCAACGTTGAAAAACACGCCGGCCGTGTCAAGCCACCTCTCAGGTGTGCGGCCGGATCCGTTCTCCACAAACCCCGTCCTGGACATTGCAAAATCCGCTCCGGCATTGGGAGTCGGCCGAACAGGGCGCGCCGTTGGCGGTCGTGCCCTTGGGTGGCTTGTCCAGCCCCGCCGCCTTCCGTAAAACGTAAATCGCCTCGGCCAGGCCGATCTTCCGGTCGCCATCCACATCCGCACGGAAATCGGCGTTGCCGGGATTGAGGCCGGCCGCAACTTGAAGATCCAAGTTTGTCGGCAGCTTTTCAATTAGAATAACTGATTCGACCGGCGGACAGAGTTGCTTTGCCAATCGTCTCCGCTAGGCTGTGCCGCGGATGCGGTGCTGCTGAAAGGTTGCCGAATCGCCTCATTTGAGTTATGGCGGAGATACCGAACGAACCTCAGCCGGAATCACCCATGCCAAGGAGGCAAGACCATGACCAGAAAAGAGATCATGCGGATCATCGAGGAGGAAAACGTCCAGTTCTTCCGTCTCCAGTTCGTGGACATCTTCGGCTTCATGAAAAACGTGGCCATTCCCAGGAGCCAGATCGACAAGGCCCTGGACGGCAAGATGATGTTCGACGGCTCCTCCATCGACGGTTTCGCCCGGATCAACGAGTCGGACATGTACCTGAAGCCGGACTTCGACACCTTCACCGTGCTGCCCTGGCGTAAAAAGGAGGGCAGAAACGCGGCCCGGATCATCTGCGACATCCATCTGCCGGACGGCACCCCTTTCGCGGGCTGCCCCCGGACCAACCTGAAAAGGGTGATGGACGAGGCCAAAAAGCTGGGCTACACCATGAACGTGGGCACGGAGGCGGAATTCTTCCTCTTCAAACGCGACGCCGCCGGCAACGCCACCACCGTCACCCATGACACGGCCGGCTATTTCACCGTGGACACCGACGACGAGGCTATCGACTGCCGCAGGGAGATCATCGAGACCCTGGAGCAGATGGGCTTCGAGATCGAGGCCTCCCATCACGAGGTGGCCGAGGGGCAGCACGAGATCAACTTCAAGTACGCCGACGCGGTGACCGCGGCGGACAACACGGTCACCTTCAAATGGGTGGTCAAGACCATCGCCAAGAAATACGGCCTGCACGCCACCTTCATGCCCAAGCCGGTCTTCGGCATCAACGGCTCGGGCATGCACACCAACCAGTCGCTTTTCACCGTGAAGGGCGAGAACGCCTTCGAGGACCCCAAGGACGCCCTGGGACTGAACGAGACCGCCTATCAGTACATCGCCGGCATCATCAAAAACGCCCGGGGCTTCGCCGCGGTGACCAATCCCCTGGTCAACTCTTACAAGCGGCTGGTGCCGGGCTACGAGGCCCCGGTCTACGTGGCCTGGTCCGGCCCCAACCGCAGCGCCATGCTGCGCATCCCCGCGGCCCGGGGCCTCTCCACCCGGGTGGAGGTGCGCTGCCCGGATCCCTGCTGCAACCCCTATCTGGCCTTTGCCATGATGCTCAATTCCGGCCTGGACGGCGTCAAAAACCAACTGATCCCGCCCGCTTCGGTGGACTGCGACATCTACCACATGTGCGACCGGGACAAGAAGAAGGCCAAGATCAAGAGCATGCCGGCTTCGCTCAAGGAAGCGGTGGAGGAATTGAAAAAGAATCCCATTGCCCGGGAAACTCTGGGCGAGCATATCCTCGAAAGATACGTGACCGCCAAGGAAGCCGAATGGGACAGCTACCGCATCAGCGTCACCGACTGGGAGATCAACGAATATCTGAAGATTTATTAGCAGAGAGCTGAACGGTAACGGTGACCTTGTGCTCGAAATCAGGTGGAGGAACAGAGAATTCCTGTTCCTCCCGCAAGGCGATGTGTTCTCGCATTTCCCGGTGCCGCCCCTCTCACCCTGACGCCGCGACGCCTCTTTTTCCTTGCAATCCCCGCCTGGCCGGTATAGTAAGTTAGGGGAAATATATCCATAGTAGTTGAACGTAAAAGGGGTGGGGAATACATGAAAACGGCTTACTGGCTCCAAGGCGGCGGCTGCGGCGGCGACACCATGTCTTTTCTGAGCAGCGAATTTCCCAACGTCCTGGAGCTGTTCCGGGCCCTGGACATCGAGCTGCTCTGGCACCCTTCCCTTTCCAACCTCTCGCCGGCCGAACAGAAAACGCTCCGCGACGATATTGTCGACGGCAGCCGCCCCCTGGATCTGCTGATCGTCGAGGGGGCGGTCATCTGCGGCCCGGCCGGCACCGGCATGTTCGATACCCGAAACGGCCGGCCGAAAAAAGAGCTGATCCATGCCCTGGCCCAACAGGCCCAAGTAGTGGTGGCGATAGGCACCTGTGCCTCCTTCGGCGGCATCGGCACGGATCAGGCCATCGAGACCACCGGCCTGCAGTTCAGAAAACGCGACAAGGGGGGGCTGTTGGGCCCCGACTTCCTCGCCCGCTCCGGCCTGCCGGTCATCAACCTGGCGGGCTGCCCCTGCCATCACGATGTCGTCACCGGGGCCTTCGGCGCCATTGCCAACGGGGTGGAGCTGGAGCTGGACGAATACCACCGCCCCCTGGAGTGGTACAGCACCATGATCCATCAGGGCTGCACCCGCAACGAATATCACGAATACCGGGTGGAGGAGTCCGATTTCGGCGAAATGGGCTGCCTCTTCTTCCACATGGGCTGCGCCGGCCCCCTGGTGCCGGGACCCTGCAATAAGTTGCTGTGGAACCAGCAATCCTCCAAAACCCGGGCCGGGGTGCCTTGTTTCGGTTGCACCGATCCGGAGTTTCCCAAGGCCACGCCCTTTTTCAAGACCCGGAACATCGAGGGTATCCCCCTGGCCCTGCCCAAGGGGGTCAACCGGGCCCATTACATGGTCTACAAGGGCATGGCCGCGGCCGCGGCCCCGGAAAGGCTGAAAAAGAGAACCGCGAGAGTGTAATGGCATGACTGCTTCGAAAAAACGAGTCCATGTACCCCTGAATCGGGCCGAAGGCGATCTGGAAATCCAGGTCGAGGTGGCGGACGGCGTCATTGTCGATGCCTGGAGTTCCGGCACCATGTTCAGGGGCTTCGAGAACATGATGAAAGGCCGCGGGGCCCTGGACGGCCTGGTGCTGACCCCGCGGATCTGCGGCATCTGCTGCCTGACCCACCTAACCGCGGCGGTGGAGGCCCTGGATGCCATTACCGGGGTCAGACCGCCGGACAATGCCCGGCGCCTCCGC
>Ga0214472_10005014_pt1 | contig 13931 bp, 11 predicted proteins | sample RVTome_6_FD_207662 | JGI IMG/M metagenome (GOLD analysis project Ga0214472, IMG submission 207662) | Soil microbial communities from uranium-contaminated site in the Upper Colorado River Basin, Wyoming, United States - RVT140D175 | ecosystem: Environmental > Terrestrial > Soil > Contaminated >... | reverse complement strand
TGAGGGCTTCATGAAGCCCTCTTCATGTCCGCTTGGCGATCTCTTGCCGAAAAGACGCAAGTGTTAGAGTAGGCAGTTCACCCGTGATGGGAGTGTGTATGCGTGTTGGGACCAGTACGTGGTTGGCGGGAGTATTCGGTGCGGCGCTTCTACTGAGCTCGGTGGCGCCGGTCGCGGCAGCCCAGGAGCCCGCTGCGGCTCCAGAGCCCGACGGTGCCGCGCTCTATCGGCAGCAATGCCGTTCCTGTCACGGCGCGCGGGGCGTGCCGCCGGCGCGGATGGTGACGCTCTATCCAACGCTCAAGACGCTCGCCGATTCGTCCCTTCAGGCGCACCTGACGACCGACTCGATCGTCGCGGTGCTGCGCCACGGCAAGGGAAAAGACATGAAGTCGTTCACGGACAAGCTCTCGCCGGCGGAGATACTCGCCGTCGCGCGGTTCGTGAAGTCGCTCGGATCTCCGGCACCTACCGGCCCCTAGGGCCGGCGCGGCGCCGGGAACGTATCGTAGAACTGCGGCGCGGGAACGCCCGGCTGCTCCCGCCCGCGCAACGTCGCGAGATACTGCGCGAGCTCCTCGATCTCCTGATGCGAGAGCGCGGGCGGCCCGTACGCAGGCATCCGGGACTGCTCATGGAAGCGGCTCGGGGATTCCATAAAACTGTGGAGCCACCCGGCCGAGTGCCGTAATCCTACCGACGTCAGGTCCGGTCCCTCTTCGCCACCCTGCCCCGCAATGCGGTGGCAGCCCCCGCATTGCTGCGACTGATAGAGTGCACGGCCCGCTCGCTGCACCGAGGTCAGCAGGGCTCCAGTTTCCGAGGTCGACGCGGGCGCCCGACCGGCCGCGCCGATCAACAACCCCGCGCCCGCCAGCAGGCCCGCCAATGCCACCAACGCCACCGGCCGGTGCAGCAGATTGCGTGTGCTGCCGCGGTCGAAAAACGGCAGACCGACCAGCACGATCAACAGGATGCTCGGCACGCCGACGGCGATGGCCGCCTCGAATGACCCCGGAACGAGCTTGAGCAGCTGATAGATCGGCAGGAAATACCACTCCGGCCGCGGCACATACGACGTGTCGGTCGGATCGGCCGGAGCCTCGAGCGGGGCGCCGAACAGCAGAGCGAGCAGGACCAGGACGAGCACCGTCGCGGCCGAGACGATCGCATCCTTGCCCAGAATATCGGGCCAGAAGCGCACGCCGCCGCGCTTGGACGCGAGATACGCCGCGCGGTAGTAGGCGGGATACTGTGGATCGCGCGTGCTCTTCGGCGCGCCGGCCTCCAGATCGCGCGGCCGCGCGGCGATTCCCTGGCGGACGACGACGGTGATATGCAGCGCGACGAGCACCGTCAGGATCAGCGGCAGCCAGAGCACGTGGAACGCGTAGAACCGCGCGAGCGTCGCGGTGCCGAGCTCGGAGCCACCGCGCAAGAGGGCGACGAGAGCTCCGCCGATGAGCGGAGTCGTGCCGGCGATGTTCGTGCCGACCGCGGTCGCCCAGTACGCCTTCTGGTCCCAGGGCAGTAGGTATCCCGTGAAGCTGAATCCCATGACGACGATGAACAGGCCGACGCCGAGTACCCAGTTCACCTCACGCGGGTACTTGTAGGCGCCGACCGAGAAGACACGGATCATGTGCGCGAGGATCAGGACGACCATCGCGCTGGCGCCCCAGTGATGGATCCCGCGCAGCAGTGCGCCGCTCGCCACCTCGCGGGTCACGAACCGGATGCTGTCGTACGCGTGATCGGGAGAGGCGGAGTAGTACGTGGCAAGCACGGTGCCCGTGATCACCTGCACCAGGAACACAGTGAGCGTAGCACTGCCCAGGGTATGCCACCACGTCAGCCGGTCGGGAACTTCGCGGTCCAGGAGCTCCCGTTTGGCGCGGACCAGGTCCAGCCGCTCGTCGAGCCAACGAAACAGAGTGGGCATGCGTTAGACCTCCGCCTTTTCGGGGACGCCGAGATGGAAGTCCTGATAACGGGCGTACAGCGCCCCGTTTTCCACCTTCACTTCCAGCGTGTCAAGCGGGCGAGGCGGCGGGCCACCGAGGACGTCGCCGGTCTTGATGGCAAAGAAGCCCGTGTGGCAGGGACAGCGGAACACATTCTTCTCTTCGTCCAGAGAGTAATTACAACCGAGGTGCGTGCAGCGACCGTTGTAGACGCGGAAGCTCTCCCCGTCCTCCGTGTAAATCCACACACTGCGGAGCCTGCGGGTCTCAACCCACGCGTCATGTACCGCATCCACAAAGTCGACTTTGGTGGGAACCTCGGGATCGAATTGATCGATTTCGCCCAGCCGGATCCATTTCTCCTCGCGGCGGTGCCGGAAGGTGGGCGACAGGAAGGCGCGCACCGCGGGCACACCGGCCAGGAGCGCCGACGCCGCGCCGCCGATCGCCGTCGCCCACCGCAGGAACGCTCGACGCCCCACCGCTACGATGACAGGCGTTGCAGTCGCCATTCGACGATCTCCTCGTCAGTCCTGCGGGATAGTTGTGCCGTGACAGGCCGTGCACATCTGGGGATTCTTGCGCCGCAGGCGCTCGGCATCGAACCCAGGGCCGTGCGGATTGAAGCGCCGGCCACCAACCGCTGAGTGGCAGGTCAGGCAATCGCGTTCCGCGTGACAGGCGGCGCAACTCTCGAGGTTCTGCCGCGCCGCCTGCCCGTGTCCGGCAATGAACGTTCTGCTGACATCGTGGTAGCCCGACCGCAGCGGCCCTCCGGAAACGAGCCCGGCCGATGCGTGGCAGCTCTGGCAAAAGCTCGCCGTGTTGTGGCAATCGGCGCAGCGCGTTTCCCTGCTATAGGCGGCAGCGGGGTGACGCGTGAGGAATCCCGCGGGGTGGTAACCGGCGGGACCGGCGGCGGCATTGGGCCGATGGCACTGCAGGCAGTCGGTGCGCACGTGACAGCCGGCACACGTGGACGGTGTGGCAGCGGCGGCGGAAGGGTGGCGCCGCACGAAGTTCTCCCGATGCGACAGCGGCGGGGCGCGCCGCGGCTGCGCCCCGATCCCACGACCCGGACCGGCCGTGTGCAACGCCAGCCCCACGCGCTGCGATGGCGCGTGACAGGCGAGACAACTCTCCTGTGTGTGACACGTCGCGCATTGCTGCGGATTCCCCCGCACCATGGCGCCATGCCGGCTGAGGAACGACGGATCTTCGTGCGAGGGCGGGCGTGGCAGATGCACGACAATGGCCCGCGCTCGGGGATCTCGCTCCAGAGCCTGGATGGCGGCGCGCTCGGGTCCGTCGACATGACAGGTGAGGCAAAAGTCGCGCGCATGACACACGGCACAGGATGGCGCCACCGGCTCGCGCGTGGCCGTCGACAGCCGCCCGTGGACGCCGCCGGTCACGAATCCCGATGCGCGATGCGAGGGCGGCACGGGGAAGCCGGCGATGTCGGCGGGGCGAAGGGTGGCGGCACGCACGAGCGGCACATGGCAGGTCGAGCAAACCGTATCCGCCGTGAGGTGGGTCGCGCCCGGCGCGTGGCACTCTAGACACCGCTCCGGTAAGGCCCGGTGCACCTCCATTGGACCGGCGCCCACCGGTGCGTGACAATCACGGCAGCCGAGCGCCACGGGTCCCTGCGGCGTGGTGCGCGTCATCAGCGGCACGAGGTCGTGGACGAACTTGAGGTTGCTCGGATGCGGCGCGGCCGGCGGCTGCCAGGAGACGCGCGGGAGCGTGGCCCCATCGTGACACGCCGCGCATCGGGTAGGCTCCGGCCAAAACGCGGCGTCGGGATTCTCGGCGCCCGGATGACACGCCGTGCAGCTCGGAAAGACCCGCGCGTGACGGACGTGATCGAATCCCGCGGGCCCTTGCTGCGCCGCTCCCACGCGGCACACCAGGAGGCCAGCGAGCGTCACGATCAGCGACCCGGCGCGCGGGGTCATTGTGGCGTCCGCCCCGCCCGGCCGCCGGGCAGCATCTGGATCGAGGGCGGCAGGCCGCGCAGGTCGGCCGCGTCGCCGAAGGCCCACACGACACGTGCGCTCACGCGCCACTGATTCCAATCGAAGGCGGCGGCGTCGGGGCGGTCATGGGCTTCGCGGTGGTGGTAGGCCGTAAGGCCAACGCGCAGCCGCTCCGACGACGTGAATTGCGCATCCAGGCCGACTGTCCGCACGCCGGCATCGTTATAGCGGAATTCCAGCGGGCGGTCGAAGCTCGATCCGAGCACCATGGCACGGAAGCGCCGCGAGGGCTGGTACGTGATGGTCGCTGTGGTTCCCACCACGGACGCGCCCGGCCCGAACTCCCGTTGATAGCCGGCGTCGAATGTCCATTCCGGAGTCGGGTTGGCGGTCATACCCAATTCGGCGCGCCAGCCGTCCCGCTTAGCGTTGAACAGCGGCGTTTCGGCCTCTGCTTCGTCGTAGCGATAGCGTTCATAGCGACCGCGGACCTCCCAGCGGGCACCGGCGGCGACGGCAAGCGACGCGTGCAGCGACCGATACGGCACGGGGCTGAATGCTCCCCAAATCGTCCACAGGTCGAAGTGGGGACGGTAGCGCCGCGCACCGATCGTCCCGCGCACGCTCGGCGTCCCATACGCCACAGTCGCCTCCGCGCTTCCCCACCATCCGGCCGCCAGATCGTAATCGGCCCCCCCGGAGATGCGCACGTCCGCTCGCGGACGGAGCGCGCCTTCGAGCCCCACGCGCTCGGAGACGAATTTCTTCGCGCGGGGATCGACTTCGCGCTGGTACTCGACCCGCGCGTCGGCGAGGGCCGACGTCCACCCGCCACCGCCACCCACGATCAACTGCCGGGCGCGCGGCTGAAACTCATCGAGGGGATTGAGCGCGGGATTCGTAATCGGCAGCGCCGTCCCGCGCGCGAGTCCCCAGCCGCCGTACCCCTGCAGCTCGATGCCGCGCGCCGCGTCGCGCAGCACGACACCGCCGCCGTCGAAACCCATCATCCCGAGCCGCGACGCAACGACCTGCCGGCCGAGACGACCCGTCACGCGCCGCGTCGCGTACTCCGCATAACCCTCGAGCAGCTGCACGGCGGGCTTGGTGCCCGGCCACACATCCGCGTTGCCCAGATCGACGCCCGCGCGGCCGGCCGCGCGCATGCTCAGGCCTCTGACACCGAAGCCCCACAGGGACGCTTCCACGGTGCTCGTCACGGGCCCGCCACGCCGGACCGCTCCCGAACGAAAGAAGGTGCAATACGCGGCGCCGGGCGGACAGCGGACGGCGAACCCATCGGGGGACTCAGGGCCGGCACCGGAGGTGCTCACGGTGTCGCCGACCGGGATGCTGTCGAGCGTCACGCCGCGATAGGCAACCGACTGCCACCGCGTATCCACGCGGACCCGATAGCCTTGTGCCAGTGCCGGGAGCGGAAGCAGGAGCGCGGCCAGAATCCACCACGCACAGCGGGCCGGTCTCATGCCCCCTCGACTTTGCGCAGGTGCACACGGAATTCGTCGGGCGACGCAAGGAAATGGCACGTCGTGCACTGACGGTCTACGTGATGGCTCGCCTTGTCGGCGTGACAGGTCTGACAGAACGTGCGGTTGGGGATGAGCTGCGCGACGACGTCCCCGGTGTGGCAATTGTCACACGCCACGTGGAAGTCCGCGAGCGAAGTGTGCGCCACCTTGGGGTCCGCGGCGCCGTGACAGGAGCTGCAATTACGGCCGGCGGCGTGATGCGGCTCGTGACACTGGCGGCAGGCGGCCGCGGTGGCCGTGAGCGTGACCTCGGTCGTGTGGCACGCCACACACCGCTGGGCCGCGTGGCGTTGGTGATCGAACGGCACGGAGCGCTCGCGGGGAGCGTGACCGCGAACCGCTACGGCAACCGCGACCGGGCGGTCTCCCGCGGGGCCCGCGGCATGACAGCGGGCGCAATCGTTTCTCGCCGGCGTCTGGTGATGGCAGAGCTGGCAGCCGCGGGGCGGCGTGAACGTGAGTCGGGCATTGCGCGCGGCGACATGACAGGTGATGCAGGCGAGGCTCTTGTGTCGGGCGTGGGAGAAGGTGTCAGGTGGGGCAAGCGGTGGAGGAGCGTCGCCTTTGACTTTCTGCGGCCGCTCCGGGGCCGCCGAGACTCGTCGCTGAACCCGGGTCGTATCGAAGGGCAGCGGCGGCTTCAGCCGCGAGCGCTCACGCACGGCCTGGTGGCAGCCGGTACAGTCGCTGGCATCCACGCGCGCCTGATGCGGCAGATGGCAGGTCGTGCAGGATGCCGTGGCTGTGCGGTGGGTCGCGCCGACATGGAACGCCACCTTGCGCCAATCGGCGTGACACCCGGCACTGGTGCAGGTGGCGCGCGCCGCCGCCGGCGTCTCCTGCTTGTGCGGATTGTGGCACATGCCGCACGTGCCCCCGTGCGGATCGCGGGCGGGATCGAAGTTCATCGCCGCCAGGCGCTCCTGCATCGCGTGGCAGGAGAAGCACTGCCGCTCGTTCGGCCGCAGTGTGCCCGCGGCCGAGTCGCGCGTCGCCAGCGCCGGGACCTCGGCGGTGAAACGGTGGCAGGTGGTACAGTGCAGCGTCGTCTGATCCTGCATCTTGCCCAGCGCAATCGTGTTCATCTCGTGACAGCCGGACTGCGCGCAGGTGCGATCGAGCGGGGCAAAGTGATGGACCTCGACCGCATGGCAGGTGACGCATTGCACATTCTGGAGCGCCGGATTCCTGGACTCGAGATGCGTGCGGTGGCCCGCGGTCGACGCGATGCGTTGCCACACCTCCTTCTCCCCCGTGACGTGGCATTGCATGCAGACGGCGTTCGGCACCTTGGCGTGCGGGCCGATTTCCGCAGGCCGCTCGGCGACCCAGAGGTACATCTGGCGCATGCTCGCGTACAGCGACTGCTGATGGCAGTTGTGACACGACAGGGTGCTGTGCTCGCTCTGGGCAAAGCGGACGTACGCGGGGCCCATCACGTGACACCCGGTGCAGAAGCCGTTGTCGTGCTGCATGTAGTTCCAGCTCACCGTGCCGAAGCCCGCCGCGAAGAGCACCACGGCGGCGGCGGCGCCGATCAGCGCGATCCGCGTGTTGCGCGGGCGGGTCCGGACCCAGGCGACGATGCGCTGTCGCCGGCGCCACAATACCACCCCCACGACGACGGCGAGGACTGCGCCGAGCACCGCACCGCTGATCTGCAGCCACGACGGCAGGTTGAAGAAGAAGCGCACCACGGCGGCGACCCCGCCGGGGAGCGGCGGAGGACCGACGGTCGGTTCCTGAAGCATCAGCATCACGGTCCTACGCTAGCGAAAAAACTGGACCCCGGAAACCCATTTGATCCCCGGGGCCCTGTCCTCAGCACGCAATTGTCGGCTATCGCTGACTCACGCGCAGCCGTACGCCCGGCGGAAGCGGACCCGGGACCTCCCGGAATTGCGGCGGTGCCGGAAGTCCATATGTGTCATGCAGCGCTGCGATCGATGAGATCAACAACGCCTTGAGCAGGAACGGGTTGTGCACGCCGTTGCCCGATGCCATGTGTGTGGTGAAGCCGTTTCCCAGTAACCGCCCGCTCAGGAACTGGGGCCGGTCTTCTGTCGCCGCGAGCCCGGCGTTCCACAGCGTGCCCTTCGCCACACTCGTGATATTGTTGCGGAAGCTGAGCTCAGCGGAATCGGCCGCGGTTGCCGTGGGGCGCATCGCCCGCGTGACGAGCTGCGGGATCAGGCCGCCATCGATCCCCGCCGAATCGATCGTCCCGACGGTCCCGACCGTGGGGTTGTCCGTCCAGATCTGATCGAGATAGTTGTTGAGCTCGCCTTTAAGCGTCTGGTAGGCGAGCCGTGCGACCTGCGGCCCCCCGATGTGGCAGTTACCGGTGGAACAGGCGGTGAAGTTATGGACCGTGTCCGGCGCGACGGCGTCCTTGCAGGGCCTGGGAATGCCCGTGGCATCGGGGCACGGAATGGCTTCGAACGTATGCCCGACGCTCTGGAACGAGAACGCTCCGGTGAGCTCGTCCGTGATGGTCGTGCGCACCACGTGGCAGGTGGCGCACAGCTTCGTATTCGCCGCCGTGCCGTGACTGCTGGCCATCTGGGTCGTGTCGTAGGCGAAGCCCGGAGGCAGCCACCCGACGTTTTCCCCGATCACGAGCAGCCCCTGCGCGCCGTGCGCGCCGCGGGACGTTGCGGTTGGGCTGCTCGCCACCGACCAGGGGGGCGTGCCGCTCCGGGAGTGGCAGGTGACGCACAACTGCTCCCGAGTCGGCTGGTCGAGCGGCGCACGCAGCTGATGCTCGTAGGGCGAGCCGTGCGGATTGTGGCACGTCGCGCAGCCGATGCGCTGCGGCGTGGTGCCGGCTTTTTCCAGGTAATTCGAGTTGTCGCCGAACTTGAGCGCTATTGCGGCCCGCCCTTCGTGGCAAGGGAGACAGGTCGCACTGGTGGCGCTCGCAAACCCTGGACCCGAGCCGTGCGCCGACTCCTTCCACTGCTCGACGAACGGCGTATGCACGCCGGTGTGACAGCCGCTGCACGATGAGACGACGCCGGTGTCCACGTGGATCGACGCGAGCGGATGGTTGACTTCCAGATCCGGGTTTTCGACATGGGTCAGGCCGGGGCCGTGGCAGTTCTCGCATTGGACGTCCTGGTAGGCAACGTGGGGGACGACCGCATAACCCGCGGGGCGGCCCACAAAGTTGCCCAACTGCGTCACCGAATGGCAGGAGTTGCACGCGGCGGTCGCGGCCCCGGAGTTTTGCAGGTCGGCCCAAGCGTCCGCGTGTTTGGTCTGTATCCACTCCGCCTGCACCCCCACGTGGCAGTTTCCACAGGTCGTCAGCTTGGTGCTGGCGGTGAAGTACCCGAGAAATCCGTTGGCCGCGTCTGGTGGCGGGTTGATGGGCCGCTGATACACGATCTTCTCGTCGGTGCATGCGCCGAGAGCGATTACGCCGAGGACCGCAATCAGGGAGAATCGCTTCATAGGGTGCTCCTCATTGCGAGCGCATCACTGTCGGCTCGCGTCCATCTGCAGGTACAAGAGAATGTCAGACGTCTGCTCTCGCGTCGGGGGCGGCACCTTCATCCGCTCCATGTTGCGCTCCATGCGAGCGAACACCGTGGCCCAGTCCTCGCGCGAGTGGACCCGCGGATCGGGGAGCGCGTGACAGCGACTGCAGACCTGGGAGAACGCGTCCCGCCCCGGTCCTGGCGGCAACGTGGCGCCACTCACCTTCAAGGCATTGGCGGTCAGGTAGTCGAGGATCGCGAACCGCTCGGCGACCGTCGGGACCTTCACACGGAGCGTGGGCGGCAGCAGCTCCATCCGCAGCCACATCCGCCGCGCGATGCTGGGCCAATCGGTGGCGCTGTGCATCTGCGGCGACGGCAGCTCGTGGCACTGCGCGCAGTTCTTCGCCACCAGCTGCGCACCGATAGAGGATGGCTCCGGCAGATCCGCCGGCGTCACGCCGGGAGGCGGCAACGCCACGTTCGCGGCGGCGAGCAGCAACTCGTCCCGTTGATTGAGACCGTGCTGCACGATCGTGGCTGTGTCAGTTCCTGCCGCAGCCTTGCCCTGTTCGCGACATGCCCCCGCTCCGATCGCCATCAGGACCACCACCACCCCACGCAGCCGATTCCCACCCATACGCCGTTTCTCCGAAGTGGACCAAGGCGTCCATTTTACACCTAATCGGAGAATGGTAAAGGCGGTCTCGTGAAGGAATTATGAAGGCGCGCGGCGAGCGGCAGGGCCGCGACCGCCACAAGTATGAGACTCCGCCTCATGGTCAGTCCTCCATCCGCTGGAGCAAGGCGCGCAACTCCCGGTCGCTCATTCTCCGGGCGAGGTTCGGCAGCACGAACTGTTCTTCGTTGGCGAAATGATGCTCGATGAGAACGGCAACGGCCACCGCCTTCCGTTGAAACACCGTGGGATCCGTATCGACCAACGAAACCAATTCGAGCGTGCGGCTCGCGATCGCGCGGTGATCGAGGATCATGGTGGCGGTGGCATGGCCGCGGGTCCCGAGCACGTTCTCGAGCGCCGGATACAGCACCAGCTCCTCGTTTTGGGCGTGCGGAAGCAGCGTGTTGCGCAAGAATGTCACGAGCGCGAGCCGCTCCGCCCTTGTGGCGGCGGGCGCCGTCGCGCGCCCCATCAGGAGGTCGAAGCTCGCGCGCAGGTTCGCGTGCTCGGTGCCGATCGGGGCCAGAGCCGCGGGAATCGTGTCGCGGTCTTCCACCGCCGCGAGGGCGGTCGTGGAGCTTGCGCACGTCAACAAGGCGACACCAACCACGGCGGGGATCAGCGAGCGGTTCATATGCACCTCGCAGGAGTGAGGAAGCTCCAGGGAGGATGCCCCGGCACGTCTGAAGCGCGGTTAAAGACCACGTGAGGATTTCATCCGCTTGAGCCGCAGCCGTTCTTCGCGCTCCCGCTCATCCAACGTCCGCCGTATCGCCGTCACCGCGCCGCGCAGCGCGGGCGCGAGCCGGCGCTCGAGCGTGTTCACCTGCCGGGACGTCTGCGCAAGCGCCGCCCCCAGACGCCGGATGACCATTTCACGCGGCGCGGCCTCCAGCAGCAGGTCGGCGAGGCGCTCAAACGCCGTCGCAGCCGCCGCGGCTGCCGGCCCGGTGAGCCCCGGTGTCGTTGCGCGCGCGGCCAGTGTCCGGAGCAGCGCCGGGCGCGCCGCGATCCGGGAAACCGTGACCCCCCAGACCGTCCCGCCCTCCACCTCCACCTGGAGCAGCCGGTCGGGCCAGGCGAGCGCGCGCAGTCCGGCGCGGCCATGCGCCGCCAGCGCGGCTAACAGCAACGGGTACGCGCGCGCGCCGGCATCGGCGATCTGTGCGCGCGCATCGGCGGCAGGTCGCGCCAGTGTGAACAACTCCGTCACCAGCGCCTCCCGCTTGCGCCGCAACAGACCCACGCCGCGCGTGACCCGGTCCAGCCGACGCGCGGCGCGCAGCAGGTTCAGCCGCGTGGGTGACGCGCGTTCCATGTCGCCTCCGAGACGCGGAGCAAGTCCTCGCGCGGCAGCGTGTCCAGCAGCCGCCACCCGATGTCGATCGTCTCGGCCAGCGAGCGCCGCGCGTCTCCCTGCCGGATCAGGTCGAGCTCGAACCGATCCGCGAATGCCATCGCGCGGCGATCGGCCGGCGCCAGACCGCCTTCGCCCATGATCGCGGCCATTTGGCGGGCGTCGCGACCACGCGCATAGACGGCGTACAGTTGATCGGCCCATTCGCGGTGCTCTGGGACCGTCCGTTCGGCACCAATCCCCGCGTTCATGAGACGCGACAGGGAGGGCAGGACCTCGACCGGCGGGAATATGCCGCGACGATGCAGCTCCCGGCTCAGTACGATCTGACCCTCCGTGATGTAACCGGTGAGATCGGGAATCGGGTGTGTGATGTCGTCGTCCGGCATCGTGAGGATCGGCAGCTGCGTCACCGATCCCTCACGCCCCGAGATGATGCCGGCGCGCTCGTAGATGCTCGCCAGGTCGGTATACATGTACCCCGGGTAGCCGCGCCGGCCCGGAATTTCTTCCCGCGCGGTGGCGATTTCCCGCAACGCTTCGCAGTAGTGCGTCATGTCGGCGATGACGACGAGGACGTGCATCCCGCGGTCGAAAGCGAGGAACTCCGCCTGCGCCAGCGCGACGCGCGGCGCAAGCAGCCGTTCGATCGTCGGATCGCGGGTCTGATTCACATACAAGACGCTGCGCTCGCGCGCGCCGCTCGCCTCCACCCGCGCGAGAAACGCGTCCGTTTCCCGCGCCGTGATGCCGAGTCCCGCGAACACTACGGCGAACGCTTCGCCGCGCGGCGCGCGCGCCCCTTCCACGACCTGCGCGGCGAGCTCGAGCGCCGGGAGGCCCGGTCCCGAAAACACCGGCAGCTTCTGCCCGCGCACCAGCGTGTTCAGGCCATCGATGGCGGAGACGCCCGTCTCGATGAAGTCGCGCGGCCGGGCGCGGCGCACCGGATTCAGCGGCGCGCCCCAGATCGGCCGAATCGCTTCGCCGACAGGTGCCGGCAGACCGTCGACTGGCGCACCCATCCCGTTGAACGCGCGGCCCAGCAGCTCGCGTCCCACGACGACCGACGCCGGTTCGCCCGTGAGCGTGACCTCGCTTTCGGTCGGCGGCAGTCCGATGGTTTCTTCCAGGATCTGTACGACGGTGATTTCCTCACCGGCATCGATGACCTGTCCGCGGCGCGGCGACACGCCCGCCGCTGTGATCGCGACCCACTCGCCCAGCGTCACCCCGCGCGTACCGCGGAGGTAGAGCAGCGGACCCGATGCCGCGTGCGCCCCGTGATAGCGACGGGTGGTCATGCGCCAACCCCCGCGATCGCCGTTTCCACGTCGGCGACGCACGTGGCGAACTCCGGCTCGGCCGCCCGCCTGGCCGCGGCCAGCGCGCGCCGCGCCGCAGTCAGATCCACGGCGTCGATCGTCCGGCCTTTGCTTAGCGCGCTGGTGCCCGCCGCATAGACGGCCAACGCCAGAGCAGCGAGACGATGGGTCTTGTGTACGGTCGAGCAGGCGTCATTGGGGTCGAACGCGCTCTGGGCCAATACCGCATCGCGGACGATGCGCGCCGCGTCGAGCAGGAGGCGATCGGCATCCTGCAGCGCGTCCTCGCCCACGAGCTCCGCGATTTCGCGAAGCTCACGATCGCGCTGCAGCAGTTCGAGCGTGCGGCGCCGCAGCTCCGGCCACTCGGGGCTGCAGTGCGACGCGAACCAGGCAGCCGTCGCGTCCGCGTAGAGAGTGTAGCTCGTTTCCCAGTCCACGGCGGGGAACTGACGCTGATGCGCGAGCGCCGGATCCAGCGCCCACAACGCGCCCACGACGCGGAGCGACGCCTGCGTGACCGGCTCCGAGAAATCCCCGCCCGGAGGAGAGATCGCACTGATCAGCGTCACCGACCCGTTTCGGGCTGGCGTGCCCAACGCCTGCACGCATCCCGCGCGCTCGAAGAACTTGCCGAGCCGGTCGCCGAGGTAGGTGGGATACCCTTCCTCGCCTGGCATCTCCTGTAGTCGGGCGCCGATCTCGCGCAGCGCCTCGGCCCAGCGCGACAGGCTGTCGGCCATCACGGCCACGCGGAGACCCATGTCGCGGTAGTACTCCGCGATCGTGGCGCCGATGTACACGGACGCTTCGCGCGCCGCCACCGGCATGTTGGACGTGTTCACCACGAGCACGGTGCGATCCATGATCGAGCGTCCCGTCCGAGGATCGGTGAGCTTCGGAAACTCCTCGAGCACCTCCGCCATCTCGTTGCCCCGCTCCCCGCACCCGACGTATACGATGACGTCCGCCTCGGCGAACTTCGCGAGCGATTGCTCGATCACCGTCTTGCCGGTGCCGAACCCGCCGGGGACCGCGACGCTGCCTCCCTCGGCGACGGGGAACAGGAAGTCGAATACACGCTGACCCGTGATCAGTGGCTGGTTCGCGGGCAGCCGGCGCGCGGCGGGTCTCGGGCGGCGGACTGGCCAGTGGTGGGCCAGGTACAGCTGCGTGCCGTCGCTCAGGCGGCCGATCGGGTCAGCGATTGAATACGCACCGGCCGAGATTGCTGTGATCGTGCCGGCGACGTCGGGCGGGACCAGCACCTGGTGGGTCAGGCCGGGACGCTCGCTGACGGCGCCGAGCACGTCGCCGCCCGACACGCGGTCGCCAGCGGCGACGCGCGGCGTGAAGTCCCAGCGGCGCGCAGCGTCGAGCGTGGGCGCCGCGATGCCGGGAGCAATGAAGTCTCCCGATTGCTGCGCGACGCTCGCGAGCGGCCGCCCCACGCCGTCCAGCACGGCGCCCAGGAGGCCAGGACCAAGGTGAATCGTGAGGGATTGCCCCGTGCCGGTGACGGGCTCACCGAGCTGCAGGCCGGCGGTATCCTCGTAGACCTGGATGGTGGCACGATCGCCGGTCACGCG
>Ga0214472_10005013_pt1 | contig 13933 bp, 16 predicted proteins | sample RVTome_6_FD_207662 | JGI IMG/M metagenome (GOLD analysis project Ga0214472, IMG submission 207662) | Soil microbial communities from uranium-contaminated site in the Upper Colorado River Basin, Wyoming, United States - RVT140D175 | ecosystem: Environmental > Terrestrial > Soil > Contaminated >... | reverse complement strand
CGAAGTTCACCACCAGCGGCTTGCCGCGCAGATCCGACAGGCGCACCAGGCGGCCTTCGGTGTCGCGCAGTGCGTAGTCGCCGAGCGTGCGGCCGATCGCGGCCTGGCTCTCGCGCAGCGCGAGCTTTTCGTCGAAGGCGTGCGCGGCGAGCGCGGCGGCGAGCAGCGCGAGGCTAAGCGAGAAGCGCCGCATCCAGCATCGCTCCCGCGAGCACCGCGCCGAGCTGCGCGAGCGAGGCGAGGAACGCGGCGCGCGCGCTGGCGCGCTCGGGGCGGCGCACGAGGTCCCGGCAGCGGAAGAGGAAGTACAACCCGCCCGCCGCGGCGAAGGTGAAATAGATCCAGCCCAGGCCGAAGGCCGCGGGCACGAGCGAGGCGGCGACCAGCAGCGCCGCGCTGGCGAAGATGGCGCGCGCGGCGCGCGCCTCGCCCACCACCACCGGCAGCATCGGCACGCGCGCCGCGGCGTAGTCCTCGCGGCAGGCGATGGCGAGGCTCCAGAAGTGCGGCGGCGTCCACAGAAAGAGCACCACGGCGAGCGCGAGCGCTTCCGGCCCCGGCGCGGGCGAGACGGCCGCCGCGCCGGCGAGCACGGCGAAGCTCCCGGCGAGCCCGCCGACCACGATGTTCCACCAGGTGCGGCGCTTGAGCCACACGGTGTACACCACGCCGTAAGTGAAGGCGCCGAGGAACACGTACAGCGCGGCGAGCGGGTTCGTCGCGAGCGCCGCGGCGAGCACCGAGGCGGCGAGCATGGCGCCGATCAGCCACAGCCACGCGGGGCCGTGCTTGAGCGCCCCGGTGACGAACGGGCGGTTGCGCGTGCGGCCCATGCGCGCATCGAGGTCGCGCTCGGCGTACTGGTTGAAGGCGCCCGCGGCCGCGGAGGCAACCAGCACGGCGAGCACCAGGACGAGGGAGGCGCCCGTCCCCGGCCCGGATCCAGACTCCACCGCCATGCCGGCAGCGGCGGCGAAGGCGATGGCGACGCCGATCCTGAGCTTGAAGAGGTTGAGGACCTGCTTCACGTCAGCCCAGCGGCCAGACCGTCGACAGGTACTTCCAGTTGATGAAGTAGTACAGGATGAAGGACACCAGGAACACCATCGCCAGCACGAAGGTGCCCGGCGCCACCATGCCGGCCGCGCCGATGTTCGGATGGTGCGCGGCGATCGCCGCCGCCACCGGCCTGGGCGAAGGCGCGATGCCGTCCTTGGCGCGCACGTGCTGGAAGCCGGGCGCGGCGATCTTCTTGCCGAGGAATACCGACCAGACGGTGTTCAGCAGGTACATGCCGCCGCCGGCGATGGCGATGATCCCCGTGATGCCCGCGAGCGCCATCATCAGCCAGGCGGCGCCGGGGAACTCGTGCGCGAAGGCGTTGCCGGCGAAGCCGATGTCCCAGTGCCGGCGCGGCACGCCGAGCGTGCCGGCGCCCATGAGGAACAGCGACACGCCCATCATGGCGAGGCCGAAGACGTAGGGCTGCCACTTCGCCATGACGGGGAAGGCGAGCTCGCGGCGGAACAGCACCGGGATGAGGAAGTAGGTGAGCCCCATGAAGGCGAGCGTCGTACCGACCACCACCGTGGCGTGGAAGTGTCCCGGCACGTAGATGGTGTTGTGGATAATGAGGTTCAGCTGCTCGGTACCCATCATCACCCCGGAGATGCCGCCGAGGAAGCCGAAGCCGATGAGCGACAGGAACATCGCGGAGAACGCCGGGTTGCCCCAGGGGGCCTTCCTCAGCCACTCGAACAGGCCGTGGTTGTAGCCCTTCTCGCGCTGCGCCACCTCGATCGAGCCCGGCACCGTGAGGCCGTGCACCATGGAGGCGAGCACCGCGAGGTACATCGCGTAGCTGGTATTGAAGATCTTCCAGTGCGAGGTAAGCCCCGGGTCGGCGAGCAGGTGGTGCGCGCTCGCCAGCTGCAGGAAGAGGATGTAGAGGAGGAACGCGGTGCGGCTCACCTTCTCCGACAAGGGCTTGGCGCCGAACACGATCGCCGCGACCGCGTACCAGACGGAGACGTGCGCGGCCACGTTGATCTGCTGCGAGGAGTGCCCGAAGGCCCACCACACGGTGCGGTACATGAGCGAATCGATGTGCTCGACCAGGCCCACCGACCACAGGAACGTGGGGATGAGGATGATGGCGCCCGCCGCGATGGTGAACACCGCGATGATGCCCGCGGTGATGGCGCCGAAGGTCACCAGCGGCACCGAGCCCACGTAGGTGCGCTCGGCCTTCGCCACCACCAGCGTGCCGAAGAAGACAAAGCAGGCGATGAGCGCCCCCACCGCGAACAGGATCAACCCGAGGTAGAACGTGGGGTGCGCGCCCATCGGCGCGTAGGAGGTGAACATGACGCTCGAATCGCCGCGCAACACCGAGTAGTTGTTGACGAGCGCCCCGAGCACCATCAGCCAGAACCCGAGCCAGGCCATGCCCGGCGTGGCGAGGCGCGCCTTGAGCAGCGTCGAGGCCGCGAAGTACAGCACCGCGATCTCGAAGAAGATGATCCAGAACACGAGCATGTTCAGCCCGTGCGCGGTGAGGAACTGGTAGAACCTGTCGGGCGGCAGCAGGTGCACCGCCTGCCAGCGCGTCAGCACCACGCCGATGGCGAGCAGGCCGCCGAGGAGCAGCGAGACCACCGCGGCGACCGCGTTCCAGCGCATCAGTTTCTCGGCGGGCTCGTGGAATACCAGCCCGCTCGACGGGCAGGTCCTGAACATCCGGTTCACGCTCATGGCGGCTCCCTTACTTCACGACGTACAGGCGGCTCACCATGGTGTGGTGATTGATGCCGCAGTACTCGTTGCAGATGATCGAGTAGGTGCCCGGGTGGGTCGGGGTGACGGTGAGCACGTGCTCGTAGCCCGGGTGCACCTGGATGTTGATGTTCTCGGGCTGCAGCGAGAAGCCGTGCAGCCAGTCGAGCGACATGAGGTGGATGCGGTACGACTTGCCCGCCTCCAGCTCGAGGATCGGGTACCAGCGCCACAGCTGCGCGATCAGGTACACGTCGGCGCCGGCGGGCGGGCGCACCACCGGCACCTTGAGCTCGCCGCCGTCCTCGCGCACCTTGTACTTCGCGATCATGTCGTCGGTCTTCCTGACGAAGTCCTCGGGCCTGGCGCGGTAGGCCTCGTTGGAGAGGTTCTGCTGACCGTAGATGTGCCAGTAAGGCATCATGAAGAACATGACCAGGCACCACACCAGCGCTACCGCGATCCACAGCAGCTCGACGCGGTCGAGCGGCTGCTTCCACCACACCCGGTCCTGCGGGGGCAGGATTGCGCTCATGGCGGCTCCCTTATTTGGCGATCGGCAGGGACACGATTTCCATCACGCCCCAGACGATGTAGAGGACCGTGGGCATGGCGATTCCCAGGAACAGCAGCAGGAACGGGTTGTCCAGCAGCTGCTGCATCACGGGGACGGGCTCGTCGGGCACATCGTCCTGCTCGATGCGGTCGGTCGTCATTGCGGCCTCCAGCTTGGTTGCAACAGGGCGCAGTTAAGCAGCCGGAGGAGCGGGCCGATTTGATGTTGATCAAGCTTTTTGCGCAGGCGGGCGGCAGACTCGCGGCTCCATGACAGACGGCGACCGCCGGACCGTGGCCCTGTGGCTTTTTTTGTGCGCTGCAATGGTGTTCGCCATCGTGGTGGTCGGTGGCGTCACGCGCCTCACGCGCTCAGGCCTGTCGATCGTCGAGTGGCAGCCGCTCATCGGCACGCTGCCGCCGTTCTCGGACGCCGACTGGCAGGCGCTGTTCGCCAAGTACCGCGCGACCCCCGAATACAAGCTGGTGAACTTCGGCATGGACCTCGCCGGCTTCAAGCGCATCTTCTGGTGGGAGTACGTCCACCGGCTGCTCGGGCGCCTCGTTGGCCTTGTCTACCTGCTGCCGTTCCTTTGGTTCCTGGTGCGCCGCCGCATCGAGCGGCCGCTCGCCTGGAAGCTGTGGGGGGTGTTCGCGCTGGGGGCGCTGCAGGGCGCGCTCGGCTGGTACATGGTGATGTCGGGCCTGGTGGACGACCCGCGCGTAAGCCAATTCCGCCTCACCGCGCACCTCGGCGTGGCGCTCGCCATCATCGCGGCGCAGCTCTGGATCGGGCTGGAGCTGCTGCGTCCCACCGCCGGCCGCCGCAGCCGTTTCGCCGTGGCGCTCGCGGGTCTCGTGTTCTTCATGGCCTTGAGCGGCGCCATGGTGGCTGGCCTGCGCGCGGGCGCCGCCTACAACACCTTCCCGCTGATGAACGGCCACCTGGTGCCGCCCGAAGCCCTGATGCTCGAGCCGTGGTGGCGCAATTTCGGCTACAACATGGCCACGGTGCAGCTCGTGCACCGCGGATTTTTCTGGCTGCTGCTGCTTCTCGTGCCGCTCGCCTGGTGGACGGCGCGCGCTCGCACGAGCGCCCACGCGCTGCTCGCCGTCTTCACCTTGCAGGCGGCGCTCGGGATCTCCACGCTGCTCGCCGGCGTGCCGCTGGCGCTCGCTGTCGCGCACCAGGCGGGCGCGGTGCTGCTGCTCGTCGCCGCGCTCTATCACGCGCATGAGCGCCCGGCCGCCTGAGGCGAGGTTCGCCCTGGCCGCCGCGGCGGGCCTCGGCCTGGTGCTCGTCGTCATCGTGCTGAGCGTGGCGATCCGCCTCGACGCCGGGCCGCTCGCCGCGCTGCGCGGCGCGCAGCGCGCCGCCGCCTCGCTCGAAGTCGTGGCGATGCTCGCGCTTGCGTGGCTGGCGTGGCGCAGGTCTGTCCTCGTCATCGCGCTCACGGTGTTCCTCTCCGTGCTCGGCATCCTCGCCGGCCAGAAGCCGCCCCCCCTGGCGGCGGCCGGCAACCTGCTCGGCGGGCTCGCGCTCGCCGCCGCGTTCGCCTGGCTGCTCGGGCGCGCACATGGGCGCGGCGCGCAGCGCGCGGGCGGCTTCGGCCACGCGGCGGCCGCGCTTGTCGTGACGCAATGCGCGCTCGGCGCGTGGCTCGCGATCTTCGCCAAGCAGCTCGAGCCCTGGGCCCTCGGCGCGCATACGGCGCTCGGGTTCGCGCTCGCCGCCGGCGCGGTGTGGCTCGCGCTGCAGCCCGGGCGCGCGGCGCGGCGCCTCGCGCTGCTCGGCATCGCGCTCGCCGCGCCCGCCGTCGGAATCGCCTCGGCGCAGTTCTACCAGCCGCTCGGCGCCTCGCTCGCGCACGCGGCCGCCGCGGCGCTGTTCGTCGTCGCCGCCGCCTACGCCCACGCCCGCCTTACTTGACCCACATCAAGGGAGACCGCGGCGCGCTTTGCGAAGGTGGCGCCATGGGGCAGACCGCCGAGTCGCTGATCGAGGCCGCGTTGCGCGCGGCACGCGCGGGCGACTGGGCCGCCTATCGCGCGCGCTTCGCGCAGCTGCGCGACGGCTGCGCCGGGCTCATCGAGCGGCACGAAGACCTGCGCCAGCGCTTCGACACCCTCGGCGCCGCCGCGCCGCAGTACGACCCCGAAGGCTGCGTGGCCGCGTTCGAGGCGCTCGCCGATCTGCTGCGCACGCGGCATGCGGACGCGCTTCGCGCGTGGCGCCCGCGACCGGCGCCGCCGGCGCTCGACCTGCGCGGGCTGCAACCGCCTGAGCCCATCGTGCGCATTTTCGCGGCGCTCGAGCGCTCGCCCGGCGAGCCGCTGCGCGCCATCCTGCCCCATGAGCCGGTGCCGCTGTACGCGCTGCTGCGCGAGCGCGGCTTCAGCTACAGCGGGACGCAGCGCGCCGATGGCGGCTACGAGCTGTTGATCCAGCGCGGTTCTTGAGGTGGATCAAAGTGGGGGGGTGCCCGTCGGTGCACTCTGGGCCCCTATGCGCAAAGGATCCAGTCAATGACGGAGGTCACCGTGACAACCCAGAGAACCCGCCTGCTGCGAGCCGCCGCCTGGCTCGCGCTGCCCTTCGCCGTAGCGGCCGCGTACGCGCAGACCGACAAGCATCCCGTCACCGAGCCAGAGATCCGCTACCAGGCGGGCGGCTCGCCGCTCGCCGCGGAGGACATGCACCAGGACGTGAACCCGAAGGCGCCGCCGATGAGCAAGGCGGAATTCGACCGCAGCCGGCAAGTCTACTTCGAGCGCTGCGCCGGCTGCCACGGCGTGCTCAGGAAGGGCGCCACCGGCAAGCCGCTCACGCCCGACATCACGTTGCCCAAGGGCACCGAGTACCTGAAGGTGTTCATCAAGTACGGCTCGCCCGCGGGCATGCCGAACTGGGGCACCTCGGGCGACCTCACGGACGCCGAAGTCGACCTGATGGCGCGCTACATCCAGCAGACGCCTCCGCAACCGCCCGAGTTCGGCATGGCCGACATGAAGAAGACCTGGAAGGTCATCGTGCCGCCCGCGCAGCGCCCGAAAAAGAAGATGAACAAGTACAACATCGACAACATCTTCTCGACCACGCTGCGCGATACGGGCGAGGTGGCGCTGATCGACGGCGACACCAAGAAGATCATCAATATCGTCAAGACCGGCTACGCGGTGCACATCTCGCGCCTGTCGGCCTCGGGGCGCTACCTCTACGTGATCGGGCGCGACGCCAAGATCAACCTCATCGACCTGTGGATGGCGAAACCCGACAACGTCGCCGAGATCCGCATCGGGCTGGAGGCGCGCTCGGTCGACACCTCGAAGTACAAGGGCTACGAGGACAGGTACGCGATCGCCGGCTCTTACTGGCCGCCGCAGTACACCATCATGAAGGGCGACACGCTCGAGCCGCTCAAGATCCAGGCGACCCGCGGCATGACGGTGGATACGCAGGACTACCACCCCGAGCCGCGCGTGGCGGCGATCGTCGCCTCGCACTTCAAGCCCGAGTTCGTGGTCAACGTGAAGGAGACCGGCCAGATCCTGATGGTCAACTACCGGGACATCAACAACCTGACGGTGACGCAGATCGGCGCGGCGCGCTTCCTGCACGACGGCGGCTGGGACGCGAGCAAGCGCTACTTCCTGGTGGCGGCCAACCAGTCCAACAAGATCGCGGTGGTCGACGCCAAGGAAGGCAAGCTGACGAAGCTGGTCGACGTCGACAAGATCCCGCACCCGGGGCGCGGCGCCAACTTCGTGCATCCGAAGTTCGGGCCGGTGTGGGCGACGGGGCACCTCGGCAGCGAGAAGATCGCGCTCATCGGCACCGATCCGGCGAAGCACAAGCAGAACGCCTGGAAGGTGGTGCAGATGCTCGACGGCCAGGGCGGCGGCAACCTGTTCATCAAGACCCACCCGAAGTCGAAGAACCTGTGGGTCGACACGCCGCTCAACCCGGACGCGAAGATCGCGCAGTCGGTCGCGGTGTTCGACATCGGCAACCTCGACAAGAAGGCCGTGGTGCTGCCGATCGGCGAGTGGGCGGGCTTGGGCGAGGGCGCCAAGCGCATCGTGCAGCCCGAGTACAACAAGGCGGGCGACGAGGTCTGGTTCGCGGTGTGGAGCGCGAAGAACCAGGAGTCGGCGCTCGTCGTGGTCGACGACAAGAGCCGCAAGCTCAAGGCCGTGATCAAGGACCCGCGCCTGATCACCCCGACCGGGCACTTCAACGTTTACAATACGCAGCACGACATCTACTAAGGAAGGATGCCCGGAACATGAAGATCGTGATCGTTGCAGCGGCCGCCGCCGCCGCGGTGCTCGCCGCGCCGGCGCGCGCCGACGAGGCGCTCGCCAAGAAGTACAACTGCCTCGCCTGCCACCAGGTCGACAAGAAGGTGGTCGGCCCCGCCTACAAGGACATCGCCAAGAAGTACAAGGGCCAGGCGGGCGCGCAGGCCAAGCTCGCGGAGAAGGTCAAGAAAGGCGGCAGCGGCGTGTGGGGGCCGGTGCCGATGCCGCCGAACGCCGCGGTGCCGGACGCGGACGTCAAGAAGCTGGTGGACTGGATTATGAAGATGGGTTGAAGCATCCGCCCCCGCCCACGAGGCGGGTAGGGCGCGAAGGCGGGGGCGAAACCCCCGCCTTTTCTTTTACGGCTGCGCCGTAGCGAGCCGCGTCAGCACCACAATCAGGCGAGCTTGACCCCGGCGCGAGGCAGCGCCGCCTTCAGCGCGCCGTCGCCGCAGGCGAGCGGCATCTTCAGCTCGAGCGCGAGCCCGAGGTACGCCGCGTCATACGCAGACAGGTCATGCCTTCGCGCAAGCCGAAGCAGCTCGGCGAGCGGCAGGGCGGTCTCGTGAATGACGGGCTGCATCCGCTCGAGGATGCCGATGGCGATGGCGGAGGCCTCGGGCGCGATCGCGCGCCGCCGCTCCAGGCTGCGCAGGGCGTTCACGACTTCGAGCCGCCAGAGCGCCGGGGCATGGTAGGGCTCGCGGCGCGCGCGAAGCCGGATGCGCCGGCTGTAGGCGCTCGCCTGCCGTCCGACGACCCAGCCCAACGCGATGGACGCGTCGAGCACGAAGGCCATCAGCGCCTTCCCCGCTCGATCAGCGCGCGGACGTCGACTCCACCCTTGATCGCGACGCGCCTGCGGAACGCCTCGGCCTCGTCGAGCACCGCTGCGCGGTCCCAGCGCGGCGCTCTCGCCGGGACGATCCTCGCCACGACGCGCCCGCGCTTGGTGATGGTGGTCGGCCGGCCGGACTCCGCGCGATCCACGAGCTCGGACAGGCGCGCCTTGGCGTCGTAGACGCTCACGGTATCCATCAAGCCTCCTGACTAGTCAGATGGGGCAAGCTTACAGGCCGGCCCTGGGAGACACAAGGGAGCCGAGAGCATCGAGCGCGTTCTTCAGCTCCAGCCCGAGCGCCGTATCTCCTTGGATCACCAGGCGCCGCGTGAAGAAGAGCGTATCGGGGTCCTCGCGCCGCAGCACGAGCGCGGCATAGTCGGCGAGGCTCGCGCGGATCGTGACGTCGGGCCGGCCGAAGGCGGGACGCAGGCCGATGAAGTCCAGCGTGAGCTGCGGCGCGAAGGGCAGGCCGCGCACTTCAAGCCGCAGCACCTTGCCGCGCAGCGGCGCGAACGCCCGGTGCAGGCGATCGGGCAGCGGGATCACGGCGAGCGCACCCCGGCGTGCCCGTGCCAGAAGCCGTTCCACAGCGCGCCCGGGGGGAGCGCGGCGAGCGCCTTGCGCGCATCGAAGCTGCTGAGCGCGCCGTCGCAGGCGGCGCGCAGCGCAAAGAGCACGTCCGCGGTGTTGTGCCATTGCGGGCTCACGCGCAGGAAGTCGACGCCAGTCCCGGCGAGCGCCTCCAGTTCGTCAGCGAGACAGTAGACCCCCGCCGAGAGGGTCTGCACCCCGTTCACGGCAAGGAAAGGCTGGCCCTCGCGCGTGGCGAGGATCATGCCGTCGGGATGCTCCAGGCAGGCGTAGCCGCAATCCTCCTTCTGGCGGTCGTAGCGCCGCGCGGTGAAGCAGCGCGCGGACATGGCGAGCGGCATGCGCCCGTAGCCGAAGACCTCGGCCTGCATGCCCGCTGGCCGCTCGCCGAGCATGCCGGCCACCATCTCGCGCGTCGCCTCCAGCGGTGCCACCCAGCGCGTCGCGCCCAGCTCGGCGAGGAGCCCGAGCGTGTGCGGGTTGTAGACGTTGAGGTGCGGGCCGGCCACCCAGCCGGAGGCGCCCGCGAGGAGGCGCGCGGCACCCCAGTCATTCGCCTCGACATGGAATCGCCCGTTCGCAACGGCCCGGCGCACGAGCTTCAGGTCGCCCTCGGACTCGGTGAGCGCCTGCGTCGAGAGCACCACTTCCTTGCCGGCCGCCGCGAGCCGCGCGCCGATCGCAAGCCAGTCCTCAAACGCGACCTCGTGGCGCCGCGAGCACACCACCTCGCCCAGGTAAACGGTATCCACGGGCGCGTCGGCGATCTCGTCGTAGAAGCCCAGCACCACGCGGCGCGGCCAGTAATAGAGCAGGGGCCCGAGCGCGAGCTTCATTTCCAGGGGCGCGAGAACGCGCCGAGCGTGTGCTGGCTGCCCTCGGCGTGCCGGTCGAGCGCCGAGATCCACGCCGGGCGCGGCGCGAAGGTTCCCGCCTGCAAGGCGTCGATCGCCTCACGCCAGACACGGGTCACCTGCGCCACGTAGGCGGGGCTGCGCTGCCGGCCCTCGATCTTCACCGCGCGCACGCCGATGCGGGCGAACTCCGGCAGCAGCTCGAGCGTGTTCAGGCTCGCCGGCTCCTCGAACGCATAGTAGGTCTCGCCGGCAGCCGCATAGCGGCCCTTGCATACGGTGGGGTAGGCCGCGCGCTCGCCCGGCGCGTAGCGGTCGATGAGCACCCCGTTCAGGCGCGATTCCAGCCCGCCGCCCGTCTCGTGCCAGCGCACCGCGTGCGCCGGCGAGCAGGCGCCCGAGAGATTGGGCGCCTCGCCGCAGGCGTAGGCGGAGAGCAGGCAGCGCCCCTCCACCATCACGCACAGGCTGCCGAAGCCGAACACCTCGATCTCGACCGGTGTACGGCGCGCGACCTGCTCCACCTGGGCGAGCGACAGCACGCGCGGCAGCACCGCGCGCTTCACGCCGAAATGCTCGTGAAAGAAGTTGATCGCCTCGTAGCTCGTCGCCGAGCCCTGCACCGAGAGGTGCAGCTCGAGGCGCGGGTGCGCGCGGCTCGCGTAGCGCATCAGGCCCGCGTCGGCGACGATGATGGCGTCGGCGCCGAGCTCGGCCGCGCGGTCCACGGCCGCCGTCCAGCGCGGCCAGTTGGCCGCCTGCGGGTAGGTGTTGATCGCCATCAGCACCTTGCGGCGGCGCGCGTGCGCGTAGGCGAGCCCTTCGGCGAGCGCGGCGCCGTCGAAGTTGAGGCCCGGGAAATTGCGCGCGTTCGTGTCGTCGCGCAGGCCCAGGTACACCCAGTCGGCGCCGTGGTCGACGGCGGCCTTCAGCGCCGGCAGCGCGCCGGCAGGACAAACAAGCTCCACGCGGGCGATTCTAGGGGAGCCGGCGGGACCCGCCGCTGCGCGGGTTGATACCCGTCAACAAACCCGCGCCGGCGCTAGCCGCCGCCGCGCAGCCGCGCGAGGTCCGGGATGCGCACGGTGCGCCCCTGGATCTCGATCAGGCCGGCGTGGCCCAGCTCGTGCAGGATGCGCGAGAAGTGCTCGGGGGTCATGTTGAGGCGCGAGGCGATGACGCTCTTGCCCGGCGTGAGCTGCACTTCGGCCGCGCCGCCCTCGGGCAGCTCGGCGAGCAGGTAGCCGATGACGCGCTCCTGGCTGGAGCGCAGCGTGTAGGCCTCGACGTCGCGCACCAGCCCGTGCAGCCGCCGCGAAAGCCCCGAGAGCATGCGCAGCGCGAAGCCGGCGTCGCGCGCAAGCTCGTCGAGCACGGCGCGCCGGGCGACGTGCAAGAGCAGCGAGTCGGCGAGCGCCTGCGCGAACACGATATAGGGGGCGTCCAGGAACATCAGCGCCTCGCCGAAGCTCTGCCCGGGGCGCACGATCTCGATCACCTTCTCCACGCCCTGCGGCGAGGTGAAGCCGAGCTTGACCTGGCCGTAGACCACGAGGTGAAAGCCCGTGCAGGGATCGCCCGTATGGCAGATCGTCTGCCCCTTGTCGACGTGCAGCGGCAGGGTGCCCGCCGCGATGCGGTCGAGCTCCTCGCCGCTCATCTCGCTGAACATCGGCAGGTTGGCGAGGAAGGCCTGGATCTTGATCTGCGGCGCGCGCCGGTTCACGGGCTGGTGCCCTCCGAGCGCGTGATCTTGTTGTGCACGTTGTATTTGCCGACGGGTTTTCTCATCGGGATGCGCTTCACCTCGGCGAGCGTGCGCGCGTCGAACACGATGAGCGCCCCGTCCTGCTCCCAGAGGCTGGCGAGCGCGTAGCGGCCGTAGCGGTCGAACTCTACGTGCGCCAGCCTCTTGCCCGGTTCGGGGGTGAGGCGCGCGACGACCTCGAGCGTATCCTTGTCGATCACCTGCAGCGTGTCGCGGCCGCGCGGGCCGATCATCGAGTCGACCCAGGCATAGGGCGTCGCCTCGTGGCTGCGCAGGAAGTAGCCCGGCCCGAGCGTCGCGATCTCGGCGACGGTCTTCCAGTCGGCGACGTCGATCACGCTCACCAAGCCCTCGCGCAGGTTCGGCGTCGCCATGACGCGCCGGCCGCGGCGCTCCCAGGTGATGCCCGAGGCGAGGTGCGGCAGCCCCGGCAGGTCGACCTCGGCGATGGCGCGGCGCACGTCGAGGTGCACCACCTGGCCGCGCTTGCCGTCGCGGCTCGCCCCCACCACCTGGCGGTAGTCGGGCGTGAAGAAGAAATCGTCGAGCACGTCCGCGAGCCGCGTGCGCCGCGGGTTGAGGAAGCCCGGGACGAACTCGCCCTCCTTGAAGCGGTAGTCGTGCACCAGCCCGGCGGCGATCGGCTCGGCGCGCGGATCGTAGGAGATCTCCCAGATCTCGGGCACGTCCTTCAGCGCGGCGACGAAGCTGCGCCGCGGCGCGGCGTCGTAGACCGCCGACACGCGGGAGGGCGCGGGAATGATCTTCACCAGCTCGAGCTCCGCGTCGAGCAGCACCAGGCTGTGCGGCAGGTAATTCGCGACCATCACGTGGCGGCCGTCGGCGGACACCGCGGCGTTGCGCGTGTTGAGGCCCGCGCGCACCTCGGCCACGGTCTTCAGGTTCCACAGGTCGAATTTCGTGATCCAGCCGTCGCGCGAGGCGAAGAACACGTAGCGCCCGTCGGGCGTGAACTTCGGCCCGCCGTGCAGCGCGAAGCGCGAGGCGAAGCGGTGCAGCGGCTCGAGGCGATCGCCGTCGAGGATCGTCACGTGGTGGTCGCCCGCCTCGACCACCACGAAGAGGTTGAGCGGATCGGCGCCGTACTGCGGCTTCGCGGGCAGCGTGCCCGCGGCGTGCTGCACGACGCGCGAGGCGCGGATCTCGGCCTCGCCCCACTGCGGCGCGGGCGCGACCGGCGCGTAGATCAGGGCGACCAGCGCGGCGATCTCGGCCTCGCTCAGCTGCTTGCCGAAGGCGGGCATCTGCACGCCGGGCCGGCTGTCGCGGATGACCCTGGCGGCCTCCGCTTTTCCGAGGCGCTGCAGGTTATCCGGCAGGAGCGCAGGGCCCAGGCCGCCGAGGCGGCCGGCCCCGTGGCAGCTCGCGCAGTGCGTCTGGTAGAGCTCGGTCGGCAGGGCGAGCGCCGGCACGAGGAGCAGCGCGGCGAGGAGTGCCCTCATGCGGCGATCTCCTCGTCCGCGAGATAGCAGCCGGGATCCTCGGCCCAGGGGTCGCCCGTCACCTTCATCGCGCGCACGCGCGTGTTGCCGCCGCAGACGTCGAAGTAGGCGCAGCCCGCGCAGCGGCCCTTGACGCGGCGAGGACGCTCCTTCAGCCCCGCCATGATGGGGTGGCGCGTGTCGCGCCAGATATCCGAAAAGGGCCGCGAGCGCACGTTGCCGAACGTGCAGTCCCACCACATCGTGTCGGGGTGCACGTTGCCGAGATTGTCGATGTTGGCGACGTTCACCCCGGAGGAATTGCCGCCCCAGGCGGCGAGCGTCGCGCGCAGGCGCGGCTCGCAGAAGTCCGGGATGTTGCGCCGTGCCCAGTGCAGGAGGTACACGCCGTCGGCATCGTTGTTGCCGGTGACGAGCTCCCTCTCCAGGCCGCGCTTCGCGTAGTCCCAGGCGCGCGCGTAGAGGAGCTCGAGCGCCTCGCGCGTCACGCGGAAGTGCGCGTCGTGCCTGCGGTTGACGTTGCCGCGGCCCGCGTAATTGAGGTGCGAGAGATAGAACCGACAAATGCGTTCCTCTTCTACGAGATCGAGCAGCCCCGGCAGGTCGGCGGCGTTGTCCTGCGTGAGCGTGAAGCGCACGCCGACCTTCATGTGCAGGTCGCGGCACAGGCGCAGGGCGGCGAGCGACTTTACGAACGCGCCCGCCTGGCGGCGGAACTTGTCGTGCGTCGCTTCCAGGCCGTCGAGGCTGATGCCGACGTAGTCGAAGCCGGTAGCGCCGA
>Ga0214472_10005011_pt1 | contig 13936 bp, 7 predicted proteins | sample RVTome_6_FD_207662 | JGI IMG/M metagenome (GOLD analysis project Ga0214472, IMG submission 207662) | Soil microbial communities from uranium-contaminated site in the Upper Colorado River Basin, Wyoming, United States - RVT140D175 | ecosystem: Environmental > Terrestrial > Soil > Contaminated >... | reverse complement strand
CGCCGCAGGAGCCCAAGCTTCTCTTTCACCTCCGGGGGAAACCGGGTTATGCCGAGCTGCACTGGATTGGAGATCGACTCTATGTGGCCGGCGCCCAGGAGGGGTTGAGGGTCTTCTCCACGGCCGGGGATCGGCTGGAGGAGCTGCCCGAGCTCCATGTGCCGGGGTCGTTTCTGTCCCTTGCGGTCTCGGGGCGTCATCTGTACCTGGTTTCCAGCCACAGGGAGCTTCAGGTGGTCGATCTGGAGGCCCCTGCGGCCGACCGGCTGATCGCCGACCTCCAGCTTCCCAGCACCATCAACACCATCAGCCTCGCCGGGGATCGGGCCTATGTCGGCGCCGCACTCAACGGCCTCTATATCCTGGATATCAGCGAGCCCCGGCTTCCCAGACAGATCGCGGTGGTCCGGGCTCTGGGCAACGTGCGCCATCTGGCGATGGACGAACAGGAGCTCTTCATCGCTTCGGGGCAAAGCGGGCTTCATGTCATCGATGCCCTGGAGGCGGAATCGCATGTCCCCGAGAAGCAACTTGCGCTGCCTGTCATCCGTTCGCTCGATGTCGCAGGCAGCGTCGCCGTCGCCGCATTGAAATCGGGGGGGCTGAGGGTGCTGGATTTGAGGCCCGAAGAAGGCCCGGAGGAGCTGGCAGGTCTGGGCAAGGATGTGGCGGTCCTCGCGGGGGTTTACCATCGGCAGGTTTATTATTTCGTGGATGGAAGGGGCCGCCTGGGGGCCTTGGATCTGAGCCGCCCGGGCTTTGCCGAGACGCTGTTCTCCGTCCCCCTGCTCGATGCGGAAGCCGGGGGCGCCCCGACAGGGTCCCTGAGCATGGCGGCGCGGGGAAGGCGTCTTTATGTCGCCACCGCGGATTCGAGGGTGCTGATGCTTGGATTGCGCGACGATGCGCCCCCGCTGCTTCTGGGGGAGTACGAGGCGCCTTCCCGGGTTCAGACGCTGACGGCCGGTGAGAACCGCCTCTTTCTCGGCTGCGGAACTCAGGGGCTGGTGGAGGTGGAACTGAGCCGAATCGACAACCCCAGGCTGTTGAGCACGACGGCGCCCCAATGGTATCAGGGGCGCTATTCCCAGACCCAGGGGCTTGCCCTGCGCGACCATATCCTCTATGCGGGCAACGGCAGCAACGGCATCGCCGTTTACGATGTGCGAAAACCCGGCCGCATGAAGCTGCTGGGAAACATGGAGGTTCCGGGCCACGTCCTGAGCCTGACCCTGCGCGAAGACGAGCTCTATGTGGCCAGTTTCGGAGGGGGCGTGTTTCGCTTCGACGTCTCCGATCCCGAGCGCATCCTGCTGCGCTCCGTGAGGGCTCAGGGGCTGGATGTCAAGGAAGTGGCTCTGGGGGGCGAGAAGATCCTCATACGATTTGCCGACGGGCGGGTGGCGGTGCAGGAAAAGGATGTGGATCTGGCGGCCCGAGGCCCTCAGCAGGGCCGCTGGTTGCTCTCCGCACAGGATGCGCCGCCGCCCGGACGCTACGTGCTCCAGGCCTACCAGGATCTGGCGGCGGCCAGCTATGCCCCCGTCCTGATCGGCGCAGGCGCGCTCCGCTGAGGCGAAGGTCCCCTCAGAACCGCCACTGCCCCCCGGCCCAGAGCTGCCTGCCCGTCTCGAACCGATTCTCGATGCCCGTTTCGACGGCGGTGTTGAAGACGTTGAAAACCTCCAGGTTGAGGCTCAGGCCGCTGCCTCCCAGAGCCCAGTCCAGCCGCCAGTCGAACACCAGGGCACTTGAACGCTTGAGCTGCTTGTAGACGGGCAGGGCCTCGAAAATCGGCTCGCCGCTCAAGGGATCGATGCGCTGCTGCGCCCCATCGAGCGCCCGCACTTCCCCCGTCGGCTCCAGGCTGCGGTAGCCGCTGCGGAAACGGGTGTGGTTGGTGAAGCGCAGGTCGGGCAGGACCTGCAGGCTGTAGAGGAGGTTGGCGGTCCAGGGGCGGCTGTAGTCGCTTTTGGGCAGCTCGGTCTTGTAGAGAATCCGGTCTCCGAACCAGACCCGGTCCCCCAGGGCATCCTCATCCAGGAGGCTGTCGTAGTCCTTGTTGCTCTGCGTGGATTTCTGATAGGTCAGATTGGCCAGCAGCGATTGCCGGCTCCAGCTTCGCTCGTAGCTGAGCCGCCAGCTTTCGTGGCGGCTGGTGCCGTTGTTGTTCATCCGGTAACTGCGCAGGCCGTCGGGCTGCAGCTCTCCGTATTGCCGTGCAAACTCGTCTTTCCCCTCGCGCCGGACGTATTTGGCGCTGAGCAGTCCGTCGCCCAGTTTTTGATCCAGCCCCAGCATCAGCTCATCCGAGTAGGGCGTGTCGAGCTCCGAGAAACGGGTGAGATTGCCCCCCTGAAAAGGCGCCGCCCCCCAATCGGTGAGCTGATTCTGAAAGCTGGTGCGGCTCTGCTTGAGATAGGGTTGCAGCGCTTCGCGCAGCTTGAAGGTCAGCAGATTCTGGCCGTAGTAGCGGTTGGCCCCGGCGTGGAGCCGGGTGCGGGCTTTGCCGAAGACGTCGAAGCTCAGGGCCAGCCTGGGAGCAGGGTTGAGGTTGTCCATGAAGTCGTCGGCCTCTAAGCGAAGGCCCGGGCGCACAGAGAGGCGACCGTAACGCAGTTCATCCTCCAGATGCAGGGCCGCCTGGAGAATGGCGACCTCCAGGCTCGTGGCCCGGTAGATCTTGCGCTGGGTGAAGAACTGCTCCCCTTGCGCGCAGCCGAGGCTGTCCGCACCGCAGGGAACATCGATGGTGACCCGTGCCCCGTCATAGACCGTGACGTCCCGGGGGCGATCGAAGCTCCCCTCCAGGCGCTGGATCTCCATGCCGCCGGTGATGCGGTGCTGCATTTCGCCGGTGGTAAGAAGGTTGCTTCGCCAGCTCGCCGCCAGTTCCATGGACGTCTGGGTTTTCTCCAGATCGCCGAATCCCCCCTCGAAACTCAGACTCGAGTCGCGAAGCCTTCCCCAGTCATGGCTGCCCGCCGTCGCCCACTGCAGCCAGTTTTCCGAGGCCTCCCGGCTGTTTTCGCTGTGGCGAAAGGAACCCTTGATGTCCCACTCGCCTCCGGCGGTGAAGCGGGTCAGGGTGCTGCCCAGCAGCAGCCCCCCGCCACGGGTGGTGAATTGGCTGTTGCGGCTGTTGGGCACGAACTGACGGGAGCGGTAGGGGCTGTAGAGCAGGGTGGTCTCCAGCAGATCGCTGCCCGAGAGCACCAGGGAATGTTTCAGGAAAAAGTTCTGGAGCTGACGGCTCTCCTGCTCGCGCTGCCCGAGCAGCTCCACGGGAATTTTGGAGTGAAGGACGCGCCAGGAAACCAGCAGGCCCGAATCCTCGCTCAAGGGGATGTCGAAGGAGACTCCGGCGTCCTGCTTGGAGAATTCGGGTTCCTTTTGAGGCGTTGTTCCCTCGGCATCCTCCGGCAGGCGAAAGCTGGTCCAGTCGGAGCGGGTGGTGCGGTAGTCGAGCCGGCCGCCGAACTCGGTGCCTGGGCTCTTGGTGCGCACCTCCACGGCGCCGCCGGTGAATCTTCCCAGGCGGGCGGGAACGTTGCTGTCGAAGAGGTTGATCTCCTCGATGAGGCTGCTGTCGAGAAAGGTCTCCTGGGGATGGCCGGGCACGTTGTCGATGCTGAAGGGGTTGACGGAGACGGGATCGAGCAGGCTGTTGTTGCCCACGCCGTCGATGCTGAAGTTGTTCTGGAAGGTCTTCCCGCCGGAGATGGAGATGGGGGGGGGAAGAATTTCCGCCGCCCTTTCCGTGGTGCGGGCCGCCTCGCCCAGTTGGACGTCGGGAAAGAGCCCCAGGATCTCGTTGAGGCTGCCGCCCCCCCGGGGGAGCTGCTCGATGACGGAGGCCTCCAGGCTGGAGTGCCCCGTGGCGGGAGCCTCGATGGTGCCGATGACGGTCAGGGACGCAGGCGCGTCGGCGGCAAAGGCCGATGCGGCGCAGGCCAGGGACAGCGCCAGGGCGGGCAGGGTTCGGGTGGTAAGACGCTTCTTGAGGGCGCGATCCGTTCGGTTCAACGTCCTGATCCTCCTGGGGAAAATTGAATATCAGAACAAATGCGTCAGCGATCGGCAAACAGGGGGCGTCGATCCTCGGTGTCGGGGATTCCGTCGCCGTCGCAGTCCTCATCCAGCACCAGGCCGGAGAGCTGGATTTCCTGCGCCGTGGCGCTGGGAGCGAAGAAGTCGGGCTTGCCGTCGCCGTCGGTGTCCACGCTGGCCACGGCGGTTTCGGGGAAGTCGTCGCGGTGGCTGTAGGTGTCTGCAAGCCATCCCAGTGCCATGTTGCGTTCATCCCGTGTCGATATGCCCCGGGCCAGACTCAAGGCGTAGTCGAAATCACCCGCCAGAGCGTAACCGCCGATGAGATGGGTGAAATCGTACCTTGTGAAGCTGTAGTCGCCGTTGATCAGCTGTTGAGAGCGGGTCATCTCCACATAAATCTGGTCGGCGGTTTCCCGTGCTTCATCAAGTACAGCCAAGGCGTCGGAATGACTCCCGGCCCGGATATACTGCTTCGCGGTGCGCAACAGGGTCTCCACCTTTTTCTTTGCCAGCAAGTCGTGGTCGCTGCCGGAGTAACTCAGCCCTGATACGAATATCTCTCTGCCGGAGAGAAGCTGCTGGTCGTTAGCAAGAAGGGCCCCTGTTAACGCATTGATGTCCAGGTAGGCCTCTGCCAGCTCATTGAACAGGTCGGCACCAGCGGCAGGCTCAATCTCTGAGAGGCCGTCCAGGATTTTCTGCTTTGCGGCATCTAGGAGTTGACGTCCCTTGGCTGTATCGCCGCCATCGCTGTAGCCTTGCGCTAGAGCCGCCGCACTCTTGAGATAGGGGCTGAGGCCCGGGATATCCTTCAGGATGTATACGCCAGTATCCAGAGCCTGGAATGCTGCCGCCGGGTTGGACGCCTCCAAATAGAGGCGCGCCGCCTTGGCATACCCCATCACGATCCGTCCCGGATCGAGGTCCCGCTGAGTAGATGTGTCGGCTTTAACGCCAGGCAGAAGCATAATCAGGTCGAGAGAATCGAGCTGTTCCATGGCCATATCCAGGGCTTGGTTCGCTTCATACTGCAGCCTGTTATCGATGAGGGTCGCCGCCACATAGGGGACGCTCCGGTTGGCTGCAAAATAGGTCAGAGCTTCAAATTTTTCAGCCGGGGTCGTCAGGTAGGTGTCAATGAAATAGCGGGCTTCGCCCAGTCCGTTTGTGAGGGCGGCATGGGTTGCGATAAGTTGGAATGCTTTTAACCGGTCGGCGGTGTACAGGGGGGTGGGGATGCTCTCAGCAAGGCTTCTGGCCATCTCTGTTCTGCCGAGTTTGCTGAGCAGGCCGACCATATCGTCCGCATAGGTCCAGGTGCGAATGCCTGTCAGATTGGACAATCCGTCATTCTGTCGAAGCTGCTCGATGTTCTGGTACAGGGCGAACGCTTTGGATTCGGCTCCGATCTCCACGTATCTCTTGGCGGTGTCCAGCAGGTAGAAGATGCGGAGCTGGTAGCTGCTGGCTGTCGCGGGAACTTTTTGGCTTTGGGATGCCATGAAATCAAGCAGATATTCAGCGCTGTCGCTATTCCCCAGGAGGATAAAGCTGTCGACGATCTTCCGCGTCGCGTTGAGCAATGTCGTGATGGATTTGAGGATGACGGGTGAAGGGACCATCTGGGCCATCTCGAACAGTATGTCTTCGGCAGACTTCAGGGCGCCGGCATTGCGATAGCTGACGGCAAGGTTCTGGAGATTGGCGAAGTCCGAATCGGAGGCATTTTTGTCGCCCTTGCCATCGATAACCCGCTGGAAAAGGCGGTGCGCCTCCGCCAGCGCCTGCGAGGCCTCTTCAAAGCGACCGAAAAGGGTGAGCTGATTTGCATAGGTCAGATAAGCCTTGGCCTTCATTTCGCTCTGGTAGATCTGGGTTTCAAGAATGTTGAGAGCTTTCTCGAAAAGTCCCCCCTCGGCCATTCCGGTGACAATATCGAACATGATGTCGTCATTGACGATGTCATCGAAAACACCGACGAGAAGCCGCTCGGCTTGATAGAGGTGGGAGAGATCCGACCCGTAATAGTAGTCAATCCGGTTCGAGTTGACGTCGCCTGGCTTTTTATCTGGCAGCTCATGCTGCAGCAGGGGGACGGCGGCGATGAGGTTCGAGCCGGTGGCGGCGATGTGGCCGATCAGGCTGTCATCCTCCAGGGCGCCGGGCGCGGCGTCGCCGGAGGGGGCTCCGGGGAGCTTGCCGAAGCCGGCGCGGAAAACCTCGGGGTCGAGCAGGAGGTCGGCGGGCGTGGCGAAAAAACTGCTCGCCGTCTCGGAGGGCTTTTTTACCCCGTAGGAGAACAGAAGGTAGCGGGCCAGGCGTTGGGGGGCCACTGTGCCCAGGGGAATCACCTGGTCGTTTTTGAGGGCGGCGCGTTGAAGCTCGCTTACCATGAAATCGACGTTCTGGTCGAAAAAAAGATCCTCCGCACCGAAATCGATGCGATCCTCCAGAAAGGCCAGGGCGGCGGAGCGCAGTGATGCCTTGAGTTCCTGCCTGCGAAAGACGCCCGCGAACTCGGAGGCGTCCGTGCCCAGGGCGTGGTAGAGGTCCCGGGTCGCTGCGGCATCGATCTGCAGCTCGGCAAGGGCAAGGGCGTCGAGTTCGCCCAGGCTGTCGACCAGGGGGATGGCGCCGGCGGCAGGCGCCAGGGCTCCGAGCGGGTCTTCGAGGTCGCCGCGAAGCAGCGCAATCTTGATGAGCGTCATGCCCAGGCGAAGCAGCCGAGGGTTCTGCGCGGGACGCTGGGTGAGGGACTCGTCGGCAGCCAAGCCCAGGTAGTCCCGGACCTGCTGCCGGGCCAGGGAGATATCCCCCTCATGCAGAAGCCGGGCGGAGACCAGGGAGGTCAGGGGATTGATGCTGATGGAATCCAGGCCCGTTGAAAAGAGTGCGAGGGGCGCGCGCAGGATGACGCCGGTGGATTCGAAGTCCACCCAGGTGTCGATATCACTGCCGCCGGCGCTGCGCAGCTCCAGGCTTTCGATGTTCAGATCGGGGGGGACCTCCAGCTGGAAAAAACCGTTTCCGTCCGAGACGGTTTCGCAGAGCCCCCTGCCGTCGGCGCCGCAGAGGCTCAAGGGGCGGTCGGTGGCCCTGGCCGTGATCTGAACCCGGGCCCCTGCGATGGGGCCGTCTTCCACGAAGCCCGAGATGGTCCGGGAACTGCTTTGGGAGGCTGGCGAGGTGTCTCCACCGCCGCAGCCCGAGAGGATCGACATCGCAAAGACGGCGGAAAACAGCAGGCGCCAGGTTTGACGGTCGGGCATTTGAAAATCCTCGCAGCGACAAAGAGATTTTTGGTAAAAAGGGACCCGAATTTACCAGTTGAGTCGTTTGGTAAACAATATAATAGTATTTAATTCGGCTGAAATTCTCTTTGACCGGAGTGTCCGATGACCGTTTTCTGTGCCGCTCGGGGGGCTCGTTTGCCGAAAGGTTTTCCGGATTGAGAAACCGCAGCGCTCTGCCTGGATGGATCCTGTTGTCCCTGTCTCTGCATCTGGGGCTTCTTTTCTGGAGAGGGCCCTGCGCCCCCCCCGTTTCCTCCTCCGAACCCCCTCGGGCCCATCTGGAGATGCAGCTTCTGCAGGGAGGCGAGCCCGTCCGAGCTCCCTCGGCGCGGCCCGGGACCCAGGCTTCTGAGGGCCGCCCGGCTCCCGCTTCTGCGAAGCCGGTGCTTTCATCGGTCGGGGAGTCTGGGGCCGGCGCGCAACAGGAGGTCGCTTCTCCTTCCCCTGTTTCGCGCCGGCAGCCTTCCCCCGTGCAGACGAAACCGCAGACGCCTTCCGTCCCGACGGAATCGACCGAATCTTCCGCACAGAGCATGCCGGTTGCGCTGAAGTCTTCGGAGGAGCTCTTCGCGGGGCAGGACGAACCGGAAATTGAAACGGAGAGGCAGGAACTCGGGGCTCCGGTCGGAACCCGGGGCGAAGCAGGACCCCCTGCCCGGATTCCCGCTCCCGAGGCGCTCCCGGGCGGCGTCGGCCGGGCGGCCGAGGCGCTGCTGCCTCCCGGCCTCAACCGCCCCCCCGAATACCCCGCCCTGGCCCTGCGGCGCAGGCTGGAGGGCGATGTGCTGCTGCGCATCCGGGTGGATGCCGCAGGAGGCTGCGCGGGGGTGGAAATCGTGCAGTCATCGGGGCATCTGCTGCTGGATCGGGCGGCCAGGGAGGCGGTGACGCGCTGGAGCTTCATCCCGGCCACGAGGGAAGGCAGGCCGGTTCCGGGGCTCCTGGAAGTGCAGATCCTCTTTCGGCTCGAAGGCGTGAGCGCCGCCCAGGCCGCCCGGGGGTAGAAACCCGCGGGGCGCATCGCAACAATCTTCCACCTTTCTTGACAGTCGCAAGCCCCTGGCGATAGCATGCGGAGTTTTTCAACCTTTTGCCTTGGCACCATCCATCCCGGAGGAAACCAGAACTACTATGAAGGACCGTCTGAAGCAGCGCCTTGAGGCTGCGCTTTTGAAATGTTTCGCCGAGGGCTCCCTGAGTTCCGGCGTCGTTCCCGAGATCGATTTTGAAGTGCCCGCGAGGCCCGAGCACGGTGACTTCGCCGCCAATCTGGCACTCGGCATGGCCCGGGCGGAAAAGAAGGCTCCCCGTCAGGTGGCCGAGACCCTGGTGAAGGCTCTGGGTGACGGCGATGGTCTCTGGAGCAAGGTCGAAATCGCCGGGCCCGGTTTCATCAATTTCTTCCTGAATCCCGAGTGCTGGTACGGGGTGCTCGACCGCATCGCCCGCGATCCCGAGAGTTTCTGTCGTTCGAACATCGGCGCGGGGCGCCGGGTTCAGGTGGAGTTCGTCAGTGCCAACCCCACGGGCCCTTTGCATATCGGCCACGGTCGCGGCGCCGTCACCGGGGATGTGACCGCCACCCTCTACGAGGCGGTCGGCTTCGAGGTGCAGCGCGAGTATTACATCAACGACGCCGGAAACCAGATGAACAACCTGGGGCGCTCCTTCTATCTGCGCTACCTCGAGTGTCTGGGGGAGGCCGTCGAGTTCCCTGCGGAATGTTATCAGGGCGAGTACATCCGGGACATCGTGCGTCCCCTGGCCGAGAAGGAGGGCCGGCGTTATCTGGAGCTGCCCGAGGCGGACGCCGTCCGCTTCTTCTCCAAGTGGGGCGGTGACGCCATCCTGGACGGCATCCGCGAGGATCTGGAGCTCTTCGGGGTGCGCCACGACATCTGGTTCAGCGAGCAGGGGCTCTACGATCGGGGCGAGGTGGAGGCGGGCATCGCCTTCCTCAAGGAGCGGGGCCACCTCTACGAGGAGGGCGGCGCCCTCTGGTTCAATACCACCCGGTTCGGCGACGACAAGGATCGGGTGCTGGTGCGCTCCAACGGAGCCACCACCTATTTCGCCTCGGACATCGCCTATCACAAGGACAAGTTCGACCGGGGCTTCGACAGGGTGGTGGACGTCTGGGGCGCCGATCACCACGGCTACGTCCCCCGCATGAAGGCCGCCTTCCAGGGGCTGGGCCGCTCCCCGGAGGATCTGCAGGTGATCCTGGTGCAGCTGGTGAACCTGCTGCGCGGAGGGGTGCAGGTGGCCATGAGCACCCGCTCCGGCGAGTTCGTCACCCTGCGTGAGGTGCTGGACGAGGTGGGCCGGGACGCCTGCCGGTTCTTCTTCCTCATGCGGCGCACCGACAGCCAGCTGGATTTCGATCTGGAGCTGGCCAAGCAGCAGTCCTCGGACAACCCCGTCTATTATGTTCAATACGCCCATGCCCGGGTGTGCAGCATCAACCGCAACGCCGCAGAGGCCGGTCTTGCTCTTCCCGAGCCCGGTCAGGTGGATTTCTCCGCGCTGGCGGCCGAGGAGGAGCTGGCCCTGGCCAAGCTGCTCTCGCGCTACCCCGAGACCCTGGAGGGGGCGGCTCTGCAATGCGAGCCCCACCGCCTCGTCTTCTATCTGCAGGATCTGGCGAGCCGGTTCCACACCTATTACAACCGGCACAAGGTGCTGGTCGAGGATGTGAAGGTCGGCGCCGCCCGGCTCTATCTGGTCAACTGCGTCCGAACCGTGTTGGCGGATGCGCTGGGGCTTCTGGGGGTCAGCGCTCCTGAAAAAATGTAGGAGGAGCAAGCTCATGGTGAATTCGATGCCCTCGAGGGTGCAGCGCCGCAAGGAGAAGAACCGGGCCATCCTGGTTCTGGTGGTGCTGCTGGTCGTCTCATTGGTCAGCTTTTCCATCGGGGTGATGGTGGGTAAGAGTTCGTCCCCCGCGCCTTCCCGGCTCCAGGCGGCTGCGGTGCCCGAGTCTTCCTCGAGCTCCGGTGAGTTGCGACAGGCGGAGCAGAAGGCCCGACAGCCCGCGCCCCCCAGGCCCGCCCCGCAGGCATCTCCCGCCCCCGATGCTCTGCCGGAGGCGGCCTCCGCCCTGCCCGGGGAGAAACCCGTCGCATCCGCGGCTTCTCCCCGCCAGGAACCTGCGCCGGAGCCTTCGCCCGAGCTGAGCTTCTACAAGGCGCTGCCCGAAGCGGCCCCTCTGCCCCTGGGCAGCGGTCTCAATCCCGGTCTGGCGCAGCAGGGCGCTGCTGCGGGGGGCACGAAGTCCCCGCCCGCGGCGACGTCCGCCCTCCCGGCCGGGCAGGGCGGCGCCGTCCTTCCCAAGGCCTCGGCCGAAGGACGGTACGTGGTGCAGGTGGCTTCTTTCAAGGCCCAGGAGGATGCCGCGGCTCTGCAGCAGCGGTTGCAGAAGGCGGGGTACGCGGCCTTTATTGAGACGGCGACCGTGGGGGAGAAGGGAACCTGGCACCGGGTGCGCATCGGCCCCTTTGCGGAAGCCCTCGAAGCTCAGGAGGTCGTAAGCCGCATCAAGGAGCAGGAAAAGCTCTCCGCATTCATGACTCAGCGTTAGGATCCTTTGCCATGTCCGTTTCCTCGTCCGTACTGGTCACCGGCGGAGCCGGTTTCATCGGCTCCCATCTCTGCGAGGCCCTGCTCAGGCAGGGGCGCAGAGTCGTGCTGCTCGACAACTTCTGCGACTTTTATGATCCGGCCATCAAGGAGGAGAACCTCCGGGAGATCGAGCGTACGGCCCGGGCCTGCGGGGGTGAGCTTCTGGTGCACCGGGGAGACATCCGCAGCGCCGAAGATCTGAGGCGAGCCTTTGGCGATCTGGGCGATGCGGCCGGCGCCGCGGTCATCCATCTGGCCGCTATGGCCGGGGTGCGTCCCTCCATCGAGAACCCCCTGCTGTATCAGGACGTGAACCTCAACGGCACCCTGCAGATCCTGGAGGCTTGCCGAAACTCGGGCATCGACCGCCTGCTCTTCGCTTCCTCCTCTTCGGTCTACGGCAACAACGAGAAGGTCCCCTTCTCCGAGAGCGATGTCGTGGATCATCCCATCTCACCCTATGCCGCGACGAAAAAGGCCGGGGAGCTCTTCTGCTTCAATTACCACCACCTGTATCGCTTCAAGCTGGTTTGCCTGCGCTTTTTCACCGTCTATGGCCCGAGGCAGCGCCCCGATCTGGCCATCCACAAGTTCGCCCGCTTGATGGCCGCGGGCAGGCCGCTGCCTTTTTTCGGAGACGGCAGCACCCGCAGGGACTACACCTACGTCACCGACACCCTTCAGGGGATCCTCGCCTCCCTCGAGCTGGTGGAGCAGGCCGAGGAGCCGCTCTACGAGATTTTCAACCTGGGCGAATCTCAGACGGTGAGCCTGAGGGAGATGGTGGAGGAGCTTGCGGGCGCCATGGGCGTTGAGCCCCTGCTGGATCGCCGGCCCATGCAGCCGGGGGATGTTCTTTGCACCTACGCGGATATTTCTTGCGCGAAAAAACGCCTCGGGTACGCCCCCAAGCTGAAGATCGATGAGGGGATTCCCCTGTTTGTTCAATGGTTTAAGGGGACTCAGGGCAGGGGCTAGCGGGCCTGGAAAAATCCCTTGACAACCGGAGCCCCGGCGGTTAAATTCGGCGTCGCTTTTGTCGCGGGGTGGAGCAGTCTGGTAGCTCGTCGGGCTCATAACCCGAAGGTCGCAGGTTCGAATCCTGCCCCCGCAACCAACAGAATCAATCGGCTCTTTGAGAGCTGATTCAAGGTTTTCGGCGGTGTAGCTCAGTCGGTTAGAGCATGCGGCTCATATCCGCAGTGTCCGGAGTTCGAATCTCTGCACCGCCACCACCTCGGCCCTTCCTGCTTGATGCGGGAAGGGCCTTTTTTGCATTCGGCGTCCATGGAAAAGCGTTTTGAACAGATCTTGAGACAGCAGCGGCTGATTGTGCCGGGCGACGGCGTCCTGGTGGCTCTCTCCGGTGGTGCGGATTCGGTGACCCTGCTGCATCTGTTGCTGGGGCTGAAGCGCAGCTGGGGACTGCGGTTGGGGGCCGCCCATCTGGATCACTGCATGCGGGAGGACAGCGGCAAGGATCTGGCCTTCGTGCGGGAGCTCTGCGCGGAGCTGGAGATCCCCCTGTTCTGGCGGCGCATCGATGTGCCGAAGCTCTGCCGGGCGCAAAAGGGCGGGTTGGAGGCGGTGGCGCGGCAGGCGCGGCGGGCGTTTCTCTGCGAGGTCGCCCAGGCGCAAGGCTTCGAACGCATCGCCCTGGGGCATCACCGGGACGATCAGGCCGAGACGCTGCTCCACCGCCTGGTTAGGGGCAGCGCTTCCGCCGGGCTCTGCGCCATGCGCCCGCTGAGTGCGCCCTTTGTTCGTCCGCTTCTGGAATTCTCCCGCAAGGAAATACAGGAATATGTGCAGAGGCAGGGGCTCTCTTATGTCGAGGATGAGAGCAATCGGGATCCGCGATTTACCCGAAACCGCATCAGGCACCAGCTCCTGCCCTTGCTTCGGCAGTTCAACCCCCAGGTGGGCGGACAGCTTGCCCGTTTGGCAGGGCACTTTGCCTTGGAGGAAGATTATTGGGCGCAGGAGGTGTCAGGCTACCTGGGGCGGGAAGGTTGGGGGGAGCAGGCAGGGGCCCTGGATGCCCTTCGCCTCTCGAACTCTCATCCGGCGCTTCGCAAGCGGGTGATTCGCGAGGCGATCCGTCGCTGGAAAGGGACGCTGCAGGGCATCGAGTCCTCGCATCTTGAGGCGATCGCGGGACGACTTCCGGGCGGAGGAAACTGGGATTTGCATCTTCCCGGCCTGCTTCTGGGGTGCCGCTACGGGAGAGTTGCTCCGGTTTCGTCCGGCAGCGGCTCTCAGGCGTCCATCCTTGTCGAGGGGCCGGGGCGATACGCGCTGGGGGATGGCCGGTTGCTGGTGGTCTCCCGGCAGTGCAGCGCCGCAGCCCCATCCCCATCCGGCCGGCAGGCGGAGTTTGATGAGGGTGAGGGCTTCTTCCCCCTCGAGGTGCGCGGCCGACGGCCGGGAGACGTCTTTCGTCCCAGCGGCATGGAGGGCCGGCGCAAGCTCAAGGATTTTTTCATCGACCTGAAGCTGCCCCGGCAGGAGCGGGACGCCATCCCCCTGGTGTTCAGGCGGGACGAACTTCTCTGGATACCCGGGATCCGGCGCTGCGAGGGAGGCTGGCCCGGGCAGGGGAAGCCCCGAATCCTGCTGGAGATCCGGGAGGAGACGGAAGGCTAAAGTTTCTTGAGATGTGGGGCTCCTTGTGCTAGTTTTCCTGGAATTTTAACCGCCTAGCATCTCCGTGGAAATCTCTGCAGACAGCTTCGGCTTCAGGGGCCGGTGCAGAGGTATACTTATGGGTTGCTGCAAAAACAACGACTTGGAGCACGGCCTGTTTTTGTGACCCCCGCATCGGGGGGCGATGACGGCTGGATGTCCGGTGGGCTTTGCCGGGATGTTCAGGTGCAGGTGTTCTGTTGAACCAACCGTTTGGGGGATAATGTGAAACCTTTTTATAAAAATCTGGCCCTGTGGCTCGTCATCTGCCTGATGATGATCCT
>Ga0214472_10005010_pt1 | contig 13938 bp, 14 predicted proteins | sample RVTome_6_FD_207662 | JGI IMG/M metagenome (GOLD analysis project Ga0214472, IMG submission 207662) | Soil microbial communities from uranium-contaminated site in the Upper Colorado River Basin, Wyoming, United States - RVT140D175 | ecosystem: Environmental > Terrestrial > Soil > Contaminated >... | reverse complement strand
CGCAGCGCCCCAACGTCGCGGTCAAGGTGAGCTGCCTGCCGCACTACGCGACGGACGCGTATCCGTTCCGCTCGCTGCACCCGCACATCCGCCGGGTCTACGACGCGTTCGGGCCGCAGCGCATGTTCTGGGGGAGCGACCTGTCGCGGCTGCCGTGCACCTACCGGCAGTCCCTTACCTACATGAGCGTGGAAATCCCCTGGCTCTCCGCGAGCGACAAGGAGTGGATCCTCGGGCGCGGGGTCTGTGAATGGCTGGGGTGGAAGATCTAACGCGGAAGTCGAAAGTCGGAAGGCGGAAGCCGGAAGGATGATCTAGGTCATGGCCGGCAACGACGGGTATTACGAAGCGCTGTGGCCGCGCAGCCCGCGGCAGGCGCGGGTGAAGCCACTCGCGAAGCGGCTCGACACGCTCGCGGGCAAGACTGTCGCGCAGGTGTGGGACCACCTGTTTCGCGGCGACGAGGTGTTCGAATTTCTCGAGGCGGGTTTCAAGGCGCGCTACCCCGGCGTGCGCTTCGTGAGCTGGCGCGAGTTCGGCAACACGCACGGCAGCGAGGAGCGCGAGGTCGTGGCGGCGCTGCCGCAGCGCTTCCGCGAGCTCGGCGTCGACGCGCTCATTTCCGGGATGGGCTGTTGAGGGAGCTGCACGCCCGCCGTGTTGCGGGCAGCAGCGGCAGGGGAGGCAGCCGGCGTGCCGTCCTCCACGCTCGTGTGCGAGGGCTTCATGGGACTCGCCGCCGCATCCTCGATCGGGCTCGGCATGCCCAACCTGCCGGTCGCGCGGGTGGTCGGCCACCCCGGCGTGCAGAGCAAGGACATGCTCGAGCGCAACGTCCTCGAAGTGACGCTCGAGCAGGTGATCGATAACCTGCTCAAGGCGCCGCAGGCGGCCGGCGCCGGCGACGAGCCGGGTGCCCGCGACGTCATCGTCAAGGGCGGCTTCCAGGAAATCAACGACTATTTCTACGACAACGGCCTTTCCGACGGCCTGCCGATCGTCCCGCCGACGCGCGAGAAGGTCGAGCAGTTCCTGCGCTTCACCGATCGCGATCCCGGAGAGTCGCTCGGGGCGCTGCTGCCGGACAGCCGCGCGGCGACGATCTGGAGCATCGCGGTGAACGGCGTCATGGCGGGGTGCCGGCCGGAATACATGCCGGTGCTGGTCGCGCTGATCGAGGCCATGGCCGATCCGGCGTACGGCGTCGAGCACAGCGGCAACACGCCGGGCGGCGAGACGCTCATCATCGTGAACGGGCCCGTCATCCAGCAGCTCGGCTTCAACTACACGCAGGGCGCGATGCGGGACGGCTTCCGGCCCAACACCGCGATCGGGCGCTTCTGGCGGCTGTATCTGCGCAACGTCGCCGGCTTCCTGCCGCACCAGAACGACAAGGCGACCTTCGGCAACACCTGGCGCGTGGTCGTCGCGGAAAACGAGGACGTGCTGAAGCAAATCGGCTGGGAGCCCAACAGCGCGGATTTCGGCTTCGCGGCGGAGGACAGCACCGTCACCATCGCGCGCTACACCGGCGGCAACCACATCTCCTCGGTGTCGGGCGCGACGCCCGAGGCGATGATGCCCTACCTCACCGACGCGATGATCCGGCAATACTCGTGGCAGCTCATGTTCACGGTCGGCCAGGGCATGGGCACGCTGCGGCCCCTCATGCTGCTCTCGCCGATCATCGCCGAGACCATCGCCGGCTGGGGCTGGTCGCGGCGGGACCTGAAGCGCCATCTCTTCGAGCATGCCCGCATCCCGGCGCGCGAGTTCGAGCGGATTCTCCGCGACTGGACGCAGAAACCCACCTGGAATCTCGCGGAGGAAGCCAGAGCGGGGCGCATCCCGAAGGTGTTCCACGCCTCCGATGACCCGGGTCGCCGGGTGCCGCTCGTGTGGAAGCCCGAGGACTACATGCTCGCCGTGACCGGCGATCTCACGCGCAACAGCGTCTACGTCTTCGCCCACAACGGAGTACTGGGATACCCGGTGGCAAAGCGGATCCGCTGATGCCGTTTCCGGAAGCGCTCGGCATCCTCGTGCTCGCCGGGCTTGCGTGGCTCTGGTACGACAGCCTGAAGGCGCGCGAAGCGGCGGTCCGCGCTGCGCGCGAAATCTGCGCGGCAGAGGGCCTGATGCTGCTCGATGACACCGTCGCAATCTCGGGGCTGAAGCCGGCGCGCGGCGCGGATGGCCGCTTCGTGCTGCAGCGCGCCTACGATTTCGAGTTCAGCGACACCGGCAACAACCGCCTGAAGGGCAGCATGGTCCTGCGCGGCCACCGCGTGGCGATCTTCAATATCGGATTGCGCCCGGAGCCGGGGGAAAGGGGCTAAGTTTCGGGGCCGGCATACTTGCCGGCGGTGTCGGGGAACAGCGCCTTCACGATCTTGAACTTGGTGACGTCCACCGTGCCGTCCATGTGCAGGAACATGGAGGCGTCGCGGTAGAGCTTCTCGATGCCGAAATCGAGCATGGTGCCGTTGCCGCCGTGCAGCTCCATCGCGTGCTTGCACACTCTCAGCACGGCTTCCGACGCGTGGAGCTTCACCATATTGCAGAGCACGTCGGCGTCCGGGGCGTTCGCGTCCACCGCGGCGGCGGCTTCGCGCAGGAGCCCGCGCACCGCGCAGATATCGGTCGCCATCTCGGCGAGGCGAAGGGCGGTCGCCTGGTGCTTGATGAGGATGCGGCCGCCCTGAACGTACTCCTGGACGTATTTCGCGGTTTCCTCGAACGCTCTGACCCCGACGCCGAGGTTCTTCGAGCCCTGGATGATCTTGCCGGGGCGGAAGTAGACGCCGGCGCGCGAGAGCGCGGTGCCCTCGACCAGCAGGTGGTCCTTCGGCAGCTCCATGTCCTCGAACACGATCTCGCCGTTGTTCATGAAGCGCCCGCCGAGCGTCTCGTTGCAGCGCTGCACGGTGAGGCCCTGGGTGTCGCGCGGGACGAGGAAGCTCGAGGTGCCCTGCAGCATGCCGACCTTGGTGTTGGTGTTGGCGTAGACGACGTAGAGCTTCGCGTCATAGCCGTTGCTGATGAACTGCTTGCGGCCGTTGATCACCCAGCGGTCGCCCTTCAGGACCGCCTTGGTGTGCATCGCCGCTTCCGGCACGTTGTAGGGCAGCCAGCGGTCGGATGCGCCGCGCGGCTCGGTCAGGCAGTGCGCGAGGAGAAACGTCGGGTCCCTCACCAGCCGCGGGAACCAGTGTTCCTGCAGATGGCGCGGCGCGACGTTCCGCAGCAGCACCGACACCTTCCAGATCTGGACCATCTTGTCCGCGAGGCCGCAGTCGCCGCGCGAGATCTCTTCCGAGATCACGGCGAAGGTCTGCACCTCGGTCTTGGGATCGAGCGGCGTGCCGCCGAACTCCTCGGGCACGCCCAGCGTGCGGATGCCGATCTCATCCGCCACTTCCAGGATCCGGGTCGGCAGCCGGCCCTCCGGCTTCATGCTCCATTCCTGCTGCCAGTTCTGGCGCGTGAACGGAATGACGTGCTCGTCGACGAACTTGCGGGTCACGTCCCGCATCATCTTCGTTTCGTCCTGGAGGCCGCGGTCGGCGAGTTCCATCATGTACATGGGCTTCTCCTACTGGAGCGGCGAGAAGGCGGCGGGCATCAGTATCTTGTTTTCCTGGTGCACCAGGTGGTACGCAGGAAGACCGGCTTTCTTCGCGGCGGCCGAAGGCGGCCAGTCGCCGGTCGCGCGGATTTTCTCGCGCATCGCCATGCGCTCATCGAGCGTCTTGTAGGGCCATACGTGGATGAACTTGTTGAGCCCGCCGAGCTCGGAGTACCAGATCGCGGTCACCGGCCCGTGCTTGAGGCGGTAGGGGAGCGCGTGCGCCCACGCCCCGGTGAGGTTCGGGAGCTGCCCGGTGGCGTAGGTGTAGACGCGCATCTCGAAGAACGGCCCCTGTTTTCCGGGCTTGAGCTCTGGCGAGAAGTCGAACTGCAGGAAGATGTCCGAGCGCTGGCTCACCATGAACTCCGCAGTCTTGGGCGGCCACTTGCCGGCGCCTTCCTTGACCGCGGTGGCGCGGATCCGCGCGCGCTCCTCGAGGTCCCGGTACGGCCAGACGTGGATGATCTGGTTCAGCGGCCCGATTTCCGTATGCCAGAACGCGGCAAGCTGCGAGAACTTCTTCCGGTGTTCGTAGGCTTCCGTGAAGCGCTTCTCCACTTCGGGCAGCGACTGCGGCTTGAGATCATAGGTCCTCATCTCGTAGATCATGGAAGTCTCCCTGGAATGGCTCGATGAACGGTGCGCGGAACCCGCCGCGGCGCGGCGGGAACGCCGGAATTCCGGCGGGTAACTTTACTGCGAAGCGCGGCGCTTGGCCAGCGCCGGCGGTCCACGCAGTGGACCGCTTACTTTGGGGGGCTGACCTGGATGCGGATCGCGGTCAGCTTGCCGCCGTCGCCGGCGCGGGCGGTGAGGTTCACGGCGGCGCCGGGCACGAGCTGCGAGCGCTTGCCCGGCACGAGCGTCGAGACGGACGCGCTCTCGGGCACGGTGATTTTCTGCGATCCGCCGTCGTAGGTCAGGGTGAGATCCCGGCCGCTCGCCGACTGCACCGTGGCGGAGACCGTCGCGTTCGTCATCGTCTGGTCGCTGCGGCCGTCGAAGGGGCGGTGGCCCGGGTTCAGCGGCTTGGGGAAGCGGCGCACGTCGTAGGCGGTGAGCGTGCCGTCGCCGCGTTTCATCGAGGTGACCCCGAGAAAATCGCCCGGCTTGATCTCGGAGAGCGGGATCGGCTGGGTGAACACGATCACGGACTTCTCCGCGAGCGCGATGGCGACGTTCCCGCCGTCCTTCGATTTCACCGAAAGCATCTTGCCGTCGAAGGCGCTGATGGTCCCGCGCACCCGCGTCGGCGCCTGCGCGTCGACGGCTCCCGCCAGCAACCCGAGGACGAGGAACAGAAAACCGGACTGGAGTGATTTCATGAGTTTTTCCTTGAGGGACTACTGCGGCGGCTTGACGCCGTCCTTGCTCACCTGGATGCGGCCCGGAACGGTCAGCTTGCCGTCGGCGCCGACGTTGGCATTGAAGAACACGTACTCGCCGGGCTTGAGAAACGATCGGTCGGCCTTGACCTGGGTGACGATCGGCGTGCCCGGCGGCACCAGGATCTTCTGCGCGCCGTCCTGGAGATTCAGGACCAGCTCGTGGCCGCCGGCGCCCTGGGTGACGGAGGCGATGTTGGCATTGGTCATCATTGTTCCCGGCGCGAGATCCCAGGGCCGGAAGCCCGGCTTGACGGTCGGCGGCAGGGTGTGGACCTCGAGGGCCACCAATGCGCCGTCGGCGCCTTTGCGGGTGGTGACCCCGACGTAGGCGCCCGGCTTGAAGTCGGCGAGGGTGATCGCCTTGGCAGTTGCAACCGAGGCTTTCCCGGTCAACTCGACGACGAGATTCTTGCCTTCGCGGGACTTGACCGAGAGCATATTGCCATCGAGCGCCGTGATGGTGCCGCGGATGCGCTGGGTCTTCTGCTGTGCCTCGACGACGCCGGCTGCGAGGACGAAAACGCCCGCCACCAGCGAAACCAGTAAGTGCTTCATGGATACCTCCCCCGGGAAAACACCGGGGCTACCACCCGGTGCCTCCGTAAACAGTCGGCTCTACGTTTCTATTCCCCTCACCCCGGCCCTCTCCCGAGCGGAGAGGGGAATTTCGAACTTTCCTTCTCCTCTTGGGAGAAGGGTAGGGATGAGGGGAGGGAAGGCTCGGCGCAGCGTTCCGCCCTCGTCCTTATCAGGTGCCGTACTTATCCAGCTGGAAGCGCCGGGACTTGAGGCTGCGGCAGATCTTCTGCACGACGGCCGCCTGCTCGAGCGCGATGCCGCGTTCCTTCGCCATGGCCGCCACGATCTCCATGTCGTCGTCGGCCCACGCCATGGTCTGCTTGCCCCAGTGTTCCAGCGCGCCGTTCGTCGAGTGGGTGGTGAGGAGGGCCTTGCGCATCGCCTCGACGTCGAGCCCGTAGCGGTGCGCGAGCGCGAGCGCCTCGTGGTCCGCGACCAGGCAGGCCCACATGATCATGTTGTTGACGGCCTTCGCGACCTGCGCCGTTCCGACCTCCCCGGTATGCACGATGTCGCTCGAAAACGCCGCGAGCACCGGCCGGAGCCGGGCAACGACTTCGGGGCTTCCGGCGACGAACGAGAGGAGCGTCCCCTCGTCGGCCGCCCATCCGCCCCGGCACATCGTCGCATCCACGACGGGCACGCCCCGCGCCCGGCCGCGCTCCGCGAGCGCCCGCATTGTTTCCGGATGCACGGTGCTAAGAACTGCGATGATCGTCCCGGTGCGAGCGTGCGGAAGAATCCCGTCCTCGGAGAGCAGCGCGCGCAATTCGCGGTCGTAGCCGACGCAGATCAGGATGGCGTCGGCCGCGCGCGCGAGCGCCGCGACATCAGCGCTCCACGTTCCGCCCCGCGCCTCGGCTGCGCCCCGCTTGCCGGGATCGATATCGTGCGCGAGCGCCCGGAATCCCTTGCGCGCGAGGTGCCCGATGATCGGCTGCCCCATGCGCCCGGCGCCGATGACGCCCACCGTCTTGATCTCGCCCGCTGCGGTGCCGTTCGTGGAGTTCACCATAATTTCATCCTGTTTACCGATGAACACGCTGCTCCCCTCCTGCCCGAGGAGGGGTGGCACCCGAGGTGCCGGGGTGGTGGGAGCAGGCAAGGGCGCGCGAATCTGTTCCGTAGAGGCACCGACGCGATGTTTCTTCCACCACCCCCGCCGCTCCGCTCTGCGACCCCTCCTCGGACATGAGGGGTAAGCGAATATGGAACCCGGCCTATCGTTTCTGCGTGATCGTGTCGAGCAAGGCGGGCTGGCCGGCTTTCACCCGAGCGATGGCGCGCTTCAGCGCCGGCGCCACGTCCTTGCCGTGCGCGATGGGGCCCTCGGCGTACCAGCCCATGGACTTGGCGAGCGCGCCGAAATCGACCGCCGGCTCCTCCAGGTCCATGCCGATGTAGGCGCGCTCGACCGGCGTGCCGCGCAATCGCGCCATGCGGATCTGGTGCTCCCAGTCGTTGTAATAGGCGCGATTGTTGTACATCACGATCAGCATCGGGATCTTGTGCTTGACCGCGACCCACAAGGCGCCCGCGTCGAACATGAGGTCCCCGTCGGGCTGGAGGTCCACGACCAGCCGCCCGGCGTCGCGGTGCGCGAGGGCGACACCCAGCGAGATGCCGATCTGGGTCGCGGTGCCGAGCGACTTGCCGGGATGGCGGTAGGGCTTATCGAAGTCCCACAGCATGCGCGTCCAGTCCTCGAGCGTGTTCGCGGTCAGCACCCAGTCCTCGCCGCGGATCGCTTCCCACACCTCGTGCGCGAGGCGTGGAAGCGCAATGGGGCTCGCGTCCCAGTCCTCGCGCGCTTCCTTTGCCCATTGCGCCCGCACCGAGCGGTGGCGCTCGGCGGTCCTGCGCGCGCGCGCCTCGACGAGCTTCTGCAGGCCGGCGCTCGCCCCGATCCGCGCGCGCATCAGCTCGGTCAGCGCGGGGATGGCGAGCGTGGTGTCCGCAAGCATTCTCAGCTCCGCGTGCACGAGCCGCTGGTAATCCATGGCCCAGCTCGAGAGCTCGAGATCGCCGAAGCCGATGTCGATGCGGACGCAATCCGGCGGCACGACGCTCTTCAACTCCCGCGTCGTGCTGACGAGCTCGGTCGTCGGCCGCTCCCAGTCGCGCACGTCGAGGCCGAGGATGAGATCCGCGTCCCGGAAGACGTCCTTCACCATGCTGAGATTGAGCGGGTGGCAGCCGGGGAAGTTGAGCCGGCTGTTGATGTCGTACACCGGCGCGCCGAGCGTCTCCGCGAGCTCGACGAGCGCGCGGAATCCCCGCGGGTCGCGCCCGACGAACTCGGCGAGGATGACCGGCCGCTTCGCCTCGGCGAGGAGGTCCGCGGCCCGCGCCAGCGCGGCAGGATCCGCGGTGAACTGCGCCGGCACGGGCATGGCGTCCGCGGGCGGCAACGGCACCGCGTGGTCGAGCGGCTGCTCCTGCAGCCACGCGTCGTAGCACATGTAGACCGGCCCCTGCGGCTCGGACATCATCACGCCGTAGGCGCGGGCGAACGCTTCCGGCGCGCCGTCGATCGTCGTCGGCTGGTAGTCCCACTTGGTATAGGCGCGCACCGCCTCGCCCTGCACCTGGGCGGTGTGCGTCCAGTCGATGCGCGGCCGGCGCTTGGTCTCGTCCATCGGGCCGGTCGCGCCCACGATGAAGATCGGCGCGCGGTCGATGTAGGCGTAGTAGATCGCGAGGTTGGCGTGGAGCAGCCCCACGAGGTTGTGCAGGATCGCGACCATCGGCTTGCCGGACGCCTTGGCGTAGCCGTGGGCGATCTGCACCGCCGTCTCCTCGTGCTGGCACAGCATCATGGTCGGCTGGTTGCCGCCGTAATTGACGATCGAGTCATGGAGCCCGCGGTAGCTCGCGCCCGGGTTCATCGCGGCGTAGGGCAGCTCGTAGCGGTGGAGCAGGTCCACGATGACGTCGGAACCCCAGCGCTTCTGCGCGCCGGCGGCGGGCATCAATTCTTGCGGCTTGGGCGAGGATTCGGGCATGTCATGCGCCGCCACGGCAGGTGTCGACTTACCGGTACACACGCGCCGCGCGGCGGCACGGGCGTTACACGAGCAGCACGAACGAGATTCCCGCCAGGAGGATCGCCACGCCGCCGAGCCGCAGAGTGCCGGACCGCGCCCGGAGCAATGCGACCGCGGCGATGCCCGCTACGACCATGGCGAGCAGGTGATCCGGCTCGGTGAACAGGTGCGCAAGACCGGTCGCGAAGCCGACGTCCGCATGCGAGCCGGGGTGCGCATGCGCGGCGCCGCCCGCTACTAGGCCCAGCAGTACGAGCAACCCCAGCACTTTCTGATTCATGTCACCAGTCACGAGTCACGGATGATCAGGCTGGTTCCTTGACCTTCGCCACCAGATAGCGCTTGATCACCTCGGCGTTGAGCACGACCTTGGAATCGTACTCGGGCGCATCCTCGAGCTGCTCGAGGTCGTTCAGGCCGCAGAACTTGTAGACGCGGTTGATGGCCGAGATGAGCCGCACGGGGCGGTGCGGGTCCGCGTTGAAGTGCTGGTGGATGGTGTTGGGCGGGATGTAGATCACGTCGCCCGCCTCCCACTCGTAGCGCTTCACCTCGTCCTGCGGCTTCCAGTGATAGGTGTCGGTGATCTCGACGTCACAGTCCTGGTGCAGGTCGTAGCCGCGGCCCTCCAGCACGTACAGGCACTCTTCCGCGAGGTGCCGGTGCTTCCCCGAGCGGCTGCCGGGCGGGATGATCTGCATGTAGGCGTCCACCGTCTCCATGCGCGTGTTCATCTGCTCGTTGATCAGGTGCTTGAGCAGGCCCTGCCGCGACATTTCCCAGACCATGTCGTCCGGGCGCACGATTTTCCTGCGCTTGGCATTGCGCGCCGGCGCACTCATCGCGTCATCCAGCAGGTTCTGGTAGAGCCTGCCGCTGGTCTTGCCCTTCAACCAGGTTTTCGATTCGCCCCAGGCCATCGGTCACTCCGCGTGGTTGTAGTCCTGCTCTTCCTCCCGCGGATTGAAGCCCGCGCCGCCCGGCGTCGGCTCGGTGGGGCGCGGAATCACGGTCTTCTGGAAGAGCATGTTGAGGAACAGGTACATCGGCTTTGCCTTCAGCACCAGTGCGCGCGCCGGCTTGTCGGGGTCCGCGTTGTGGTGCTGGTGCACGCAGTTGTTGTGGACGATCGCCACGTCGCCCGCCTGCCAGTCGTAGCGCACGCCGTCATGGATCTCGTAGCCGGTGCCGTCGAGGATGTAGAACGCCGCCTCGTTCACGTGACCGTGCTTCTGCGACACGCCGCCGGGCCCGTATTCCTCGAGGTGGATGTGCAGCGTCTGCCCGAGGCCGTCCACCGGCTCGACGTAGTGCCGGCTGTAGCACTGCGGGCCGTCAATGAACTTGAGCTCGCTGCCCTTCTTCACGCGCGGCAGAGCGCGCAGGCGCTGGAGCTCCTCCTTCAGGTTGTAATGCCCCTGGATGCTCCGGACGAACACCCGGTCCTTCTTGCTGTGATAGTGCGATTCCGTGCCCATTGCGACTCCTTGCCGCGGCCACCGCGCCTGCTTGACGACGATCTGAGTGTACAGCTTACCGCATTTTGGTAAGCGCTTGCGGCAGGCGGCGCTCAGTCGTCTCCGCCCGCCGCGACCAGCGTGCTCGACTGCAGGGCCGCGAGCTCCGCCTGGTAGGCCTCGTCCATGCGCGACTTCAGTCCGTGCTTCGCGAGCGCCTCGGCGAACCATTTGCGCACGGCCGGACTCTCGTCGGCGTAGTCGATCTGGTCGCCGCCCGCGCGGCGGCTGATCCAGGCCTTGGGCACGCCCTGCGCATTGCGAATCGCGACGCCCTCGTGCTTGAAGGCGAGGTAACGCGCGGGCGTGGTGCCGGTGTTGAAATGCTGGTGCTGCCACATGTTGGGAGGCACGATCATCGACCCGATCTGCCACTCGTAGCGGCGCGCCTCCTCGCCCTCGGGCCACATCAGCGAATAGCCCTCGCCGGAGAGGATGATGACGTGCGCGCCGGGGCCGTGGGCGTGGGACTTCTTGTAGGTTCCCGCCGGGAACTGGGAGATGTGGCTGTTCATCGAGCCCTTCGCCATGTTGAAGCGGATGTGCCCGCCCCCCGCGCCGCGCTCCTTTGCCGCGATGAGCGGCAGGTTCACGGCGTCCGATACGAAATTGGTGTCGAGGAGGAACCCCTTCTGCTCGCTCTTCGGCGCGAAATAGTCCGGCTCGCCGGCGAAGCGGCCCTTGAAATCGTGCCTGGTGTTGAGCACGAACTCGATGTCGTCATAGAGGTTGATGACGACCGGGCCGTTGGTGACGGCGACGTAGCGCGCCGGTGCCTCCCCGGAGCCGTTGAAATGCTGGTGCGACGCGTTGACCGGGATCGCGAACAGGGCGCCGGCCTGCCACTCGAAGGTGATGCGGCCTCCGGCGTCGTTCCACACCGCGGTCGAGCCGCGGCCGGAGAGGACCATGATCATCTCCTCGAAGAGCTGGCGCTGCGGCGCGAGCTTGCCGCCGGCGGGGATCTCGCACACGTAGCAGTCGTTGGAGGTGCGCGAGGCCTCGTGATTGAAATAGACGCCGCGGCCGCCGCGGCGCGCCCACGGCTTCAGCTCCACCGTGTGCAGGTTGGGCACGTAGTGCGAGGACAGGATGTCGAGCCCCTCGGCTTTCACCCACCGCGTGTAGGGCGTTTCCTTCTCGGTGGCGAATTTCTTCGCCATCTCCTCCGATACCATCGCCGTCTTGGCCATCATTCACCTCTCGCTTCCGATATGCGCAAAATCTACTCCAAGCGCGGCGCCTTCGCCACCGCCGGCAGAAAAGTGACTCGCGGCTCGCGGATAATGAGACCGGTCCTGGTCATTTAGGTTTGTGATGGTGACCATGATCATGGCTGTGATCATGGGGGTGATCGTGGTCGTGGTGGTGTCCGTGATGATGGTGGTGGTATTGCACGGGGGCGTGATGCGGACGGTACTCGCCCGGGTCATTCGGGTGCCGCGGATCCTCGCTGAAGACGAGCGACTTGATCGTGACCGGCACGGTGCGGGAGGGCAGGCGGATGCGGCCGAGATCGATGTAGTCGAGGTCCCACAGCGTCACGCCGTCGATCACGAGCACCTCGTTCCGGAGCTTCAGCTCCTCGCGCAGGATCGCCCCGAGCGTCTGCGCGATGTCCCCGTCCAGCACCAGGTAGAGCGGTTTGCCGCCGGCGATCGTCCGGGGCAGCGCCTGCACGATGCCCTGCGCGAAGGCGGCAATGCGCTGGTACGAAGGCGCGCCCGCCCAGCGGAATGCGAGCGCCACTTCGGATGAGCCTTCCTCGAGATCGTAGGCGGTGAAATGGCTGCGGATCGCCTGCGCGAGCTCCGTGGGAGATATTTCCTCGCCACACGTGTACGGCGGCTGCAGTACCTGGAGGTTCTTGCGCGGCAGGAGATCGCCCGGGCTCGAGATGTAGATGGTGTTGCCGGAGAGCTGCACGCTGTATTCCGACGCGCCGACCGCGGTGGCGCGTATGCATTCGCCGGGCGGCAGCAGCGGCCACGGCAGCGCCCCTTCCCCGACGCGGCGGGCGATCGCGGCGCCGAGGAGCTTGCCCATGTCGCCGAAATCGCGGCTCTCCCGCTCGTACACGTATTCGGCGACGCCGCCCGAGAACATCACGCCGTCGATGCGCCCGAAGTCCGCGATCGGGTCGGTGAGGTAGAGATGCTCGATCGCTTGCGGCAGCGGCCGCTTGACGATCGCCGCGATCAGCGCTTCGGCCATCCGGTCCGCGACGCGCGCCATCTCCGCGAGCGTGACGCGGTCACCCGGCTTCCAGGAAAAGCCGGCCTCGCCGGCGTGGAAGCGCCCGGCGGGATCGAGGCGCACGATACGATTCTCGGCGTCGACAACCTGCAGCCGGCCGCCGATGTGCACCGCGGCCATGGCCGCGATTCGGCCGCCTTCGACCACCGCGAGCTTGGTCGTGCCGCCGCCGATATCCACGTTGAGGATGCGCTTGCCCTCGGTGTGCGACACGCGCGCGGCGCCCGAGCCGTAGGCCGCGAGCATGGCTTCGAGGTGATGGCCGGCCGCCGTGCAGACGAACTCCCCGCCATTCTCCGCAAGGAGCTCCGAGATCGCCTGCGCGTTCCGGCGCCGCAGGGCTTCCCCGGTCAGGATGACGACCCCGGAATCGATCTGGTCCGGATGGAGGCCCGCCTGCGTGTAGGCCTCGTCGATGATGTCGGCGAGCGCCACCTCGTCGATGCGTTCTTGATCGAGGTATGGGGTGAGCGCGACGGGCGACTGGAACAGGGTCTCGCGCGATACGACGCAATAGCGGCTGGACAGGTCTTCGCCCAGCCGGCGCAGGTGAATGCGCGAGAAGATGAGCTGCGTGCCCGCGGACCCGATGTCCACGCCGACGCTGGTGAGCGAGACGTGGTCCTGGACCCAGAGCCCGGTGCCCTCGGGACCGCCCTCGAGTCCGGAGTCGTCGTGGTCGTGGTCGAACGCCTCGTCGCCGTCGTGGGTGTGGCCGGTGTCGGCTCCGTACTGGTGGTCCGCCAGGCTGTGGCCGGGCTTCTTCGGGGCGTTCTCCTTTTCCGCCATGGTTTCGTCATTCCCGCGAAGGCGGGAATCTAGGTAAGACAGCTCGTGACTGGATCCCCGCCTCCGCGGGGATGACTTGTGTAGGAGCGGGGATGGCGGATAGCAGGGGGCACCTTAACGATACAGCTCCGGATATTTCGCGCGGACTTTCGCCGCCAGCTCCGGCGAGCTCTGGCACACCTTGGGGAAGGTGTCGAGCCGCTCGTAGGGGCGGCAGGCGTCGATCACCATGCGCGAGTTGTAGGGCAGCTTCTTGTCGGTGACGAGGGTGTCGAGGCGCGAGGACCAGCAGTGATCGAGCAGCGTCGTGCGCGATTTCGGGTCGCAGCGCGTGCCCATCGCCCAGATGACATCGTGAATGTCGGTGGGGTCCACGTCCTCGTCCACCACCACGATCCAGCGGCTGATATAGCCGACGGAAGCCACCTGCGAGGCGACGAGCCCCACCTGGGTCGAGTGCCCGAAGTAGCGCTGCTTGACCGAAACGACACAGAAGGTGCGCCCGCCGCCGGCCTGGTGCAGCCACGCGCCCTTCACGTCCGGGATGCCCGCGCCCTCGAGCGCATCGAGCAGCGCCGCCGAGCGCAGGAAGCAGCGCTCGAAGAGATGGGAGTGCGGCGGCTTCTGGCTCGCCGCGCAGGTGAGGATCGGGTCGTTGCGGTGGTAGATGCGGTTGATGCGGATCAACGGCTCCTGCTGCGCGTCCCCGGCGTAGTAGCCGTGCCATTCGC
>Ga0214472_10005009_pt1 | contig 13944 bp, 16 predicted proteins | sample RVTome_6_FD_207662 | JGI IMG/M metagenome (GOLD analysis project Ga0214472, IMG submission 207662) | Soil microbial communities from uranium-contaminated site in the Upper Colorado River Basin, Wyoming, United States - RVT140D175 | ecosystem: Environmental > Terrestrial > Soil > Contaminated >... | reverse complement strand
CGTATCTATTTCACTTTTGCCGGTACCATCAAGATCCAAACGCATCTCGATGTCGGTTTCTGCTGTTTTCCTGGCAATAGAACTCTTTCTTTCCATAATTTTTGTTATGTGTAATATTAAAAAAAATAAACGCTCTTCACTTCCTGCAGGAGCACAAGGATAACCCTAGGGAATCAATAAAGATAGATTCAAGTTGACTTAAATAATATACTCTATACTAACATAACCATCTCTATTTTTCGTGACTTTTAATAAGAAAATATTTATAGTGTCATGCTCAACTCAATCAATTTTTTAATTGACACTCAGTTACAGACCTTGTATATAGTCCGCAGTTTTGACACACAAAAACTACACGAGCGGGAATAACTCAGTGGTAGAGTGCAACCTTGCCAAGGTTGACGTCGCGAGTTCGAATCTCGTTTCCCGCTCCACTATAATGTACAAAAGGTTCGACACTGTTCGGACCTTTTTTTATTAAATGATCGACCATTTGAGGGATATAATGAAAACCTATCTTGCCCCAGTCAACGAGATCGAGAAAAAATGGTACGTTGTCGATGCAGAGAACAAGGTTCTGGGCCGCCTGGCATCAGAAATCGCCACCCGGTTGCGAGGTAAGCACAAGCCGACTTTTTCCTCTTTTATTGATAATGGTGATTTTGTCGTCGTTACCAACGCTGAGAAAGTGCACCTTACCGGTAATAAAATGGACGACAAGAAATACTATCGTCATACCGGATGGATGGGTGGAATCAAAGAGACTTCAGCAAAAGATCTATTGGAAAAACATCCGACTGATCTTATCATCAAAGCTGTAAAGGGTATGCTTCCAAGAAACAAACTTGGACGGGCGCAACTGAAAAAGCTCAAAGTATATGCGGGACAAAATCATCCTCATGCAGCTCAACAACCTGCTGAATTAGATATTTAATCTTGGAGAATACGAATATGGCTCAAGATCGTTTTTATGCCACAGGAAAAAGAAAGACTGCAGTTGCCAGAGTATGGCTTACTCCCGGCACCGGTAAGATAATAGTTAATAAATTGGAAGCAGACGATTACTTTGGCCAGATATTCAAAAGCCAGCGGATTGTCAAGCCTTTTAAGGTAACTGAAACACTTGAGCAATACGATGTCATTGCCACTTTAAGGGGCGGCGGAAAATCAGCGCAAGTAGATGCTCTGTCCCATGGCATCTCAAAAGCTCTGCTTGAGACTAATCCCGAAAACAGATTGCAGTTAAAGCAGTCCGGTCTTCTTACCCGTGACCCGCGTGAAAAAGAGCGGAAAAAATACGGTCAGAAAGGCGCCCGCGCCAAGTTCCAGTTTTCTAAACGTTAAGATTTTACTGATAACGTTTTTTATCGGGACAGTTGGCCTGCGGCAGGGAATTGCAGTGACAACATTATTTGCATTAAGGGGAATGACAGTTCGGCTGTCATTCCCCTTTTTTCATGTAACCTTCAACAACAAAATACTTAACCGGGGGAAACAATCGCCATGATTAACATCGGAATAATAGGTGCTTCTGGATATACCGGTGCAGAACTCGCCAGAATACTCTGTAACCATCCACAATGTCGGATTACTGCTGCAACCTCACGACAAAATGCAGGTTACCCACTCTCTGAAATTTTTCCGAGCCTGAGGGGGAAGGTGGATGTTATATGCGAAAACCTCTCCGTCGCCGAACTATGCGAGAAAGCTGATTTCTTTTTCACTGCTGTTCCCCATAAAACCGCAATGGACCTGGTGCCAGAGCTACTCGATGCCGGCAAAAAAGTTGTCGACTTATCAGCAGATTTTCGCTTTCGTGATGTTTCCGTATACGAAGAATGGTATCAACCGCATTCTTCCAGCCATTTACTCACTGAGGCGACATATGGTCTTCCCGAACTTTATCGAGACGATATTTCGAAAAGCAGATTGGTCGCAAATCCTGGTTGTTACCCGACATCAATCATTTTAGGACTGGCTCCACTGCTCAAGGCCGGAGCTATAGATGTACAAACTATTATTGCCGATTCTAAATCAGGAACATCCGGAGCGGGTCGGGCTGCCCAGACGGGATCTCTCTTTTGTGAAGTTCAGGATGGTTTCAGACCTTACAAAGTAGGGAGAGCTCATCGTCACACCCCGGAAATAGAACAGGAACTAGCTGCTCTCGCAGGTACCGAATTGCGTATCTCTTTTACACCGCACCTCCTCCCTATATCTCGCGGCATATTGAGCACTGTCTACGCATCACTGGTCTCCGGTTTTAACCGTGAGAAAATTGACGATATCTACCTCAGTCAATATAAGAATGAGCCTTTTGTCCGTTTGTTAAAAGAAGATTCGTTTCCGGCCACTCAATATGTAAGAGGTTCGAACTTCTGCGATATTTCATACAAAATCGATCCTGCGACAAACAGGATAATCGTTATGTCGGCAATAGACAATATCGTCAAAGGAGCTTCGGGACAAGCAGTGCAGAATATGAATTTGATGCAGGGATTTGAAGAAATCTCAGGGCTTACTACGGTTCCGTTATTCCCTTAATTTTTAATAATTGTTGTGTGAATTCTTCGAAGATGTCTCGAAACATTAGATTGCTTGTCAGCTACGATGGTACGGATTTCAGTGGCTGGCAACGGCAAAGCCATGATTCTACGATTCAGGGGGAAATTGAGCGTTGTCTCTCCCTGATGACCAGAGAAAAGATAGACTTACATGGTGCTGGACGAACTGACGCCGGCGTTCATGCTGAAGGAATGGTAGCACATTTTGCGACCGAGTCAGCTATTTCCTGTCATGATTTTTTACGCGCTCTCAATTCAATGCTGCCCGGAGCCATTCGAATTTTGGAAGTCGACGATGTCGATCCAAATTTCCATTCCCGATTTTCCGCCACTGGTAAACTCTATCAATACAAGATATTTACCGGAAAAATCCAGCCACCCCAATTGAGATTATATAGCGTACATATCAACTGCGAACTTTATTTGCCCGTCATAAAGGAATGTATGAAGCTGCTTGAAGGCACACATGATTTCGCTTCGTTTGAAAACAGCGGCTCAAGAGATAAGAGTATGTGTTCAGGGCGTGGCTCGGTGAGAACAATTTATAAGGCCGAACTTATCGAGAACCCTCCTTTCCAGCTCATTTTTCAATTTACCGGCGATGGATTCTTACGTAACATGATTCGAAATTTAGTAGGAACACTTCTTGAAGCAGGGCGAAAAAAACTATCGGTTGAAGAATTTGCAGATATTTTACAAGCAAGGGATAGAACCATGGCCGCAGCTACTGCTCCTGCTCACGGTCTATTTCTCAAAGAGGTGCTCTACTAAGCCTGCCTTTTATAATCTATTTTTTCATGGCTGAATGCCTGGCCAGCAATGACTGCAATTTCCAGGGAGACGAGAGACACACCCTCGAATCATCGCAAATCGTCATTACATCACAAAAAGATAGAAATTCAGCAAGAGCGTCACTAATCTCAGTATCTTTTCGCTGAATGATCTTCAATTGCCTTTTCATGTCCAGTCCTTCGATTTTCAATCCTTTCAACCAGCCATTCTCCGCTTCACGACAAATACTCAGAGCTGAAAGACAAGTTATTCCCGCTCCGGACTCGACAGCTCGTTTAACAGCTTCAGGATGCCCCATTTCCATCACAACATGAACATCTTCCATATACTTCCCGAAACGCTCTCTGATTGTGGCGACGGTACCAGAATCACTTTCACGCATGATCCATTTTTTTCCTTTCAAATCAGTATCGATATCAAAGACTTCATTATGCGCGAGCGGATCGGTCGGCCCGCAAAGAACAACCAGTTCATCCTCAAACCATGGACGCCACAGAACTTCTTCTCGTCCAGTGAGAGGCCCTTCCACAAATCCGACATCGACCTCTTTATCAAAAACCAGTTTTTCGGCATATCTTGTATTGTATACTAACAAATTGACATGTACATTTGGATGTACTTTTTTGAAAGCACCAATGAGGTACGGCAATATATAATTTCCAAGGGTCGTGCTTGCAACTATCTCGATACTTCCATCAAGTTTATCATTACGCTCCGACATAATAGTCTCAATATTACTTACCTGACCAGTAATATCCTTTGAAAGAGGAAGCAAAAACCTTCCTCGGGCATTAAGTAAAAGGCTCCTCCCATGCCGATCAAAAAGTGATCCACCTAACTGATTTTCCAGTTCTGCCAATGCCATACTGACTGCCGATTGTGTTACAAACAGTTTTTTACTCGCTTTGGTGACCTGTGCTGTTTCAGCCACAGCTATAAATATTTCTAGTTGCCTTAGGGTGATAGACATGATACCTCTCAAAATTACTAATCACTTCTACTGATACTTATCATCTTAATTACTTAGGTCTCTTGGTGTCAATATAGCATTTCTGGGAAGTTTAACAAGTCTTTTTACATCAAAGATTTCCAGTGAATAGAGGGCTGATAAAGTTCTTGAGAGCGCTGGAGTAAATGTCAATTTCTTATTGACACCTTCATAACAATTATTTATGATAACCGCGGATTAGACTAGTGGCAAATGTTAACCAAACGATTTGACTTAGTAAAACTGTATTGATAGCGAAATATACAATCGGACAAGGGAGCAGTATGGAACAACAACTCACTGCATTTCTGTATCCGGAAGAAGTACTCTGGATAGCAGCCTTCACAATCGGGGGTTTATGTTTCGCTCTCGGTCCTATAGCTATTGTTTATCTTTTAATGCCGCTCGAAACGAGACAGCTTAATAACAAAGCACTGCAGTTTATTGAATGTGGGATGGACCCCATCGGCGACAGTTGGATTCGTTACGGGGTTGTTTTCTATCTTTATGCTCTCATCTTCCTGGCCTTTGACGTAGACGTTCTCTTCCTATTCCCTGTTGCTGTTGCATACAACGATGCGGTCTTTGCATCTTCTATACGTGATTTTGTCGAAATAGTTCTGTTTGTCGGAATATTATCACTCGCAGTAGTTTATGCATGGATCAAGGGAGTATTTAAGTGGGAACGCAAAACGTACCTTCGTCGATAGTTCAATTCGCATTAGCGGATAAACTGATAAATATCAGCAGGGCAAACTCCTTGTGGCCCCTCACTTTTGGTATTGCCTGTTGTGCCATTGAAATGATGGCTACCGGTTGTGCCAGATTTGATATGTCCCGCTTTGGTGCAGAAGTTTTCCGCCCCTCCGCCCGGCAAAGTGATGTCATGATAGTAGCCGGCACCATCAGCAAGAAAATGATGCCCGGCATCAAGACTCTGTACGACCAGATGCCTGAGCCAAAATGGGTAGTTGCAATGGGAAACTGCGCCATTTCAGGAGGACCATTTGCTTACGAAGGTCAGTACAATATCATCCTTGGAGCTCATGAATTTCTGCCTGTAGACGTCTATATCCCGGGCTGCCCTCCGCGCCCTGAAGCTCTTCTTCAGGGAATAATCGAACTTGAACACCTTGTTTCCGACTGGAAGAGGTGGAAGGACCCAGAGGCTGCAAAGGTTTAAGCCTCAAATAGCTCGCTCAACTTCGCTCATTGCAGTTTTATTATAGTTTTTGGAGCATTGTAAAATGATTCTCGAAAAGACAAAACTGGCCCTTCAAAATCTCTTTCCTGCGTCAGAACCAAATGAAGTTCCGACAAAAGAAGCAGGTGAAGAACAGGACAAGAAAATTCCCGAAGAACCTCGTCAAAACGGAGTCCTGGAGCGTAATTATGCCGTTCATGGGTATCACCTTGATGCCCAGGTTGCTCCTGACCAACTTCTTGACGCCATAACCATTCTTGATGAGGCCAAGTATTTCATTGAAAGCATAACTGGTGTCGACTGGATAAAAGAAAACCAACTCGAAGTTATATACGATTTCGCCAGATATGACTTTGACCTCTGCCGGGTAGTCATAAGAACGAGAGTCGATCGAAAAAAGCCGGTCGTACCGACTATTACCGGAATCTATGCCGGGGCAAATTGGCATGAGCGGGAGACACATGATTTTTTTGGGATTAAATTCGAAGGACACCCTCACCTCATTCCACTCCTTCTTCCGGAAGACGCAGATTATCATCCACTCTTAAAGGATTTCAAGGCATGAATTCTCCAATAGAACTCCAACCGGACGAGACTTTCATCCTCAATGTAGGTCCCCAGCATCCTGCGACCCATGGAGTACTGCGGGTCAAAATGGAAATGAGCGGAGAATATATCGTCCAGGCAGAGACCGTCATCGGTTATATTCACAGGATGCACGAAAAAATGGGGGAAATTAAAACCTATCCGCAGTTCCTGATGAATTTGAGCCGCATGGATTATCTCGGTGCTCTTGGCTATTCCCATGGCCATGTCCTGTTGATTGAAAAAGCCTCTGCCATAGAAGTTCCCGAGCGAGCCGAGTACATCCGTGCCATTACTGTAGAAATGAATCGCATTGCCTCTCACCTTTTCTGGTTTGGGGCATTCGTCATGGATTTAGGCGGATTTAGCCCTCTTATGTATGCACTGCAGGACCGGGAACATATCCTTGACATACTTGAAAGGGTGACGGGCTCGCGCCTGACATATTGTTACTACCGATTCGGTGGATTATACAACGATGTCGATGATGAATTTGTCTCGGCTACCAGACGCTTCATTCCCCGAATGAGGAAATCCCTAAAAAAATACCACAAACTTGTCACCGGAAATATCATTTTTCGTAAAAGACTGGAGGGTATTGCTCCTCTCAGCCAGGAAATGTGTAGAAAATATGGTGCTTCCAGTGCAGTTGCCAGGGGTTCGGGTATTAACTTCGATGTGCGAAAAAATGAGCCTTACTCCGTATATCCCGAATTCGATTTCGATGTACCTGTTTTCCACGAATGTGATTCATTAGCCAGATACAATGTAAGAATGGAAGAAATGGAGCAATCCCTGAGAATAATTGAACAAGGGCTCGACAAATTACCGGATGGCCCGATCATGCCGGTGAAAAAGCCAAAACTCATCAAACCGCCTGCCGGAGATTATTATCAAGCTGTGGAAACTGCTCGAGGAAGTTTTGGAATAAGGCTGGTCAGCGATGGAGGTAAATCACCTTATCGATTAAAGCTTCGTTCGCCGACTTATTCAAATATGCATTTATTCGATGAGGCATGCAGAGGCATGTTGATCACGGATGCTCTTGCATTTATGGGAAGTCTTGATCTGGTCATTCCCGAGATAGACAGGTAAGAGGGATAATTTTATGAGCTTAACACTACTCAATGTCATTGTCGCTGTTGTGATAGCCATCGGTTTTGCCGCCCTTAATGCCGCCTATCTGGTTTGGGCTGAACGAAGAGGAGCAGCAAGAATCCAGCGGCGTCCCGGGCCAAACATCAACGGACCATTCGGGTTACTGCAACCTCCCCTCGATGGCATCAAACTGATGGCTAAACAGTTAACGATCCCAGGAGGTGCCGACAAGGTACTTTTTGTAGCAGCTCCCGTACTTGCGATGTTTCCAGCCATAATGAGCTTTGTGACCATTCCTTTCAGTGAAACCATCGTGGCTAAAAATATGAATGTAGGGGTCTTGATGATCTTTGCTTTTGCCTCAATGGGAGGTATGTCCCTGGTTTTTGCCGGATGGAGTTCACGTAATAAGTATGCAATGATGTCTTCGGTTCGGGCCGTATCTCAGGCTGTCGCTTATGAGATTCCGATGCTTATTACCACTATAACAGTCGTTATGATTGCCGGATCCATGGACCTCATGGAAATTGTTCGCCAACAAAGCGGATCAATATTAAACTGGAACATTTTGCCGATTTTCGGCACCTCTCATAACATTTTGATGCCAATGTCGTTTCTCATTTTTTTCACCTGTACCTTGGCAGAGACAAATCGGGCACCTTTTGATCTTGGAGAAGCAGAGAGCGAACTGGTTGCAGGTTTCCATACAGAATATGGATCCATGGGCTTCGGATTATTCTTTATGGGTGAATATGCCAACATCGTTATCGGCTCCTGCTTGACCACCATCCTGTTCTTAGGCGGCTGGAATGCACCTCTCCCATTTCTCAGCTTCATCCCGGGAGTGTTCTGGTTTCTCCTGAAGCTCTACATGCTGATTGCTACTTTTATCTGGATACGCTGGACTTTCCCGCGTACGACCATTTACGGACTATTGAATCTCAGCTGGAAGATCCTTATTCCGCTGTCCCTGTTCAACCTGCTGTTTACCGCAGGATTAATGAAGGTGTTTTGAGATGGTCACCTATTTTTCAGAAATTTATCATGGTCTGATAAGCCTCTTTGTCGGTATGGGCATCACATTCAAAGAATTTTTCAAACCAACGGTAACTGTGTCCTATCCCTATGAGACACTCACCATGTGCGACAGATATCGTGGCCATATAGAACTTATCGAAGACGAGGAAGGAAAACCTAATTGCGTGGTTTGCGGACTCTGCGAAAGAGCGTGCCCATCGAATTGTATTTCTCTTGCCGGCGAAAAACCCGAAGGTGAAAAGAAAAAAGTCCTGACCAAATATATTCTTGATTTCACCACCTGCTCACTCTGTGGATCCTGCGTGGAATCATGCAACTTCAATGCTCTTACCTTTTCCAAAGAATACAACCTGGCGAGCACCAGAAAAGAAGATTTTATCTTTGATCTTCTCAAACGTCTGGAGGATAGAAACAAATGAATCCATCAATAATTACATCCCCTAGCCTATTCAGTGTCGAAGGACTCGTCGGGGTCGTTTTTTTGATTATGGTGGCAATTACCATAATCGGCGGCCTGATCGCCTGTAACTCTGAAAGGCTGGTTCGCTCAGTCGCCGGTTTGATTGTCTGCTTTGTTGGAGTCGCCGGGCTCTACTTCTTTCTGAACTCACCTTTTATCGCTATGATGCAGATCCTTATATATGTTGGAGCTGTAGCGGTAACGATTTCTTTTGCAATCATGCTCGCAGCCCCGGAAGAAAAGAAAAAAGTCGGTCCTTCCGGCCCTCTGGTTGGCCCTTTTGGCTTTGCAACGGCTGCTCTTTTAGCTGGCGGGTTCTCAATACTCGCAATCAGGACGGAATGGCCGGTAATGCAAAAAATTAATGATGGGTCGATAAAGGCTATTGGTATTCACCTCTTAACTGAATATTCAATGGTATTTGAATTGATTTCAATCGTCCTGCTCATAGCAATTCTTGGTGCCCTGGTTATTGCCCGGGACGGGAGGGAAGGCTGATGTCGCTGCTTACACTCTACAACAACCTTAACAGTTATCTTGTTATCGGAGCAATCCTCTTTGGTATCGGTATCTACGGTATGGTCACCCGCAGAACGCTCATCGGCATGCTCATTGCCGCTGAACTGATTCTCGCCGGATCTTCAGTAAACTTTATGGCATTTAACAGGTTCACCTCACCGGACCCGGTTACAGGACAGGTATTCACGCTTTTTATAATGGCGGTGGCGGCAGCCGAAGCTGCCATTGGACTGAGTATCATTATAGCCGTTTATCGCCAGTTCAAATCGATAGATGCAGAAGACACTGTTCAACTTAAAGGTTAGTCAAGGAGCCACCTGGAATGGATTATAAATTACTCATAGCCCTGCTCATTCCTCTGATTGGTACATTGGGGGTGATGTTTAAAGGGGACAACGAAAATATCCGGGAAGGAATTTCTTCAGTCTCTTCAATCCTGCTCCTGCTTGTTGTAGGTTCTATGATTCCGGCGGTACTTGATGGGGACACGCTTGTTTTTGATATGTTCACCATCCTCCCGGGAGTATCGGTCACTTTGCGGGCCGACTCTATGTCCATGATTTTCGCGATGGTCGCCTCCTCTCTTTGGACCATTGCTGTATTTTATTCCATGGGCTACATGAGAGGTCTCAATGAGCATGCCCAAACCCGCTTCAATGCCTGTTTTGCTCTTTCCATCTTCGGTGCTATCGGAGTTGCCTTTTCCGATAACCTTTTCACAATGTACCTCTTCTACGAAATCGTCTCCATATGTACATATCCACTTGTAGCTCATCATCAGGACGAAGAAGGATACAATGGCGCACGTAAATACATCATTTACCTGACGACTACCGCTAAAGCCTTTCTTTTGCCGGCCATGATTCTTATTTATGTTCTGACCGGCACTTTGGATTTTGCGTCAAATATCCATGACGGAGTTTTTTCGTCAGGCGTAAACGATGTACTGGTTATTATGCTTTACATCTTTTGTATCTTAGGTTTTGCCAAAAATGGCGTTATGCCTTTCCATCACTGGCTACCTGGTGCAATGGTTGCTCCGACGCCTGTTTCTGCCCTGCTCCACGCCGTTGCGGTCGTAAAAGTTGGAGTGTTCTGTACCACCAGGGTAATGCTCTACACCTTTGGTACCGACACTATGCATGCCTTAAATCTTGGTATTCCCACAGCATATTTTGTCGGATTTACTGTTCTTGTAGCATCAATTATCGCCCTTTCCAAGGATAACTTAAAAGCTCGGCTTGCCTATTCCACCGTCAGTCAACTATCTTATATTATTTTAGGTGTTGCTTTGCTGACCGATCCAGGCATTCAGGGCGGTTTGATTCATATCGTCAACCATGCATTTTCCAAGATAACCCTGTTTTTTTGTGCCGGTGCCATTTATGTGGCAACCCATAAGAAGTTTATCTCGGAGATGGATGGACTTGGCAAAACAATGCCCTTTACCTTTGGGGCGTTTGGTATTGCTTCGCTGAGTATGATAGGTGCACCACCGGTTGCCGGGTTTATCACTAAATGGAACCTGCTCATTGGCTCGGTTGAAGCGCACCAGCTCGGTATCCTGCTCATCCTCATTGCCAGCACTTTGTTAAACGCCGCATATTTCGCTCCCATTACTTACAAGGCATTTTTTGGTAAACGACCCGTTGGGGAACCTTTTACCGGTATTAAAGAAGCACCATTGTCCATGCTGATTCCTATCTTGATAGCATGTACAATTTCTGTACTGATAGGTATTTTTCCTGACTTCATGTTGCAATTCGTAAAGGCGGTGACGGGATGATTGTGAATCTCATCGATTTTTTGAAAGAGCGACTGCAAGCAGTGAAGATTAGCTGCTACATCGGTATTGCAGTCATGTTGATCTGGTCGGTTGTTGGGGTTGATACCCACCACGCACATACATGGATGGAGGCACACATTCCAGGTTTCTGGTCGATTTTCGGCATCTTATCCTGTGTGGTTCTTGTTTTTTTTGCGAGATTGTTTGGGAAAAGTGGAATCATGACCCGAGAGGATTATTATGACAACTAGTTTTATCCACCCTGCTCTGATCTTGATGTTTGGTGCGCTCATACTGCCATTTATCAAAGAGCCGTTTCGTAAAATCTATCTCTGCAGTGTGCCGATACTCACCTTCCTGGATGTCATCTATCTCAGCTGGCATCCCGGTGTTCATGGAGTAGTCACATTCATGGGTGAATGGACACTTACCTTTGGCCGAGTGGACAGCCTGTCTATGATATTCGGTTTCATTATGGCGCTTATGGCCATCATCGGAACTGTTTATGGACTGCACGTTAAGGACAACCTGCAGCACATTGCCTCCTGGTTTTATGTCTCGGGCAGCCTCGGAGTAATTTATTGCGGCGATTATTTAGTCCTCTTTCTCTTTTGGGAAATGATGGCCTTTGCCTCTACTTTTCTTGTCTGGTTTAATAAGGACGAAGGTGCTCTTGCCGCCGGATATCGCTATTTACTTGTCCATACCTTCGGCGGAGTTGTACTCCTCCTTGGTTTTGTCCTTCGCTACCAAGCCACAGGAGATCTCTCCTTTGTTCAACTCGATGAGCAGAACACCTATCTCTATACCTGGCTGATTATGGCTGGTCTGATGCTGAATGCAGCGGTTCCCCCACTCCATTCATGGCTTCCCGATGCGTATAGCAAGGCTACTGTTACCGGCGCGGTATTTATGTGTGCCTTCACAACTAAAACTGCAATTTACACTCTCGCCCGGGCTTTTGCAGGATTCGATATACTCATCGTGCTCGGCGTGATCATGGCGATCTACGGTATTATTTATGCCATGATGGAAAATGATATACGAAAATTACTCGGTTGGGAAATTGTCAGTCAGGTTGGTTACATGGTTGCCGGAGTCGGCATTGGTACCGCTCTTGCAATCAATGGCACCTGCGCCCATGCCTTTGCGCACATCCTTTACAAGGGCCTGCTTTTTATGGCAGCAGGAGCTATCATTCATGCAACCGGAAAATCGAAATTCACCGAACTTGGCGGGCTCTACAAAAAGATGCCAAGCACCCTCTTTTTTCTGGTGATAGGTGGTATATCCGTTTCGGCCTTCCCCTTCTTTTCTGGTTTCGTATCGAAGTCGATGATCATATCCGCCGGTTTTGAATCCCATCTGCTGCTCGCCGGATTCCTCCTCACTGTAGTATCTGTAGGAACATTTCTTGTTGCCGGCCTGCGCTTACCTTATCTGATCTTTTTTGGTGAGAATCGTTGCAGTGAAGAAACCTGGGCAAAAGCCGAAGATCCACCATGGAATATGCATCTGGCGATGTCTGCTTCTGCATTCTTATGTCTGCTGATCGGTTCTTACACTCCATTTCTTTATAACATGTTGCCTTACGCCGATGTCACCTACCATCCCTACAGTGGTTACCACCTCAGTGAAACTCTGCAGATTCTTGCGTTTACCGCGCTCGCCTTCGTTTTCTTAAAGGACAAGCTTGGCCCCAAAGAATCAATCAGCCTTGATCTTGACTGGTTCTACCGTATGGGAGGCAGAGGCTTCCTCTGGTTGGCCAAGAATCCTATCCAATGGCTTGATAACGTCTGGGGTGTAGCATATAGAGTTGTTGGTCTTTATACTCTTATGACAACCGCCAGATTCTGGTCGTGGTTTGACTGGCATGCTATTGATGGTGTCGTCGATGGAAGTGCCAGGTGTGTAAGGGCTGTTGGCAGGAGAGTGACAATTGTGTTGCAGAGAGGTCAGATACAACAGACAATTTATTACTCGATCACTTTTGCGGCTATTCTTCTCGTCTCGTACGTCTGGCTATAACATTTGAACCCAAGGATCACTGGTAATGGATCAACTACTGATTAACTCCGGCTTCCCCATTCTGAGTGTGCTCATCTTCCTGCCATTGGCTGGAGCGCTTCTTCTCTTGTTTGTGAAGAATGAGTCACTATGTCGTTTTCTTGCACTGGCTGCGACCAGCATTGTGGGCTTGCTTTCTCTTAGTCTTGTAAGTGGTTTTGACAGGACAACGGACAAGTTTCAATTTGTTGAACATCACAGCTGGATAGAAGCTTTCAACATCAATTATACAATTGGAGTTGACGGTATCTCCATACTCCTCATACTTTTAACGACCATTATTATGCCATTTTGTGTATTGGCATCCTGGTCATACATAAAAACACGCATTCAATCTTTTATGATATGCCTGCTTATCATGGAAACCGCCATGATAGGGGTATTTGTTGCTCTGGACTTTGTTTTATTTTACATCCTCTGGGAAGCAATGCTTATCCCGATGTACCTTCTCATAGGGATTTGGGGCGGACCAAGAAAAATTTATGCTTCTATTAAGTTTTTCCTCTACACACTGGCGGGCTCGATCTTACTTCTTGTTGGGATAATCTGGCTGTATACTGTCAATGATTACAGTTTTTTCATCCCGGGCATGATGTGGCAGGAGTATCCACTCACTGCTCAAATTTATCTCTTTCTGGCATTTTTTCTTGCTTTCGCCATCAAGGTTCCCATGTTTCCATTTCACACATGGTTACCTGCCGCCCATGTTGAAGCTCCTACTGCCGGTTCGGTTATCCTTGCCAGTATTCTTTTGAAAATGGGCACCTATGGATTTCTGAGATTTGCCTTACCGATAACTCCTGAAGCAACTGTTCTCCTCATGCCATATGTACTCTGGTT
>Ga0214472_10005008_pt1 | contig 13945 bp, 13 predicted proteins | sample RVTome_6_FD_207662 | JGI IMG/M metagenome (GOLD analysis project Ga0214472, IMG submission 207662) | Soil microbial communities from uranium-contaminated site in the Upper Colorado River Basin, Wyoming, United States - RVT140D175 | ecosystem: Environmental > Terrestrial > Soil > Contaminated >... | reverse complement strand
AATGTCAGGCCTCACGCACCGCAGCTCTTGTTGTATAACTTCCGCCAGGCCGCTTTTTTCGCTCCGCTCTACGATCTCCCTCGCCCGTCACGGCAGCGCGATGCTGAGCCCATCCCAACAACGGACTCTTCGGACCTATGTCCCTCTCGACGTCCCTCTCGTCTATACGCAGTGTTTGCCGGAATAGGTTTTTCGTTGTTAAGTGCCGAAAACAATTATAGGATTAGCCGTTATCATGAATTCGTCGGTCGGAATGGACTGACCGATTGATTTACGTTAGGCCGATTCCGTTTTCATCGTGAGGGCAAGTAGACAAACGAAAGGAGATAGCATATGCGTCAGGAACAGACTCTTGAGCAGCAGTTGAAAGGCGTCAGTCGGGTCGCTACCCATCCAGAATTCATCAAGGTGCTAACGAGGATTAGGGAAGCGCCAACCAACAAGCGCAGGGCGATCCTTCGACGGTGGGCAAGGCCGTCAGTCTTCAAGAAGCTTGGTATTCCGCTAGCCCCGGGAATCAGGGTCACAACTCGTTACTTTTTCGAAGACCAAAAGGTCGAAGGGAAATTTGTAAGCAAGTTGCCAGGCGGTCCACGAACAACAGGCGCGAAAGTCCAGGCGGCTGGCGTTTGTGTCTGTGTTGGCGGCGGAGTATGCGTTGGGATAGGAGGCTAGCATGAGTCCACGGGAAGAATCAGGTGCGACGTGGGGAGTGGGTCTTCCATCGGTGAAGGAGCTACCGAAGTTCGGGCGGGAGCTTCGACAGGGGTTCAGGCAAGTCGTAGGTTTCATTGATACGCCAGCTTTTCAATCCCTACTGACGGAGCTTCGGGCGTTGCCTGTGGCGTCGCGACACCGTTTCGTGCGAAACGTCGTACTGGACGACAAGGAGCTGAAGAAGCGGGGCATTCGCCTTCCGAGCGAAATGATCATGCAAAGATCTCGCTTTGGCGATCGCAGACGTAACCTTTTCTGTGTCAAGAAGTACATTCGTCCAGGTCTCAACGTGAACGTCACGTTTGCTCCCGACGTTAGGATCATCGGGGCACGGGCATAATGCACACGTTAGGCCGGACGATTCGCGGGCGTTGAGGTTACTATTCATTGAGGTCGATGAGGTAGGGGCCAGATGTTCCATGTGTACTGCAATGATCCCGCACTGCTCTTTGCTAACGCGAGCGGAGTTGTACGGGCAGCGACCTCCACCAACGCACATTTCCAACGCCGATGTCAAATACTCAGTGACTAGCAACCAACGGAGGTCCGTATGAGCCAACAGCAGCCGGAAACGAGTCACTTCGACGCAGCCAAGTCAATCGTCGAAACGCTGAAAGGACTCGACAAGCCATCGCAGGCGCTCGCCATGCGATTCGCCAGCGAAACCTTGGGCTTGCAGTCAGCGGTTTGGGCGCAGACGCCGGTGGCACCCGTTACCGCGGCGTCACCGCCGGCGTCCCAGCCCGACATACGTGGGGCAACTCACTCGACAGACATCAAGCAGTTCACTGCAGCGAAGGCACCAAAGAGCGATCAGCAATTTACGGCGGTCGTCGCATACTTCTACCGATTCGAAGCGCCAGAGGCAGACCGCAAGGACGCCATAGATGCGAACACCCTTAAGGAAGCCGCACGGCTTGCGGGCCGGAGGCAGGCGAGGAATTGGGTCTTTACGCTCAACAACGCGAAGAACTCGGGCTATCTTGACGCTGCTGGCTCAGGACAGTACCGGATCAACTCTGTTGGTGAAAACCTCGTTGCGATGACGCTTCCGGGAAACGGTTCTCAAGGTCCGCCAAAGCGAAAAGCCAACAAGAAGGAAGTTGCGAGAAGGAAGACTGGAACCAAGAAGACCGCGAAACCTGGTGGGTGACGCGATGCTCTCGACGATTGAACGGAGTGCATGCATATGCCCACGGCTTCTGAAGCTATCGACGCGGCCATCCGAGAGGTTTCGACAGCGCGATCATTGGTCTCGAAGATCAAGGGGAAGCAGGTCGCCGGGGTGGACGCCATCTCTTCGCTAAAGGCCACCGCTCTAACGTGGTTCAATACTCATCGACCAGTCGTCACGGCGTGCGCTTTTAACCTCGACCTCGCGGCCGCCGACAGGCACTATACAACTATCTTGAACTCCACGGCCAAGTACGCCGCACGACAAACTTACCTCGACGCTCTCCGGGGCGCCAAGACAGCCCTAATCACCATACGCACCGCGGTACTGACCGCGCCCGCGACTCCTGCTGTCGGCAACACGGACGACCTTGCTCCCGACTTCTCTCCCTTGGCTGGGAACCAAGAGATACGGGACATCCTAACGCGAAGGTGGCATGAGTGCTGCAAATGCGTGAAGGCGGAAGCGCACTTGGCCGCGATCGTCATGATGGGCGGCCTCCTCGAAGCTCTATTCGTGGCACGAGCCAACAAGATGCCTGTTAAAGATCCACTCATCAACGCCACGTCGGCTCCGAAGGACAAGACCACGGGCAAGACCTCGAATTACCAAGAGTGGATGCTGGACTCATATATCAAGGTTGCCCATGAACTGCATTGGATTACCGAATCCGCGAAGGAGGTGGCGGACGTGCTGAAGGAATACCGCAACTACATCCATCCCGAGAAGGAGCGACGACACGGCGTAGTTTTGGCCTTCAATGACTCGTCGATGTTCTGGCAGGTGACTAAAGCACTTGTGCGGCAGCTTTTGATGAGCGCGACAGTTCCCTGAGCGCACTTTTGTTATGCTAGCGTGGGCCCTCCCCAGCGCCCGAATGGGCCGATCCGTTTTTTCGCCATGCCGCCAATGGAGAGTTGGGCCTAACAAATCGTTGCACGCCGACCGGAATTGGCGGTCGACATATGGTCCTGAAATCAACGTCGCTCGTCGCCAATTCCGGCGGGTGAACTCAAACGTTAGGCGCCATGGTGCATGAAGGTGGCAAGCGATGACCCGAACGAGTCCACAGGGGCGCACCGGGCAATGGGGGCTCGAATACGTGAGGAGCGTGGTGGAGACGGGGTGGGGCTGCATCCTGCAGGAGTTTCACGGGTCACGCGACGTAGGTATGGATGCCACGGTTCTGGATATGCAGAACGGCCGTGCGACCCCGCATCGGTTTGACGTTCAAGTCCGGACCAGCGAGCACTATACCCAACGTCCTGACGGATTCGCCGTCACGATCTCAGGTGAGCACCGAACGCTCTGGTCGCAACTCAATATCCCCATGTTCCTGGTGTGCGTTGACGCGCCTTCGGGAGGCGAGACGAAGGCATTCTGGAGGAGGATAACTGCCTCGGATGCCTCTGGCGGGACCATCTTCGTTCCGCGGCGAAACGTCTTCGGCCCGTCGTCGAGAGGCCAAATACTTGCTGAGCTTCGCCGCGCGCTGCCCAAAGAGTTGCCGCCGGTCAAAGGAATGATCCTTGGGTGTCCGCTTCACCTCGGCCTGCGCCCTGTTGCGAGACAGTGGTATCGGCGCAACCTAATCCCTTTCGCAGTCGAAAATCAGTACTTTGGCCCCATCCGCTTTACGTGGCAGGGGTGGCGTCATATCACTCGAGATCGTCGGTCACGCGCCCGCATCCATGCTTCGTTACTGCTGCTACCGTCGGTCAGACCCGTGCTTCGAGATCCGATGTTGCCTGTGGGGATGAGGCCGCTGGATCCGATACGTCGGGGTGGCTACGACTACGCTCGTACATTGCTCGTGTTCGAGCGCAACGTGACTTTCGCGACCAGATCGCCGGCAGTAGTCCGCGTGGTCGTCAAGCAGACAGATAGGCTTCCCGTTGATTGGGCACGGCGACCGCCCGACGCGACGGAACGGATGCGGGTGTATACGTTCTACAGCGTGGAGGATCTAGCGGGGGAAGAAGGGAAAGCCGCGGGCTGATTACCGAGCTGCAAGAGCGTCGGACCTTTCGGACACTCACAGAGCTGCGGCCTCGCGGCTGCACCCTGAGCCGGAAAAAAAAGCCCGCGGCCACCCCGTACGTACCACCAAGGGTGTTGACGGTCAAGTGGGATCTCAGAGGTCGAGTAACCGGTGCGTGAGATGGCTGGACCGCGACATACTGGAGATCTGTATGGTAACGGGGACAAGGTCAGTGTCAGGCTTGCGTTAATGCAGTTATTGTCTAACTTGACGCTTCAGACCGATTGCCAGCGATGGCTGAACTTGATTCGTTAGCTGTACACGTTATGTCAGAAAACCTTGCAACGGTGCGCGTAACAACCCCCATCGAATTGGTCCAAGCTGGGGAGGCACTTAGCAACGCATGGTTCAGAGGCCAGGGACATGCTCGATGGGGTTTACGGTCGACTCTGGAGCGTGACGCAGAGCTATTCGGAGTACCGAGACAGGGCCTCTTTGAACGCGAACAGGTCATGTTCCGTTTATTCAAAGAACGCGCACACCTGTACAGCCGTGGCTTCGACACTCCGAAATCGACTTTCGAGTGGTATGCGTTGATTCGCCACTACGGTGGGCCGTCAAGACTGCTCGACATAACGTCGTCGTATCTTGTGGCAGCCTACTTCGCGTTGAGTGACTCCCAAGGTAATGGCGATGCGGTCATTTGGGCATTTCGCGGACTGGAGGATACGCCTGTAAAACCCGCTGACTTGGATTCGATGTTCGGGCCCAACGGGGCTCAAGATGTTGTTGTGGCAAGCCCTGATCGGTTGAATGATCGCGTCCACGCGCAAAGTGGCGGATTTTTTGTCCCTGGCTCAGTCAAGGTATCGTTGGAACAGCAAATCTCGAAGACGTTCGACACGAGTCTGAGCCACGTTTCTAGGTATCGATCAGTTCGTCGGGTTGAAACCGAGATAGGTCACCGAATTTGGAAACTGGTGATACCGCGCGGTGTACATAGTGAATTGTTTCGATTTCTCTCTCGGTGCAACCTTCGGGCGTATTCTCTCTTCCCAGGCATGGAAGGCCTAGCCTCATCTCTTCGAGAAATGATGCGAGCGTATGATTAGTTTGGGTCTGGTGTCAAACTTGCGAAACTTGCGCAAGTATGTTGCCTCGCCCAGCACTCGTGGTGCAGACCCAGCTTACGCAAACATCGCAAGTCTGAAGTGGCGGTGTCAGACTTGCGAAAGTTGCGTGATCGGGGTCCGGCCCGCCAATCTTGACTGTCTTTCCCTGAGGCCTGGCAATCCACAGGCGAAAACACCATCAGGTGTGTTTCTTGAGTCCCGAATTCAAGCTCCCACTCTCAACCTCCACGTTTTCGGAATTCCGAAAATAAGAAAATGTCCGAAGGTTTTCGTCAGCCGTCTGGTGGCTAAGAAAGTTTACACCTGGGGCAACCTTTGGGATGACAGGCGCCGCAGTAAATTTTGCCACAGCGGAGGCAGGGAACGAAGCATTGCCGGCAAACAATATGGAGGCGGTCGTCGCAGACGTAATGACCCTTTGCCGGATAGAAGCAGGCTTCACAAGGGAGCGGGTCGAGGGATTTCATTATGGGGTTGTATGTCAGAGGAAATAGTCTCGCTTCCTTTCGTCTTTTCACGGAAAGCCACCAAGTTGGGCTCATCGTCTCAATACGAATAAACGAGATCGGCTCGACCTGGAGTTCGAGGCTGAACTTGCCGATCAGGTCTTGTATTTTGCCTTTCAGTTCCCTCTCGATGGCCTCGATCTTGCCCACTGTTCTCTCTTTTTCCTCGGCGGCGGCCGCTTTTCTTTCCTGCCATTGGCGGTGTTCGTGAATAAGGGTCTGGTAATAATCATGGACCCGCCGGATATCTCGGTTCATCCGGCGCTCCACGCTTAGCAGAAAGTCACTCAATTCCTCCTTGACGATCTTCTCTTGAGCATGCCAGAAGGCCGTCAGGACTCTTTCGCTGCTTTCTCGCTCCGCCTCTCCAACAAGTTCCTCCGCATAGTCGTGGAGCCCCACGGGCAAGCCCGTGGCATCTTCCAGCACGCCCGTGGGGCGGAATCCTGAGCGAGAGTCCCCAGCCAAGGCCGGGGCTCGCGTCGAAGGGTCGATGAGATCGAGAGTCTCGGATGTTGTCTTCTGCACTGACAGGTTCAGCTCGTTGATTAGACAGGCGAGGATGCCTTCTTGCCGGTCATCCGAAAGAGCGGAATACTTAGAGTAGCCCAAGAGATAAGAGATGCGCTTCTCCTCCTTGCGCTCGACGTGGAAGACGGCGTTGTGGAAAACCACTTTTTTCTCCAGCCGCTCTTCAAGCTTCTCCATCCTCACCGGCAACGGCGCAAGGCTCACGGTTGAAAATTTTCCTCCGTCGCCCATGAGCCTGGCCATATTCTTTAAGATCTCTGAATCGTAAGAGACCGAAATCCCCTCGCGGTCTTCGCCTGAAAACGACAGGTTAGCGTGCTCCGGGATCCCCAACACCTCAGCTACATCAGTAGGCAGAAGCACCTCCAGACCGTCGCCCCTCGGCTCCAACACGGCGCCGCTTTCCGTGAGCAGACGCGCGGTAAAATCACCAAGTGATGAGCTCAAACCTCGTAATCCTCTCCGAAAACTTCTCGGTCCAATTCTTTGGATTTAAGATAATCGGACTTGGCCTTTACCAGATCCTCGCCGAACGATTCGAAGCGAGAGCGAGCCTCGTCGTGGTTGCGACTGCGCACCCAAATCTCCATGACGACGTCTTCAAACTCCCGCTCCTCTCCCAAATAACCCAGCAGCGGCTCGATTTCGCCGATGACCATCTCAAACATGTTGATCTTGTTCTCCAGGATATTGAGGATATGGTCTTCAATCGTCTCTCGGACCGAAAGATTAAAGATGAAAACATCTCGGGTCTGACCGATCCGGTGCAGCCTCCCGATCCGCTGTTCGATCCTCATAGGATTCCAGGGGAGATCCAAGTTGATGAGCGTATTGCAGAACTGCAAGTTTCTGCCCTCGCCGCCCGATTCCGTTGAAAGCAGTATCGGCAGATCTTCGCGAAACCGCCGAATCGCCTGCTCCTTTTCCGCGGACGGAAGGTCGCCGCGAAATACGGCGAAGGGAAAGCCTTGGCGCTCAAGCATGGCAGCGACCGAGTCCAAGGTTTTCAAATACTGGGTGAAAACCACCTTCTTCTCCTCGGGGTTTTTTGAAAGAATTCCCAGCAGGGCTTTTTCTCTGGAGGTCTCGCCGACGCGCGCCGCGAGATCGAGCAGGTGGTCCACGGTCTCCGGCCGCTCGGCTCGCAAGCGCAGAAGAGTGGCGCTCAAAGCGGAGGGGCTGCTGCCTGCCTCCCGCAAAAGCAGATGCAAAAGGGATCTGGGAAGCGAATCTGAATGCGCCCGAGCAAATTCGGTGATGCCGTTGTAAAGTTCCCGCTCGGCCGCGCTCGGTTCCAACCGCTGCGTCACGGCAAAGCGCCTGGGCAGCTTCAAGTCAATCGCGCTTCGGGTATTGCGGATCATCACGTCCCTCAACAGCTCCCGAAGTTTGTCCTTATTGGCCGGCTTGGTGGGGTCGCCGCGCTGCACGTAGGCTTGCTTAAACAGCCGCTCGGTCTTGAACTGTCCGGGCTGGAGGAGCGTGATGAGATTGAAAAGCTCAATCAGATGGTTCTGCACGGGCGTCGCGCTGAGGAGAAAGATAAAGCGTTTTTTGATTTCATTGACGAGCTTCCAGTTAAGCGTGTTTCTGTTTTTCAGGTGATGAGCCTCGTCGACCACCACGAGATCGTAAAAGTTGCCGGCCACGTGAGAGAAATTCTTGCTGCTTTTTGCCGTGTGGATTGAAGCGACGATAAACGGATGGCGCCAGAAACGCTCCGCATCGGCGCTGATGAGCGGGTCCTCGGTGGTAACGAACACGATGTCGAATTTCTGCGCCATCTCCTCTTGCCATTGGGAGACAAGGGGAGCGGGGGTCAAGATGAGAATATTCTTGACCATCCCCCGCAGCAGGTACTCTTTCATCAAAATTCCCGCTTCGATGGTTTTTCCCAGCCCGACTTCGTCGCATAGAAGAACCCGTCCGTGGAAATATTTCAGCACCTTTTTTGCGGTTTCAAGCTGATACCAATAGCGCTCGACTCCGTTGATTTCGTTCAGGCAGAGAAGATCATCAAACCCCCTCTGAATATCGAGGTGAGCGTACTCGACGCGCAATTGACATTGCTTTAACGTCCCCTGGCTTTGCAGCATCGCGCTCATCGCCGGATAGTCGGGAGGCGCGAAGCGGATGGGAACTCTATAGGAAAGCAGAGCCGGGATGGCGGGCGGTGTCGTTGCGGCTTGCGCGTGAGCTTTTCCGGGCCGAGGAGGCTCCGTTTTCCCTTCAGTCGCGCTTATCGGTTTCGCCGTCGCCAGGGTCACCGGGATTTCACTTTCCTTGACCGGGGCTTGGACCTGGTTCCGAGATGATATGCGCTCGACCAAGCGATTGTGTTCGTGGAGGCGGATTAGATCCCGGGCGCGATCGAGCGCCTTTCTTGCTTCTTGAGGAGAATCCATGAGAAGGCGTTGGCGTCTTTGCAGCTTGGTGGCGACGGCGAGATTCTCCTTGGCCTTTGTCAAGTTTCCACTCATCGCCTCGATCTCGCTGAGAAGGGCATAATCCCGCCAGTAGGAAGCCAGCTTGATCCGGCGCATCAACCACGGTCGGGCAAGGTTCGCGTCTTCCATTTGACCGATGGTCAAGGCCACCATATCTTCCAAAAGCCCCATATCGTCCGGGAAGCGCTTGAGGAGCCTCTCAAGACAACGGTAGGCCTTCTCAGGTTCATCGCGCTTGCGGAATTTTTGGTAGGCTTTGTAAGTGTCGTCGGGGTCTCTTTCAAAGAAGTCCACGGCTTTCATTTTTATCTTGAGGTTAGGCAGTTTGTCAATTTTTTTAACCGTGATCCGAAAATAAAAAGGCGGCTTCGTGGAAAAAGTTTAGAATTGAAGCCGAGCAAAATCCTGTGGGCAAGACAATCCGCTACCGCGCTGCGATCCTCACCGATGGTTTGCCGATATGAATATGCGGGCCTGTGGCGGCGCCCGGCACGGCGTTCTTAAAGGCAACAAACGGAATACCCGATCCGCGCAGGTGTCTGATCAAAGCCCTGCCCTCGGGACTGTCGGGATGACGTGCGACGTCAATGGCATTGCGGTGGTCGAACCCCATGCGATCGTGGGTCCGGGTCTGCCCATAGGCGCTGATCGGCAGGTTATGGCCGAAGTTCTGCGAGAAGTATTTCTCGACCTTCGGCGCTTCCTTCAGCGACCAGGAGGAACCGCCGTTGAAGCGGGACAGACGCTCAGTTTCGCTGAATTCGTTGACGGCGAGAGGCGGCAGCCGCTCCAATTCGTCACCTATCGTCGCCTCGGCGAGCGCGAGGTCGGTTTCAGTCAGCGACCGCCTCGCCTCTTGGATTTGCACGAGCTTTGCGACGAACGCGCGCTCCGCCTCGGACACTTCGGCCTTTTCGATCGCGCCATCCTGGTAGAGTTTGCGCTTCTCGATCACCACGGCCCTGAGCCGCGATTGTTCCCTTTCCAACGACGCGAGCAGCTTATGATCGTGCGCCCACTCCCCTTTCAGTCTTTCCAGCACCTCTCCCCCCGGAGCACGCGCCGCGGCATCTCCTGGTTTGCGAACGGCCGCCGTCCCATCCTCGCGCCGGCCGAAGGGAGCTGCCCAAATGACCACGACGAAAGGGAGAATCGCCGCGGCCATGACGACGAGCCGGCTTTTCATGACATGCATGGAGAAAAACATGACTTGACAAAAATTCTAAGGGCACAGAGCAAAGCGGTCAAGGCAATATCCGCTGGTTGCGTGTCGGACCTCGCGCCGCGATGGCGCGGATTTGCCTGACACTGGAAACAAATTCCCTGACACTCTCGCAGTTGCCAAAGAGTCGGAAAAACATTTGTGGCCCATCGCAGCCTGGCTCATGGTAAAGCGCGATCCAATCCGTCGCAACCCGGCTCGGTCAGTTGCCTTCGCTGCCCCGAAGGTGCTAGAAACAAAGTCTATATCGCGAGGTAAATCCTATGAAGCTCTTTTCCTACGGTCCTTGACCCTACGCCCACAGGACAAGGCTTGTCCTGGCGGAAAAACGGCTCCCCCACGAACTCATCGAGTGCGACCTCAAAAATAAATCCAAGGAGCTGCTCGAGCTAAATCCTTACGGCAAGGTGCCGGTGCTGGTGGACAACGAGGCGGTCGTTTACGAGTCGGCGATCATCAACGAATACCTCGAGGAAAAGTATCCGGCCGTGCCGCTCATGCCTAAGGACCCGTTCAAGAGATCGCGGGCGCGCATTTGGATCGACTACTGCAATACGCGCCTGCAGCGCGCCGGGGGCAATATCGCCCACGACTTCCACGTGGAAAAATCAAAAGAGGAACTCAAGCAATACCTCGAAACATTGAACCTGGAGATGAGCGACCGGGAGTATATCACCGGCGATTATTCGCTCGCCGATATTACCTATATCCCGTTCTTTTGCCGGCTCGATCGCTACCAAGCCAAAATCGGCAGCGATTTACCGCACCTGAAAGCCTGGATGGATCGCTTGCTCTCCCGGCCCACCGTCCGGGCCACGCCGTAGTCAAACGACATTTGAGGGATTCGGCGCCCGCACGCGGTTCGCCTGACGGCCCTCTTCGACCCTGGGAGTTAGCCCAGCGGGTCGGCTTGCGTTTCACCGCAGCACTCGGTAGCATCGCCTCTCATCTTATGAGTTCAAACGGGCTATCCATTCAAGATTTTCTTCACAAGGTGACATTCCTGCAGGACCTTGACGATCAGGCTTTGTCGATCTTCGCTTCCCTGCTGGTGTCCAGGACGATCAACAGCGGGGAGGTGATCTTTCACGAGCTTGACCACTCCGATGCACTGTACATCGTGGCGCGAGGACGAGTGGTCGTCAGCAAGCATGTCAGAGGCGACGTGGATATCGTGTTGACGCGATTTAATCCCGGCGATTTTTTCGGCGAAATGGGTTTGTTCGATGCCGCCCCGCGCTCGGCCACGGCCCACGCGGAATCCGACACCGTCCTCTGGCAGCTCGGCCGCCACGCTTTTGAACAAATCATTTCCAACCACCCGGCGATGGCCGCCCGGGTCTGTTACCGCTTGGTCACGGTCTTCATCCAGCGCTTGCGCGCGACCAACGAGCAGGCTCGCGAGGCGATACGGTGGGGATTGGAAGCCACGGGATATTCGCCCGACGGAACTCCGGCCACGTTCGGACGCAAATCCACCTGACTTTCTCTTATGGCAGAACACGCAAAGCTCGAGCTTCTAACCAGGAGTCCGGGCGAACCCGGTTTCCAAGTTCACGAAGTCGAAAGTCACCAGGCATACCTGGGGTTCAGGCCCGAGCGACCGCCGTCAACCGAATGGGAGCTAACGCCTCAGCCGCGCGGTGTCGACGGCTCCAGAAACTATATCCTCAAAAGCCACAAGCGCGACAATTACCTGCTGCTTGGCCCGCAAGAATATTTCCTCTGGGAACATTTCGACGGGCGCCATTCGCTGAATGAAATCAGTAGAGCCATCCATTTCGAATTCGGTACTTTCGACTTTGAGATCATCCGGCAGTTTTTGGCGAAACTCTATCTCGCCGGACTGCTCAACGATGTACAAACGATGGGGCTACGTCGCAGTGTAGCGCGCGGTCATGAGCGCTGGTGGGAGCGCGCCTTTGCGGCGATTTCGAAATATTGGAGCCGAATAACATTCCGAGTCAGCGACGCGGACCACTACTGCGCGGTTCTGTATAATCGCGGTGGCTTTCTGCTGTTTCGCTGGCCCTTCCTGGTCTCGTATGGTGCGCTCCTGGTAGGCGCGATCGTCGCCGTTTCCCGGCTTTGGCCCCATGTGGCGGAAATCGCAGCGCGTGTGGCGGCCCGACCGTTGCTAAGTACCGCCATCATGCTGGCTACGATCGTATTCGTATCCATGCTGCACGTATTGGTGCACGCGCTCGCCTGCAAAGCGTACGGGCGAAAAGTGCGTGAAATGGGATTCTTCTTGCTCCAGGGCCTGCTGCCGACTTTTTACGCCGATGTCACGGACATATTCTTGTCGAGCCGCCGAGTTCGCGTGATGGTTGACCTGTCCGGCCCCATGGTCGAGGTCGTGTGCGGCAGCATAGCCTTCATCGGAGCTTACAGCGCCGAAGCGGGCTTCGCTCAATCCCTGCTGTTTGGCGCAGGTCTTGTGCTATGGGAAAGCGCGCTGCTTAACCTTTATCCGTTTAATTTTCTCGAAATGGACGGTTACAACATTCTCGCGGATCTATTGGCGATGCCGACGCTGCGGCAACAAGCGCTGGCATTGATGCGGCGGCTGCCGCAACGCCTGCGCAACGGCAAAATGCCCGATAGGTCGGAATGGATACAGCTAGGCTATCTTGCGCTCTGTTTTGTCTCCGTGCTTGCCTATCTGATCGCGCATCTGGACGCGGTCGGCGTGAAACTGCCCGCTTAGGGATCCCGACCGTAGCCAGGGGCGTGTTGGTCGCCCTGTCGACATTTTCCTCATTTCACATCTCTGTCTATTCCGCGCATTTGTAAACTGTAGATGCCTACCACTTTCCAACGACCGGGAAGTCGCCTGTCTGACCGGAATTGGTGACACAGAGATCAACCCCGCAACCGTCCCACTGGCCGTTGCCGTTGAAATCCAGAAACCACTCGCCGGTACTCGGACGGAAGACGCCGATTTTGCTGGTGCCTGTTCCGTTCCAATCCCCGGACACGGGCAGATCGGCTGCAGTGCCGAAGGAGCTTAGGCAACGATCCTTGCTACAGCCGTCCCACGCGCGATTGCCGTTGCTGTCGAGAAACCACTCGCCGGTAGCTGGACGGAATAATCCCACTTGAGTCGTCCCATTACCACTCCAATCGCCGGTTACGGGCAGGTCTCCCGCTTGGTAAATCTTCAATCTCGCGCAACGATCCCAGTCGCAAGCGTTCCACTTTTCGTTGCCGCTCCGATCCAGGTACCATCGGCCGTTGTCAGGACGAAAAACTCCGATTCGATCCGCTCCCTTGTCGCTCCATTTGCCGGCTATCGGTATATCCGATGGTTGCCCAAATCGATCGCTGCAAACGTCCACCCCGCACCCATCCAATACCTCGTTGGCGTTCTGGTCCAATCGCCAATCAGCTGTGTCGGCTAGAAACAGCCCCAACTGGGTAACGCCCGAGCCGTTCCAATCGCCAACCACCGGGATTCCATCAGAACTGCCAAAAGTTGACACGCAATGGGCAATGCCACAGTCCAACGCGCCATTGCCGTTCCGGTCGAGGATCCATTGGCCCGTGGAAGGTCGATAGACGCCGATTTTGTCAGTGGCGCTGGAGCCAGAGCCGACAAAGATCGCGGTGACGGACTTATTGGTGGATATAGTGATCGTGCAATTGCCAGTTCCGCTGCACCCCGCACCGCTCCAACCATTAAACGAAGAACCCGTAGACGGAGTCGCCCGGAGAGTGACCGTGCTGCCGAGGGACAAACCGAATGTACAGGTGCTGGTGCAGATCATTCCACCCGCGGTGCTATCAACGGTTCCGTTGCCGTTCGTCGCTACGGTGAGCAACGCCTGATTTAGCGCGAAGTTTGCTGTGCACGACTTGTTCGCGTTCATAGTCACCGACCCATCCGTGCAATCGGAATTTCCGGTCCATCCCGCGAACACGGAGCCCGTGCCGGGAAGCGGCGTCAACGCAACGACTTTTCCTGACGTATAGGTCTCGGTGCAATCCGTGCCGCAATCGATGCCGGCGGGATTGCTGGCGACCCGGCCGCTGGCGCTTCCGCCAGACGTCGCTTGTACGGCAACACTCACAGTGAGCGCGAAACCAGAAGCCAGATTGAAGTTCGCCGTCACCGTGGTGACCGCGCTCATCAATACCGTACAGGTCCCCGTGCCCGCACATCCACCACCGCTCCACCCCGCAAACGTGGAACCGCCGGCCGCAGTCGCCGTCAGCACCACCGATGCTCCGC
>Ga0214472_10005007_pt1 | contig 13946 bp, 16 predicted proteins | sample RVTome_6_FD_207662 | JGI IMG/M metagenome (GOLD analysis project Ga0214472, IMG submission 207662) | Soil microbial communities from uranium-contaminated site in the Upper Colorado River Basin, Wyoming, United States - RVT140D175 | ecosystem: Environmental > Terrestrial > Soil > Contaminated >... | reverse complement strand
GCGGCAGCGGCACGTGCTCCACGGGGGCTATCCTTATCAGGGACTGCAGCGTCACCGTCAGCACGATGCCGGCGGATGTGACCACGTCGGGGACGTGGGTCTCGGTCACGTACCTGGCATCAGCGCAGCTGACGCTCGTCATCGTGGCGGAGGGCCTGGCGAGGATCACGCCGGCGGTCGCGCTCGACTTCAGGCCATTGCGCCCGGCGAGGCAGGGACCTGAACTCCTGGAGGCGTTTCAGTTCGAGGTGGTGACCCGGGACCTGGGTGCGGAGGTCGAGGTCGAGCTCCCAAGCGGGGATGACCCCCTGTTTTACTACACGGCCTCCGACCAGCGGCTGTCCGAGCTGGGCGCCATCGCCGCCCTCCCGCCGGCCCGCACCTGGCTCGGCCTGGACCAGCTGCCGCCCCTCAACCGGATGCTGCGCGCGACCGATCCGGACTGGGCGGGCTGGCTGGGGCAGATCGCCGGCCGGGCGACCCAGGACGGGATCTCCCTTGGGCCGGCTCTGCCCACGCTGGTCACCATCGTGGACGGCGAGCCGCAGCCCAACCTGGCCCTGTCCTGGGAGGCGAACGAGGACGGGACGAACTGGGTGTTCGACCTGGACCCGGATCGGGAGCGGGCTGATGGGACGCCCTACACGGCCGGTTTCGTGGCGGAGGTGCTGGGCCTGCCGGAGAACGGTCCGCAGCTCGTCGCCGGGTTCGCCGGCGTCGAGGTGATCGATGATTTCACGATCCTCGTCTTCCTGGAGGCGCCCAACCCGGAGTTCCTGGTGCAGATCGCCGGGATCGTGTTCCCATGATGCGGACCCTAAAGGTCTTCAAGACCTTTGGGGTTTTTGTTTACCGGCAGCCTTCATTTTCCTCGCGATCCGGCGATCGTCTTCGCCGGATCGTTCCGCCCGGATAAAAAAAAAGGACCGCTTCGGCGGTCCTTTTTTCGTTCAGGTGGACGCCATGCGAGTTGCAGCCGGGGCGACTTCGATATAATATTTCCCATAGGGTAGTGATAGACCAATGAAGATTCTGGCGACGTTCGGCTTTCTCGTGGTCCAGGCCGCGCTCCTGTACCTCGGGGCGCGGTTCCAGGCGAGCTCGGTCGCGCGGATCCGGGAGGGCCGCTACCGGAGCCTGGCCGGGTATCTGTGGACGCCCGCCTACCTGCTCCTGACCTTCACCGGTTTCTGGCTCCTGACCGGGATCTTTCCGTTAGCGTTCATCCTGATCCTGATCGGCGCCGCCCTGCTGACCAACTTCATCTACACGCTGCTCGGGGCGGTCTACGGGTTCACCCAGGAAGAGAATCTGGAGAAGACCAACGTGCTGCCGATCATCTGGGGGTTCATCATGGGGGTCCGCAACCGGTACCTCAACTGCGCGCACATCAGCGGTGCGCTGCTGATGCTGCTGGCCAGCATCGTCGGGTCGCTGTGGGTTTTCTGGAGCCGGCCGTTCGGCGACCCGGCTGCCCGGGTCTGGATCGTCCTGTGGGCGTTCACGATCCCCGCGCTGGTCTACCGGCTGCTGCCGCTGATCTACACGTGGCCCTACATCACCTCGGAATACCTGGACAACGACGTCCGGAACGCCTACCTGGCGAGCGGTTTTGCAAACCTGATCTACCTGACGATCTATCTCCTGTTCCCGCTGTGGGTCTTCGAGCAGGACGTCGGCCTCGTCTTCACGAACCTGCCCCCGTTCTGGGTCCTGCTCTCGATCCCGCTGCTCCTGTTCCTGCTGGCCTATGCGGTCCCGTTCTTCATCGGCTGGCTGCGCTACCGCGCCCGGATCGAGACCATGCTCGAGTGGCGGCGGGACTGGCTGAACGACCTGCTGGGCTTCGTCAAGCTCCCGGCGGGGGAGGTGCGGACGAAAGGGGTGCAGGGAAAATTCGACGAGCTGAAATCCGAGATCGACAAACGGCTGGAGGGCAACGAGGTTTTCCAGGTCTACCGGGACCTGATCAGCCCGGACTTCGCCCGTGACGAGCGCCTGCTGGAGGCGCCGGAGGGGGAAGAGGGGCCGGCCGTCGAGGTGATCGCGCCGAGCGTGGACGACACGTCCCCGTTCTCCCGGTTCAGCCAGGCGACGCTGAGTCTCGCGGATGAGAACCCGGCCAACCAGAACATCTTTGACATCCTGGACGAGCACAAGCAGAACCTGGTGGTGTGGGACCTGCGGTTCAACGATGTGGCGAAGCTGGTGGAGCTGCACCAGCGCACGCTGGACGGGATCGCGGCCGACATCAGCGGGTTCATCGAGCACCGGTTGAAGGAGATCGACAGGCAGGCCGAGAAGCTGACCAGGCGCCGCAACCTGGCGGCCCCGTCGCTGAGCGCCCTGTCCGCCGCGGCGGTGTGGCTGTTCAACATCTTCGAGGACGAGATCATCGCGTTCATCACGGGGCTGGTGCGGTGACACCAGGCGACCCAAAAGTACTAAGAGTACGACCTGTTTCGCCTGCTATAATCCGAAGCAAACCGAAACTTGGCCGAGCACCGAACCGATCATCGATCTGATAAGTTTCCCAGTTCAAAAGGAGCGAATCATGGCACAGGTGATCAAAGGAACGGTCGGCAGCGGCTGGCTTTCGGCGGGACAGACGACCTGGTGGAAGTGGAAGATTACGTGGGGAGATGCGTGGCATTTCTGGGTCGACACGGCCCAATCCGGCACGTTCATCACGAACAAGATGCAGATCCTGGAAGTCGTCAACCACCGAGTGGGGTCGACGAATTGGGCGTACATCAAGCTGCACAACCCCGGCAGCTATGGTTCCGTCTTCTTCCTGCGCGTCGTCCGGATCGTTTGACCCGGGCTGACGAGGAGATTAATCCGATGAAAATTCAAGTGACTCACGACCGAGAGGGCAACGTCCTCTCCATCGCAGTGCAGACGGATGACGAAGGGGAGCTGCAGCTCCTGCCCGATGAAGGGGCCCAGATGGTGAGCGAGGTGGACTACGAGGGGGATGCGGCGGACCTGGCTGACGAGGAGGGTCTGCAGCGAGCCCTGGCCGAATTTGCTGAGCGCTACCAGGTCGACATGGAGCCCAGGCGGCGCAAGCTGGTCAAGAGGAAGTAGCGTCAGGTGACTGTCACGCCCAGCTCTAGTGTGGGCGTGACAGTCACCTGGTGATCCAGCCCCGCGCTTTCCCCACCAGCAGTTCAACCTCCAGCCACCCGGTTGCGCTCTCGCCGATGACGATCACCGGCGTCCCCGCCGGTAGCCACGCCAGGACCTGCCCACCCGGGGCGTCGTACAGGTAGCCCCCGGCCGCGAGCCGGTCGAACCCGACCTCCGGCACCACCACCCGGTGCACAGATCGCATGTCCACCCAGCCCAGCCCGCCGTCATACGCCGCTTCCCCGAACGGCACGCCTCCGTACCCTTCCCACCGCTCCGTCAACCGCACCACCAGCCCGTTTTCGATGAAGGCTAGGATCGCCCCGCCCGGCCGGTCCCACAAGTAGACTCCGGTCCCGGCCCGGTTCCAGACCACGGCCGTGTCGGGGGCGTTCAGGAGGGGCACGGCCGGATGCACTTCAACGGGAGAATTCTGAATATCCGCCGTGCCCGTCCTGGCTGCGGCCTCCTCCGCCGGTTCCGCTGGACTCTCCATGCGGGCGTGGCCGCCCCCGGCGCTCCGGGCTGTACCCGTATCCGCCCGGGCCGGTCCGCCCACCGGCAGCGATAGGACCGCCGCCAGCAGCAGCGCCAGCGCGAACATCCACCGCCCGATCCCGTGCACCCGCCCGCAGACCGGGCACCTCAGCCCGCCGCGCGGCAGCCTGGGCGCATCAAGCCGGACCATCGTCAGCTCATTCATCACCCATCACGCACAGCGGTGCAAAGACCCAGCCGACCCGCCCGTCTCCCGTTCGGACCCGGCGCCAGGCGCCTGTGGCCGGGTCGCCTGTCTCCGCGATCCACTCGAGGAGATCACCATCCGCGGCGTGAAACGCCACGCGCCCTGCCATCCCCGGCCGCTCCCGCACGTTGACCAGCCCGTCAGGCACCCCGGTCACGATCCGGCAGGCCGCGGCGGCTGTCCGGTCGCCGGGGAAAGGGAGCGGATCGTCGATCGGGTGAAACGCAGGCATCGCGGCCGGCAGCGGCTCGGGCAGACGCTCGATCCCGATCGGAGAGCCGGCCGGTTCGGCTGCGGCAGCCGCCGCCGGCGGCCCGGCGACCGGTTCACCGGCATATGCTGCGGGGAACAGGGTGGCCATGACCGCCAGCCCTCCGGCTGCCGTTCCGGCAGCAAAAACACGCAGTCCCGGTAGCCGCGTCTCCAGCCGGTCCAGCCGGACCCGGGCGCCCCGCCCCCGGTCCCATCGCCGGACCGCCGCCTCACGCACCAATCCGACGGCCTCCGCCAACCCCGGGGAGGCCTCCCAGCCGGTTCGCCGCACATCGGCTGCCAACCCCGCCAGGGTCCGGTCCGCCGGTGCGAGCGGGCGCAGGCAGTCCGCCAGCGGCTCTCTCTGCGCATAGCCGTTCAGGGTCTCGTCGACTGCCCGGCGCACCCGGCCGTCCGGAAGATCTCCCCTCGCTGCGCCCAGCGCCGTGAAAAAATCGGCGCCGGCTTCGGTCCCTCGTGAAAGCCGTTGCAGAAGCACCAGGCTCTCAGAGGCTACCGAACGCCGTTCAGCCCGCAAACGCAGTCCCACTCCGGCCGCCAACGCGATCGACCCCCCGATCAGGACGGTTCCCCAGATCGGGTCGTCACGAAGGAGCCGGACCAGCGCAAACCCGGCGGTGAGTCTCAGCCCCAACCGGAAGAACGACCTGGCCTCTGTTACCCTCCGGTGAGCCGGCCGCATCGTCACGCCGGTACGCTGGCGAGTGAAGGTTCGAGGAAGGCGGGCGGAATGGAAGAGCAGATAAAGCAGGCCGAGGAAGGTGAGCGGGAGTTGGGCGTTTTCCATTGAAAAAGAGGTCTCGACGCAAAGGCGCAAAGGTTTTTCTTAAAGGTTTTCTTTGCGCCTTTGCGTCTTTGCGTCACGGTTCGACAAGCGCATACCAATCACAATAGGCCGCCTGCCCCGGCAGCAGCAAGGCGTTCGGATCCACCGGCGTCCAGCTCCGCCCATCCCACAGCCGCACTTCGAAATGCACGTGGATCCCCGTCGAGTTCCCCGTCGTCCCCGAGATCCCGACGACCTCGCCCGCCGCCACCACCTGCCCGGGATAGACCAGCAGCGATGAGTGGTGCGCCAGGTAGACCCGGTATCCGGCGTTCTCGATCACGACCAGGTTCCCGTAGGGTCCGGCCCAATCTGCGAACACGACGATCCCGCCGAACGGCGTCCGGACCGGTACTTCCTGAAAATAGGTCCCATAATCGATCCCGCGGTGCACCCAGCCGCCCTCCCGGACGGCGCCGTAGACGTCGGTCAGGTAGCCGATCTCCGGGGGCAGCAGGCACACGAACGTCTCCGGCCCCATGTATCCCGCCGGCGGGATGACGGCCGGCGGCCCGTACCCGGTTCCGGCGCCCGGCTCCGTCTCCCCCGTCCCTCCGAGCAGCCAGGCGGTTACAGGGCCCTGCGCCCACGGCGGGAGCTGGGGGACGGCCTGGGCCGCAAGCGCGGTGAACAGGAGCGCGAAGACAAACAGGCAGCCGGCCGGTAGGACGACGGTGAGACCGGCCAGCCGGAAAAACCAGCGAGCCATTCAAAGTACCTTCCCCATCCGGTCGAACCGGATCAGGCCGTCCTTTCCGTTTCCGAGCCCGAGCGAAGCGTCCATCGAGAGCCCCTTCCGGATCATCCGCATCGAAAGCAGGTACGAGACCCCGGACCCGAGCAGGACCGGCAGGAGCAGGGCCGGGTTCCCGGCGTACAGCCCGCCCGTCTCCGGCGTGGTCACGGCGATCGCGACCAGGACGGCCGGCGGGAAGACGGCCAGGAAGCGGGCCTGCCATTCGACCCCCTTCGCCGCCGAGCGCGCCCGCGACAGCACTTCGACCACGCCCGAAAGCGTCCCCCGCAGCGCACCCACCAGCGGGGTGATCTCGATCCGGCCCTGCAGGGCGGCCAGCAGCGCCGTCCCGACCAGGTCGACGGCCGTTCCCTGCCAGGCCAGCGTCCAGCCCCGGACGGCCTCCGCCTGCGCCTCCACCGGCGCGCCGCGCATCCGGACGACGAGGTCGTTGAGCACCAGCGTCCCTTGCGGTCCCGTTGCCCCGGCCGATTCGGCCACCGCATCGGTCAGCGAGCGCCCCTGCGAGAGCAGGGTCTCGATCACCCCCAGGGCGCGCAGGATGTCCTTGGCCTGCGCCATCCGCAGGTCCTCCCGCCGGGCGGCGAGGCCAGTGACGTAGAGCAGGGCGGCGCCGAGGCCGAACAGGGCGGCCCCGACAGGGCCGAAAAACCCGCCGCAGACCAGCCCGCCCCCGGTCCAGGCTGAAAAACCAAAAGCCAGCGCCCGGGCTGTCAGGCCGGTCCCGGTCTGGCGGGCAAAATTCTCCGGGTCGAACCTTTTTGCCGGAGGCCGCAGACCCAGCGCCCGCGCCATCTCGGCCTCGCCGGCCGTTCGCCGCCAGCCGATCACGAGCGGGACCGCCGCGAGGGAGAGCGCCCCGATCAGGGCGATGACCGTCGTCACGGCAGCAGCCAGGCCAGGTCCATCCCGAGGAGCACGGCGCCCTCGCGGCGGAGCCATTCCAGGAAGTACAGGCCGATGACGATCATCAGGAGGCTCGCCAGCCGCTCGGCCTTGACCGGGTCGAGGCTCCAGCTCACCACCCTGGGGGCTGCCTGTGATCGGGACTTCCCCGGCTTTGGTGGGGTCGTTTCCTGCTCCACAGGCGCCCGGCCCGGTTTGCCTCGCTGTACAGGCGCCGCCGGCATCCTCCCGGAATAAAAGGTCCAGCGCTGCGGCCGCAGCCAGTACCGGATCCGGCGGACGGCGTATTCCTCGAGCGTCAGCCGGTCCCGGCCCAGCCGGAGCAGGGCGGCGATCATGGACGTGACCAGCACGAAGAAACCGATCCCGACCTTCCACGGAAAGGGGACGGGCAGCAGCAGGCACAGCACCGCGGCGAAAGCCCCGATGCCGATGACGGCGATGTCGCGGTCGTTAAACATGTTTTCCTCCTTGCAGGTTAAAACGGCGGAACAGGCTGCAATCCTTTTAGCAGTTCACCCAGCTGCGGGATCACGAGGAACGCAAACAGCACCAGCAGGACGATCCCGATCCCGCCCAGGATTGCCACCGATGTGGACCGCGCCCCACCAAAGGCCGCCCCGGCCGCGCCCTGCAGGGCGAAGTACAGCCCGCCCAGCAGGGCGACCATGACGAGCAGGCCGGCGAGGAAGAGCCAGGCGTCCTGGGCGATTTCGGTTAATTTTTCCAAGATCGGATCGAACATGGTTACTCCTTACAACCTTGCGAAGGTTTCAAACCTTCGCAAGGTTGGGTTAACACGCCCCAAGGAAATGCCCCGCCACCGGCCCCGCCAGCACGGCGGCCAACATCCCGAGCACCGCCTCCCCGGCTTCCAGCAGCGCGCGTGCGCCGGCTTCGCCCGATGCGACGGCGTCCGAGAGCGAACGGGCTGCCCCGACCAGCATCCGCACCGCCGCCAGCGCGGCGATCAGCCCGGCCGCGGCGGCCCCCAGTTCGACCAGCGGCCCGCAGCCGCCCGACTCCCCGATCACGGCTCCGGCGGCGTCCGCCAGGGCGGGGAGGCCCAGGAAGGCAAAGAGCAGGACGAAGCTCGTCCCGATCACAGCGCCGATCGCCGAGGCGAAACCGTACCGGGACCCGATCACGGCGGATCCGGCCCCGCGCAGGACCTGGTACAGGACCGTGAGCAGTCCCAGCAGGACCAGCGTCCCGGCGACCGCGGTCCAGGCTTCCTGCAGCAAAGCGACCAGGAGATTGGCGCTGGTGGTCACGACACGTTTCCTGTCCCGGGCACCCTGCGCAGCGCTTCCGCAATCCGGTCGGCCCCGGCCAGCCGGGCAGCCTCGGCCAGCGGGTCGGGGCTCGCCGCGATCGTTTCCGGATGGGAAGCGAACGCCCCGGCGAGGGCGTCCATCTCCTCCGGGTGGCTCTCGCCGATTTCAGCGGGATCCAGGCCGGCCGCGCGAAAGTACGGCGCCAATGAGGCGTGCCCGACGATCGAGACGGAGGCTTCGGCCCGCTCCGCCGCGGTGGACGCCTGCGCCCGGCGCCCTGAAGCCGGATTCCCGACAGCCGGGCGGTTTCGGACATACTGAGGCGCCTGCGTGCCGCCGGCGGATGCGGTGGTGACCGCCCCGGGCGTCGACGGGGATTCGAGTCCGGACTTCTCCGCTGCCACGGTCTTTTTGGGCGCTGCACCTGAACGCCGGGAACGCGCGCCGGCGGTTGCTGCGACCACCTTGCCGACCCCCTTCCCGAACTTGACCGTCGACTCGACGGCCGTCGAAAGGGTCACTCGCCCCAGGATGCCGGCCAGAGACAGCATGAAGCCGGCCGCCCCCCACAGCCAGAACAGCCGCACCAGGAGTTCCGACAGCCCGCCCCCGCCGAAGTAATAGGAGAGGATCACCCCGGCCTTGAAGATCCCCCCGGCGGCGACCGGCATGAGCGCCAGCACCGCCGCGGCCTTGAGCCATAGGCCGCGCAGCCACCGCATCTCCGGGACAACGGCCAACACGGCCACGACCGGCGCAACGGTCGCCATCACAAACAGCGCCGCCTGGGCGACGGCGAAAGAGGCTGCCAGCCCGAGCACGCCCAGCAGGCCGCCCAGCCCGCCGAGGATCCAGAAAAGCGCGGCCAGCATCGAAGCTCGGCCCGCATCGGTCAGGTTGTGGAGTGATTCCGTCACGGAGGTGACCGCCGTGAACTGGGCCGCCAGTGCCTCGGTCTCGCCAAGCGCCGCCGTCGCCGCCCACCAGCCGGCCAGGACGACCGCATCCAGGAACGGCCCGGCCGAAACGGCTAGGAACCCGGCCGCTAACCAATCGCCGAACACCCGGAGCAGCGTGTCGTCCTCCCCCACCAACCGGTTCCAGTGGTACTGGACCAGCCGGACGAGGAAGAGCGCCGGGGCCAGGGCCGCCGCGGTGGACAGTACGGATGCCGCGATGCCGGCGAAGTACGCCTGTGCCGGCGGCTGCATAATCTCGAGGAGCAGCGCTTTGACTTTGGCGATCTGGGCTTCGATCTGAGCGCGTTCCTGTTCCGCAACCGATTCGAGCGCTTTCGCAAGTGCCTCCGAAAGCGATTCAGCCGAGAAAACGACCTTGAAGATTTGCGTGATAACGTCCGGTTCCGCCGTCGGGCCTGGTGTGGGTTCCGAGGTGGGCACGGGCGTCAGGCCCGGATCCGGGGCGGGTGTCTGGACCGCTGCGGGAACGGGGAGCGCCGGCGGATGGTCCGGGCCGCCTAGCTGTATTTCCGCGCCCAGCCAGAGTGCCGGGGCGGCGATCAACGAAACACAGACCCAGCGTGTCGCCGTCATCACAGCTCGAGGGCGATGGGGGTCAGCCCCCCTTCGCCGTCTCCCCAGCACAGGTGCCGGTAACCGCAGCGCCCGCAGACGGGTGGATTCTTCAGCGCGTTTATGGGTAAACCGGGGCAGCCCCGGGCGAGTTCGGTACTGCGTCCGACGAGCGTCCGGATGTTCCCGGCCCCAAATCTTGCGACGGCGCGGATCCCTGTGCCGGTTTCCGAAAGGATGAAAAGCTCTTTTTCTCTTGCCGCGGCCGTTCCGTGGAGATACACCTCTGCTGCCCATTCCCCGGTGGCCGCATCCGCCGGCTCGAGCAGGCCCAGAACGGACCGCCGGCCGGCCGTCAGCTTCCAGACCGACAGAACGGCCGGTTCGGCGAGAGCTTCATCGGTCGAAATCGAGATTCGTTCCAGCTTCGGGGTCCCGGGCAGACCCAGTATCTGCTGCCAATCCCGAACTGTAAACGCCCAGGCCCGGATGAAAGGAAAGAAATTCTGCCAGCCCCCGATCCGCTCGAACGCCCCGGCCAGGCCATGCCGGTCGGCAACCGGAAGCTTCCCGCCCAGAAACGTCGGCAGCAATTCCGGGGCCGTGACGCGCAGGTGCTGCGATTGCGCCCGAAACGCCTCGACCCGATCGACGTATTTCCGGGCCGCCGGCAGAAGCTCCCCGAGCCCCCACGCTTCGAGCACTTCTCTCAGCGTCCGCCCGCCCGCCCGCAAGTTATGAGCCTGCCAGAGCGGGTCGAACGGGATCAGCGGGTCTGCGCCGGCCAGCCACCAGCGGGCTGCAGCAGGGCAGAAAACGTACAGGAGCGCCAGCAGCAGCGGGTGGCCGCGCCGGTTGGCCGGGTTCCCGAGGTCCATCCAGAGATCGGTCTGCATTCAGCTCACCGCGACCAGCCAGGCGATAAAGGGCAGGGCGCGCCAGGCGCCCGGCCGCCTGACACCGAGCACCCGTAGCCCCCGCCAGGCGCGCCAAACCAGCTGTACCAGCCCGGTCCCGATCCACACGATACCCATGGCGACCGCCGGGTCGGGAGTCCAGGCCGGCGCCATCCAGAGCACGGCCAGCCAGAGCTTGACGTCCCCGCCTCCGAGCCAGAAGCTCCGCCAACCCAGCAGCAGAAGCGCCGAGGCCAGCCAGGTCGCCGGGGCGCCCGGGAAATGCAGCCACAGGCCTGACGCAAGGACCGGCAGGGTCACACCGTTGGGGATCCTGTGCGTCCTGGAATCGAACCAGGCCAGTCCAAGGCAAAGCAGAAAGAGCAGGAAATACACCGGTTTCACCGCGGCCACCCGATCTGTCCCTGGCCCTCGCGGACCGCCCAGAATACTTCCCCGCCCCAACTCCAGCTGCCGCCCCAGGCGCCGCTCGAAACGACCCCGTCGTCGTCCATCCGCCGGATCGTGATTTTCCGGTTCCAGTAGGCATCGGCTGAGCCGTCGCCGTCCAGGTCGGCGGCCATGCCGGGGGGAAGCCCGGTCACCATGTTCGGGGTGATCTCCCCGCCCATTCCTCGTTTCTCCCAGTCGTATTCCCAATGCCCGTCGTCAGCTTCGACCTGGTTGGACGTGCGGCATTGGAACCCGCCGCCGACCGGGTCCGGCCCGGGCCGGCAGTCTCGGTCCCATTCCTCGAACCGCAGCGACCAGAACAGCCGGTACGCCGTCACCGCCGAGCCGCTGAAAACGGGCAGGTCGGCCGGGAGTTCGTCCAACCCGACCGCGCCGGCGAGCACCTCGGCGCCGGCCTCGGGATGCGACGGCAGATCGAAACGGAAGGTCGTTACCGGACCGTTTGGCCCGACGTCCGGGAGCGCCAGAGTCCCGATGGTCGGCATCGAGAAGAACATCAACGGGGCCGCAGGCGCCAGGCGGAGGGTCAGCCGGACCGAGCGCCAATCGCCCAACTCCGGTTCGTCGGGTTCGCCGCCGCCGTAGGCGATGTAGTCCAGCGTCCCCGATCCGGCCCCGGACGGTGTTCCCCCGTTGCGGGCGGCGCTGAACCAGCGGACCAGGGTGGCCGGGTACGGCCGCAGATCCAGGTAGGCCGACGGGAACCCCACGGCGGCCTCCAGCTGCCACTCGATGCCCCAATCGGTAAGGCAGTATGCCCCCCCGGGGGTGACGGTCAGCTCGATGCAGGGGTTTGCGGCGGATGTCGCGCCCGGGTCCTGGTCGCCTGGTGTGCAGGAGCCGCCCTCGAGGATGTCCACCAGCTTGGCGAAGCTCACCTGTCCCGTACACGGATCGTGCCAGATCTCCCAGACCTCGCACAGCATGTCGCCGCCGATGACGACGGTCGAGACGACCGTCTGGCCGGGCGTGCAGGACCCGCCCCCGCCCCCTCCACCGCCGCTCCCGCCGCCCCCTCCACCGCCGGACGAGCCCCCGCCGTCGTCCGTGCAGATGGTGATCCAGACCTGGTTGGCCGGGTCCCAGTGGGTCTCACAAACCGGATCGGCCTGTGCGGGGAGCGCGGACAGGACCATGAGCAGGATGACCGCAGCGGGCACGACATATACGGAACGGGCCGGTCTATTCATTTGTTTCACCGAGGGCTGCAGGTATAAAGCGGTTGAGTTCCAGCCCGATGGCCTGGACGGTGGCTTCGTCCATCCCGAGCAGCCGCCAGCCGGTCGGGAGCGGGTTCATGGTGAGGCCGTAAGCGGCGTACAGCCAGCCCGGGTCCCAGGGCTCGGCGCTCAGCCGGTCGGAGACCCGCTCACGCTCCGCTGCCATCTGGTCGACCCCTGTGAGTTCGAGCGAAAGGCCTTCGAGCTGGCCGATCAGGATCCAGATACCGCCGCCTGCATATTCGACCAGGTGGAAAGTCCGGCTCCCGGCCAGGTGGTTGGCGTGATGGGCGATCCGCAGTTCCCCGAGGACGCTTACGGCCGAACCCGGGGACCTGTCGAGTGCCAGGACGCAGATCGCGCCCGCCCCGCCGTCCGGTTTCCGGTAGCAGCCGCGCAGGCTGGCGGCGACGGCGGGCCGGCCCTCCGAGTCGACCTGCCAGAATTGGAAATCGGGATGGGCCGGCCATTCGGACAGCAGGGCCAGGTCCTGGGGCCCTTTCAGGTTGGTGAACCCGAACACCGTGCGGACCGGCTCCCAGGGCGCGGCAGCGAAACCCAGCAGTTCCGCCGCGGCCGTTTTGCTGTAACCCATCCGTTCGAGCAGCATCCAGGCCGCCGTCCGGGCGAGGCCCGCGTACACGCAGGCCGGCTCGATCCGGCGGTAATGGTCGTCCGGGAAGACCTCGACGAATGCCCAAGCCTCCGGATCGCCCGGGCAGACCGCGCTCGTGGGGGAGGGCTGCGGCCGGGGCGTCCCGGTCGGCAGTGCCTTGGGGGCTGCGCCGGGATCGTCCTGTGCGGCCGCAGTCGGGGTTTCCGACGGGATGTTCTGCGCCTGCCCGAGCAAGCCCATCCCGGCCAGGAGCGCGAGGATCCCCAGCGCCGCGCCGGCGTAGCGCCGCAGCCGGAGCCGGCCGTTCAGGTCCCTGTAGAAAAAGAATTGCATCGCTGCCTCCGCTACTGGTCGTCCCGGGTGGCGCCGTAGGCCAGCTCGCCGACGGCTTCCACCAGGATCATGCGCCGCGGGATCAGGTAGCCTGCCGATTGAACCGAGGCGGTCAGACGGCAGGTCGGGCGGGCCTGCTCGAGCCGGCAGACCACGGTGTGCAGGGCGGCGCCCGCCGGGGCCTGGCGGCTGAAAAAGGAAGCCGCCGTCGCCCGGGCGGCCGGGTTGTCGACCACGATCCGCCCGTCCGGCTGCAGCCGGACGACCTGCGCCCCGGCGTGTGCTCCCAGGTCCGCCGCAGCCAGGGTCTCCATCACCCGGGCGGTCGTGATCATGTAATCGAAGATCCCGAGGGCGAACAGGACGGTGATGGGGATGACGACGGCGAACAGGGCCACGGCCTGCCCTGCGACTGCGCCTCCGGCGGGGTTTACCCCGAGCGGAGCCGAGCGCCCCAGCACAAGCCCGCGTTGGGAACGGGTCGGGTTCACGGCCACTGCGCCTTCCATGATTCGGTTAACGTCGTGAACCCGATCGTCCGCCAGCCGGGCGGCTCCAGCCCGAACGAACCGCCGAAGAGGAGGGGCGCCCGGTAGGTCACCCGGCAGCCGCGGTCTCCGGACCGGCCCGCGGTCCAGGCTGCAATCTCGTACGCAGCCCCGGCCGTCCCGCTCCAGGCGGCGTCCATCGTGCGCCGGCCGACCGCTTCGGCCTGGGCTACGGCCCGGTCCGGGTCAATGGCCTGCGAGACGAACTGGGTGCAGGCATAGGCGGCGGTGGTCGCGACCGTGCGGGCGCGGTGGATCGGGATCAGGGCCAACAGCCCCAGGGCGAGCAGGACGGCCATCAGCGAGAAGACGGCGGTCTCGGCGAGCGCCTGGCCTCTTTCTCTGGTGCCTGGAAAATATGGGGTTGGGGGGGCGCGGCCCCTGGGCCCCCCCCCCAAAATTGAGGGGTGT
>Ga0214472_10005006_pt1 | contig 13947 bp, 13 predicted proteins | sample RVTome_6_FD_207662 | JGI IMG/M metagenome (GOLD analysis project Ga0214472, IMG submission 207662) | Soil microbial communities from uranium-contaminated site in the Upper Colorado River Basin, Wyoming, United States - RVT140D175 | ecosystem: Environmental > Terrestrial > Soil > Contaminated >... | reverse complement strand
ATCAACGACCTGGCATTCTCCGCACGACTTTGTACCCAAACGGTTTTAAGCGGAATGTCACTTCGTATCATGCTATGTCTATCTTATTGAAAATAAAAGACAGAAAAGTTCTGCTCTATGAGGCGCGCCCCACCATGGTCGCTCCGTCAGCATCGTGCTACACTTTTTGGCACTTATTCTCTATCACCTTGATCACCAAGAGGACCTGCAACAACCATGGCACTGACAGCCCATGAAGCAGACGTGATCCGGAACGAGGCGCGGTGGTGGCACACCGCCAGTTGGGGCCATGCCGACGTGGGGGGTTGACCGGTCACCGTTCTCCTCGCGGCGCGGGGATTTCCACCCGAGTACCGGGGTAATGGCAACCTATTTCTCACCGCGTCTCACGAAGATATCCAACGCGCTTATGACGATATTTTAGCCTGGCTGGGGTTTACCAGCCAGGAGGAATACCATACCGCCCTGAGTGTGGAGGGGCCGGCAGTCTTTCGCCGCGGCAGGGCATTAGTCTAGAGCCGGCGGCTCAGACACGCACTTGCCGCATGGCAAAATCGCAGCGGCAGGTCCTGGGCCGAGGTCACGCCGATTCGCGGCGTCACGGCCCTATCGATCTCAGTGGCAGATAGGGGTTCCGCCAGCCATAGACGACGCCCCTGGGTGAGTTCCCATTGATTCAACGAACGGTCGATGGCAAAGGCTTGACACAGTTTGCCCGGACCGCTCGTCAAGTTGACATATCGCGCCGTCCCCCGGCGCGCGGACATCACTTCTATGCCCTGCAGTGGCTCCACCGCCCGCAGTAAAACCGCACTGGGTATTCCCTCTCCTTCGGTCACCACATTCAAGCAGTGATAGCGATGCATGGCATAGACATAGGCATGGCCGGGCGGACCAAACATCGCTGTATTTCGCGGCGTCTGGCCACGGTAGGCATGACTTGCCGAATCCTCGGCTGCCAGATAGGCTTCGGTCTCGACAATACGGCCGACTAAAAGCTGATCGCAATGCTCGTGGAACAGCAGTTTTCCCAGCAACTCCCGCGCCACGGTCATGGGGTCACGATCAAAAAACTGCCGAGACAGCACGCGGGTGCGATCCATCACTAGCCTCCCTTGCCCCCTTGCCCCGAACCCTCCATAATGGACCTCTCAATCGGTCATTGATGATGCAGTACGGGAGAAAATTGTGCAGTATATGCCGCGTCTTTGAAGGGGACAACATGGAATTTGGCTTTAGCGCGGAAGAAGAGGCGTTCCGCCAGGAGATTCGACAGTTTTTACAGGATCACCCGCCGGAGCACTACCCCGCAGACGGGATGGACGCGGGCTATGGCTCTGGCGCGCATTCCCATGCGTTTATGGAGGCGATGGGCAAATGCGGCTTCCTGAGCATGACCTGGCCAAAGGCCTTTGGCGGCCGTGAGCAACCGTTTATGTTCAAACTCATTCTGCTGGAAGAATTGGCTTCGGCCGGTGCTCCTTTTGGCCCGCTGGGCGGATGCGATCAAACTGCGGCAGCTATCATTAAATACGGCTCGCCCCGGTTGCAAGCAGAGCTGTTGCCACGCATCGCCAGCGGTCAAGCGATGTTTTGGCAAGGCTTTAGCGAACCGAATTCGGGCACCGACCTCCTGTCCCTGCAAACTGAAGCGGTGCGCGACGGTGACGATTACGTGATCAATGGGCACAAAATCTGGAGTAGTCACGCCGGCATTAGCAATTACGGCCTCGTCATCGCCCGCACCAACCCGCATGTGCCGCGCCACCAGGGCTTGAGCATGTTGGTGGTGGCCAGCGACACACCCGGCCTCGACATTCGCCCCATTCGGAGCCTGACCGGCGGCATTTACCACTACGAAGTGTTCCTTGAGAATGTGCGGGTCGAGAAAGATTATCTCCTGGGCACGGAAGACGAAGGCTTTACCCAACTCCTTGGCGGCCTCGATACCGACCGTTTTTGGGGCCGTTTTTACAAAGCGCCGTATCTCCGCCGCTTGTTGGATCAGCTCGTGGACTACGCCAACAGCACCAAACGCCACGGGCGCCTGGTGGCTCACGACCCCATCATCCGCCAAAAACTTGCCGGCTTCGCCACCGAGATCGACGCCTTGCGCATGATGTTCTACCGCAATGGCTGGTTGATTCAGGAAGGGTTGCCAACCCCCTACGAATCCTCGCTCAACAAACTTTACGCCGACGAAACCGGTCAGAAACTCACGGCCTTCGGCATGGAGCTTCTCGGCATGTACGGCCCGATCAAAGCCGGTTCGCACTGGGCGAAATTGCACGGCGCTATGGCGCATGCCTATCAAACCAGCATCGGTCACACCATTGCCGGCGGCACCTCGGAAGTGCTGCGCACCACCGTCGCGACCCGAGGCTTGGGCCTCCCGCGTGACAAGAGGAGCTGACCCCCATGGATTTTAGCTTGACGGAACCGCAGGAATTGCTTCTGAGCACAGCCCGCGACGTGTTTCAACAGCACTGCCCCACAACTTTGGTACAGGCACTCGCCCTCCACGAACGCGGCTTTGCCGACGACCTCTGGCGCCGCATTGCGGCATTGGGCTGGCCCGGTCTGATGATCCCCGAGACGCTCGGTGGCGCGGACGGCACGCTGCTCGACATCGTGCTACTCGTGGAACAGATGGGCTACGCCTGCTTCCCCAGCCCTTATCTTCAAAGTGCGGTGGTCTGTACCTCCATTCTGCTCAACGCCGGCTCGGCAGCCCCACAGCAGCGTCTCCTCCCCCCCATGGCCCGAGGTGAGCGCATTTGCACTCTCGCCATCCTGGAGGAAAGCGCCTCGTTCGCACCGGATGCCCTCACCCTCACAGGCGATGTCGGCGGCCGGCTTAACGGCGCCAAACTGTTCGTCAAAGATGCCCACATCGCCGACGACTTGATGGTCGTGACCCGCAGCGGCGACGGTTTTAATGTGTTACTTCTCGATGCCGCCACCCCCGGAATCAGCTTGCAACCGGTCGATGTCATCTCGGACGAAAAGCTTTTTGCAGTCGCCTTCGACGATATACCCGTCACCGAAGCCATGCGGATTGGAGCGGCGGGAAGCGGCTGGGACCTGGTCGCACCGGCCCTGCAAATCGGCGCGCTGGCGCGCTGTGCGGAAATCGTTGGCTGTGCGCAGCGCATCTTAGACATCTGCACCGACTACGCCAAAGTTCGCGAGCAATCCGGGCGCCCCATCGGGGCGTTTCAGGCCATACAGCACCACTGCGCCGATCTACTGCGCCATGTGGAGGCTTCGCGCGGGCTGCTGTATAGCGCGGCTTGGCGACATCAGGAAGGGAGGAGCGACAGCGCCGCGGCCATCGCCACTGCCAAGGCTTATGCGCACGACGCCGGCCTCTGGGTGGCCCGTAAAGGACACCAAATCATGGGCGCCATTGGGTATTGCGAAGAGCATCCGCTGCATCTGTTCCACAAACGCATTCAAGCCGCCGGTCTCGATTTCGGCGATGCCGCGATGCATTTCGAAACCGTGGCGCAGTCCATCGGGTTGGTCGCGATGGCCTAGCCCTGCGTGACGCCAAGGGCATTGTACCTTCACGTATTGGAGCCGTGGTCATGACCGCTTCACATCCCGTTTTTCGTACCGTATTGTGTGATGTCCTGGGTATCGACTACCCGATTTTGCAGTCTGGAATGGGCGGTGTTGCAGGCCCTGATCTGGCGGCGGAAGTATCTAACGCAGGGGGGTTGGGCATTATTGCTGGCTTTTTGTTGACAGCCGATCAACTTCGCGATGCCATTCAACAGGTTCGAACACGGACTGACAAGCCGTTTGGGGTCAATCTTCTGCTCCCTGCCGAAATGATGCCGCCTCAGCCTGCCGAGATGCTTCCCGACCAACTCATCCAAGGTGTTCAGACGACCCTCAATCCAACGCGCTCAGCCCTGGGACTGCCAGCTAGGAATGCACGTCCGACGACGCTTCCAGACTTAGTTGCAGATGCTTTTCAGGTCATCCTTGACGAACGCGTTCCGGTCTTCAGTGTCGGCTTAGGGAATCCAGGTTCCGACATGGTGGCCGAGTGTCATCGCCATGGCATTAAGATCATCGCGATGGTCACCACCGTACACGATGCGCTTGCCGTAGAAGCGACAGGAGTCGATGCTATCGCGGCCCAAGGTGCTGAAGCAGGGGGGCATCGGTCGCATTTTGAGAAACCGTCGTCCAGTGATCGGGTTGATGTCGGCACCATTACTCTGGTACCCGAGGTCGTTGATGCAATGCATATCCCTGTGATCGCGGCGGGTGGTATCACTGATGGACGAGGGTTGGTAGCCGCTCTCGCTTTAGGGGCAAGTGGCGTATTGATGGGCTCTCGGTTTTTGGTGACACGGGAGTCGATGGCCCCAGAAGTCCATAAGAAAGCAATGATGGAACAGACCTCTGATACGACTGTGGTGATGGATACGTTCAGTGGCCGCTTTGCTCGCGCTCTTCGAAATACGTTTACGGATCAGTATGCTCAGTCTGGCGCGCCGGTTTTGCCTTTTCCGTCGCAGTTCTTAGCGAATGGCGATATCCGCCAGGAATCAACAGTGCAGGGCAAGGGCGACTACATGCCTTTGTGGTCGGGACAAGGAGTTGGACTGATTCACGATCTACCTGGAGCGGGAGATGTCGTCGAAGCCACCATTCAAGAGGCTCGAAACGTGATGATGGAACGGCTTCCACAATCGGTACAGCTTGATGGCTAGTATCTTGTCTATCACAAACAACATACTGATTAAAAAAGGCTTGCAACATTATACGACAATGTGGGCCGAAACGGATTCGGGCCATTAGCTCCTAATGTGGGCCCGCGAAGGCTCATGTTATCAGGTCCATGGTAGGGGCCCCTATGCCTGGTGGTGTGGGAGGGGGGAAGCCGCGAGGCCCCTCCCTGCCCCGATTGGCACAAGGTGTAGTGGCGCTCTCTGATGGTTTGAGATGGCATCTAACAGACGTAATTTCAGTTCCATGGAGCCGCCTGAGATTTTCAACCACACGGGATTGAAAAGTGTGTTTGTTTTTCCTATCCTCTGTCGCCTTCAGGTCAGAATGCTCATGCAAGGGAGGCGCCAATGCCCTCAGCTTTGGGAACGACCGGGTTCGTCAAGAAATTCTTCCTCGCCATTATCGCCGTGGCTGTCGCTGCACCGAGTGGCCGGCTCGTTCAGCCCGCCCGCACGGAGGGACAGAAAATCAGTGCATGCTCCTTGCTGACGCGGGAAGAAGTGAAGAAGCTCGTGCCTTGGTCGGCCCTGGTCGACCAGATAAAAACTGAGGAAGACCCGCTTTCAAACGGGTCTTCCTGCACCTATCCCAACACCATCGTCCAGGTCCTGTCGCAGAGCGCATGGCGGAGCTTCATCGACATCATGCGTAAAGGCAATAACCCCGAGTCGGTCGCCGGAGTCGGTGACGAGGCATACATCCGCGACAACCGGCACGAATGGGCCGAGCTTGTCGCCAAGGTCGGCACGCACGTGCTTACGATTCAGCATGACCTCAATGAGGGCGAGACGTTGCAAGCGGCCAAACCGCGTGTGGTCGCGCTAGCGAAGGCGTTTGCAGCGAAGTTGCACTGAGGCCATTGGACCATGCCTCCTTTTAAAATCCAATATGCTATATAGTACTTTGGCAAACCTTTTTTCGAACACGCATGCGTTTAGCTATGGAGACAGTGGGTCTTGCTCCCCAAAACTCATCTTCAAGGGGCTATGGCATGCAGGTGCCAAATGTATGCAGCTCCACCACTGTCATGCTCAAGGAGATCTACCCACAGGCTCTCTCAAGCTGGGAGGCTACTCAATGGCCCGCAAAATTATCATTGATACCGACCCTGGTGTAGATGATACGATGGCGATCTTCTTAGCGTTGGCCTCTGCTGAACTGGATGTCATCGGTCTGACCACGATTTTCGGCAATGTGGAAACCGAGCTGGCGACAACGAACGCGCTGCGCCTGCTAGAACTTGCAGGACACCACGAGATCCCAGTTGCCAAAGGCGCAGCGGCCCCGCTTACCCGGCCGTTCGCAGGTCCGGTGCCCTTTGTCCATGGCGAGGATGGACAAGGCAATGTGTTTCTGCCACCCCCCGAGACCCAGGCGGTGCCGGAGGCGGCAGCAGCCTTTATGGCCCGTCAGGTGATGGCCCATCCGGGGGAGATCACGATGGTGCCGATCGGTCCACTGACCAACATCGCTTTGGCCTTGCGACGGGAGCCAGGTATTGTGACGAACGTTCAAGAAGTCGTGTTGATGGGAGGAAACGCCCTCGTTCCAGGAAATGCGAGTCCGGCGGCGGAGGCCAACGTCCTCAATGATCCAGAAGCAGCGGATGTGGTATTCGGCGCGGCATGGCCAGTGACCATGGTGGGGCTCGATGTGACCCATCAGGTCCATATGACACCAGAACAGATTGCCCGGCATGCTCAGGTTGCCAGTCCAATGGCGCAGCATCTCGCGAAGATCGTGCCGTTTTACCAGTCGTTTTTTGAGACTGCCTACAGTGCTTGGAAGTTGCAGGGGATTTATGTACATGACGCTAGCGCCATTGCCTACCTCATTGATCCGACGCTGTTTGAGGTGAAACGATGGCCCATCCGGGTGGAGACGGAGGGACTCGGACGTGGCAAGACCTGGCCTGCCATTCCATCGAGTTCGGAGGTGGGCTATCAGGCGCCTGCCCCGTGGCGGGACCGTCCACTGGTCAACGTCTGCGTAGGGGTTGAGGGTGCGCGTCTTGTGGAACTGGCATTGTCGCGGTTGACCTGAGGGTCGCAAAGCAGAGTTAGTAGGGTATGCAAGCCTTCGTCCAGCCAGGGCTCGAATCGGGGGATCCCTGCCAGGCGCTGATAGGCATCGCGAACCTTTGGGAGAACGTGTGTGCATTCACTCGCCGCGCTGTTGAGCCCGGGCCATGCGAATCGGTAGCTCTACTCTATCCAAAAAAATATACATATCCTTTGGCGTGTTAAATTCTATGCTCTCCTCCATAAACCCGTCCTCCAACGTCTTGCTCAAAAATGCGAGATGCGCCACGTGCGGCCGACGCGGGTGGCGGAGAGAGTGCCCTCGCGGGCGAGCTTATAGATCGTCGTCTTCGAGACACTCAGGACGTCAGCCGCACCTTCGACGTCGAGGATTTCTTTATCCATCTTGAGCGTTTTCTGCCATGGAAAAGCGATCACATCGTAGGCCAAGAAAATCGTTTGTTGATGACGCCACCCACGTGCTACCGAGTGTCTAATGCCCGGTCATACGTGAGCCTTTGGACGACGATGCACAAGCCCGTTCATGCCCGCCAGGACAAAGGGTAGAGGGCGCCCTAAACCGGCTCCCGTAAATGCGCGCCGTCCGCCACAGGGCGGTTTACCGCCGTGGACACCGGGTACGCCTCCATGACGTCAGCAGACACCGGGTGTTCGAGCATGGCCAGGGCGTCCTCCGGCGACGTCTCCGGGTGAAGCCAGTGCCTTTCATCGGCGCGGTTGAGAATCACGGGCATGCGGTGATGAATCGACGCCATGAGCTCATTGGGCGCCGTGGTAATAATGGCAAACGTGGCCATGGGGTTCTCTGCTAACATGTTATCTTCGTACACGCCGGCAAAAGCAAAGGGTTCGCCGCTCGCCAGGTGAATGTAGTAAGGGGTTTTGTGGCCCTTATCGCCGTGCCACTCATAGAAGCCATCGGCCAGGACGAGGCAGCGACGCTCGGCTAAGTCTTTTCGAAAGGTCTTTTTGTCCCGCAAGGTTTCGTACTGGATGTTGATGAGACCACGCTTATCCCGCGTCCACCAGCGCGGCACCATGCCCCACCAGCGCAAGGTGATGCGGTCTGGCTCTTGGGTCGTGATGACCGGCAACGGGTAGCGGTCGTGGTTTGGGTAGGCGTTGTAGTGCGCCTCAATCGCACTGGCGGCGCTGGCGTGAAAGCGAGCCTCCAATTGTTCCTGTGGCGTTGCGATAGTCATACGTCCGCACATACCGTTATCCTCACTTTTTTAGTGCACAAAAAAGGCTACTGGCCTATCTCACACGATATCAAACAGTTAGGTTCTAGCCTCAAACGTCGCGCCCACCCGACCACCTACCCCTGAAGCAGGGCGGAAAACTGTCGGCGCCATGCCAGGGACGGACGGTCAGCCTGAACACTGGCGGTGACCGCGACATCGAGGGGTAACACACCGGGGATGCGGACTCCCTCCGCCATGCGCTATTTTAAAGACGGGTATCCCCACTGGACCAGACAGTTCGTATCACAAGGCTTTAGGGCTTTAGGATAGGCTCAACATTTCACGCCAGCCTATCTGAGGATGCGACTTGCATCAAATCCTGGTATCATAGTTCCTCTGCAAACATTTGCGCAAAATTCCAGGTTGGCCGTTATATCGTGCGAGAACCCGTGTAACGTTTAGCTTTTCGCATTTTGGTTCATGCACTGGTTTTGGCACTGATTTTTAGGGTTTTATCGGGGTTTCGGGAGTCTTTCGAGGTCTGTGCCAAAAGTATGCTTCTGGCACTCAGATCAAAACATCAACACATAATAGACAGTGTATGACGTGTCGATTGCTGATGTTAAATCAATGAGATGGAAGCTCCATCTGGGAAATTACACAGATGTTTGCCGACGGTCATACAAATCAATTGATCATTGGACGCGCGCTTCACGTTGCCTAGAGCAACCGCTCAAAATCGGCCAGTTGCTAGCGCATGTCCTACGTGGATAACAAGAATGCATCATCTTCTCGAAAAAAGGGTATCGCCATGAATATCTCCTTGAACCTTGCCTCGCTGGTATCACTTATCGCCGGTATTCTCATTCTGATTGTGCCCCGGCTGTTGAACTATATTGTCGGCATTTATTTGATCATCATTGGACTCCTGGGACTTTTCGGTGCCAACAATTTTCAGATACGATGAGGCAGCCACGGGACACCACGAGCTAACCTAGCACCAGCAAAGGGCTCGGATAAGAGACGAGCGGCGCTAAAATCGCGTTTGGAATTCCTATCCTCCAACCCCGGTAAATTGGTGACGCCGATGGATCATCCTGAGCAGGTGAAAAAATTCGATCACGTGCCGCTCAGAGGCCACCGGGACCGCCAAATCCCGGAGGCGGTGCGAGAGGACTTCGACGTGGCCATCCACTGCAATGGCAACGGGGCGTACTTTAATTTTGATGTGGATGATGTGATGTGTCCATCGTACAAATTTACCCGAGATCGCATTCACTCCCCTAAGGGCAGAGCCGGGATGATGCGGGAGTGGCTGCGGCAACTGACGCGGGCGGGCTATCATCTCGATACCGACGATCGCACGGCGGGTCGCCTCGCCCAGCCCGCCAGCCCTGAGGGCGATTTTTCCCTCGAAGTGTTTGCGGCCATGGACGGCTGTCTATCGTGCAAAGCATGTACGTCCATGTGCCCCATCAAAGTCGATATTCCCGATCTCAAAGCCAAGTTTCTCAGTCGGTTTTATACCCGCTACCAAAGACCCTTGAAAGATAAGCTCATCGCGTTTGGCGAGCGCACTCATCACCGCATGCTGTCGGTTCCCTTCCTCTATAATGCCGGCGTCAAGCTACCCTTTTTTCCTCGACTGATGCGTGACATGGTCGGCCTGGTCGACACACCGCTGCTCAGCTCGCCGAATTATCGAGCGCGGCTGGCCAAAGTGGGCATTGAAGTTTTGCCACGGATTGATCTGGCGCAGCTCCAGCGACGCGATCTAGCCAATGCCGTGTTTATTTTGCCGGATGCGATCACGTCATTTTATGAAGCCGAGACCTTTGTCGACTGCGTGTTATTTTTCAAACATATTGGCTACGAGCCCATTGTGGCGCCGTTTATTGAAAATGGCAAAGGGCAGCACGTCAAAGGCTTTTTGCCGGCATTTCGGCAGACGGCGTGCCAGGCGGCTTTGCAACTCAAGACGTTAGCATCCCTGGGTCGCCCGATGATCGGCATTGATCCCGCCATCACACTGACCTACCGGGAAGAATACCGCATGTATCTGGACCACCAAGAAGTGGAGGTCTGGTTGGCTCAGGAATGGCTGGCCAGCGAGCTGCCCCATCTCGCATCGCCACTGCCTCAATGGGCGCCAATGGCTGTGGCACTGTTGGGCCACTGTGGGGAGAAAAGCTCGATTCAAGCCTCCGGGCGGCAGTGGCAGGCCGTGTACAAAGCGTTTGGCCTCGACCTGGAGATCGTCAAGGCGGGGTGTTGTGGCATGGCCGGCGCCTTTGGGCACGAGGCCATACACTACGAAGAATCCAAAGGCATTTACGAGCAATCCTGGAAGCCGAAGCTCCGTGCGGCGAGTCATGGCCGGCAATTTGTCGCGACCGGCGCGTCCTGCCGGTCTCAGGTTAAACGCTTTGAGGGCGTTGAACTCGCGCATCCGTTGCAATTCCTGTCCCGCTTGTTTGGGTAAAGGTCGGCGCTGACCGAAGCCTTCGAGCCAAACTCAACAAACCTATTGGTTTCGTTCGCCTTTTGCCACCTTTGCCCTCATGAACTGTCACCCGTTTGCCTTCGCCGTCACATCAAAACCCCTCTTGTGTTATAGCAGATACTCTTTTCTCCGTGCAATAGCATGCGCGCAGGTAGGCTCGTCACGACTTGTGTGACATAAGGTTATATCTTGTCTTGTTGTGTTCAATTATCTTTATGTATATCTAAAGACTTTTGATGTACCACTTAATATTTAGTAGGATTAATAGGTCTCGATCATCGCGTCGGCTACCCGATACAAATTATTTTTTAATATTAGAGTTTTGATCCAATGCTAATATTAATAGGATTCAAATATGGTAAATTTACTGTTCTTTAAGATCCTTATGATGCTAATGATGGTATCATTAGCATGGAGTCAGGCTGGTGATAGAAAATATCAAAGAGAAGATAAACAAATCGATCCAATCCCTTTGCATGAAATTCCTCCTGCACCTGTTTTGAACTCGGAACAATCGATAAACAGTTTTGACATCGCCCCAGGGTTTGTGGCTGAGCTGGTGGCATCGGAACCTGACCTTCACGATCCTGTGGCACTCAAGTTTGATGCCGATGGGCGCATGTGGGTGGTTGAAATGAGGGGATATATGCCCAATGTGAATGGTATTGGAGAAGATGAACCCGTTGGCCGCATCAGTATATTAGACGATGAAGATCAGGATGGGTACTATGAAAATTACCGCGTTTTTTTAGATCATCTCATCCTGCCTAGAGCCCTTACCTTTGTTAAAGGCGGTGTGCTTTATGGCGATCACCAAAAGCTTGTTTTTGTTGAAATCACTGGAAACCGTGATACAGCCGGCCAACAAACCATTATTGATGCCGAGTATGCAGCGGGTGGCGATGTGGAACACAAACCCAACGGGTTATTACATGGTTTACGCCATGGCGTTGCAGCCGGATGGCAAAATTGTCGTAGTGGGTTCAGCCACGGCTATCGACGATGCCATCGACTCTAACGATGCCTTTGACTTTGCGCTGGTACGCTACCGGCCCAATGGCAAGTTGGATACCAGCTTTGGCGGCGATGGTATCGTGAGTACTACTATTGATGATAATGAGGCGATCGCTGCCGTGGCATTGCCGCCGGACGCGGGTACGACACCAAAGAGTATCAACCCCTTGGGGCCTCACTCAACGATTCGCTGGAAGTGTTTGCAGAAAGTATGGATATTCTACGGCGTGCCTGGACGTCGGAAGCGCCGATTTCCCACCACGGCAAATGGTATCAGTTCGATAACGTCGACGTCCGGCCCAAGCCGCATCAACAGCCGTTGCGTCCCTTTGTCGCCAGCTTTTCACGCCCCTCCATGGAGATGGCGGCGAAAAACGACTGGAATATCATTTACGCCCCGTTTGCCGCCGCCATGATGTACGGCAGTCTCGCCGATGCGGTCAAGATCTACCAGGACACGTGCTCGTCCTACGGAAACACGCCGCGCCGCGCCAATTGCAGCTACTTCATCCACATCTGCGACTCACCAGCCGACGATCAATACGCCTTCGATGGCGCACACCGACGACTGGCAAGCGCCGACTAACGCTTGTGATCTCGCCTTAGATTCTTTACAATACCGCCACATCCAGAGCCAACTGTCACCAAAGATTATGAGACAACGCGAGCAGGAATACGTCATGGCATACCAGCCGTCACAGCCGGACAAGTGGGATATTGAAGCAGATGTCATCGTCGTCGGATTCGGGGCCGCAGGCGTGGCGACGGCAGTCACCGCCCACGACTTAGGCGCTAACGTGGTGATTCTGGAAAAAGCGCCGGAAGGCCAGGAAGGTGGCAACACGAGAGTGGCGGGCCAAGGCTATCTCAACACCTCATCCGTCGACAAGGCGATGGCCTACCTCACCGCCCTATGTGGCGACTACACGGTGCCGGAGCTCATGGTGCAAGTGTGGGCCGAGGAGATGTGCCAAAACAACGCCTGGCTCAAAAGCCTCGGCTGCGATCCCCAAGAGCATCAGCATCAGCCGGTCGGCATCGAGTTTCCGGAGCTGCCCGGTTCGGACTGTGTGCACAAATTCCACGATGGGCCCGTCTATGGCTATTCCAATACCTGGAAGCGCTTCGAGAGATTGGTCAAAGAACGCCCCATCACCGTTCTCTATGAAACGCCGGGGCGAGCCTTGATCCAACACGACCTCACTAAAGACATCCTCGGGGTGCGCGCCCAGCAGGGCGACCAAGCCATCTACGTCAAAGCTCGCCGGGGCGTGGTGCTGACTTGCGGAGGATTTGAAAACAACCAGGAAATGATTCGCAACTACCTGCCGGGCATCCCCTACTGCTACACCTCCGGCACGCCGTACAACGAAGGCGACGGCATCACCATGGCGATGTCCGTCGGGGCGGATCTCTGGCATATGAACAACTACGCCGGTCCCTCCATGGCTCTCAAAGTCCCTGAAGTGCGGACCTCCTTTTCGATGCAGGCCCTACACTATAGCAAAATCATCCCGGGCGGCATGATCGTGGTGGGCCCGGATGCCATGCGCTTTACGGATGAAAAGTACAAAACCTGCCACGGGAAAATCCCAGTCCATGGCCGCTGGCTACCGCTAGCGACGCCGTGTCCGATGTTTCTGATCTTCGATCACGCGCTCTTCTCTGCCGGGCCACTTTACGACAAAAACCCGAGTCACGGTTGGACACAAATTATCGAGCGTTACGATTGGAGTGAGGACAATCGCACCGAGCTGGCAAAAGGCTGGATCCAAACCGCCGACACGGTCGCGGCGCTCGCCTCGGCCCTGGGTCTCGACCCCGCCACCCTGGAAGACACCGTCAGCCGGTGGAACCACTTCTGCGAGGCGAAACACGATGCGGAATTCGGCCGTACCTTGATGATGGACCCCATTGTTGAAGCGCCGTTCTACGCCGTCGAACTCTCGCCCTCGATGCTCAATACCCAGGGCGGCCCAAGGCGCAATGAGAAAGGGCAGGTCGTGCGGCCCGATGGCACCCCGGTCCCCAGGTTGTACAGCGCGGGAGAATTGGGGTCGATCTATAGCTATTTGTATCAGGGCACGGGCAACATTGGAGAATGCTTGGCATTTGGCCGCGTTTCAGGTCGCCATGCAGCGGCGCAAACCCCTTGGGAGTAGACACATGAGCCCTTGTCGAGACGGGTCATCCGCTCGACGAGAAAGCCAATCCCACCCACGGCAAGCGATGTGATCACGATCTCCGCCAATGTCTCGATCCGTTATGCACTTGTCACCGGCGTCAATTCGACAGACAATAGTCGGGCAACTGATGGACACGCTACCCAACTTTCGTGACATCTCCCCCACCTCACGGTGGGGGCTTCTAGGAAGACAAGCTTCCAGAGACCCATGCCCTGGTCTCGTACCGACAAAAGCTCACCCCCCGAAGGAGGGCCTAAGTGGTATCGAAC
>Ga0214472_10005005_pt1 | contig 13948 bp, 27 predicted proteins | sample RVTome_6_FD_207662 | JGI IMG/M metagenome (GOLD analysis project Ga0214472, IMG submission 207662) | Soil microbial communities from uranium-contaminated site in the Upper Colorado River Basin, Wyoming, United States - RVT140D175 | ecosystem: Environmental > Terrestrial > Soil > Contaminated >... | reverse complement strand
CATTAGAGAGCGACCCAATCTTTGAACCACTGATTAACCATGTCATGCAAATCAGTACGTTCGATCAAATCCTTGAGACTCTTACAACCGAAATCAACAAACGATTGAGCAATGGCTTGATCAATCGTCATGTCATTCAGTTTGCCCTGTTTCTGCAGAGCGATAATGTGCGGTGTAAAATCAACACCTTGCGCAGCGGGTGCCGGTGGTGCCGCAGGTGTGGGTGCTTGAGCTGTGGGCGCTGCTGCTACTGCGGCACCACCGGCTTGCATGTGTGCTTTTAATTCAGCTTTAACTTGTTCAACAAGTTTCGGATCAACTTTCTTTTTCAACTTCCAACAACCTGTAGTTTTTGCAATCGGGTTTTTGGCTGATGAGTGGATGCGTGCATCCCATGGGATGCCTTCGGCGTCAACTTCAGGTAGCTCAGCTATTTGCTCAACTTGTTCACCATCATCATCAGTCTCATCACCCTCATCTGGTGGCGTCGGTACAACGGCAGGTTTCAAATCTGCTGTTGATGATACGTGGATGCGTGGGTCAAATGGGATGGGGTCCACATAAGTTGTCTTTTGCTCTTCAGGCTTGGCGGTGGTGCTCAGGTCTGCAGCCATTTTTGCAAGCATTTCACTTGCTCGCAGCAGTGACTTAGCGTCATGTGGTATGGTCAGTGATACGTGTGATTGCATGGTCATCCTCTTCCGTTGTTGTTGTTGACGTGGGGGACAATAACACTATTGTCCACAGGGTCAACATGAAACTGAGACCCTACCAAGCCGATATACCACCGCAAGTGCATGCCGCATGGCAAACAATTGACAATGCATTGGTTGTATTGCCAACGGGTGCAGGTAAGACTGTCACATTTTCATCAATTGTGCACCACCACGTTGGCGCAAGTTGCTCAATTGCACACAGACAAGAGTTGGTCAGCCAAATATCAGTTGCATTAGCTAGAGAAGGTGTAAGGCACCGCATCATCGGACCCCGCAGCATCATACAAAACATTGTGCACCTGCACATTGATGAGCTGGGCCGTTCTTATTATGACCCGCAATCACTACAGGCTGTGGCTGGTGTTGACACACTGGTACGTAGATATGATGAGTTAAAAGACTGGCTCAAACAAGTAACGCTGGTCATACAAGACGAAGCACACCATGTGCTTAAGAACAATAAATGGGGAAAGGCAATATCCTATTTCCCCAATGCTAAAGTGCTGGGCGTCACAGCCACACCCCTGCGTGCAGACGGCAAAGGTCTGGGCATGCATGTTGATGGTATCTTTCAAGAGCTGATTGTTGGCCCCGATATGCGCTGGTTAATTAATAATAAATACCTGACTGAGTACCGTGTATTTGCACCACCAAATGACTTGCGACTAGATGACGTTGAGATTGGCAGCACCGGCGACTATAAGCCAAAGCAATTGAGTGCGGCGGTGGAGCGTAGCCACATAATTGGTGATGTGGTTGAGCAGTATCTTAAAATTGCACGCGGTAAAATTGGTATCACGTTTGCACCTGATGTGAAGATTGCCACAGATATTGCAGCACAGTACAACGCAGCCGGTGTACCTGCTGAGGTGTTGAGCGCAAAGACTGATGACCGGGTGCGTGCGAATTGTACAAAAAGACTCAAGAATCGTGAGCTGCTGCAACTTGTTAATGTGGATTTATTTGGGGAAGGCTATGACTTGCCTGCCATTGAGGTGGTGAGCATGGCGAGACCAACAGAGTCATATGGATTGTTTGTGCAGCAGTTTGGCCGTGGCTTACGCATCATGGAGGGCAAGACTGAAGCCATCATCATTGATCACGTGGGTAATTGCATGCGGCATGGTTTGCCAGATGCACCACGCGAGTGGACGCTTAACAGGCGAGAGCGCAGGGGCAAAAGTGCAGCAATCATACCAGTGCGCACATGCCAGCATTGTACCGCTGTTTATGAGCGAATTTATAACCGGTGTCCATACTGTCATCACGTGCCACATTACGCAGGGGGTGGCAACAGAAACATTGAGTTTGTCGATGGTGATCTGTGTGAGCTTGACCCTGCAAAACTCGCTGAAATGCGTGGAGAGATTGCCCGTATTGATGGGCCTGCCAATTACAGTCATTTAGGTGGCGCGGCACGTGGTGGAGCTGAAAAGCAGCACAGGTTGCGTCAGCACATGCAACAGCAATTACGTGACAGTATCTCACAATGGGCCGGCTATCACAAGCATCATGGTCGCTCATTGTCAGAACAATACAGACGTTTCTTTTTTCGATTCGGCACAGACGTAGCCACTGCCCAAACGCTCGGACGACGTGAAGCTGAGGAGTTGAAAGCACTGATTGATACAGACATACAGGAGATGCACGATGGCCTCATGCAGTGATAGAGAAGCGGCACAGCGGCTGGCTGATGAAGTCAGGCGATTACGTGACGAAAACAGCCGATTGCGCAAAGAGCGCAATGAGTGGCGTCTCATTGCGCGAGAGCGATCAAAAGAGCTGCAAACACTCAGTGACAAACTATGCAAACTGAAGGACGGAGAGAGCTTATGACACCGCTGGACTGGTGTATCGTATATCTGATTGCATGCACAACAGTTGCGCTCATCATGCACACTCTGGGAGATGTGTGATGGATGTGACAAACATCAGTTTCAGTCAGAACCGGGAACAACTGCTGCAGAATTTAGACCCAGTTAATGACAAGATGTTTGAGTTAATTGAACACTTGCAATGCAAGCTGAGGTTGTGGCGTGACATCGATAGTAAACTCAGCAGTCCCATTGATATTGAAATACAAGCACCACGCGGCATGTTGACTGATTTAATTAGCGTATCTGATAACGTGTTGGAAAAAATTGGAATCAAACGCAGAGACTACATATTTGCACCCGTACTACATGATTCAATATTTAAGTGGCCAATTGCTATCTGCACCACACCGGGTCACCCACAGAGTGTAAGACTGACACAAAAAGAATGTGACGCCATATTTAAGGCTATTTTACTCTGGGAAGGCTTAGACAAAGGGCGTGCGCATTTTATGTACAAATTGTTGCGCAATTGGGGCTGGATTGCGTGGTTACGGTGGCGACTATGGTCGCTGATGGGTTGGCTTAAATGAATCTCACGGCATGGGCTATTAAGTGGGGTGTGTCGTATGGTGCGTTGTTGGATCTGATGACACAAATGGGCACCGCACCTGATCACACACCGGAGGTGGCTGATGGTGACGATGAGCAAGCTGTGCAGACACGGGTGCGACTTGAAGCATCCAGTAAGGGTGCGCGACTGTGGCGCAACAATGTGGGCGCGTGTGTGGATAATCGTGGAAATTTTGTTAGATATGGATTGGCTAATGATAGCAAACAGGTCAGCAAACATATCAAAAGTAGTGACCTGATCGGGCTTAAACCTGTGCAGATACTGCCCGAGCATGTTGGTCACGTGTTCGGTCAATTTATGGCACGTGAGGTTAAGCGGCCCGGATGGACGTATGCGGACACAGAACGTGAGCGTGCACAACTGAAGTTTATCGAGTTGATCACCAGCATGGGCGGTGATGCCTGTTTTGTCACAGGTGCCGGGTCATTTGATTAACTATTGACTGTAAGGACAACAATGGGTACTTTCAATGAGGCAACAACCAAAAGGATGCGTAAAAATGAACGACACAGACCCGATGTACCACCGGATGCAATCCGAAGATCGAAAAGCCCAGATGGTGGCAGCGGGTCTGATGTTGGCCATAAAGCACGGGTTGCCGAATGTTAAACGTCAGGACGTGGCTGACCAAATTGGCATTGTACGTTCGCTCATCACGCATCACTTTGGCGAAATGGATACGCTGCGCAAAGCAATTGTTGATGCAGCTATTGCGCAAAAAGAATATAAAGTGATCGGTGAGGCCATTGTGTTGGGTTACTCATCCACACATGACCTCAGTGAGTATACCAAGAATAAAGCACTCAGAGCCATAGCAGCAAACGGTTAAGCAATGGATAGATTGCCGGCTGCTTTTGAGCCGCTGCGTGAATTTGCACAGTTTGTCATTCAACGTGCGATCAGGCAGCCTGACGGTTCGACCACAAAAATACCACTCAGCCCATCAACCATGCGGGCTTGTGACGCACATGACCCCACTGCATGGATGGATGCAGATACAGCTATTGCGCTCTCGCGTGCGTTAGGTCCAGATATTGCACCGGGTTTTGTTCTGACTGAGCAAGACCCTTTCTTTTTTCTCGATATCGACCACGCATATGTGAATGGTGTGTGGTCACCTATCGCCCTTGAGTTAGTGACATTGTTTGATGGTGCCGCAGTTGAAATAGGCGTGTCAGGTGACGGGCTGCACATTCTCGGCACTGGGGCTGCGGTTATTCCGAGCAAAGCACGTAAGAAAAACACAGAGCTAGGTATTGAATTATATACATGCAAGCGCATTGCTCGCATAAGCGGCAACGGTACACAGGGTGATGTGATGCGTGACTGCAGTGTCGCACTGTCTGCGATCGTGCCCAAGTATTTCCCAGTTAAAGAACAAGCCACTGACATGGTGTGGAATGATAAGCCACGCACTGATTGGTGTGGCCCGGAGGATGATGATGAGTTGATTGAGCTGGCGTTAAATGCGCGTGCCAATCCTTTTGGGACTCGGGGGTGTGCGTTTGTTGATTTGTGGAATCACAATGTTGATGTACTTGCTGCACGATTCCCACATGCCACCAATCCCTATGATTTGAGCAGCGCAGATGGTAGCTTGAGCAGTCATCTGGCATTTTGGACAGGCTGCCACCATGAACGTATCAAACGTATCATGATGAAATCACCTCTGGTGCGTGACAAATGGACTGAACGTGATGACTACCTGCGTGATACGATTGAGAGTGCGTGCAATAACCAAATGGATGTATTCAGTAGTAAGCGATTTAAGCCTGCTGTGCAACAACCAACCCCGCAGGCCACCAATGGTCACGGCGGTACAATAACAGGCTGGCATTACATCCCTGTGATTGATCAGCTGAAGTTTTTCGATGGATGCGTGTACGTCACTGAACAGCATCGGGTGCTGCTAAAAAATGGTATGTTTGTAAAACCTGATGCATTTCGTGCACGATTTGGCGGCCACACATTTGCAATGGATGATCAGAACTTGAAATTGTGTGACAATGCGTGGAGGGTGTTTACTGAGTCGCAGTCTGTGCAATTTCCTAAAGTGGATTCAATTACATTTAGACCAGATCTAAAACCTAATGAGGTAGTCACTGAGGAGGGAATCGTGTCAGTCAACACATATAGACCAGTCAACGCACAACGCATTGCCGGTGATGCCGGGCCGTTTTTGCAACATCTTGCTAAGGTGTTGCCCAATGAACGTGACCAGACAATTTTGCTCAGCTACATGGCGGCATGTGTGCAGCATCTGGGCCGAAAGTTTCAGTGGGCACCGCTACTGCAGGGTGTCGAGGGCAACGGTAAAACATTATTCACCCGCTGTGTGGGTTACTGTGTGGGCAAGCGTTACACACACTGGCCGAAGGCTGCAGACTTAGCCAACAAATTCAATGCGTGGCTGCTTGAAAATGCGTTTATAGGTGTTGAGGATATTTATGTACCTGAGTCGCGTGGTGAGATTATTGAAACACTCAAGCCGATGATAACCGGCGATCAAATCGAAATTCAAGGCAAAGGTGACAATCAAATATCTAAAGAGATTTGTTGTAATTTTATGCTGAACAGCAATCACAAAAATGCGATACGCAAAACACGCAACGACAGGCGCTTCTGTGTGTTTTACACGGCACAGCAGAGTGAGGACGACTTGAGACGTGATGGCATGGGTGCTGATTACTTTCCCGATCTGTACAGCTGGCTTAAAGATGACGGCTATGCCATCGTGCACGATTATCTCGCTACATATGACATACCGCAGGAGTTTAACCCGTGTCTAGAGGCTGGTGGAAAAGCACACAGAGCACCTGTTACATCCACAACAAATGAAGCGTTGGAGGCCAGTCTTGGCGGCATTGAGCAGGAAATACTGGAGGCTATCGAGCAAAACCGTCCGGGATTTGCAGGTGGCTGGGTGTCTAGCATCGCTGTTGAAAAGTTGTTGCATGATCTGCACGCCAGTAGCCGGCTACCTCGTACCAAACGCAAAGAGATGATGATGCAGTTGGGGTATGTCGAACATCCCGGACTGCCGCAAGGTCGTGTCACTCGCATCATCCCGATTGATCAGGGTCGCCCTAAACTGTTTGTGCTGGCCGCTGAGCCTCATCTGCTTGATCTAAGGGGTGACAGCATCATTGACGCATATGTCAGCGCACAGCAGGGCCAAGGGCTACCCATTGGCGGCAGTGTGTTTGACAAACACCCGGTGCATCATGTCCCGCTATCAAAATTACTTGTTGACCCTGAGGACAACAGCGGTATATATTGATAGCAGACAAGGGATCAACAGCATGAGCAATCAACCACAGAATAGCGATGATATGCGGCGCGAGGTGTTGACGTGGCTTGAAGCTGAGCTTGCTGTCAGGCCGTGTGTGACGGTGGGTGCTGGTGGTTATTGTCGCAGGGTTGCAGAGCGTGAGGGCTATCCAATCCAGCCGAAGCCCGGCAAGCGCGGCTATGTCAAAATCTGGCGCAAGGGTACTGACCTGAGCGCCACTTTCTCAATGGGGTATGAATAAATGAGCTTGTATGATCCAATGCAAAATGATCACATACCTATTGATGAACATGATTGGCTTGAGCATTTAGGTCATGAGCAAGGTGAGCACACTGCAATTTGCTCAACATGTCTTGCCCAGTTTGTTGGTCGCAAGGATGTAGGTGAGTGTAAAAAATGTTACATTGAACGCATTGAGGGTGAGCTTGCGTGTGCATGTCAGATGTTGGATGGTTCTGTGATGACTATTTGCGTCACGTGTGGTAATACTGAACGCCCGTGTTGTGACAATGAGTGCATCAGACCCGTGACGCAAATGCATGCGCACATGTTGCTGCGGGATGCACGCAAAGATGTGATGATACTTGAGAATTTCACAGGAGGTCTGCAATCAATCCACAGCGATGATGACCTGCGTGAGTTGATATGTGATTTAAGCAAGGAACTCAAGAGCGCACACAAGCGCGTTGAGCAAGCAAAGAGGGGTGTGGAATGAAAACACTACGTGATGAGTCAAAGCATTCGTGGGATGGGCTGGGGACGTTTGAGTCAATTAACAGCGGCTCACTTCAGCGCATAGCTGACGCATGTGAATTAATGGCTAAAGACCGGGAGAGGCTGGAGAGTGACTTTGGTCGCGTAAAGAGAAATGCAGAACTTTATCATGAACTGTGTTTGCGGGCAGAAAGACGTAACGCAGCGCTACGTGGTGTCATCACTAAACTAAAGAAGAAGATTAAAGAGCTGGCAGAAAGACGTAACGCAGCGCTACGTGGTGTCATCACTAAACTAAAGAAGAAGAAGATTAAAGAGCTGGAGGAAAAGGGTGGCTAAACATAAGAACTGCCGCAATTGCAGGCATGCCAAGTTTGAGACTAACAGCGCTGGAAGGCGTAATTTTAATTTACGGGCAGAGTGCAATGCTGCTGTGGATTTAAACCAGTTGCCACTGTCTCAATATGAAATGTTCAGAGCATTTAAAGATAAGGCCAAATGTTACAGCAATGATGATGGTCCGATGAAAAAAGAGTGTCCATGTTTTGAACCAATAACTAAAAAGGAAGCTACGCTATGATTGACCCGGTGGTTGAGCGCATTTGCAATAAACTCCGCAACGATGATCAAAAGGCATATCTCAGTTGGTGGGAGGTTGCGGCACTTGATGCGTATGAAAAAGGTCATCATTTTTTAATACTGGACAGGGAGTGGCAGCAGCCATATCTGTCACGCTTTTGGCTGACTAAACCCACAGCCCGTGGTGTTGACGGTGTGCCGTGGGAGTCACGCAACTCATGTCTGCTGCATTATTTTCACAAGCCCGATGATGCCGGGGCACTGCATGACCATCCGTGGCCGTTTTGGACAACGGTGCTAAGTGGTGGATACGTTGAAGAGCGGTTTGTGCTGTCAGATCAGGAGGGAACAAGGATTTTGGATTTGGGTTGTTCTCCGAGCACATCATATTACATCAGACGTTGTGTAGATGACCGCACATATGTAACCGCACAAACACCACACCGTGTTGCATCAATTGAAGATGACACATGGACGCTGGTGACAACAGGTGACACGTACAGTCATGAATGGGGCTTTTGGCCCGAAGGTGGTCAGCGCGTTGGTTGGCGTGAATATCTGCATGCATGGAGGCGATAAACGGTGAGTATACAACTAGATATCGCAATATGCTGTGATAATCAATTTTGTGATAATAAAGTGACCGGTAGTGGTTACAAAGCGTCTGAGTTGCGTGCACGTGCACGTAAGATGGGCTGGTTGTTACGCGGCAAACCTGTGCGGGATTATTGCGACACGTGCGCACTGATGATAAAACGCGGCATTCGTCCGGGTGTTAAAGTTAGACATCATTATTTTGGTGATGGCAAGGTGCTCAGAGTGTGCAATGGTGTTGTGTCTATAGCTTTCAACCGCTTGTATGGTGTACAAGAAATGTTCTGTTCGGCTGCAGCATCTCGGCTAAATGTGAAGGTGTTGTCATGATTATTGAATTTGATTACATGATGTTGTTATGGTTGTCTGTTGTGATATTGATTTTGACAGTTGCTGCTCGGCTGGCGTTTGGGTCAACTGAGCGGGATGACGAATGCCACAGGGGTGGGAAGAAGCACAACTATCAGCCGCGATATTGCGAGCAGGAAAACCAGAACTTGAACAAGCTCAAGGCCCACTCACATGACGTGTGCCAGTGGTGTGGGCATCTTAAAGAGAGGGAGGATCACCATGAATGATTTACAACCATATGAGCCTGTGCAATTGATTGAAGCCGGAGGCAAACTGTATGCACGGTGTGCCAATGGTACCATATGGATGCTCAAGCATGAGATGCGGTACGGTTCGGCACCTACAGTACCCGTGTGGCAGCAAATGCCGCTCATTGGTGTCAATGAAAAGCTTTGTGTCAAATGCTCTGGACGCTTGACATGTGATGGCTGGAGTGATAGGTGTCAAAAATGGGTTTGGCACTGTAAGCAGTGTAATACTGATGAGCTTCACCCTGATGGTAATGAAGAAGAGCCGGCAGTGCACCCAATGTTTTGTATTAAATGCAATCACAGGTTGGCGTACAAGACATCATCAGTTGAAAATTATAATATTTGGAGATGTAACAATTGCGCTATTGATTGGCGCTACCCGGATGGTGACACGGGCTCCCCAGTCCATCATGTACCGGGTGTTCAGATATGACACGAGAATACCCACCTGTTCTTGATGCGTGTTGCGGGTCTCGCATGTTTTGGTTTAATAAAATGGATGACAGGGCCTTGTTTATCGACAACAGGTGCGAGCAGCACATGTTGCCAGACAGGAGTAGCAAAGGTGGTCAGCGGCAGTTGTCAATTCAACCAGATCAGGTGGCTGACTTTCGTTCAATGCCATTTCCAGATAACACCTTTTCATTGGTTGTATTTGACCCACCACACCTGCAACGCAACGGGGCCACTGGTTGGATGGGTCTTAAGTACGGCACACTTGGTGAAAGTTATAAAGATGATCTACGCAGTGGATTTGCGGAATGCTTCCGTGTGCTGGGCGTGAATGGCGTGCTTGTATTCAAATGGTGTGAGGACGAGATACCACTCAAAGATGTGTTGGCATTGACACCTGTGCGCCCGTTATTTGGAAATAGAAACAGCAAAAGCGCAGGAACACATTGGGTTACATTTATCAAGCTGTCAGTCAATTAATAGCACTAGGTGGCGCTGGCTCAAATATCAGATCAATGGTTTGCAGTGGAAATTGTTTGTCATTGAAATAGCCACCAAGACCGTATTGAACCGGTGCAGCGTCAGGACCGTCCCAAGTATTAGTAATCGTGTCAGTGAATGATATTGATGCATGCGGTTGGACTTCGATTGTCCGATTTGGCAGGTTGTAGGTGAAGCCGTCAAGGGTGTATATCGGCGTCAGATACGCAGTTCCAATTGAGTCAGCATCGTTGGTGATGACCACAGTGATGGCGATGCTGTCACCGGCCGGAACGGTTGTAATATTGGCTGTTTGGGATGCGTGCATTGACCCGCTGCCGCTGGAATCTGAACCACCTGAGCATGCGATCATGAATGAGGCAATTACGATTAATAATATGTTACGGCACATCGGTCAATCCTCCGTTAATGTGATCTAGTTGACAGATTGAGCGCTTGAGACTCATGGTCAGCAGAATAGGGTACTGCATGATTTCATCATCTTTGCAATATACTGCACCGCATGATTTGGTCCAGAAATGTTCACCAGCTTTGGAGCCGCGTAAACCTTCAACACCGTGTCCACCACGCAGCACCAACGCTGTCAAAATTCCGTCATCAGATACATGGTTGATCCTCATTTCAATTTTAGCAAGTATGTCCATGAGACTGAGGCCATGTGGACGCTCACGCTGCTCATAGCTCTGACCATGTCTTGGGTCAAACACATAGACAATAGCCCCACAAAACGTTTCATGGGCTGCAGGTGCAGTGCCGTGATGCCTGAGCATCATGATCATTGATTGCACACGGTTCTGCTGTTCTTCGATCTGGTTGAGCATGTCATCATTCATGGTTCACGCCTCTCTGTGGGTCGTTCTTGTCGCAGCGCTCTCAACGCAGGGTCAACGTCCACCACATCAGCTTTGGCGACTTTGACACCAAGCGAGCGCTCAACAATGGGGTCAGTGTCCAGATTGAACTCGATGTGTGGAGGGTATGGTGGTACAATGTCAACACCGGCTATGCCCTCGAATATCTGCATTGCCTCCTGTACCCAACGACCTGCGTACCGTATGTCAATTACAGTTGCAGAGTGGTACACCACATCGTCACCATCAGTAATAGTTCGTGTGCAGATTGCACCACTGTGGTCCGTGGACTCTGTTATTTGCATGCTGAGTTGCATCAATCACCCCTGTTCATAAGTGACACGTTATCGTTGTTGTCCTCAGGGTCAAGAGGAAATAAAAAAAACCCACCCCCGTGAGGGTGGGCTGGTGGTTGGTTTGCTATATGGGCAAAGGATCGAGCACTTGACGCAGACATCTATCGCTCAGTAGCCAATTTCGCCCCCTGTGCCACGCATTGTGGTTGAGCACTACGCCATGATCTGACAGCACAAATGTGTACGGGACATCGTGTGCGCTGACCTGAGCGTCATGGCAGTGGGGTGAGGCGGGCAGCGCTAACAGCAAGAGATGCAGTAGTGCTGCAATGCAGAGGTATCGCATATGTGGGTCTCCCTGAGAGGGTGGGTGAAAGGTGAGGCATGCAGTCTATGGGTTTTTGGCACTGGGGTCAAGAGTGGTAATCTGGGTTTTTTTTTTTAAGCTCTCAATATCATTCGTGAGTTTGCTGACCATACCCTCCCGACTATCAAACCCACGCTGATAGGCATTCATTTCAGCATCTTCAAGAGCTTCTGATTCACTGACTGCAGTGGCGATTTTGCGGGCTACGTCCAGTGTGTGAAACGTGGCACCAACGTGCCCGTATGGGGTGTGTTCCAGCAGCACTTGCTCAATGACTGGGGTGAGGTCGTCAATATTGATGGTCATTGCTGTATCCTGTCAATTACGAATTCCGCAATATCCATGACATCACTATCACCAACAATGCACACATCATTATTGTTAGGCTCTTCAGCTGCACGCATATCATGCACAATACGTGTCATTGCTGCTTTGTACTCAATGGATTGTTTGCTCCATTTTCCTGACACTTCACCAAGTGCTTTGCGCACATTATGGGCAGCAATAGCAATTGTTACGTTGTTGACTTCGTTCATGGTTGCTCCGGGAATTGAATGACTTTACTGTTACGGGTGACATGTATGCGTTGCTCAATGGCTGTTTGTGCTGTGTGGGCAGCCTGTGCAGCTGATTTCATGCCGGTACCTGATTGCCACACGGTTGATTCACCATCACCATGAGTTTCCAATATTAAGTAGCACCACCCACCTTGAGGATGGTAGGAAATTGATATGATGTAATCACTAATGTGGGTCATGGTTGTGCTCGAATGTGGTCACGAACACGCACAATCATCTGCTCAGCGGTCGCATCTTTAATCGGGCCTAAATCGTAAACTAGACTCACAATCACATCAATCTTGCAACTCTCAACATCACCACCACGAATTGAGCTGATATACTGGTTTGTGCGCTCACGTCTGGTCATTTGGGTCCGATGTGGTTTAACGTGTGGGATGCGGTCGTGCATCTCATCCCAGTGCCCGCTCATGGGTGGAAGGTGTGCTATGTTAATGAGGCTCATAGTGTTTCTCCAACGTGAATTTTGTAATCGAGTACAAATTGAATCTTGCGGGTGCGGGGGTCGTCTGTGCCTGCGAAACACAGGCGAGGGGCTTCAATGGTTACCAATGGCATGCCGTTGTCGGCGTATTCTCGCCGACCATCACAGACGCTGCATGTCAACTGGCTGGCGCACAACTCTATTTCACACTGCGTGGGCTTTATATCATTGGGGTCCAAATATGTCAGATGATCAATAATTGCCTTGCGCAGTATGCAATCATAAAGCTCATCCATCATGGATGCTGTTTGGTGAACGTGTGCTTGAATCGGGTCGATGCTCATGATAGTGATTGTATCCTTGTTGTCCTTGAGGTCAAGAGGCTACTGGTCGTGGCACCGGGGGTGGTGGAAATTTAGAATAGCCGTACCGTTCAAGCAAAATGGGTCTAATGCTGGCCGGTGCCCAGTGCATGATGGACTGTAAGCGGTCCTCTGTGGCCACATCGTCCAATGTTACCGGATAACCACGCTCATCGTAATACCACAGCACACCACGCTCTATAAAGCTCCTGATTGTTGCTGTGTGCCGGCCGGTGATGTGCTCACCCAGTGTGGGGTGGTGCCGCCAACTCATATGCATACCTCATAGCGGATGGTCCTTGTGAGGGTGTTACAGAATGGAATGTTGTCAGTCGGGGTGTCATGCGGTTTATGAATGCGGCAGATGATGGTGTCATCATACCTGTACTCATTCCAACCATCAATACGGCGGGTGGTAGATATATGATTAGCGACCTCTGTCAGCAGGTAGTTATTGTGACCCAAATGCTTGGTGACGGCGTAGCGTAGAATGGATCGCTGCTGACGTATCTCGTTGCTGTGATATTGGATCACGGTAGCACCCCGTTGTTGGCGTTATATGTCTGCATCACATCGCTGTTGCTGACATCATCATAGGTTGCTGGCACAGTGGTGATACGATTGCGTGCAATGTCTTTGATCATGCGTTTGGGGCCTTGAAAGACCATTTCAGGCGGGAGTGGTTGCGGTAAGGCTGTGGGCATTGGGGGTGTGGGAATATCTGCGCGGACTGGGACGGGTCCGGGGCGTTGCGTCATCTGCTCATATGAGTCATTGATGGTCCGGGCAGTGTCTAGCAGTTGCTGCTTACCTCTGTAATTGATGGAAATGGTGACCTCGACCATATCACCCTTTAGCTTGTTGCTGTACTTACTGTTCTGCAGCCGCTGACATTCACTACACGCACCATTCGAGGTGTAACGCGGGGCGTAGTGTTTATATTTGCAAGGGGTGCCTGACCAGTATTTGTAATGACCTGCCTGCCCTGCCTGTAGCCGAGTCATTGGAACCATGTGCTCAATTAAACGTGTCATGACTTATAGTTTTCCTTATGAAAGTGGTGATTATATTCATAAACTAAGGGTTTTCGTATTAGGGTCAAGGCTAATTTTCTCATAACACAAAGTACCAAATAGTTAACATTAGTTCATTAGTAACCTTAGTTTTTCTA
>Ga0214472_10005004_pt1 | contig 13949 bp, 8 predicted proteins | sample RVTome_6_FD_207662 | JGI IMG/M metagenome (GOLD analysis project Ga0214472, IMG submission 207662) | Soil microbial communities from uranium-contaminated site in the Upper Colorado River Basin, Wyoming, United States - RVT140D175 | ecosystem: Environmental > Terrestrial > Soil > Contaminated >... | reverse complement strand
GTGCCCATCTATAAGCCGGATGAATTTCCCAGTCGAATCCAAAATCAACAAAATTATTCGAAAGGTAACGATTTTCTTCAAAATATTTTCTCATCAGTCCTTTTTGAGTTTCTTTTCTTGCAGTAAGAAAATTGATTTTAAACATAAATGCTGCGAGCCGCTTACTGTCAGCAATATCATTATTCATTAATCGAAATTCACCTTGTTCTCTTATGTCATTTATTTTTTTTAATAAAGCGTCTGTAGTGTATACGTAACTTTGTTTGGTAGTTTTTTCTTTTTTAGATGGTTTCATGCCAAGTAGTAAACGTTCTAATTCTGGTAACTCGGACCTAAATTCATTAATAGTGTCTTGTAATCTACCTTGAGAATATTCCTCAAAACTATCCTCAAGATGATTTGTTCTAATCAAGGTATCATTTGCGATACGTGCATTTCTTGCGGAAAGTGTTAACAGTTTTACTAAATCTCTTGGGCGTTTCCGTATTAATGACATAAGAACCTGATACATTGGCGCATTTTCCCAATGGCCACGCCCACTAAATCTATCTTCAATAACAGGTTTTAAATAATTTGCCAATTGATATTGAGCCATTCTTAGAAACGTTTTTTCATCGATACTTCTACCAAAATAGCTCTCAATTCTTTTAATAAGCAAAACAAATATTTCATGATTAGTCCATGAATGCCATATTACAGAACCCTCTATTTTGTCAGTAGATTCATCTGAAGTTCTTACTAAGTAATAAACATCTGATCTTAGGCTGACACGAAAATTTATTCCTCTACTACTGGTAGAAATATCTCTAATTGCATTTAACAATGCAGATATTCTATTTATGTCTTTAATTCTTCCTTGCCAACCACGATCTAAATCATCGATATATACTGATACATTTTTCTTTTTTAGAAATTGCTCAATAAGTGCTTTTTTAGCAGGCGCGGTGGATATAGTTGTATTACCTTTAAACGTGTCTTCAAGAAATCCAATGATAGCGCCGCCATATTGTTGAAATGTCGATTTTAATGATTCGTCGTTTGCGCCAACTTTGGTAAGTATTTTTCTTGCGATTAATTCAGAAAGCCCATCTTTCCATTCCCTTATTGTCTTCAAAAAATCAGATGTATCTGTTCCAAGTGACAATACGTCATCAGGTCTAATCAAAATATTTATTTTATCTTGTTCATCTTCTTCTAACATGGCAACCTGAAATAAGGCAGATTTTCCGATTCCTTTGTGCCCAACAAGAATTCGAAGAGGTAAATTAGATGCAATTTGCTCATAAATATTGCCTTTAAAATAATATTCTCTTAATCTCTTTGGGTCTTCATCTTCTGCTGCTTCGTGTCCAAAAAGTTTTTGTATTTCCAATTCAGAAAAAGTTAATTTATTGTCAATAGTCATTTAATATTCCCCATGTAAAATCATCCTTAATGAATTAACCGATTATAAATTTTACTCGCTTCTTTGGTTTCAGCGATATGCGTTTTAATACCTTCAGAATCGAGTAATTCCGTGGTTTCAGGGCAGACGTGCAGGGCAAGCAACATGCTGCGGGAGAGGACGATTTCTTCTGCACCATGTTCAAGGAGTTCTTCGATATCGGCAGGCTGGATGCCGGGATAATGATGGGTGTTGGTTTCGTTCCAATCCCAGGGACAGCCGCCGCCGGGCCAGAGCTTGAAGTCTTTTCCTGAGCCGATTCCTTCCACTGTCATTTTCCCCCATGACAGGTGTGTGATGAGTGGTAATGGTAAGTCCTTCTGTTCCATGTGTTCCCCATAATGTGCCGCGAAACGGCAAATTAAATTTACTGGATTCTGGCATTCGCCAGAATGACGACATTGTGTTTATTGAAGATTATGACTGACTGGATGCTGGGTCAAGTACGGAATGACAGTTAAGTGCTTATTTACGCTGCGTGAGGGTGTACGTGTCTATCAACTTCCTTGCCTATCGTTTTTCTGGCCATACGCAGATCATAGTCAGCCTGCAAACCCATCCATGTTTCCGGTTATACAGAAAAGTATTTGCCTGACCTGGGAATGGTTCCGGTTATCTGGTTTCCGAATAAATCCTGGCGCCAAATTCATCAGCTAACTCATTATCATACTTGTCTGCATAATATGCGAGTATCCTCATGGCATCTTGTACTTCTTCGACATCCAGACCAAGCAGTGGCCTTTCTGATAGCAGATAAACGATGTCCTTGTTAATGGACATCGCGCAGTTGATTAAACCGAAATTCAATTCCAGGCATGCCCGGTAAAATGGCAGCAGGTTTTCATGTGGCAGAAATAATATTGGTGAGGCAATCCTGAGTGAATTCATATTCTGTGCTTCATGGACAAAGATATAAATCAATGCGCTGCCACGCAAGACCCACCAGGCGCCCTGTTGTCCCTGCAGGCGTTGATCATGTGGATTCAGACCTTCCAAGCGAAAAAATTCTTCTACAAGTTTTTCAGCTTCTTTTAATGTTTTTTCTGTTAAAGGTTTTGTTGTTCCGAATAATGCCATGATATTTCCCCCTGTTTGAATAATTTTGACTGGCTATATATTTAAGGAACCGCTGAATAAGTTGTTTGTGTCATTTCGAGCCCTGTATCTAGTACGGGATAGGCTCAGCGAGAAATCTTATAGCACATTGTATTAATTTGAAATTTTTAACGCCAGATTTCTCCCTTTGGTCGAAATGACAACATATTCAGAGGTTCCTTAATAAGGAACCGCATTTCCCGCAGTATTTTTCTCCCGGTTTTACTTCATTCTTGCACGCCGGGCAATTGGTTAGATTGTGAGTTGTTGCGGATACCTGTTTTACTGTTTCCGTTGCAGTCTGGCTGAATGCGGCTGGTTTTGTTTGTGGCTGATCAATTACGGCACCGCAATATTCACAGTATTTTGTTGTGCGTGAATTTCTTCCACACAGGCTGCAATATCGCATGTTCAGAATTTCATTCAGGGATTCGGAAACGTTCTCAAGCCGTTCATGCAATTCCTCTATTGGTATGGCAAACCCCAGCCCTGTTGTACCACCGATGATCATGGTATTGATGCCAATTACCTCACCGAATTCATTAAAAAGCGGACCGCCACTGTTGCCTGGATTAATTGAGGCATCAGTCTGGATGTAGTGTGCACCCTGAACATAGCGGCCAACCGCGCTGACTATTCCCTTGGTGAGGGTATTTGATAATCCACTGGGAGAACCCATAGCATATACCATTTGCCCGACAAAGGTGGAGTTTGACTGTGCCAGGCGGGCCTGTTTTATATCCTCAAGTTCAACTTTGACAAAAGCCAAATCAATTTCGTGATAACCGCGAATCACAACACCGGGTAGCTCTTTGCTATCGCTTAACTGGACAATAACTTCCCTGTGTTTATCAACAACGTGCCGGTTGGTGGCAACTATGCCGGTATCTTTTACAAAGAAACCACTGCCGATACTATCGCTCATCTTGATACCAACGACACAGGAATGAACATTCCTGTATAGCTCATCTGCGGGCAGGGGCATTGGTCCTCTTGAATCTTCTTCAAGATACGGGTGTTGGGTTATTTCAAGTATCGGAACATCTGCATCTGCGGAGGGGACATCTTGCAATGTATTACACCCCGGGCATCTGGCCGTTTTGCCCATCAGGGCGCTAGGAGCACGAAGTGTTTTACCGCATTCACTACATTTGAATTTTACAGGCATATTTGGAACAGGATTAATTTTATAAATTCAGGATAGTCCCTGGGCCAGAGCTTGAAGTCTTTTCCCGGCCCGATTCCTTCCACTGTCATTTTCCCCCATGAAAGGTGTGTGATGAGTGGTGATGGTAAGTCCTTCTGTTCCATGTGTTCCCCATAATGTGCCCGTTAGTTCAACTGCACCATCCATGTCACTGGGTCCTGTTTTCGAGAATATGTTCCTGACATTCTCTACCACCTACATCCATGTAGGCGATTCCATGTACAGGATGACGGCTTTGTTTATTGAAGGTTATGACTGACTGGATGCTGGGTCAAGTGCGGAATGAGGCAATACTAATACTAATGTCGCCTAAAGGCGGATTATTTTACCTGGATTCCGGATAAGCCCTGCGGGATTTTCCATCCTTAGGTTCGTAAACAGTGCATCCATGCACTACTTCTCGGAATGACGATTTATGCTGCGTGGGGGTGTATGCGCTTATCGACTTCTTTGCCTATTGTTTTTCTGGCCATACGCAGATCGTAATCTGCTTGCAGTCCCATCCATGTTTCTGGAGATACGGAAAAGTATTTGCCCAGCCTGAGCGCTGTGTCCGCAGTAATTCCACGTTTGCCATTCACAATTTCACTGATTCTGCCGGGAGGGACGGCAATATCGCGGGCCAGCTTGTTGATACTGATATCATTGGGAAGCATGAAATCTTCCAGAAGGATCTCGCCGGGATGAATTGGAGTCAGTTTTTTAGCCATGATTTTTATTATTGTAATAACAAGCATCCCTCAACAGCTTCATGGATGTTATCAAGTAATTCTTCGTATGTGTCGCCTTGAGTGGCGCAGCCGGGAATAGACGGAGCTTCCGCCCAGTAACCGCCTTCTTCAGCTTCGTGTATTACGATTTCAAGTTTCACGATTCACCCCCACCTCATACCTCCCCATCAAGGGAGAGGAGGAGTTAATTGTTGTCCGCTGGCTCCACTGCCTAGGTGTTGGCTGAGAGAAATTTATACGCGTGAGCATATTCGACTTCAAGAGCGTCATAAGCCTTGCGGAAACCTTCGCGCTTCTTCGCTTTTTTCAGGAATGCATCATGGTCATGACGCACTGGTTTGTATTTGAGTTCGGACATGTTCAAGTTCAGATGCCTATTACGTTTTTAATGTCGCCTAAAGGCGGATTATATTACATGGATTCCGGATAATCCCTGCGGAATTTTCCATCCTTAGGTTCGTAAACAGTGCATCCATGCACTACTTCTCGGAATGACGGATTTCTGAATTCGATTAGTTAATTGCTATCTTCTGGCGTCGCTCCAGGACATCCTGTCCTCCGCGACACTTGTACTTCCTGTACATCGTCCGACTTCGATTAGTTAGTTGCTATCCTCGGGGTCGTAGCCCAGGTTTGGGCTGAGCCACCTTTCCATCTGATGAATTTCCATGCCTTTACGGTGTGCGTAATCTACCACTTGATCCTTGTTGATCATGCCGACACCGAAATAGCGGGAGTCGGGATGGGAATAGTAGAAGCCGCTGACAGCAGCGGTGGGGTACATGGCATAGCTTTCGGTAAGCGTGATGCCGGTGTTCTTTTCCACGTCGAGCAGTTTCCATAATAATGGTTTTTCCGTGTGGTCCGGGCAGGCGGGATAGCCGGGAGCAGGGCGGATGCCGCGATATTTTTCGGCAATGAGTGCGTCATTATCCAGTGATTCATCTGCAGCATATCCCCAGAATTCCGTTCTGACCCGGTGATGCTGGCGTTCTGCGAATGCTTCAGCAAGTCGATCGGCGAGCGCTTTCAATGTGATGGCGCTGTAATCATCATGGTCTTTTTCAAATTGCTTGATGCGTTCTTCCATGCCGAAGCCGGTGGCAACGGCAAAAGCACCGATGTAATCCTGCACGCCGGTTTCCTTGGGCGCAATGAAATCCGCCAAGGCAAAGTTGGGTTGCTTTTCATGTTTTTGTGTCTGCTGGCGCAGGGAATGGATCGTCATTAACAAACCATCGCGTTTGTCGTTAGTGTAGATTTCGATGTCATCATGACCGATGGAGTTGGCCGGGAACAGGCCGATAATCCCGCGTGCGCTGAACCATTTTTCCGCCACGATCTTTTTCAGCATGGCCTGTGCATCGCTATAAAGTTTTGTTGCTTCCTTGCCGACGACTTCATCTTCCAGGATGCGCGGGAATTTGCCTGCCAGTTCCCAGGCGACAAAGAAAGGTGTCCAGTCGATGTAAGGCACGAGATCATCCAGCGGATAATCTTCAAATATCTGAATTCCTGATTTTGCTGGTTTGGGTGGCGTGTAGTTTTTCCAGTCCGTGTGAAAACGGTTGGCGCGTGCTTCTTCAATCGTGAGCCAGTCGATCTTCTTCTGCTTGGCCGCATGACGTTCGCGCAGGGTCACGTATTCCGCGCGGATTTTTTTCACGAAATCATCTTTGGTGATTTTACTCACCAGGTTTTGTGCCACACCCACTGCACGCGAAGCATCTTTGACGTGAATCACAGGTTCTTTATATTGCGGTTCGATTTTTACCGCCGTATGCATGCGGGAAGTCGTGGCGCCGCCAATCAGCAAGGGCAGGGTGAATCCCTGTCGCTGCATTTCTTTGGCAACATGCACCATTTCATCGAGTGACGGTGTAATTAACCCACTCAGACCGATGATGTGCGCGTTCTTGTCTTTTGCGGTTTGCAGGATTTTTTCAGCCGGCACCATCACACCGAGGTCAATCACCTCGAAGTTGTTACATTGCAAAACCACGCCGACAATGTTTTTGCCGATGTCATGCACGTCACCTTTCACCGTGGCCATGATGATGGTGCCATTGTTCTTGCCGGCATCGCCGGTGCGTCTTTTTTCTTCTTCGATATAGGGAATGAGATGCGCGACGGCCTTTTTCATGACGCGCGCGCTTTTCACCACCTGCGGCAGGAACATCTTGCCTGCACCGAACAGATCACCGACCACGTTCATGCCGTCCATTAACGGGCCTTCGATCACTTCCAGCGGTTTGTCGTATTGCTGGCGGGCTTCCTCGGTATCTTCAATGATGTGATCGGTTATGCCTTTGACGAGCGCATGTGAGAGCCGTTCCTGTACCGTGCCGCTGCGCCAGGCTGCATCGGCTTTCTTTTCTTTTGTTCCGGTGTCCTTGAATTTTTCTGCGTATTCGACGAGACGATCGGTCGCATCCGGCTTGCGGTTCAACAAGACGTCTTCGATGTATTCCAGCAGTTCCTTGTCGATTTCATCATAGATGCCGAGTTGTCCGGCATTGACGATGCCCATGTCCATTCCGGCCTGTATTGCGTGATACAGAAACGCGGCATGCATGGCTTCGCGCACCGGGTTGTTGCCGCGGAACGAGAACGACACGTTACTCAAACCGCCGCTGACCAGTGCATGGGGCAGGTGTTCTTTAATCAGGCGCGTGGCTTCGAAGAAAGACACGGCATAATTGTTGTGTTCTTCCATGCCCGTGGCGACTGTGAGGATATTCGGATCAAAAATAATATCTTCCGGCGGGAAACCGACCTTGTTCACCAGAATATCGTAGGAACGTTTGCAGAGATCAAAACGGCGTTCGGTAGTATCGGCCTGGCCTTTTTCATCAAATGACATGACCACAACTGCCGCACCATAACGGCGGACAAGTTTTGCATGTTCGATAAATTTGGTTTCGCCTTCTTTCAGGCTGATGGAGTTGACGATGCCTTTGCCCTGTACGCAACGCAGACCGGCTTCAAGCACCGTCCATTTCGAGGAATCAATCATGATCGGCACACGGCTGATGTCCGGTTCCGAGGCAATCAGGTTCAGGAAATCGACCATCAGTTTTTCGGAATCAAGCATGCCTTCATCCATGCAGATGTCGATGACCTGCGCACCGTTTTCCACCTGTTGCTTGGCAACGGCAAGCGCGGCTTCGAGATTCTGTTCTTCCTTGATGAGTTTCAGGAATTGCGGTGAACCGGCCACGTTGGTGCGTTCGCCGACGTTGACGAAATTCACTTCAGGCGTGATGTTGAAAGGTTCAAGGCCGCTCAGGCGGCAGATCTTTTTCCGTTCCGGAATTGTTCTGGGTGTAATGCCTTTAACGGCTTTCGCAATTTCACGGATGTGATCGGGCGTGGTGCCACAACAACCGCCAACTATGTTCAGGAATCCGGCTTCCGCCCATTCCTTGATTTGCGGCGCGAGTGTTTCCGGTGTTTCCGGGTAACCGGTTGGCAACAAGGGATCCGGCAGTCCGGCGTTGGGATAGGCGCAGACATAAGTATCGGCAATGGTGCTGATTTCTTCGAGGAACGGACGCATGAGGTCCGGGCCAAGTGCGCAGTTCAAACCAATCGTTAACGGATTGGCATGACGCACTGAATTCCAGAACGCTTCCACATTTTGACCGCTGAGTGTTCTTCCGGCGCGATCAGTAATCGTGCCGGAGATCATGATCGGCAGTTTTATATTCTGTTCTTCGAAAATTTCCTGGATAGCGAAGAGGGCCGCCTTGGCATTCAGGGTATCGAAGATGGTTTCGACCAGCAGGATGTCCACACCGCCTTCAATCAGCGCTTTGGCCTGTTCGTGATAGGCGTAACGTAATTGCTCGTAGTTAATCGGACGGAAACCCGGATCGTTCACATCCACAACCGTACACGCACTGACTGGCATCGGGCCGATAGCACCGGCCACGAATCTTTTTCCACCCAGTTTTTTTTCAGCACGGTCCGCCGCCTTACGTGCGCATTGGGCGGCGGCAATGTTCAAGTCATAGCAGAGTTTTTTCAGGTATTCATTGGCCAGCACATCATCGAAATAAGTCTGGGTTTTACGTTCACCGTCTTCCAGTTCGATAAAGAAATCCTGCTGGGCGAGGGGGGATGCGCTGAACGTATTGGTTTCGATAATATCCGCCCCGGATTCAAAGAACTGGTAGTGGATATTTTCAATAGTATCTGGTTTAGATATAACAAGTAACTCATTGTTTCTTAAAAGTTCTTTACTTTTAACATCCTTGAATTGCTGGCCGCGCAAATCCGCCTCAGTCAATTTGAGCTGCTGGATGGTCGTCCCCATTGCTCCATCGAGCACGGCGATGCGTTCCTTGAGTAATTGCTCAAGGTCGAGAGTGCTTTCCGGTTTGGTGACGGGTTTGTTCATGGCAATAAAAAATGCGCGCCTCGGGTTAAATCAAGGCGCGCATTTTACCCCGTGGAGGGGAAATTACGAGTAAAAATCATTACTTGGATAGTAACCGGGTTTGTCATCCCGAGCGCATGCGAGGGACCTCTTATTACCTGGAAGGTCCCTCACGTTTGTTCGGGACGCCTGCGGCGATTTCTCAGTCGCTAAGCTCCTTCGAAATGACAATACTTTTTAACTTACTTGCGTTTGTCCATTGGCACGTACGGGCGTTCGGTATAACCGGTGTAGATCTGGCGTGGACGGCCAATCTTGCGGTCCGGGTCTTCCATCATTTCTCTCCAGTGAGCGATCCAGCCCGGCAATCTGCCAATAGCGAACATTACGGTAAACATATTGATCGGAATGCCCATGGCTTTGTAAAGGATGCCGCTGTAGAAATCCACGTTTGGATAAAGCTTGCGCTCAACGAAATAGGAATCGGACAAAGCCACTTCTTCCATTTTCATTGCGATATCCAGCAGCGGGTCATCAATACCTTTCTTGTTGAGGATGACACCCGTCATTTTTTTCAGGATCTTGGCACGCGGGTCATAGTTCTTGTACACGCGATGGCCAAAGCCCATCAGGCGGATATTATTATTGGATTTCTTGTCTTTTACTTTTTCCAGATATTCCTTGGGATCCATGTCGCTGTCCTTGAGCTTTTGCAGCATCTCAATCACTTCCTGGTTAGCGCCACCATGCAGCGGGCCCCATAAGGCACTGATACCCGCACTGACAGTGGTATAGAGATTGGGCAGGCTGGAACCGCAGAGTCGCACGGTGGAAGTTGAACAGTTCTGTTCATGATCAGCATGCAGGATCAACAACATGTTGAGTGCCTTGACCATATCCGGATCCGGTTCAAAGGGTTCGGCTGGTACGGCATACATCATCTGCAGGAAATTGGCGCAATAACTCAGGTGGTTGAGCGGATACATGATCGGTTTGCCGATGCTTTTCTTGTAACTGAACGCTGCAATGGTGCGCAGTTTGGAAAGCAGGCGGGTGGACTGGACTTCAATGTTCTCAAACACGTTGAGTGATTCGGGATAATACGCCGAGAGTGAATTCACCATGGAGGAGAGAATAGCCATGGGGTGTGCGGTGACCGGATAACCATCGAAGAAGTGTTTCATGTCTTCATGGATCATGCTGTGGTTGGTCAGGAGTAGTGAAAAATGTTTGAGTTGTTCCGGATTCGGCAATTCACCGTAGATGAGCAGGTAACTGGTTTCAACGAAAGTGGAATGTTCGGCCAGTTGTTCAATCGGGATACCGCGGTAGCGGAGTATCCCTAGTTCACCATCCAGGAAGGTGATGGCACTTCTGGTGGCACCGGTATTCATGTAACCGCTGTCCAGCGTGATAAAACCGGTCTGGTTTCTGAGTTGGGTGATATCTATTGCCTTTTCGCCTTCTGATCCCACCACGATTGGTAACTGGTATTCCTTATCGTCAATAATCAGCTTTGCATGTGTGCTCATAGTTATGCCCTTGATAAATCAATATTTCTGGAAATTATTATTATTTATTGGACTCAATAACAAACCTTCTCCGGGATGAAATGCCCGTTGGAAACAGCCTGGATTATTATTGAGGTGAACTCCCCGGTTCACTTGTTGTGCAATGCATTATGCACGTTTTTTTGAATGATACCTAATGGGAATTAATGATAACCGCACTATTGTTGTGCGTGGTTTCTATCCCTGCCGTTATTTATTACCTGTCAGTTCCGGGTGAAATTTTAACCGGTAATAGAACACAGTGATTAATATAAGCCAGACCAGGGCCAGATAACCAAGCTGGTGATTATATGTATTTACCAGAAAATCAAACTGAGTGTCCGGGACATGGTCTGTGAAATCCTTGAATATTTTAATGGCAAATACTGCACCTGCATGCAAACCGATACATTGATAAATATTCCCGTTTTTTATCCTTATCAACGCCAGCAATACACCGAATGCAAACAATGCCAGGAAATGATCAAAGATGGCCGGATCTTCAAACCGGTGGAAGGATTCCTGTAAGACCTCCAATCCTGTATACCAGTGAATCTCACTATTATCCGGCAGATTAGGAAATTTAATAAAGTGGACTGCTGAGTATATTACACTGCTGGTAATGATGGCCGAAACAGGACCAGCCAGTTTTTGTAATCCGCCTTGCAATGCCCCCCTGTAGATAGTTTCTTCAAGGATGCCCACCATCAGTCCGGAAAGCAGGGCTGTAATTAATAATTTTATTATGGCGGATAATCTGAAATCCGGATCATCTTCAGGCCCTCGTATTCCGAAAACAAACAGAAGTAATTCCAGAACAGCAATGATTATGGTCCCGGCTGCAAAACTTTTTAACAGATCCGGCATGATGAATGATCTTTGCTGTGAATAACCAATCGTTTCCCGATTAAGAATTTTGTAAAATTGCAGATAGAAGAGGATCAGCAACAAACCACAAATATTGGTGACCAGCGTAATGACCTTGTTAAATTCCGGATTGAAATAAATATCCAGGATTATATAGACGGGTGAAGCAAGCAAGGCCCCACAGAGCAATATAAGTATCAGAAGAACAAGAAATGAAAATGTAGCGCGCATAAATGAACAGTAATTCAAATTTAGATTGACATAATACAAGCCGCTGTTAAATTATCCAGCTGTAACAGCTACAGGTGCCCTGTGAACTTTCTGGATCAGGGTTAAACGGGAAGCCGGTGCATTGTTTCACAATAATGCCGGCGCTGCCCCCGCAACGGTAGGCGAGTTAATGTTCAGTTTGTAAACCACTGTGCAGAGTTTGCATGGGAAGGTGACTGAACAGGACAGTTTCTGTCACTCGCAAGCCCGGAGACCGGCCTGAAGCTAAAACCATATCGCGGTGGGCGATAACGGCGAAAAACTCCTGCGCTCCAGCCGGTGTATTTCCTCGTTTCTCTCCCGTGGTTTTTAATCATCTAACAGCGCGGGTGAAGACAGATGAATATATGCAGCAGGCAATTCCGGTATTTTTTCAGTTCAATTATTTTATTTTCTTTGGCATGTGCTCATGCTTTTGCTCAGGATGCAGACGAGAAAGATAAAATCGAACTGCCGCCAATTTCCGTAGTATCAACACGCATTGATGAAAACATCAAACTCACTCCTGCCAATATTACAGTCATCAGTGCAGAACAGATTGAAAAATCACCGGCAAGAACTCTTCCTGAATTACTTTCTCTTGAAGCCGGAATACTCAGCCGCAGTTTGTTCGGAAATTCAGCAGTCCGGAGTACGGTGGATATCCGGGGATTCGGTGCCTCCGGTACCCAGAATACCTTGATATTGCTGGATGGACGGCGGCTTAATGACATTGATCTGTCATCTGTTAATTATGCTGCGTTACCGATCCATAATATCGAACGGATAGAGATCATACGCGGGACGGGTGGCGTGTTATACGGTGATGGCGCTGTGGGTGGTGTTATCAATATAGTCACCAGACGTCCGCGCACGGGCATGGCAACCGGATCGATTTCCGGAAGTTACGGATCCTATGATACGTGGCAGAGCAATGGGTCTGCTATGTGGGGTAACCAGGATATTGCATTGAATATCGCAGGAAATTATATCGAGTCGGACGGTTATCGTGACAATAACGACCTGCGGCAAAAGAATCTCCAGGCTGATATCAGCAGATATTTCGGAACTGCTGAATTCTATTTGAAAGGCGGCGCTTCTGATCAGACTCTGCGGCTGGCGGGTGTCCGGACTGTTGATCCCACAATTGGATTGAATGAACTGAAAAATGACCGGCGGGGTACCGGTACATTCAATGATTTTGCAGATGAAACCAGTCATTTTATAACAGCCGGTGTTCGTGCCGGGATTTTTGACGGTAAGGGAGAAGCTATTCTGGATTTTGGTTATCGCTCTAAAAACCAGCAGGCATTTTTTGATGACTATACCGGGTTCCCGCCATTTTTTCCGCCGGGCACATTTGCCAATTTTCTGGATACCGATCTGGACACCTGGTCCATTACACCCAGGATACAGGCGGCCACCGGGGCACATGACTGGATTGCAGGATTGGATTTTTATTATTACGAATATGATTCCGAAAGATCACTGAATCAATTTACTGCCAGCACGCCCAATCATATTCTTGATGTGACACAGAAGAGTTTTGCCCTGTATGCCAATGACAGGATAGCCATGTCTGATTATACTTTCCTGGAGCTGGGCGCCAGGATCCAGCATGTCACTCAGGATGCAAAGGACACTTTTGATCCGGCAGCCCCAGCGAGTCCGTTTGTGGCACCGGCTGCTGCACCATTAAGCAGATCCGATACCGAACCGGTATTCAACATAGGTATACGGCATTTTCTCACACACGATCTTTCATTGTTTGGACGTGTTGGCCGCAGTGTCCGCTTTGCAACTGTGGATGAATTGTATCAGGCCAATCCTGTCACGTTCGTTCAGGAGTTTTCGATCATTGAACCGCAAACGGCACATCATGCTGATATTGGTATGGAATTTGCCATCCCGGATTTTTCCGCATCACTGACGGGATACTATATGGACATAGAAAACGAGATCCATTTCAATTCAGCAATCTTTGCCAATGAAAACCTGGATCCGACTGAACGGACCGGCATCGAAACCACATTCAAATGGAACTTGTGGAATTCACTGGTGGCAACAATTAATTACACTTATCTCCGTTCGAAATTCAGTGAAGGCCCGTTCAAGGGGAATGATGTTCCGCTGGTTCCAAGACATACGGGCAGTTTGGGATTGCTATGGAGTGTAACAAATGATTTCACACTGGCAGGCGCCTGGCGTTATATTGGTGAAAAACGGTTCGATAATGATCAGACCAATGATTTCGGACAGCAAATTCCGTCTTACAGCGTTCTGGACCTCAAGGCAGTTCAAAAATGGAGGGGTTGGCATCTGGCCTTCTCTGCAAATAACTTGCTGGATAAAAAGGCGTTCGATTTCGGGGTGAGAAGTACTTTTGTTCCCGGCAGGTTTAATGCATTTCCACTACCGGAGAGGA
>Ga0214472_10005003_pt1 | contig 13949 bp, 13 predicted proteins | sample RVTome_6_FD_207662 | JGI IMG/M metagenome (GOLD analysis project Ga0214472, IMG submission 207662) | Soil microbial communities from uranium-contaminated site in the Upper Colorado River Basin, Wyoming, United States - RVT140D175 | ecosystem: Environmental > Terrestrial > Soil > Contaminated >... | reverse complement strand
GCCGTGGGGACGGACGACCTGCCCCTCGAAGTCACCGGCCTGCGGGTCGTGCTCGAAAGGTAGCCGCGCTCCGCTTGCCGAGGGGGGACCCTTTCACGAGCTTAGGCCCGCCGAGCTTCCCCGGAGGACGAGCGATGACCCCTGCGACCTGGATCACCATGCTCCTGGTGATCGCGTTCGTATGGGGCGGCTTCGCCTGGGTACTCGCGACCGCCGTCCGCAAGGAGACCGGAAAGAGCCCCTGAGAACGTGCCCCGACGCGAAGATCTAGAGACCATCCTCATCCTGGGTTCGGGGCCGATCATCATCGGCCAGGCCTGCGAGTTCGACTATTCCGGCACCCAGGCCGTCCGCGCGCTCAAGGAGGAGGGGTACCGGGTCGTCCTGGTGAACTCCAATCCCGCGACGATCATGACGGACCCGGATCTCGCGGACCGGACCTACATCGAGCCAATCACGGCCGAGTGGGTCGAGAAGGTCATCGAGCGCGAGAACGTCGACGCGATTCTCCCCACGATGGGCGGCCAGACGGCGCTCAACGTCGCGATGGACCTCCATCGCTCGGGGGTCCTCGAGAAGCACGGCATCGAGCTGATTGGCGCCAACGCCCGCTCGATCGAGATGGCTGAAGACCGCGAGGAGTTTGCCGAGGCGATGAAGCGCATAGGCCTCGCGGTGGGGACGGGGGGCTTCGCCAAGGACCTGGACGAGGCCATGAGGATCGTCGAGGATACCGACTATCCAGCGATCGTCCGCCCCTCGTACACGCTCGGCGGCACCGGCGGGGGCATCGCCTACAACCGCGCCGAGTTCGAGATCCAGGTCCGCAAGGGACTCGACGCCTCGCCCATCCACGAGGTCTTGGTCGACCGCTCGGTGATCGGCTGGAAGGAGTACGAGCTCGAGGTCGTCCGCGACGGCATCGACAACGTAATCGTCGTCTGCTCCATCGAGAACTTCGACCCGATGGGCGTCCACACGGGCGATTCGATCACCGTCGCACCCGCGCAGACCCTCACCGACGTCGAGTACCAGAAGATGCGCGACGCCGCGATCGCGATCATCCGAGAGATCGGCGTGGAGGCGGGCGGCTGCAACATCCAGTTCGCGGTGAACCCCGCGGACGGCGAGATGCTCGTCGTCGAGATGAACCCGCGTGTATCCCGCTCTTCCGCGCTCGCGTCGAAGGCCACCGGCTTCCCGATCGCGCGCGTGGGCGCGAAGCTCGCCGTCGGCTACCACCTCTACGAGCTCCCGAACGACATCACGAAGACGACGCCCGTCTCCTTCGAGCCGGTGCTGGACTACGTGGTCGTGAAGCTGCCGCGCTTCGCGTTCGAGAAGTTCCCCGAGGTGGACGACACGCTCGGCGTGCAGATGAAGTCGGTCGGCGAGACGATGGCGATCGGGCGGACGTTCCGCAGCGCCTGGCAGAAGGGCTTCCGAGGCCTCGAGATCGATCGGCACGGCTGGGTGACGAGCCCGCTCCCGAAGGAGGACGGGCTCGCCGAGGAGGAGATCACGGGCATGCAGCCGCTGCTCGCCGCGCTCCGCCGGCCCACGCCGAAGCGCCCCTTTCAGCTCAAGCGTGCGCTCGAGAGCGGCATCTCGATCGACGAGATCTACGAGGCCACCAAGATCGACAGGTGGTTCCTCGACCAGCTCCAGCAGATCATCGAGTGGGAGAGGCGCTACGCGGACGCGGAGGGTGTCGACGCGGAGCTCCTGCGCGCCATGAAGCGCGAGGGCTTCAGCGACGGGCAGCTCGCGGAGTTGCGCGGTGAGAGCGAGGCCGACGTGCGTGCGCGCCGTTGGGAGTGGAACATCCGCCCGACGTACAATGTCGTCGACACGTGCGCGGGCGAATTTCCTGCGGAGACACCCTACTACTACTCGTCGTACGAGGACGAGACGGAGAGCGTGCGCTCCGACCGCGAGAAGGTCGTGATCCTCGGGAGCGGGCCGAACCGGATCGGGCAAGGGATCGAGTTCGACTACTGCTGCGTGCAGGCCGTGCTCGCGCTCAAGGATGCGGGCTTCGAGACGATCATGATCAACTCGAACCCTGAGACCGTCTCCACCGACTTCGACGTCAGCGACAAGCTCTACTTCGAGCCACTGACGCTCGAGGATGTCGTGGAGATCATCCACCTCGAGCGTCCGATGGGCGTCATCGTCCAGCTCGGTGGGCAAACGCCGCTGAAGCTCGCGAAGGGGCTCGAGGAGCTGGGTGCCCCGATTCTGGGCACCTCGGTGGACGCGATCGACCGCGCGGAGGACCGCGACCGGTTCGACGAGGTCTGCCGCAAGATCGGCGCGCGTACGCCCGCCAACGGCACGGCGACGAGCCAGGCACAGGCCCTCGAGGTCGCGGAGAGGATCGGCTTCCCGGTCCTGGTGCGCCCGAGCTACGTCCTGGGCGGCCGCGCGATGCGGATCATCTACGACGAGGAGTCACTCGAGCGCTACTTCGTCGAAGCGGTGCAGGCGTCGCCCGACCACCCGGTGCTGATCGACAGGTTTCTCGAAGACGCGTTCGAGGCGGACGTCGACGCGCTCTCCGACGGGACCGACGTCGTCATCGGCGGCATCATGCAGCACATCGAAGACGCCGGCGTGCACTCGGGCGACTCGGCGTGCGTGCTCCCGCCGTACCTGCTCTCACCCGAGTCGCTCGACGAGATCCGCGACCTCACCCGAAAATTCGCGCTCGAGCTCGGCGTGGTCGGCCTCCTCAACGCGCAGTACGCGATCAAGGACGACGTCGTCTACGTGCTGGAGGTCAACCCGCGCGCCTCGCGCACCGTCCCGTTCGTCAGCAAGGCGACGGGTGTGCCGCTCGCCCGCCTGGCTGCGCGCGTGATGGCCGGGGAGCGGCTCGCCGACCTGGACGTGCCGGCGGAGCCGCCGGTGCCGGGCGTGGCGGTGAAGGAGGCGGCGTTCCCGTTCAACCGATTCGACGTCGACACGCTCCTCGGCCCGGAGATGCGGTCCACCGGCGAGGTGATGGGCTTCGACGACTCCTTCGGGATGGCGTTCGCGAAGGCGCAGGTTTCGGCGGGCAACCGGCTGCCGGAGTCGGGCGCGCTCATCGTCACGGTGAATGAGCGGGACCGGCGAACGGTCACCCCGATGATCCGCCGCTTCCGCGACCTCGGCTTCGAGATCCTCGCGACCCGCGGGACGCAGGAGTCGCTCAAGGCGCTCGGTGTGCCATCCCGACTCGTCTACAAGGTCGGCGAGGGGCGTCCGGACATCGTGGACCACATCGTCACGGGCGACATCCAGCTCCTCATCAACACGCCGCTCGGAAAGAAGTCACAGTATGACGACTACGCGATGCGCCGTGCGGCGATCACGTACGGCGTGCCGTACCTCACTACGATGTCGGCGACCTCGGCTGCATGCGACGCGCTCATCGCGATGCGATCCCGAAGTCACGAGGTCCGCTCGATCCAGGAGCGCATTGCGTCGCTCTCGGCGCCCGTCGGCGTCTGACGGCGGGGGCCGCTTGGGCGCCGCAGCCGGCTTCTTCCTGCATCCCGCGTCTCCACTGCACGACACCGGGTGGGGGCACCCCGAGCACCAGGGGCGGCTGAGGGCGCTTGCGCAGACGGTCGGACGGGACCTCCTGACGCTGCACGGGCACGTTGACCAGATGGAGTGCGGCGAGGCGGAGCTCGACGATGTCCTGCGCGTCCATACGCCCGAGCACGTCCAGACGGTGCGCGAGGCGTGCAGGCGCGCCGAGGAGGGGGACACGCTGGTCGCGCTCGACACGGATACCAAGGTGTCGGGCGCGTCCTGGGCGGCTGCGCTGGGGAGCGCGGGCGCGGGGATCGCGGCGGCGAAGGCCGTCGTGGCCGGGGACATCCGCGCGGCCTTCGTCGCAGGCCGCCCGCCGGGTCACCACGCGACGCCCAACCGGGCGATGGGCTTCTGCCTGTTCAACTCGATCGCCGTCGTGGCCCGTTGGCTCCAGACGCACGGCCATGCCGAACGCGTGCTGATCGTCGACTGGGACGTCCACCACGGAAACGGCACGCAGGAAGCGTTCTACGAGGACCCCACGGTCTATTTCGTTTCGCTGCACCAGTCGCCTCACTACCCGGGGACTGGGGCGGCGGAGGAGCGGGGAGCCGTCGCGGGCGAGGGGTACACGTTGAATGTCCCGCTGCCGGGGGGGACACCGCGCCCGGAGTACCGGGAGCGTTTCGAGCGCGCGGTGCTGGAGGCGACGCACGGATTTCGGCCCGACTTCGTGCTGGTCTCCGCCGGCTTCGACGTGATGGCGGGTGACCCGCTGGGCGGCATGCTGCTCGAGGCGGAGGATCTGCACGCGATGACCCGCTTTCTCGTGGAGCGCGTCGCCACGAGCTGCGACGGCCGCGTGATCGCGCTCCTCGAGGGGGGCTACGATCCGGTCCGCCTCGGCGTAGGCGCGGTGGCGGTGATCCGGGCGCTCGCGGGGCTTCCGTTCGGCTAGCCGGGTGTGCCCGGGCGCAGCCTGGACGCTCGGCAGCGTTGCTCCGCATGCGCCCGACCATACCTTTGGGGATGCCGCCAGTCCCGTCCATGCTCGATCTGGTCCGGCTCAGCCCCCGCCGCCTCTTCCCCCCCGGCGGCGTCGAGCTGTTTCGCCACATCGCGGTGCTCACCGAGCTCCGCGAGGGCGAGGAGGTGCTGGGCGTCGCCTGCGGCACGGGCGTCGGTCTCGAGTACTTCGCGCGTGAGTACGGCGTGGTCGCGTCGGGCGTCGAGTTCGACCCGTACATGGTGGAGCAGGCGGAGGCCGCGGCCCGGGACATCGGGCTCACGGGCCGGCTGCAGTTCCAGCAGGGACGCTCGGACGCCTTGCCCTACCGGAACGCGATATTCGACGTCTCGATGGGTGAGATCGGGCTCGCCAACCACTGCGATCCCGCCGACGCGGTGCGCGAGCTCGTGCGCGTCACGAAGCCCGGCGGCTTCGTCGTCCTCGTGCAGCTCGTCTGGAAGGCGCCCGTGGACGAAGAGCGGAAACGGGTGCTGTCCGAGCACCTGGGGGCGCGTCCCCTGATGGTCGTCGAATGGAAGCGACTCCTCGCTGCGGCAGGGGTCGAGGAGCTCCACACGGAAGACTGGTCGGACGCCGAGACGTCGTTCCGTGGAGGAGCCGTCAAGCCGTTCCCGGACTTCGCCGAGCTCTTCACGGTCCCCGAGAAGGTCGGGGTGCTGCGGCGCGCCTGGCGACGGTGGGGTTGGCGGGGGGTGATGGCGGTGATGGCGCAGGAGCGGGAGGTGCACAAACTCCTGACCCACGAGCGCATTCTCGGCCTCGACCTGCTCCGGGGCCGGAAGGCTGCCGACGCGACGACAGAGCGGAGGGGGGGCGAGTTGAACGAGGAGCCCGAGTCCGTCCCGGCCTCGGTCGCCGCCCCGAGGGAGGAGGACACGTCCGGGCTGCCGCTCTTCGGACGCGGCGGGTCGGCGTCGTCCGAGGGCAGCGGGCGGTGAGCTTCGGCCTCCTGACCGAGCGCGAGGGTGTGGCTCGCGTCCAAGAGGCGCTGCGCGAGCAGGAGCTGGACGGCTGGCTGCTCTACGAGTTCCACGGCATCAACCCCGTCGCGGTCGCGCTGCTCGGCCTCGGCAAGACGACCAGGCGGGGCTTCGTGCTCGTTCCCGCCGAGGGAGAGCCCGTGGCGCTCGTCCACGCGATCGAGGCGTCGTCCTGGCGGCACTGGCCGTTCGAGCGGCGCACGTACTCGGGGTGGCGCGCGCTCGAGACGGGGCTCGAGCGGCTCGTCGAGGGGCGCAGGCGCCTCGCCATGGAGGTCTCACCGGGAGGCGCGGTCCCGACGCTCGACTACGTGCCCGCCGGCATCGCGAGCGTGTTGCTGGGCCTCGGCGTCGAGATGGCGAGCTCGGGCGACCTGGTCTCGCGCTTCCACTCGGCGTGGAGCGCCGAGCAGCTCGCCGACCATCGCCGCGCCGCCGTCATCGTGGCGGAGGTCGCGCGACAGGCATTCGAGCGCGCAGCCCAGGCGGTGCGCTCGGGCGAGCCCACCTCGGAGGGCGCGCTCTCGGACTGGATCCGCACGCGGCTCACCGACGCGGGGCTCACGGACCAGGTGGACTGCATCGTGGCGATCGGCCCGCGCGCCTCCGACTCGCACTACGCGCCGGTCGGGGCAGGGGAGCCGATCCGCCGCGGCGACCTGCTCCTCATCGATCTATGGGGAGCCTTCGCGGGGTCGATCGCGGCCGACCAGACGTGGATGGGCATCCTCGCATCTTCGGTCGACGCGCGCACGCGGGAAGTGTGGGAGGCCGTCCGCGACGCGCGTGACGCCGCGCTCGATTTCCTGCGCGAGAGCTTTCGGGCCGGTACGCCCGTGCGCGGCCGCGACGTGGACGACGTGGCCCGCGCGCTCATCACGGAGCGTGGCTTCGGCGACTACTTCGTGCACCGCACGGGTCACTCTATCGACACGGACCTGCACGGGAGCGGACCCAACCTCGACAACCTGGAGACGCGCGACGACCGCCTGCTCGTGCCTGGGGTCGGGTTCTCCGTGGAGCCCGGGATCTACGTCCCGAACGAGATCGGGGTGCGCGCCGAGGTCAACGTCCATTGGGGCGCGGACGGCCCCGAGGTGACTCCGACGGAGATCCAGAAGGAAGTCTTCTTGCTGCTCCGAGATTGACCGCGCCCGGCCCCTCGAGGGTGGACGTCGCGCTGCCGCTCCCCATCCACCGCACGTTCACGTACAGGGTGGAGGGGGCAGCTCCGGCCGCCGGCACGCGCGTCCTGGTTCCGTTCCAGCGAGGCGAGCGCATCGGCTGGGTCGTGGGGGCGGGGGAGGAGGGACCGATCCGCGGCCTCAAGTCCGTGTTGTCCGTGCTGGAGGAGACGCCGAGCGTGCCGGTCGACCTTCTCGAGCTTTGCCGCTGGATGGCGGACTACTACGTGGCGCCGCTCGGCATTGCGCTCCGCGCCGCGCTTCCCTCCGTGCTCTCGGACGTCTCGCGCGACTACGTGAGCCTGAGCCGCGACCCGGGCGTGGACGTCCGCCCTCGCGAGCGCCGACTGGTCGAGGCGCTTCGTAGCCGTGAAGAGCCACTCGCTGTGCGTGCCCTCCGCCAGGCGCTCGAAATGGGGTCGATCTGGCCGGAGATCCGCTCGCTCGAGGCACGCGGCGCGCTCGACCATCGGACCGTCCCACCGGCCGAGCCGAGCGTGAAGACCCGCAAGGTCGTGCGCATCGTTCGCCACCTGGAGGACTTGGTCGAGCGCGAGAGTGTCTTCGGACGAGCGGCACGGCAGCGTGAGGCCTTCCAGCTGCTCGAGGCATCGGGAGGTGAAGCGGATCTCGCTCACCTCCTGACCGGGGAGGGTTTCAGCCGGGGCGTCGTAGGCGGTCTCGAGGAGAAGGGGTTGGTCGAGCTCGTGAACGAGGAGGAGATGAGGGATCCGTTCGCGGATATGATGCCGTCCGCGCCGCAGGCCCTCGACCCGACGGAGTACCAGAGGACCGCCCTCGAGAGACTCATCGCCGCGCTCGATGAGCCGTCGGCTCCCTTTCTCCTCCAAGGGATCACCGGCTCGGGGAAGACGCTCGTCTACATCGAGCTGATCAGGGCGGCGCTCGCGCGGGGACGCACCGCGATCGTGCTCGTGCCCGAGATCGCCCTCACGCCGCAGACCGCGTCGCGCTTCCGCGCGCACTTCGGCGACCAGGTGGCCTTGCTCCACTCCGGCCTCTCGGACGGGGAGCGCTATGACGCGTGGCGGAGCCTCCGCAGCGGCGACCGGCGCGTCGCCGTCGGCGCTCGCTCCGCGCTCTTCGCTCCGCTCACCGACCTCGGCGTGGTCGTCGTCGACGAGGAGCACGACGGGAGCTACAAGCAGTCGGAGGCGCCGCGCTATCACGCCCGGGACCTCGCGATCATGCGCGCGCAGGCGAACGGCGCGGTCTGCGTGCTCGGGAGCGCCACCCCCTCGCTCGAGACCTGGAACAACGCGCGCACTGGCAAGTTCGCTCGCCTGTCGCTCCCCGAGCGCGTGGGTGGGGCGCGGCTCCCGGACGTGCGCGTGATCGACCTTCGCGTGGGGCGTGGGGCTCCGGGCGGCGCTCCGGCCCCGACGGCCCGCCCGGGCAACATCCTCGGTGACGAGCTCGTGGAAGCGATCCGGAACCGCCTCCGGCGGACCGAGCAGGTGATCCTCCTCCACAACCGCCGTGGCTACTCCTCGTTCGTGCAATGCCGCGAGTGTGGCGACGTCGAGCAGTGCGCCAACTGCTCGATCTCGCTGACCTACCACCGGGTGGCGCACAGGCTGCTCTGCCACCACTGCCGTTATGAGGAGCCGGCCCCCTCGCGCTGCGGCCGGTGCGGTTCGACCGACCTGTCGTTTCGAGGGCTCGGCACGGAGCAGGTAGAGCGCGTGACCGCGGAGACCTTCCCCGAGGCCCGCATCGCGCGCATGGACGTGGACACGACCTCCGGCAAGTGGGCCCACCAGCGCATCCTCGACCGCGTCGAGCGCGGTGACGTCGACATCCTGCTCGGCACGCAGATGATCGCCAAAGGCCTCGACTTCCCTCGCGTAACGCTGGTGGGTGTGGTGAACGCGGACGTGGGGATCCACCTGCCGGACTTCCGCGCGAGCGAGCGCACCTTCCAGCTCCTCAGCCAGGTGGCGGGTCGCGCCGGACGCGGGCGCCTCGGCGGGGAGGTGATCATCCAGACGTCCCTCCCGGACCACTACGCTGTGCGCGCCGCCGTGGCGCACGCCTACGAGGCGTTCGCGGAGCGCGAGCTCGCGGAGCGTGAGAGCCCCCCTTATCCCCCCTGGGTGCGCATTGCGAACGTGATCCTGAGCAGCCCGAGCCAGCGGCTCGCCGCGGCGGCGTCCGAGCGAGCCGTCGCCTGGTTGAGCGCACGGCTCGCCGGCCGGCCGAGGCTCGAGGGTGCCGGGGCCGAGATCGTGGGGCCGGCGCCGTCGCCCATCGAGAAGCTCCACGGGCGCTGGCGGTGGCACTTCCTGCTCAGGTCGCGGTCGCCGCGGGCACTCGGGGACGCCGCCCGGGCGCTCGTGGAGGACTTCAAGCTTCCCGCCGGGGAGGTCCGCCTCGCCCTCGACCGCGATCCGGTCGCGCTGCTCTGACGGGTCCGGGGGGTGTCGGGTCCGGTGGGCATTGCTCGCCTCCCGCCCTCCAAAATACCTTCGCGGTATGAGCTGCTTGGCCCTGAATGCGTCTTTCGAGCCGCTCACGATCGTTCCGGCGCGCCGGGCGGTCCGGCTCGTGCTCGACGGGAAGGCCGAGATCCTCGAGGAGGACTCGGGCCACTTCTTCCGGTCGGAGAGCCGTGTCGTGCCCGTGCCTGCCGTCATCCGGCTCGTCCGCTACGTGCACGTCCCGTACCGCTTCCGGCGGCAGGTCACCAACACCTTCCTCTTCGCGCGCGACGACTACACGTGCCAGTACTGCGGCCGGCGCAAGAGCGAGCTGCGGGGACGGCAGTTCCTGACACGGGACCACATCCGGCCCATCTCGCGAGGCGGCCTGAACTCCTGGGACAACGTCGTCACGAGCTGTTCGCCGTGTAACAACAGGAAGGGCGGGCGGCTGCCGGCCGAGGCGGGGCTCACGCTCAGGCACGAGCCGAGCGAGCCGAACTACGTGCACCTCGTCTGGGTCGTTCGCCGGGTGACCGACGCGCAGGCGAAGTATATCCGCATGTTCTACGGAGAAGCCGCGCTGGCCGAGGTGGCCGCACGGCCCGGGCTGGCGCCCGAGGCGATCGACTCGCCGACGGGCTAGTCGTCCAGCCAGGCGTAGGGTCGCTCGCAGAACTGCCCGTAGCCGCGCACGGTGCCGCGGTTCGTGTACTCCTTCCACGACACGATCCATCCGCGCACCGCGTCGTTCTCGACCCCGTAGGTGAATCCGGGCTCCTGGGATCGCTCGGCGAGGAAGCGCTGGAGGTAGGCCGGCATGTTCACGATCCCCTCGACCTCGAAGGTCGTGGTGTCGATATCGTCGCTGACCGCGACCCGGATGTGCGACTGGGAAAGCTTCAGCGCCCGGATGGCCTCCTCCACCGACGTCTTGATGTCCGTGAGGTCCGGCGCCTCGCCGGTCCGCCCCTTGATCTCCTTGACCAGCTCCATGGTACCCGGGGCCATCAGTGCGTCGCGCGCCCGCGACAACTGGTTCAGGAGCTGCTCGTGCAGGCGAAGGAGCTGAGTGTACTCACGCTTCGCCTGAGCTCGGGTCTTTTGACTCTGGGGCATGCGAGCCTCGCAGATGCGTGAGCGTGCCCGGCTCGGTGGTGACGGCCCAGTAATTACGTGGCTTTCGGAGCGTGCGGCAATGGCTTCTGCTTGACCTCGACGCGCGCGCGGCCTATGAATGCGGCGACCCGACGGAGATCCATGCCCGAGCCCGAGAGCCCGAAGCCGCGACCTGCTCGCCTGCCCGAGGGCGAGGCGCCGGCGGCCGGTGTGAAGCCCACGCCAGTCCGCGAGCTCGCGGGAGCCGACTCGCGGGAGCCCGTGCCCCCCGGACCCTCCGCAGATCGAGGTGGACCGGCGGAGGCGGATGTTCCTGAAGTTGCCTTCGAGTCCCGGGGGTCGGTGTGGAGGGTGCGGGTTCTGGGCCGGTCCGGACGTGCGGATGGACGGTCTCCGCCCCTGCTGCTGCTGGGATTCTGGGGGGGCGAGGAGGCCGATAGCTCCCCGGTCCGGGAGGCGATCGTCGTAGCGCGGGCCCTGTCCGAGCTGACGGCGTTGCGACTGGAGGTCGCGCTCGCCGAGGCGGCCCCGCCACCTCAGCCGGATCGGAGGAAGCCGTTCTTCGAGGGGGCCAGCCAGAGTCGTCGCGAGGGAGGCGGGGGGCGCGGCGACGGCTAACGGGTTCGATCTCGGCGACATCTACGGGGTAGTGGGACATCTCGATCGCCAGCCTTCAACATGGTTTTCGCCTTCGGTGTCATTCAACACGTCCGAAACGCCGACCGACGGCGAGTTGGTCCGAAGGGCCAGACGCGGTGACGAGGCTGCCTTCGGGCGCCTCGTCGAGCGGTATCAGCGTCCCGCATACGCGGTGGCGTTGTCCGTGACCGGTCGGCACGAGGACGCGGAAGACGCGGCTCAAGAGGCCTTCTTGGTGGCTCTGGACCGCTTGGAGGAGTGTCGCAGCCCGGAACGTTTCGGGGGATGGCTCATGACGATCGTGCGGAACCGCGCCAAGAACCTGGTGCGCCGTGAGGCGCTCCGGGAGACGGACGAGGTCCCGCCGGGGGCTCGCTCGAAGATCCCGACCCCCGACCGAGTTGCCGAGACGGCCGAGCTCAGGGCACTCTTGAGGGAGGCTCTGATGGGGCTTCCGCAAATGCAGCGGCAGATCGTGTTGCTGCACGACCTGGAGGGGTGGAAGCACAGGGAGATCGCGGACCGGTTGGACCTCCCCTGTGGGACTGTCCGGTCCCACCTCCACTTTGCGAGAAAGGCCTTGAGGAGCGCGCTTCGGCGGATGCCGGGGGCGCCCGAGATCACGATGAGGGCGGTGCAATGAACAGGTTCGACGATGGCATCGGGACGGACGGGCTCGGACGAGACATGGAGCTCGCCGAGGCTCTCTCGATCCTCGATCCCGCGCGCGTGGACCCGAACTACTGGCTCCGTTTCCGCTCCTGGGTGATGGGTGCGGCGGCACGGGAGCTGGCGCGTAGGCGGCTGATGGCGCAGCTCACCGTGGGCGACGTCATGGAGGCGTGGGCCCGGACCGTCGTTCCGACGGCGATGGCGACGGCGCTCCTCGCGGGCCTGCTCCTCATTCGGGCGAGCTCGCTGGGCGCGCCGCTTCCCTTGGGTGTCGAGGACCTGCTCGTGAGTGAGATCGAGGGCGAGACGATCCGGGACATCCTGGAGGCCGAGGAAGCGGGGGCGGTCACCTTCGCTTCGGAGATCTACTGAGCATGGAACGGCGCGTACGCACCAAGCTCGTGGCCGCGCTCGTCTTGGGCGCGGTGTTCGGCAGCGGCTTGTTGCTCGGATATGCGGCCGACAGCCAGCTCGCCCCGGAGCCCACGACCGCGTCCGCTGCCGCGCCCGCTGCGCAGCCCGCTGCGGCCGCGGAGCGTCCCCGCCGGCCGCTCGTCTACGAGCAGCTCGCTCCGACACCGGCGCAGACCGCGGTCATCGACTCGATCCTCGGCGTGCACAGGGCTCGCATGAACGCGCTCGACAAGGAGTATCGCGAAGCGCGCCATCGTTACCAGGCGAGCTACGACGCGGTCGTCCAGGAGACTCGCGACGCGATCGCCGGGGTGTTCCCGGCCGAGGTGGCCGCGGAGTACCGCCGGCTCCTCACCGAGTTCGACATGCGTCGTGAGGCGGAGCGCGCCGCGGAACAGGACCCTCGGAACTAACCCCATGCAATTCGAGAGCACCGGGCCGCGGCCCGGTTACCGTCCGCCCGGAGCGGGCCAGGGAGCGTCGTGCCGTGAGTGATGTGATCATCCGCACCGAGGGTCTCAGGAAGGACTACGTCCTGGGCGCCGAGACAGTGCAGGCCGTGCGCGGCGTCGATCTCGAGATCCGCCGTGGCGAGTTCGTGGCCGTCATGGGTCCGTCGGGAAGCGGCAAGTCCACGCTCATGAACTTGATCGGCTGCCTGGACACGCCGACCGGCGGCCAGTACTGGCTCAACGACCAGCTCGTGAGCGAGCTGTCGGACGACCGGTTGGCGCGCGTCCGCAACAAGGAGATCGGCTTCGTCTTCCAGACGTTCAACCTCCTGCCCCGCGCAACGGCGCTCCACAACGTCGAGCTCCCCCTCATCTATGCCGGCGTAGGCTCCAAGGAGCGCCGGCGGCGAGCGGAGGAGAAGCTGGAGCTCGTGGGCCTCTCCGACCGCATCGACCACAAGCCCCCCGAGCTGTCGGGTGGGCAGCGCCAGCGGGTCGCGATCGCGCGCGCGCTCGTGAACGAGCCTGCGCTTCTGCTCGCCGACGAGCCGACGGGAAATCTGGACTCCGTCACGAGCGGCGACATCATGGGCCAGCTCGCCGCGCTTAACGGACACGGCCAGACGATCGTCTTAGTCACGCACGAGCACGACATCGCCGAGTACGCGAGACGGCAGGTGCACCTCAAGGATGGGGTCATCGAACGGGACTTTCTCAACGAGCCGGTGGGGAGCGCAGTATGACGATGACGGGGGGTCGGATGGCGGTGTTGGCGGCGACGGTAGCCGTCACGTTCGTCGGGTGTGGCAGCGGGGAGGCGGCGGAGGAAGCCGGACCCACTCGTCTCACCGCGACTGTGCGACGGGGCGACCTGATCGTTCGCGCCGAGGCCACGGGCTCCATCGAGCCGGTGCGGCGGGTCGACGTCAAGTCGAAGGCGTCGGGCGAGATCCTGCGTCTCCACATCGACGTCGGCGACCAAGTCGCCCGCGGTACGCTGCTCGCCGAGATCGACCCGCGCGACGTACGCAACACCTTCAACCAGGTGCAGGCGGACCTGGAGGTCGCGCGCGCCCGGCTCGAGATCTCCGAGGCGCAGGTGGAGCGCTCCAGGCAACTGCTCGAGGCGAGCGTGATCACGCAGCAGGAGCACGAGAATGCCCGTCTCGACTTCACCAACGCCCAGGCGTCGCTCGTGCGGGCTCAGACGAGCTTCGAGCTCGCCCAGCTCCAGCTCATGGACGTCAGCATCCGCGCGCCGATGGACGGCACGATCATCCAGAAGAGCGTCGAGGAGGGCGTCGTCATCCAGTCCGCCTCGCAGAATGTCTCGGGGGGCACCACGCTCTTCGTGATGGCCGACCTGGCGGACATGCAGGTGCGCACGCTCGTAGACGAGACCGACATGGGCTTGCTCGAAGCCGGGCTCGAGGCCGTGGTGAGCGTCGAGGCTTTTCCTGACCGCACCTTCCCGGGGCTCATCGAGAAGA
>Ga0214472_10005001_pt1 | contig 13950 bp, 16 predicted proteins | sample RVTome_6_FD_207662 | JGI IMG/M metagenome (GOLD analysis project Ga0214472, IMG submission 207662) | Soil microbial communities from uranium-contaminated site in the Upper Colorado River Basin, Wyoming, United States - RVT140D175 | ecosystem: Environmental > Terrestrial > Soil > Contaminated >... | reverse complement strand
AGGATTCGGGCGTCGAAGTGCCACGGGATGCCGAGCTTTGGATCCGTGAGATCTTCGCATGCCACACGACTGATAATCCTTTGCGTCGTGTCACTCATGGGGTTCGCTCCTACGCAGGCAAGCACCCCTGCGACACATGACAGATGTGCCTTCGCGACAACATACGACGTGAGCGGGGACTGCTCCTTCGTCTACGCGGGCGGACCCATCGAGTTCACGTTCCTCCAGTCCGTGCGGCCACTCTCCCCCGGGTGGCCCCCGGTGCCGCCCTTGCCGCTTCCGGCGTGGTGCGAAGGCAGGCCGGCGCGTCCCTGCGCGGACACGTTGCCCGGCTATCCAGACATCATCAGGGCGTATGCACCGTCGGCGCCCGATACGTTGCTCGGCTATACAGGCACCCTCAGTGCGTATGCACAGTCGGCGCCCGATGAACTGTTCTCGGGTGTCGTCGGCGTCGTTCAAGACCAGCAAGGCGAAGTAGTCTTGACATGCGAGGAGAGCGGCTGCCGGGGCATCCCGCCTGTCGAGCCCGGGGAGACGCTCACGTGCCTCGCGCGATCAGACTCGACCTTCTACATCGCCGGCTTCGTGTGTGGCGCGCCGATCGAGTCCTGACGCCTCCGCCGACCGCGTTCAACTAGGGCTGTGCACATCACCTTGGCCGATGTCTGCTCGATGGGTCATGTGATATGGTGAGCAATATGAAGACGACCGTCGAGATTCCTCAGGCGCTTCTCGACGCCGCCAAGGCGCTTGCCGCACGCACCGGCACCACGCTACGCGCGCTCGTCGAGGCGGGCTTGCGCAGAACCCTCGCCGAGCACGAAGAACAGGGGGGATACCGCCTTCCCGATCGAAGCGTGGACGGCGGCGGACTCCGGCCCGAGTTCCGCGGCGCCGACTGGGACGACATCCGCCGGGCGGCATACGGCGACGGCGGCGGATGATCGGCGTCGACACCAACATCCTGGTCTACGCCCACCGCCGGGATGCCGTCTTCCACGAGCACGCGGCCGCGGCGGTCCGCGGCCTGGCCGAGGGAGTCGCCGCGTGGGCCATCCCATGGCCGTGCATCCACGAGTTCTTCGCCATCGTCACGCACCCGCGGATCTACGATCCTCCGAGTCCGATCGCCGGCGCCTTGGAACAGATCGATGCGTGGCTCGGATCACCGTCGCTGGTTCTGTTGTCCGAGACAGGATCGTATTGGCCCAAACTCAAAGCGCTCGCCGACGGCGGCAAGATCGACGGACCGCGGATCCACGATGCACGCGTCGCCGCGCTCTGCCTCCTGCACGGAGTCCGCGAACTGTGGACCGCCGACCGAGACTTCAGCCGCTTCCCATCTCTCACGACCCACAATCCCCTGGCCGCCGAACCCGCCACATGATCCCTACCGCGCCGGGTCGGGCAAGCCTGTGCGACCCGCCGCTCACTCGCCGGTCCAACGTCCTGACTCGGGGTCCCACGAGCCTGCGGCAGTCCCGGACAACACCGGATCGACAAACGGGCGGACAATCGCCAGAGCTTCGTCGAGCGTGCGCGCCGGGGGTTCGACTGCTCGCCGCGCCACCCGAGCAAAACCTCCCTCCCACAACGAGCGGTCCGGCGCGTCGAATCCATCCGGCATACGCAGGCCGCGTCGATCGATCTCCGACATGATCGCGACACGTTGGTCCGTCGCTCCTACCCGAACGGCGACCACCAACGCGGCGAGGTCGAGAAGGTCCCGAAAACGCGTCGATGGCCTGCCGTCTCCGTGCGGTTCGATAATCGCCGCGAACTTGTCGGCGATGTGATCGACCAGCGGATAGGCCCGATACCCAGGCTGCTCGATGCCGGGAACAGAGATCCCGGCGACCGGCGGCACATCGTCGGGAACCCCGGTCATGCGCACGCCAGTCCCGACAATGTCGGTGTGGAACGTCGCCCAACTCGTCGGGCCGACCAACGCCATCACCGGATATCGCATGCCTCCTGTGCCACCGGTCAAGGTCTCTCCAGCTCCCACCTCGAACCGAAACCAGTCTCCAAGATCGAGTTCGGCAGCCGCTCGCAGTTCGCGCTCGACGATGACTCGTTCTCCGTCGCGATACATGTCGATGTCGATCGAATGACGAACCGAGATCTGCCGAGCGAGCAGCGCGACAGCGCCCTTCAGAACCCAACTGTCGTCAATGGCGTACAGGCGTGCGAGCAGCCGGTCGTAGGCGAACTGTCGCTGAAGCTCGACGAGTGTCCAGCGTCCCTTCGGCTTGGCGATCGCTCGCAGCCGATCGGTGACCGCCTGACGTAACGCTTGCGGCGACTTGTAGGCCTGTTCTTCATTCACGACTTTTTTCCTCGGGCTGTGGTTGTCCCTGTCGTTCCATGTGAGCACGTGCCTCCTGCAGCCAGGTCGTTATATCGGGGACCTGCGACAGCTCAAGGAGCCACCTCAGAAGACCCACGCCGTCCTGCCGGCGCAGTCCGAACCTGGCGGACAGCGGTGCAAGAGCAGCGGCCACCCGCCCCGGGTCGTCGGTCGCCTGGCGCAGCGCGCGAGCAACGATCGGAGCGACTGCGTCCGGTTCTTCGCCATCGGCGAGGAGATCGGCCGCAATCCTCGAAGGGCGAGTCACCAGCAGTCCCCTCAGGTTGGTCCACTCCCCGCGATCGAGACGCCCCCGATGAAGACGAACATCCGAGCGGCGCGTCTGACGCCGCGTCGGGAGGATGAACTCGTGGCGCTCGGCCGTTAGATCGCCAAGGCCATAGACGCTGGCCGCGGATCGGTGCGAGACGACGCCCTGCTCGGGCGTGCGCTCCCACACGGGCGTTGAACGTGCGAGCTGCATCCACGCCGCCCGAAGCTCCAGATGGTCCGGCGGTGGCGATCCTCTCAGACGGTAGACGCCGTGCGCGACCCGTTCGAGGACCGCCCCGTCGGATGAAAGCCGCGCGAGCGTCGTCCACGCAAGGCCGGCTCCCTCAGCTTGCTGACGGGTTACCAGGCCCCACTGGTCCTCCGCCAGAGCGGCAAGGGTCTTGATCGTCTCCACGCGCGCCATAGTCTTCATTATATAGCGTTTCCACTATACTTTGCAGAATCGACTTGACTGAGATTCATGTAAGACGGTATCTTACCTTTATGAAGACAACCGTGTCGTCGAAGGGTCAGATCGTGATCCCGGCGGAGTTGCGGCAGCAGGACCGCATCGAGCCGGGGCAGGAGTTTGAGGTGGAGCGCCTCGACCGTGGCGAGTACCGGCTGGTGCGCCGGCCCGGACGACAGAACGAGGGAGTCGTCGACTGGCTGCTCGACTGCCCGGAAAAGGACTTCTTCGTTCCGATCGAGTCCGAGTCCACCGATACCCTGTGAGATTCCTCGTCGATGCCAACGTCCTGAGCGAGCCCACCAGGAAGACGCCGGACCCGAACGTCGTCGAATGGCTCCAGCTTCACGAGCGTGATATCGCCGTCGATCCCGTGATCCTCGGCGAGGTGCGGTTCGGCATCCTGCTTCTGCCCAAGGGAAAGCGGCGAGCGAAGTTAGAGCGTTGGTTCAACGCAGGCATCGAGCGCCTGCATTGCCTGCCCTGGGATGCCCAGACGGGGCTGCGGTGGGCGGAGCTGCTCGCCGCACTTCGAGCTTCCGGCCGCTCCATGCCGATCAAAGACAGCCTCATCGCGGCGACCGCCCTTCTTCACGGCCTGACCGTCGTCACCCGCAACCAGGCCGACTTCGAAAACGCTCGCGTGAAAATCGTCAACCCCTTCGCCAACGCATGATCGTCTCGGCCGTCCGGTCGTAGCCGCGCGTTCCGCTCAGACGACGGGGACAGACCTATATTCCGCAGACTTATTCCCAGAGAGCCGCTGCATTATCTAGCCTTTCCAAAATACTTTGCAGCATCAGGCTGCTCGCTGGCGACCGGGCGGCGACGAATCCGGCCTGGCCTATCTTCACTCAAGCTGCTATATTCACACTCGCTGTGAAAAAGGGAGAAATAGTGAAGATAGAAGGGCCGCTCGAGGCGGAGGCCTTGCGCATCCTGCGCGAGATCCCCGGTCTTCAAGCCGTGGCTCAGCCCAGAGGCCGCGAAGGCCGTCCCGACATCGTGCTTCACTTCGCGGGGCGCCGAGAGCCGGTTCTGGTCGAGGTGAAGCGCACCGCGAACGCCGCTACCGCCCGCCAGTTGGTGGCGATGGTTGGCGCGCACCCGAAGCGCCCGCTGATCCTCATCGCCGGCGAAACCACCGCCGACGCTCGCGACATCCTCGATGAACACGGCATCGGCGTAATCGACGGGCTCGGCAACGCCCATGTCGAGCTTCCCGGTCTGCTGCTTCACATCCAAGGTGACCGTCCGCGCCGCCGGACTCAACCGGCGACGAAGCTGCGCGGCAAGGCCGGCGTCGTCGCGCAGGCACTCCTGCTCGACCATGAACGACCGTGGCAGATCGACGAGATGGCGCAGCGCGCCGGCGTTTCCGTCGGGCTTGCACATCGCATCATGAAACGCCTCCAGGACGAGGGTGTGGCGGTTGCAGAAGGCACCGGTCCGCAACGCGTTCGCCGTATTCCGGATCCGGCGGCGCTATTGGATCTCTGGACCGAGGAGATGGAAGACAAACCCCGGCGCACGTTCGCGTACCTGCTCGCGCAGACCCCGCGCGCGTTGGTCGAGCAGCTCGGCACCAATCTTGCCGACGCCGGCGTGGAACACGCGCTTACGGGAGCCGCAGCGGCGATGCGGCTCGCCCCGTTCGTGACCGCGGTGCCTGTGGCCGAAGTCTGGGTGACCGAGAACGCTGCTCCTGAAGATCTCTACGACTGGGCGCGCGTCGATCCCGTCGGGGAGGGGCACAACGTCGTCTTCCTGCAAGCAAAGGACGATACGCCGTTGGCCTTCCGTGAGAAAGCAGAAGACCTATGGCTCGCGAACCGCTTCCGCATCTATGCGGATCTGCGCCGCGATCCGCGACGTGGTCGAGAGCAGGCGGATAACTTTCGCCAGGAGGTGATCGGCTTCTGAGCCGCCAAGATTGATAGCTAGCCTCTACTAAGCCCAGGAGTTGATAAAGGATGCGAGGCGCTCTGCGTCGCGCGATGTGGCGCTATGACTCGCCGCCGGCGTACTAAGCGCCGTGTCCGAATCCAGACGGAATCGCGCCTGGGAGGCGACTGGGCTTCTCGATCTCATCGTCGCCATGGAAGCTGCCGGCTAACCGGTTCCTGTGGAACCTTCCGGCGGGCGGGGGCATCATGGACGCTGGCCCCTCCCCCCTGACACCACCATTCCAGCTCGTGATCGCGCGGGATCGGCTGCGTCGTCCTGCGGTATCGTGCGAGCGCATGGACGACGTACTTGCGCTGTGTGCCGGCTTCCCGGAGAGAACGTTCGCGCCGGGCGAGGTGCTGCTGCGCGAAGGGGCGTCGTCGGGAACCTTGTTCGTGCTGACCGACGGTGCCGTGCAGGTCCGCAAGGGCGCGGTCGTCATCACGACCGTCGACGCGCCGGGGTCGTTCGTCGGAGAGATCTCGGCGATGCTCGGCACTCCGCACACCGCCGACGTGATCGCCGATCGTCCGACGCGCGCGCTGGTGATCGAGGATGCCGCCGCGACGATCGCCGCAACGCCGGCGCTGGCGATTGCGATCGGCCGGCTGCTCGCCCGCCGGCTTCAAGCCGTCACGAGCTATCTCGCCGACATTCGGCGCCAGTACGCCGACGCCGACGGCCACCTCGCGATGATGGACAAGGTGCTCGGGGAGCTCATCTCGACGCGCCCTCGTTCGCTCGACCTCGGGTCCGAGCGACCGGACGTGCCCGACTATTAACCGCGACGACAGCGCTACGGCGTGAGCGCGCGCTCGTCGATGCCGGCGAGCGAGACCCAACGCGCGCCGGCCCCGTCGAGATCGATCTCGATGCGAGCGGGCACGTCGCCGATCTGCCGGCCGGCGTTGAACACCCACGTATCGCCGCGACGCTCGACCCACAACCCGTCCGTCGTGAACGGCGCCTGGTGGATATGGCCCGTCAGGACGGCATCGGGTCGCCAGCGTTCGATCCATTCCGCCAAGACCGGATCACCGAAATGCTTCGACCCCGTCCAGGCGAGCGGGCCGTGCGGAGGCGAGTGATAGACCCACACCCATCGCCGTCCGCGCGGCTGGGAGGCGAGGGCCGACTCGATCCGCGACCTGGCGGCGGGCCCGTCCCACCACCCGAGAACGCTGAACGTCGTGTCGCCGATCTCGACTCGGTCGCCGTCGACCACCGCGCCGGCGCCGCGGAGAGCGTCCAGCCAATCGGCCGCCTTCTCCCCCGCGTCGTTGCGCGCATTGAGGTCGTGATTGCCCGAGCACGCCAGCAGGCGTGTGCGCCCCGCAATGTCGGCAAGCGACGCTCGCACCGCAGCGATCTGCGCGTCGACGCTGACCGGCGACACCACGTCGAGATGATCGCCGGCGATCGCGACCGCATCGAAGCCCGACGCGGTCGATGCGATCCAGTCGTACTGACGGAGCGAATAGTGAAGGTCGGAAACCAGCAAGATCCGCATGACCGCTCAGACTACCGGGACGGAGGCGGCTAGCCCATGGCCTCCATGTTTTTCGACACGACCTCCGCGAAGTACCCCTCGCCGGCGGTGATGACGTCTGACCTTCCGGTCTTCGGCATGATGCCGTCTCCTGGAAGGACATGAGAGCACTTCCAAGTTACCTGTACGGCATACAGGTCGTATGGCATACTGGTTCTGTGTCCGATACCTTCCTGAACAGAGCGGGCGAGCTCCGGGCCCTGGAACGGGTGTGGCGTGACCCAGGGGCACGTCTCGTTCTCGTATGGGGTCGCCGGAGGACGGGGAAAACGCGCCTGCTTGGGCGCTTCGTAGCGGGAAAGCGCGCCATCTTCTACGGCGCGACCGAGCAATCGTCCGAGGCGGAACTCCGGGGCCTGTCGCAGGTGTCCCGTGAGTCCTTACAGCCATCAGGCGGCGACCTTCTCGCGTTGGGCGATTTCCCCACCTGGGACGCAGCCTTCACGTATCTGGGAGAGCGGGCGCGCCGCGAGCGTATCGTCGTCGTCCTCGACGAGTTCCCCTACCTTGTCGAGGCGGAGCCCGCCCTTCCCTCGATCATCCAGCGCTTCTGGGACCACACCGGGCGCAGGACAAAGCTCCGCCTTGTCCTGTGCGGATCCGCTCAGTCGTTCATGGAAGATCTCCAGAGCCGGCGCGCACCTCTGTTCGGCAGGGTGGATCTGCGGATGCAGCTCCAGCCTTTCGGGTACAGGGATGCGGCGCTGTTCGTGCCGCGGCTCGCGCCACCTGAGCGAGCCATCTCGTATGCGACGCTCGGCGGCATGCCCACATACCTCACGCGATGGCGCGACGATGTCGGGCACGGGGCGAACCTGCGTCGTCTGTTCGGAGACGCCACCTCGCCTCTTATCGAAGAGGGTGAGTTCGTCCTTTCGAGCGAGCTACCCGAAGGAGCGGGCTACTTTCGTATCCTGCGCGCGATCGCGAGCGGGCACCGCACATACGGAGCGATCCGCACGTTCGCCGACATCGAGATCGACCGGCAGCTTGATCGGCTTGTTCGTATCGGCCTTGTCGAGCGCGTGGTCCCTGCGACCGAGGATCCCACGCGGACCCGTCGAGCCGTGTACAGGATCGCCGACAACTTTCTCGCCTTCTGGTTCCGGTTCATCTATCGACGCCGCAGCGACATCGCGCGCGGACTGGGGATCGAAGTCGTCGCTCGAACGATCATCCCCAGATTTCCGGACTACATGGGCGAGCCTTGGGAGGAGATGGGGCGCGAGCATATGCGTGGGCTGGCGGCCCGAAACGCGCTTCCGGTGCCGGTATCGTCGATCGGTCGCTGGTGGAACAAGGATCACTCGGTCGAGATCGACATCGTCGGCGTTCAGGGTCGAACCGTTGTACTGGCAGGCTCGGTCAAATGGGCTCGGCGGGTCGGAAGAAGCGAACTCCAGCGTCTGCGCCGCGCCGTCGAGGCGTTGCCGGACCGGGCGGAGGACGTCCAACTGGTCCTCATGGCCCGTGATCATGTTGATGGTGTCCAGCCGTCCGAAGCGATGATCGTCACCGCGCCGGATCTGTACCGCACTACTTAGCGAAGGCGCGTCGCGCTTCGCGTCGCAGTTCCGCGAAGTTCGTGCGCGCGAGCTTTGCGACAAGTGCGGCTTGCGCGTCGAACCAGGCGTTGTGGATGGCGCAGGTTCCGTCCAGCCGGCACGGGCCGCCGCGCAACACACATTTGCCGCTCCGGACCGGCCCCTCGGCGGCCTCGATCACCTCAAGAAGCGAGATCTCGCGCGGGGGCCGCGCAAGCTCGTACCCGCCGGCGGGCCCGGCGACGGAGGTGACCAGATCGGCTTTGATCAGCGTTGCGAGGACCTGCGGGAGGAACTTCTCCGGAAGGCCCATCTGAGCGGAGATCTCGCGGCCCTTGAGTCGCCGGCCGGCCACCGCCAGGGCCAGCACCGACCTGACCGCGTAATCCCCTTTCTGACCCAGCTCGATCTGCACAACCTTGAGTTTACAACTATAGGTTCGGGTGGTAAACATTAAGTAGCAAACTTATGGTTATCCGGTTCAAGGGACCGAAAGGAGGCGCGGGTCATGGCCACCACCGTCGAGGAAGAGCGCGAAACCGCCGCGGCGCCGGTCAAGCCGCCGCGGCACTCGCACAAAGGTCTAAGCAGCCTGTTCGGGATCTTGCTCATCGTCACGGCGGTCATGGCATTGATCGCCTCCCTGATCTCAAACGGCGACTCCGAAGCCGGCCTGCAGCCGGTCGAAAGGGTCGCGCTCACTGCCAAGGCCCGGCTCCCCGTGATCAACGCGGTCGAAGGTGCGAATTGGACGCACGCGCCGGCCGTCCCGCCGCCCATCACCCGAAGCGGTCAAGCGCGGCTGGTCGTGAACTGGACCGCAACGGAGTTCGCCCACAATCTCGACCCGGCAAACAAGGTGCGCTACGCCGCGTGGGGTTTCGAGGGGAGCACCCCCGGACCGATGCTGCGCGCGCGAGTCGGCGATCTGATCGTGGTCAATCTCACGAACGATGCAAAGGCAACGCACCCGCACAACATCGATTTCCATTTCGCGACGGGGCCCGGCGGAGGCGCGCCGGCGTTGAATGTCTCTCCCGGTGAGACGGCAAGCGTCCAGATGCGTGCGCTCACGCCGGGAATCTACATGTACCACTGCGCGACGCCCGACATTCCCACGCACATCGCGAACGGGATGTACGGCTACGTCATCATCGAACCCGAGAGTGGCTTGCCCGCAGTCGACAAAGAACTCTACGTCGTCCAATCGGAGTTCTACGCGGCGATACCCGGTGCGGGTGTCGCGACTCTGGACATGGCGAAGCTCGATCTGGAAGAGCCGAACTACGTCGTCCTGAACGGAGCGACCGGTTCGCTGCTGGGCGACAACGCACCCACGGTGAAGGCCGGTGATACCGTTCGAATCTGGTACGGGAACGCGGGGCCGCAGCTCATCTCGTCGTTCCACGTGATCGGAGAGATCTTCGACCGCGTCTACCGTGAGGGCGATCTCATCTCGCCGCCCGCGCGCGGCGTCCAGACAACGATGGTTCCGGCAGGGGGTGCGACGGCCGTCGAGTTCACCATCGACGTTCCGGGGACGTACCTGCTCGTCGACCACGCGATCGCGCGCACGCTGCACAAGGGCGCCGTCGGTACGATCGTAGCCGAAGGCAGTGAAGACGCCGAGGTCTTCGCCCCCGGGGCAAGCAACCCGCCCGCGAGCGGCGACGACGGACACGGCGGCGGCCAGACCGCCGCAGGAGTTGCCGCGACGATCACCAAGGACGCGTGGGATCAGAAGAACGCCGCCCGCGCCTACGATCCCGCGGTCATCCGCATCAAGGCAGGGACGCCGGTGACGTGGACGAACGGAGACGCGGTGGCGCACACCGTCACCGCCGACGAAGGCGCGTTCGATTCGGGGTTCCTGAACCCGGGGCAGTCGTGGAGCTTCACGTTCGAAACGCCCGGGACGTACACGTACTACTGCACGCCGCATCCGTGGATGAAGGGTTCGGTCATCGTGTCGTGAGCGCCGCACAGGGCGAGCCTGTGACGCCCCACGCCGGCGAAGGCGCGCATGGTTCTCCCTTCGCCGGGGTGGGGCCGACGGCCGCGTTCGCGCTCACCGCCATCGTCGCCTCGATCGTGTGGCGCCTGGCGGGCTCGGTCCTTCCCGGCGGCCGCTGGCCCGCAGTGCATCTGTTCACGCTCGGTGCCCTGACACCTCTGATCGCGATGTTCATGACGCGGTTCGCCTCCGCCCTTCTGCACGCACGACCGGGGGGCGGGGATCCATCACAGATCCGAGCCGTCCTGCTCGCGGCCGGCGCGACACTGGTCGTCGCCGGCCGCCTCACGTTCAGCACACCGCTGCTCACCGCCGGCGCGTCCCTGCTCGCGATCGCGGTCGGCTGGCTCTACGTCGGGCTGCGCACACTCCGCCGCGGAGCCCTTCCCGCACGCTTCGGCTTCATCGTGCGCTCCTACGAACGCGCGTGCGGCGCCTTCCTGCACGGCGCGCTGCTGGGCGCGTTGGTCGGGGCCGGCGTGTTCCGCGGCGCCTGGTACGCATCGGCGCGCACCGCACACCTGCAACTGATGCTCCTCGGGTGGGCCGGCATCACGCTCCTGGCGACGATCGTGATGTTCGGACCGGCGGCGATGCGCGTTCGCATCGCCGGCGACACCGAGGCAGTCGCAGCGCGGTGGCTGCCCCGCGCCGCCGTCGCAACGACCGTGGCCGCTCTCGCGCTTCTCGCGATGGGAGCCGGCGGGTCCGCGGCAAACGCGGGGCGCGTCGTAGCAGCGATCGCCCTCTCGGTCTACGCGTGGACGGTTGTGCGGATCTGCGCCGGTATCCTGCGAACGGCGCGGCGTGCCGCTGCCTCGGCCGCGCGCTCGTTCGTGTCGGGAGCCTGCGGCTGGTTCGTTCTCGCATCCAGCTTGAATGCGGCTTCGGCAGCGTTCGCAAAACCGCAATGGATGGACGCGGCGGTCGTCGCGCTGCTGGCCGGCGTGTTTCTGCAGGCAATCCTTGCGTCTCTCACCCATGTGATCCCGCTCCTGGTCGGTCGCGACGCTCGGCAGCGGGGAACAATGTCGAGCATCCTGTCCATGCTCGGGCGGACGCGCGCCGCCACGCTGTCGGCCGGCACCGCACTCGCCGTCGCCGGAACCGGATGGGATCCGAGCGGCCCGCTCCCCCGAACCGGCTGGGCGCTGGCCGCGGCCGCGATCGCCGTCACCATCACGCTCGGCGCCATCGCCAGGTGGACGTCTCGCGTCGGGCGGTAGGCTTCCGCCCGTCGGATTCGAGTCGGGGGGAGCGTCATGGCGTTGAGCGAACGGCAAGAGAAACTCTGCAGCGAACATTCTTGGGATTTCAGCGATCTGCGTGCTCTGTTCCTTAGTTGCACCTTGAAGCGGTCGCCGGCGATCTCGCACACCGAAGGGCTCGCGCAGATCTCGATCGAGATCTTGCGGCGCAACGGCGTGGACGTCGAGCTGATCCGCATCGTGGATCACGACGTGCCGCCCGGCGTGTATCCCGACATGACCGAGCACGGCTTCGAGCGCGACGAATGGCCGCAGATCTTCGCCAAGGTGCGCGCCGCGAACATCGTCGTGCTGCTCACACCGATCTGGCTGGGCGAGAAATCCTCGGTCTGCACCAAAGTGATCGAGCGTTTGTACGGCCAGTCGGGCGAGCTGAACGAAAGCGGCCAGTACCTCTACTACGGGCAAGTCGGCGGCTGTCTGGTCACCGGCAACGAGGACGGGATCAAGCACTGTTCGATGAACGTGCTGTATTCGCTGCAACACCTCGGTTTCGTGATCCCGCCGCAGGCGGATGCGGGATGGATCGGGGAGGCAGGACCGGGACCGTCCTATCTGGATGAAGGCTCAGGCGGACCCGAGAACGACTTCACCAACCGCAACACGTCGTTCATGACGTGGAACTTGCTGCACCTGGCGCGCATGGTGAAAGACGCGGGCGGGATCCCCGCGCACGGCAACCAGCGCGCCGAGTGGGACGCGGGCTGCAAGCCCGACTTCCCCAACCCCGAGCACCGTTAGGCGCTCGTTTACGCCTGCAGCGTCACACCGTCGGCGGGGCGGACGGCGTCGATCAGCTCTTCGCCTTCGGCGACGGTGACGCCAGGCCACAACACGCATCGCGCCGCGGTTCCGAGCACGCGAGCGCCGTCGCCGATCACGGTGAGCCCGCCCGATGCCGCCATGTTCGCGGCGTGATAGTCGCGCAGCGTCCCGCAGTCGAAGAACGGCGCTGCCGACTCGACGAACTCCAGCGGCATGCGCGAAAAGACCGAGTCGTACAGACCGCAGAACGTGGCCGGCAACGCGGCCGCGACCGCCGCGGGAAGAAGGCACGCTCCGGTGTAGCGCCACCGGCCGTCGAAGTCGGGCCGCTCGGCATCGGGGACGACCAGCAGACGCGGCCGCGATCCGTCCCATGCGGCGACCAGATCGTCCAACCCATCCGCATGCCATACGTCGGCGTTGACGACCAGCACGTCGCGGCCGCCGATCCACCGCTTGAGATTCCCGATCGCCCCGGCCGTGCCGAGCGGCTCCTGCTCGATCGACAGGTGGGCGCGGCCGGACAGATGCTCGACGAGCAGATCGCGATGATGGTGGATGTTGACCGCGACGCGCGACGCATGACGACGCGCGCGCGCCAGGTTCGCATCGACCAGCGGCACGCCCCCGACGGGACAGAGCGCTTTGGGCCGATAGTCGGTGAGCGGACGCAGCCGCGTTCCCAGACCGGCGGCCAGCACGACGGCGGCACGTTCCACGCGCTGCGGTTTACCACATCGGCCGCACGCAAAGGCTGTGTATGGTTGCGGGCGTGAGCGCCCACGCCGGATTGACCCGCGACCAAGTCGCGGATCGAACGCGGCGCGGGCTCGTCAACGACATCCCGGCAACCACCACGCGCACGGTCGGCGAGATCCTTCACGCCAACGTCTTCACGCCGTTCAACGCGCTGCTCGGCGGATTGCTGGCCGTCATCCTTGTCGTCGGACCGCTTCAGGACGCGCTGTTCGGCGTCGTGCTGGTATCGAACGCGCTGGTCGGGATTATCCAAGAAACGCGCGCGAAACGAACGCTCGACCGACTGACGTTGCTGACCGCGCCCAGCGCGCGGGTCGTGCGCGACGGCGCCCCGAAGACGATCGGCCTCGGCGAGATCGTCGTCGACGACGTGCTGGCGGTCGCGGCCGGCGAGCAGATCGTCGTCGACGGCCTGGTCCTGGAATCCGGCGGGCTCGAGATCGACGAGTCGCTCGTCACCGGCGAAGCGGAGCCGGTCGCGAAAGTGGCCGGAGACGACCTGCTCTCGGGCAGCTTCGTCGCGGCCGGCACCGGCCTGTACCGAGCGACGCGCGTCGGAAAGGCCGCCTACGCGAGCGCGCTCGCCGAGGAGGCGCGCAAGTTCACGCTCGCCCATTCGGAGTTGCGCTCCGGCCTGAACCGGATCGTTCGGGTGGTGGGATGGCTGATGCTGCCGACGGCCGCGCTGCTGCTCGCCAGCCAGCTTCGCTCGCATGAGAGCGTCGCATCGGCGATGCGCGGCACCGTCGCCGGCGTCGTCGGCATGGTCCCCGAAGGGCTGATCCTGCTCACCAGCATCGCGTTCGCCGTCGGTGTGGTCCGGCTCGGCCGCATCAACGTGTTGGTGCAAGAACTCGCCGCAGTCGAAACGCTCGCGCGCGTGGACGTCGTCTGCCTCGACAAGACCGGCACGATCACGTCGGGAAAGATCACGGTCACGACGATCGAGCCGGTCGCAGGACGCGGCGACGAAGATGCGGCGCTGGGCGCGCTGGCAGCGGCCGAGCCG
>Ga0214472_10005000_pt1 | contig 13950 bp, 5 predicted proteins | sample RVTome_6_FD_207662 | JGI IMG/M metagenome (GOLD analysis project Ga0214472, IMG submission 207662) | Soil microbial communities from uranium-contaminated site in the Upper Colorado River Basin, Wyoming, United States - RVT140D175 | ecosystem: Environmental > Terrestrial > Soil > Contaminated >... | reverse complement strand
CATTCGCCCCCCCGCCCATTCGCCCCCCGCCCATCCGCCCATCCGCCCATTCGCCCATTCGCCGATTCCCTGCATATCCCCAACTTTCCCAAACCCTACTCCAAGGTCCTGTTATGCTAAAATGAAATCCATTTCATTAATAAAACTCTAAGCTGGCGGGTTTCACTTTTATCCTCCCCGCCTGCTGCGAGGACTTTCCAGGCATGATTGCAACGTTGATGACACGGTTTCTCCCCCTTTTAAACCTTACAATCGACCTGGAGCCTGACTTTAATGAGCATTTCTCAAACCATCCTCTACGTCGAAGATAACTTCGAGAACCGCGTCCTCGTCCGGCGAATCCTCACCGCCGAAGGCTATCGCGTCATCGAAGCCGAAGACGCCTACCAGGCCCTGACCCTGCTCCAATCGCATCACCCGGACCTGATCCTGATGGATATCAACATGCCGCACGTCGACGGGTACGACCTGACCTCCCGGATCAAGAGCATGCCCAGAATGGCCGCCACCCCCATCATCGCCATGACCGCCAACGTCATGAAAGGGGATCGGGAAAAATCCCTCCAGGCCGGCTGCGATGGGTACATCCAGAAACCCGTCGACGTCGACGAGCTGCCCCGGCAGATCTCGCAATACCTCTACACATGATGACCAAAACCGAAACCTCGACCAGCACCGCCCCCGAAACCCGCAGCCGGGCCGCCCTGCCCCAGAACACGACCGTCCTGGTGGTCGAGGACAATGTCTCCAACTTCGTCCTGATCGCCCGCATGCTCGGATTCATGGGCATCCACTGTGAATGGAAAACCTCCGGCTATGAAGTCGTCGAGTACGCCGACGCCCTCCCGCACCTGGACCTGATCCTGATGGACATCCGGCTGCCCTACGAGGACGGCTTCGGCGCCCTGCGCAAGATCCGGACCTCCAAAAGCCTCCAAACGATCCCCGTCGTCGCCGTCACCGCCGAGGCCAGCTCCGACCAGATGCACCGGGCCCAGGAAGCCGGCTTCGACGGTTTTATCGGCAAACCCCTGGACCCCGACCGCTTCCCCGATCAAATCCGCCGGATCCTGACCGGATCGCCGGTCTGGGAGATCCAGTAACGAACTCGATGACCGACCTCCCTGCCGGCCGCACCCTCCCCGCCCCGCGCCCCTCCCCTTCTTCATCGAACCGCGTCGCGCGGGCGCTGCTCGTCCTCCTGCTGGCCGAGATCACCCTGGCCGTCTATCTCACGATCGCCACCACCAGCTGGCAGAGCCTGGTCCTGGTGGCCGCCGGCCTGGGATTTGCCGGGCTCACCGGCTGGATCGAGGCCCGCACCCGCCGGGGCGAAACGGTCCGGTCCGGCGACCGGCTCCTGGTCGGTACGGCCTGGCTTTCGCTGATCCTGATCGCCCTCTTTGCGGCCGATCTCTGGCTCCCGCTGGCCGCCACGCTCGTCATTTTTACGATCGCCGCCGCCGGCATCCTGTATCCCCGGTCGACCTCCTCCCGGCCGATGCTGTTCAGCCTCGCCGCCGCCGCCGCGATCCTGGCGATCGACCTGCTCGCCGCACCCGCCTACCGGCTCGCGCCGCCCGACGCCCTCGCCGCTCTTCTGCCGGCGCTGACGGTCGCCGCGATCGCCGCAACCACCCTGTACGTCCTGCGCCAATTCGCCGCCCTCTCCCTGCGGCAGAAGCTCGTTATTTCGTTCTTATTTCTCGCGCTGGTGCCGATGGCAGCCATCCGCTATCTGTACGACCTCTCCTTCCGCGCCTCCCTGACCGAATCGGCCAACCAGAACCTGTTCTCCGTCGCCTCGCAGACGGCCAACGTCATCGACGGCTTTATCGACGCAAACCTGAATTCGGTCGAGATCCAGGCCCGGCTGCCCACATTCATCGACCTGCTCGAGATCCGCCCGGAAGACCCGGCCTACGCTGAAAACCTGGCCGAGGCGACCGAGCTGATCTACAGCCTCCATGAGCTCAACGCCGACTCCTTCCTGGTCGGCCATACCCTGCTCGACCGGGCCGGGACGATCGTGCTCGATTCATCCGTCCCGCGCGGCCTGCTCAACCCGGCCATCGGGGAAAACCTCTTCAACGACCCGCTCTTCTTCAACCCGGCCCTCCAGGGTATCCCCTACGCCTCCCCCCTGCGGGTCCCCGGCGGGATGGAAACGGCCCAGATCACCTTCGGAAACGTGGTCGTCAACACCGACGGCCAGCCGGTCGGGGTTTTCCTCTCCCACTACAGCGCCGCATTCCTGCAGGAGCTGCTCGTCGCCAACGAAGGCCTGGCCGGCGAAGGCTCGTACGGCATCCTGTTCGACGAGAACGAGATCTTCCTGGCCCACGCCCGGCAGCCCGAGCTCGTCTTCGCCGCGGCCGCACCGCTCGACCCCGGCCTCCGGGAGGACCTGATCGCCCAGGGCCGCCTCCCCGAAGGCGCCGGCGAGGTGGACTCCCCCGGTTTCACCGAGCTCGCCGAGAAGCTGGACAACGCTGCCCGGACCCCCTTCTTCACGATCGAAGACCCGGCCATCGTCGACACGCCCAACCAGGTCGCGACCGTCCGGCTGTCCAACTACCCCTGGCTCGTCGCGTTCTTCCAGCCGCAGGAGGTCTTCCTGGAACCGCTCGGCGCACAGACCTTCAACAGCCTCCTGCTCGCCGGCCTGATTTCCGCCGGGGCGATCGCCGTCGCCATCCTGGCCTCCAACCAGCTGGCCGGCCCGATCCTGCGGCTGACCGAGGCCGCCGAAGAAGTCACCGCGGGGAACCTGAACGTGACCGCCGAGGTCGCCGCACAGGACGAGGTTGGGACGTTAGCCGAAGCCTTCAACAGCATGACCCGCCAGCTGCGCGACATGCTCTCGGGGCTGGAAGGGATCGTCGCAGAGCGGACGAGCCGCCTGGAGGCGACCAACGAGGTCGGCCGCGTCGCCGCCTCGATCCTCAACCGGGACGACCTGATTGCCAATATCGTCGACCTGATCGCCGATAAATTCGGCTATTACTACGCCGCGATCTTCCTCGTCGACGAAGACGAGACCTGGGCCGTCCTGCACTCCGCCACCGGGGAGGCCGGAGAGGAGCTCAAGGCGCGCGGCCACCGGCTCCAGATCGGCGGTCGCAGCATGGTCGGATCCGCGATCAGCGGGCGCGAGGCCCGCATCGCCCTCGACGCCGGGGAAGAACCCGTCCGCTTCGAAAATCCGCTCCTGCCGCGCACCCGCTCCGAGATCGCCCTCCCGCTGATCGTCGGGGACACCGTGCTCGGCGCGCTGGACGTGCAGTCCACCGAACCGGATGATTTCGACGAGCAGGACCTCGAGACCCTCCAGACCCTGGCCGGCCAGGTCGCCATCGCCCTGGAAAACGCGGTCCTGTTCGAACGTATCCAGCGCTCCGCCGTGACCCAGAAAAGGATGAGCGAGTTCGCCGCCCACATCCAGCAGGCCCAGGACCTCGACGGAATCCTCTCTACAGCGGTCCGGGAGATCGCCGGGATCATGGAAGCCTCCGAGATCACGGTCCGGCTCGCCCCCGGGGAAGACTCCCCGGCGGCCGGAAACGGGGGATCCCCGAACGGGGAAGGCGGTCACCGGTGAGTCGTTTCTTCGACTGGCTGCTCAGCCCTTATTCGGCGGAGGACGACCGTTCGACCGCGCGGCTGCTGGCCGGCATCGTCCTCTTCTCCATTTTCGGCGCCCTCGGGATCGCCGTCGTCACCTATTTCAACGCCGATCCCGTCTCCAGCGTCGCCCTCGCGATCGCCGCCGCGGTCCTGACCGGTGTCCTGTTCCTGCTGCGCCGCGGCCGGCTCACCTGGAGCCGCTGGTTGGTCCCGCTGGTCGCCTGGATGCTCATCTCTTACGAGGTCTATGCCATCGGCGACGGCACCCGGGAGGTCCAGATCCTGGGCTACCCGGTCGTCGTCCTGTTTGCGACCCTGCTGACCGGGGCGCGCGGGGCCTGGGTCTTCACCGCCCTTTCCTCACTCTCGTATACGGCGATCCTGTTAATCCACAAGTACACCCTGCTGCGCTCAGTACCGGTCGCCGACCGGCTGCAGCCCCTCGACGCCGTCGTCGCCACCATCGTCCTGGTGCTCATCGCCTACATCCAGCTCACGATCGTGAACCGCCTCTCGGCCAGCCTGGCCCGGCTGCGCACCAACGAAGCCGAACTGCGCACGACGATCATGGCCCTGGAATCTGTCCAGGGCAGCCTGGAGCGCCAGGTCATGGAGCGTACCGATCAGATCGCCGTCTCCGCCGAGGTCGGCCGGGTGGCCAACGCCACCCTGGACCCCGACGAGGTCCTCCGCCGGACCGTCAACCTGATCGCGGAACGCTTCGGCTACTACTACGCCGCCATTTTCCTGGTGGACGAGAGCGGCATCTGGGCCAACCTGACCGCCGCCACCGGCGACGCCGGGCAAACCCTCCTGGAGCGTGAGCACCGGCTCCAGATCGGCGGGCACAGCATGGTCGGATCGGCGATCAGCCGGCACGAAGCCCGGATCGCCCTCGACGCCGGGGCCGAACCGGTCCGCTTTGATAACCCGCTTTTGCCCGAGACCCGCTCGGAGATCGCCCTGCCTCTCACGGTCGGCGAACGCGTCCTCGGCGCCCTGGACGTGCAGTCCGCCCAGGGCAACGCCTTCGACGCAGAAGATATCGAGGTGCTCCAGAACATGGCCAACCAGGTGGCCGTCGCGATCGACAACGCCCGCCTCTACCAGGAATCCCAGGGCCGGCTCGATGCCCTCAACCGCTTTTACCGCCGGGATTTCCGGCCGGCGCGCTCGGCGCTCCAGTTTCGGGATGGGCGCATCACGGTACCGCCCCCGGATACGCTGCCCGCGATCGAAGCCGGGGTGGACACCGGGATGCAGGTCCGGCACCTCGGCGATACCACCCGGGTCGTCCTGCCCTTCGTGGCCGGCGGTCAGATGATCGGTGTCATGGACCTCAAATCGAAGGGCCGCCGTTGGACGGAAGAAGAGCTCAACATGCTCGAATCCGCCGGCAACCAGGTCTCCACCGCGCTCGAGAACGCGATCCTCGTCCAGGAGACCCAGGAGCGCGCCCGGCAGGAACGGGTGCTCAGCGAGGGCACCGCCCGCATCCGTGAGACCCTCGATATCGAATCGATCCTGCGGACGGCCGCAACCGACATCCAGCGGACCCTGAGCCTTTCCGAGGTCGAAGTCCGGATCGGCCTCGAGGGCGACGCGGCCGGGTCTGCCCCACGGTCCGGCCCGGAATCGGACGATCGGCCATGAACGAAATCCTGCTCTCCGTCATCTATACCTTCGCCTTCCTGGTCGAGTTCATCCCGGCGATCTACGTCCTGATCGCGGACCGCAGGGCTTCGTCGAACGTCGCCGTCGCCCTGCTCTTTACCGTATTCGCATTCAACAGCCTGGCGAACAGCGCCCTGTCCGGGATCTTCTCACTCGGGGCCGCCATGCCATGGATCGTCGTCCTCGTCTCGACGACGTTTATGATCGGCCCGTCGATCTACGTGGTCAGCGTCGCCGTCCTGCGCCCGGCGTGGCTGCGCCACAAGTGGCTGTATTACCCGATCTACCTGCTGCTGATCCTGCCCGCCCTGCTGGTCATTTTGGACACGATCGGGCTGACACAGCTGATCGCGGGACGCCCGCTCCTTTTCAGCCCGCCCTCCCCGGAGACCTACATCGGCGGTGCGCCCCTGCTTGGTGATGTGACTTTCGGCGTCACCGGCCAGGTTCTGCGGACGGTGCAGACCGTATTTCCGGCGCTTGCACTGATCTGCCCGATGCTCGTGGTCGGGATCAAAGATTGGCGGTCGAACCGGGAAACCAGCCGTTTGGCCTGGATGCTCGCAGGGGCCACACTGGTAGCGGGCGCCACCCAGGTCTTCCTGGCAACCGTCATCCCGGTCAGCCTCACCTCGATCATCGCGAACGCGGCCTACCTCCTCGTGTTCGCCATCGCCGCCTTGCGCCAGCCGGGCAGATCCTGGAGCCTCGGCGCGCTGCGGCGCGCCCTCAGCGACTGGCCCGTGTTCGCCAAGCTCGTCCTGGTCGTGATCACGATTTTCATCCCGTCGATCCTGATCATCACCAATGTCTCGGGAAGTATCGTCCGCCAGAACATGACCGACCAGATCGGGACCAGCTTCAACGCCCTCGCCCGCCTGGAGGCCCGGGGGATCGCCGACGCGCTGCGCACCCAGGTCGAGGACCTCGGGGTCCTGAGCCGCTCGCCGGTCCTGCTCTCTACTCTGAACCTGCGCGGTCAGCAGACCAATAACCTGGACGAGACGGCGCTGCGGGAGTGGCTCGATCGCGAAGAGCTCGAATGGGTGCTGAGCGATCTGACGATGGCCGAACAAATCCCGGCCGATTTCTCCTCGTCGCTGGCCGTGCTCGAAGATTTCCGCACCAGCGCGACCAACTTCACCTATCTCCAACTCACCGACGCCAACGGCGGCCTGCTCTCCGCCACCGAGACCCCGACTCACTTCGATTTCTCCTACGCCGGCTGGTGGCGCGCAGCCTACGACGCCGGTGAAGGGGCGACCTATATCAGCGTCCCGCTCCGGGACCCGGAAACCGGCAGCCGTTACGTCCAGATCGCCATGCCGATCTACGCCAACGACCGGGCGACCGTCGTCGGCGTCCTGCTTGGTCATTATGTGCTGGATGACCTGATCGCCAGCCTGGCAGCTACCCAGGTCGGTATTGCCGGCCGGACGCATCTTTTCAGCCCGAACGGGGTCCTGATCTCCCTCACCCCTGAAACTGCCGGCGACCCTGCCCTCCCGGACGATGACCGGCAGATCGAGCTCGACTGGAACGATCTCCTGAACGATCCCGTCCCCTGGCGGATCCTGGCCTACGACCGGGAAAGCAGCATCGTCTCCTGGACCACGGTCGGGGAATCGCTCCCGGCCAGCCCGGTCGAAGAGATTTCCTGGCGGATCACCGTCTTCCAGCCGGTCACGGAGGCGCTCGCCGGCGTTTCCACCGCCCAGCAGGCCTCCTTCCTGACCGCCGTCCTCACCGCCCTGGTGGCCTTCGGCTTCACCTGGGCGTTCGCCGGTTTCATCACCCAGCCGATCTCCTCGCTGACCGCCGTCGCCGAACGCGTGCTCGAAGGCGACCTCAACGTCCGCGCCGAGATGACGGGCTCGGACGAGGTCGGCGTCCTGGCTTCCACCTTCAACACGATGACGGGGCGGATCCGGGACCTGGTCGGCAACCTCGAATCCCAGGTGCGCGCCCGCACAGCCGATCTCGAAGGCCAGACCCGCAAGCTCCAGGCGGCCAGCCAGGTCGGGCAGGGGATTATCTCGATCCTCGACCCCGACGAGCTGATCCGCACGAGCGTGGACGTGATCCGCGAGCGTTTCGACCTCTACTACGTCGGCCTGTTCTTGACCGACGACGAAGGTGAATGGGCCGTCCTGCAGGCCGGTACCGGCGAAGCGGGCGCGCAGATGCGCTCCCGCGGCCACCGGATCCGCGTCGGGGAAGGGATGATCGGGTGGAGCGTCCGGAACGGCCGGGCCCGCGTCGCCGGGGAAGCGGCCGCCGATATCGTCCGGCTGACCACCCCTGAACTCCCCGATACGCGGTCCGAGGCCGCCCTCCCCATGCGCGCCCGCGGGCAGACCATCGGGGCTCTCACGGTTCAGAGTGCACGTCCCGGCGAGTTCGATCCCACCACCGTCAACATCCTGCAGTCCCTGGCCGACCAGCTCGGGATCGCGATCGACAACGCCAGCCTCCTCCGGCAGAACCAGGCCGCCCTGCAGGAGAGCCGCCAGGCGCTCGACACCGTCCGCCGCACGTACCAGCAGGTGACCCGGGAAGCCTGGAGCGAGATGATCCAGCAGCAGCGCTGGGAGCTCGTGGCGACCCCGGCAGGCATCGGCCCAAAATCCGGGGGAAACGGGGTCGCCGAGTCCGATCCGGAGACCGGCACGATCGCCCTGGACGTCCCGATCAAGGTCCGGGACATCACCGTCGGCACGATCCGGCTGCGCAAACCGGCCGAGGCCGGCCCGTGGTCGCCCGCCGAGAGGCAGTACATCTCCGCTTACGTCAGCCAACTCGGCTCCGCGCTCGACAGCGCCCGCCTGTTCCGGGAAATCCAGGAGCGCTCGGTCCAGCTGCAGGCTTCGTCTGATGTCGGCCAGGCCGCCAACGCCGTGCTCGAGCTGGACGAGCTGCTCCCGATGGCCGTCAATTTGATCGGCGAGCGGTTCCACCTTTATTACGCCGGTATCTTCCTGGCCGAACCCGGTGAAGAAGACGAGCCCGGCTGGGCCGTCCTGCGAGCAGGCACCGGCGAGGCCGGGAAGAGCCAGGTCGAAACCGGGCACCGGCTCGAGATTGGCGGCCGGTCGATGATCGGCCAGGCGATCCGGACCCGGGAAGCCCGGATCGCGATGGACGTAGGCGCGGAGGCGATCCGTTTTGAGAACCCGCACCTGCCCGATACCCGCACCGAGATGGCGCTCCCGCTGCTGGCCGGCGGCGAAGCGATCGGTGCGATCACGGTCCAATCGGACCGGCCGGCAGCCTTCACCAGCGAAGAGATCACCGTCTTCCAGACGATGGCGAACCAGCTCGCCACCGCGATCCAGAACGCCCGGCTGTTCGAACAATCCCGGCAGGCCACCGACACGGCCCAGGAGCAGCGCAGGATCGCGGACTCCCTTCTGAAATCCGCCGGGCGCTTCACCCAGTCCCCGGACCGGGAGGAGATCTTCCGGATCATCGTCGACGAAATCGACGAACAGATCCGGCCGGACCAGATCAACGTTTTTGAATGGAATCCGCGCCGCGCCGCTTTCGTCCTCGTCTCGCGGCACACCCCGGGCGATGCAGAAGACGACTACACCGTTGGAGACGCGGTCACGGTCGAGCAGCGCCCGGACCTCTGGCAGGTGTTCAGCGAACTCCAGCCGAACTACAACCCCGAACGCCGTGACGACGGGTTCGTCCACGAACGATACCAGGCGCCGCTCATGCAGGCGAACGAGTCCATCGGGGTGGTCGAAGCCTTCCACACCGCCCGCGATGCCCACATCCGGCTCGAGGACCAGGCCGTGATCAACGGCGTGCTCCAGCAGGCTGCTGTGGCTTTCCGCAGCGCAGCCTCCTTCCGGGAAACACAGGAAGCACTTTCCCGGACGCAAGCGCTCTACCGCGTCGGCCAGGCCGCGATCGGAGTGGGCAGCCTGCCGCAGCTTCTGGCCTCCGTCGCCGAGACGATCGCCACAGCCCTGCCGGCCGAGCAGGTCTCGATCGTGACCCTCGATTTCGCTGAGGAAAAGGTCACCCATTTCCTCCAGAACGAATCGGCCGTGGAAGCTGCCGCGCCTTCCTACAAGGAACTCATGCGCGGCCTGACCGGCTGGGTCATCCGCGAACAGGAACCCACCCTGTCACCCAGGGGGAAGCTGGATCCGCGCGATTCCACCGCAATGAAGCTCGAAGACCTGGAAGCCGGCCAGCGCAGCCTGCTGGTCGTCCCCCTGGTCGTGCGCGGCGATGTCCTCGGCACGATCACGGCATCGAACGGCCCGGAGCTGCCCGATTTCACCGAGAGTGACTCGGACCTGCTGCAGGCCATGGCCACCCAGACCGCGGTCGCCATTCAGAACAGCGAGCTGCTCGCCGAGACGCAGAAGACGGCGCACAACGAGCGTTTGCTGAACGAGATCGGCTCCCAACTGATCCAGTCCCTGGATTTTGAAACCATTTTGAAGACGGCGGTCGAGGAGATCGGCCAGCTGCCCAACATCAGCGGAGTGACCCTCACCGTCGGCGACGCCGATTCCGCCAACGGAGACGAGGCGCACTGAGCGCCGGTCCCCTGGAGCCATCCGTGCACGAAACCCTGGTCCAACAGCTCATCCAGCATTTCGGGTCCCTTGACAAGGTCCCCGAAGCGCTGAAGCCGTTCCTGGAGGAGATCAGCAGGACCTACGAGGCCGCCGCCGGCAGCGGGCACCGGCACATCACGGTCCCGACCATGAGCCGGCCGCGTTCGGAATTCAGCTATTCCAAAGCCGGCGCCCCGAAAGCGCCCGGGAACGGGCAGCCGGCCGGCGGTGTGGCGATCCCCATCCAGCTGCGCGGCCAGACCCTGGGCGCCATCAACCTCCAGTTCGATGACCGGGAAAAGGCCCGGGAGACCGCCCCATTGGTCGAGCAGCTGACCGGCCGGCTCGCCCTGGCGATTGACAACGCCCGCCTGTTCTCGGAGACCCAGGTCTCCCTCGCCCGCACCAACGCCCTGCTCGAGGTCAGCCGGGCTGCCATTGCATTTGAATCCACCGGGGCGCTGCTCCGCCGGACGGCGGAGATCCTCCTCGGCGCGCTCAACGCCCACAGGGTGGAGATCTACCGGCTCGATCTCGAAGGTGGGTTGGTCACGGAAGCTGCGGCGGCCGGACCGGGGGTCACCCCCGGAAGCCGGGTACCCACATTCGCCGAGCTGGCCGGCGGGCCGTTCGGGACGACCATCCGGAAGGCGAAGCCCCAGGTCAGCGTGCGGCAGCCGACCGGGGACGACGACTCGATCGGCCGCGGGGCCATCCTTGCGGTCCCGCTCCTGTCGCGCGGCGCCGTTACCGGGCTGATCGGCGTCTCGCGGACCCCGGTCCAGCCGAATTTCGCCCCCGCCGACACCGACCTCGTCGGAGCGATGGCCAACCAGGTGTCGACCGCACTGGAGAACGCCGGGCTGGTCGACGAACAGCAGCGCCGGCTCCAGGAGATCACGAGCCTGTTCGAGGGCAGCCGCACCTTCGCCGCCGCGCCCACCGACCTCGTCGAAGCAGCGCGCACGATCTGCGAATATTTCATCGAAGCCACCGGGGCGGACAATGCCGCCGTCGGGATGCACCTCCCGGATGAGGATTACATTAATTTCATCGTCGACGTCCACAAGGTGGGCAGCGAGCTCAAGATCACGGAAGACCCGGCCGTCTGGAATTACCCGCTGGCGGAATACCCCTTCACCCGGCGTGTCATGGAGAGCCGGCAGGCCGCCGCCGTTTCGATCGGGGACGAGCAGATCGACCCGGCCGAGCACCGGTTCCTGGTCGAAAATAAGGTCAAGACCCTGCTGATCATCCCGCTGGCCTCGAAGGGGCAGAGCATCGGGGTCATCGAGATCGAATATACGCGGGAAGAGCAAGCCTTTACCCGGGAGCAGCTCGAATATTACAACACCCTCGCCAACCAGGCCGCCTCGACGCTCGATAATCTCCAGCTCCTGCAGGTCCAGGCCCAGCGCGCCCTGGAACTGCAGACGGCGGCTGAAGTCTCCCAGGCAGCCTCCTCGATCCTGGACCCGGAAGTCCTGCTCCCCCAGACCGTCGAGCTGATCCGAGACCGGTTCAACCTGTACTACACCGGCATTTTCCTGGTCGACGATATCGGGGAATGGGCCGTCCTGCAGGCCGGCTCCGGCGAGGCGGGGCGAGTGCAGCTCGAAGCAGGCCACCGGCTGGAGATCGGCGGGCAGTCGATGATCGGCCGCTGCATCGCCACCGGCGAGCCGCAGCTCGCCCTCGATGTCGGTGAGTCGGCCGTCCGCTTCCGCAACCCGGTCCTGCCGGACACCCGTTCGGAGATGGCGCTCCCGCTGATTTCGCGCGGTCTCCGCCTGGGCGCGATGACGATCCAGAGCACAGCCCCGGCGGCTTTCACCGACGAGAACATCACGACCCTCCGGACGATGGCCGACCAGCTCGCCAACGCACTCCAGAACGCCCGCCTGTTCGCCCAGGCGCAGCTGCAGAACGTCGAGCTGGACACTCTGAACGAGATGGGCCGCACGCTCACCGCCCACCTGGACCGCAAAGCGATCGCGCAGAACATCTACACCTACACCGATCGCCTGATGAATTTCGACAGCTTCCTGCTGGCCTTCTACGACGAAGAAGGCGATCAGATGGAATTCCCGCTCGTGATCGAGGGCGGCGAATCGCTTTCCATCCCGACCCAGCCGCTGGGGAGCGGCCTGGTCGCCCACGTCATCCGCAGCCGTGATCCGCTCTTGATCCCGGAAGACCTCGAAGGCACCGCCGCAAAACTCGGGATTTCCTACACGACCGTCGGCGAGAAAACGGAGGCCTGGCTGGGCGTTCCGATGTTCATCGGCGAGCAGGTCCTCGGGGTCATCTCGGTCCAGAACGCTACCACCCCCCGGGTCTATTCCGAGCGGCATCGGGACCTGCTGATCTCGATCGCAAACCAGGCTTCTAATGCCCTGCAGATCGCCGCCCTGTTCGAGGAAGCCCAGCAGCAGGCGGACGAACTGGCCGTTTTGAACGAGATGAGCCGGGCGCTCTCGATCCAGCTGGAGGTCGACCAGGTCGTGGAGAGCACCTACAGCTTTGCGACCCGCCTTCTGGACACCCCGAACCTCTTCATCGCCCTTTACGATGAAGAGACCCGGATGATCGATTTCAAGCTCGCCGTCACGGATGATGATAAACGGCTGGAAGTGCCCTCGCGCCTGCTGGGGACCGGTCTGACCGACTATGTGATCCACTCGCACACCCCGCTGTTGTTCAAGGAGAACGCCGACAAAGAGATCGAGCGGATGGGGCTCGAGGGCATCACGATCGGCGAGCCGCCGAAATCCTGGCTCGCCGTCCCGATCGTCCTGGGCGAGACCGTCATCGGCGTGATCGGCACGCAAAGCGTGACGACCCCGCGTAAATTCAACGAACGCCACCGCGACCTGCTCGAGTCGATCGCAGGCCAGGTCGCCATTTCCCTGCAGAACGCCAACCTCTTCGGTCGCGCCCAGCAGCAGTCGGAAGACCTGGCGCTCCTGAACGAACTGAGCCGCGCGCTGGCCACCCAGCTCGATTACGAGCACATCGTCGAGAACGTTTACCGCTACGCCGCCCGGCTGATCGGGACCCCGGACGTCTTCGTCGTGCTTTACGACGACGAGACCGAGACGATCACGTTCCCGTACGTCGTCGACGACGGCGAGCGGATCGAGGTCCCCCGGCGGACGCTCGGGAACGGTCTCACCGATCACGTGGTGCGCAGCCGGGAACCGCTCGTGATCCGCGAGCGCGCCACCGAGAAGCTCGAAGAACTCGGGGTCGAGACGGTCCTGGTCGGGGAGGAGCCGGAATCCTGGCTGGGCGTCCCGATCGTCCTCGGCAACCGGTCCCTCGGGATGATCGGCACCCAGAGCGTCCGGGAACCGCTCCGGTACACTCCGCGGCACGTCGACCTGATCACCTCGATCGCCGGCCAGGCCGCGATCACGCTGCAGAACGCCAGCCTGTTCGAGCAGGCACAGCGGCAGAACGAAGAGCTCGAGGTGCTGAACGACATGAGCCGTGCGCTCGCGACCATGGTCGACGAGGGGGAGATCGTCGAAGCCATCTACGAGCACACCGGCCGGCTGCTGAACGCCAGCAACTTCTACATCGCCTTCTACGACGAGCGGACCGGGATGCTGGAATTTCCGCTGGTCACGATCGGCAGCGAGGGCGAGCGGATCGATCTCGACCCGCGCCCACTTGCCGGCGGTCTGACGGACTACGTCATCCGCAACCGGACACCGCTCCTCTTCAAACGCTACGCTCCGGAGGATTACGAAGCGCTCGGGATCGATCTGATGGTCTTCGGCGATGAGAAACCGGCCGAATCCTGGCTGGGCGTCCCGATGCTCTCGGGCGGCCGCACGCTCGGCGTCATTTCAGTGCAGTCCACCGAGGCGCCCGGGGTCTACAGCGAGCGCCACCGCGACCTGCTCACCGCCATCGCCAACCAGGCCGTTGCAGCGATCCAGAACGCCCGCCTGTTCGGCCAGACCGAGCGGCAGAACCGCGACCTGTCGGTGCTGAACGACATGAGCCGGGTGCTGAGCTCGACCCTGAGCATCGAGGAGGTCGTCGTCAACGTTTACGATTA
>Ga0214472_10004999_pt1 | contig 13955 bp, 9 predicted proteins | sample RVTome_6_FD_207662 | JGI IMG/M metagenome (GOLD analysis project Ga0214472, IMG submission 207662) | Soil microbial communities from uranium-contaminated site in the Upper Colorado River Basin, Wyoming, United States - RVT140D175 | ecosystem: Environmental > Terrestrial > Soil > Contaminated >... | reverse complement strand
CGCGAAGTCTTCGTAGTTCCCCCAATGGAGCTTCAAAGTCCCACCGCCCACTTCTCCAATCTTGGTCGCCAGCTCGTCGATGAAGTAACGGTCGTGGGAGACGAAAATGAGCGTGCCGCGAAAATCCTTGAGGGCTTCGAGCAACACCTCTTTGGAATCCAGATCCAAGTGATTGGTCGGTTCGTCGAGAATCAACACGTTGGCGGGATGCAGCAACATCTTGGCCAGCGCGAGGCGACTCCTTTCTCCTCCAGAGAGCACCTTGACCTTCTTTTCTACATCGTCGTCGCGAAAGAGGAAGGCTCCGAGAATGTTTCGAAGCTGGGGGACGAGCGCGACCGGAGCCGCCTCGACGAGATTGGCGAGGACGGACTTGTCGCCATCGAGATCGAACGCGCGATCCTGGCTGAAATATCCGCGGCTCACATTGTGGCCGGGTTGCACCGTGCCCGAGTCGGGCGGTTCGACCGCCGCCAGAAGCCGCATCATCGTGGACTTTCCGGTCCCGTTGGGACCGACCAGAGCCAATCGGTCTCCCCGCTCGATGAGGAGGTCGACCCCCCGGAAGACGTCTTTGTTACCGTATCGCTTGGAGACGCCGTCGAGCTTCAAAACCACGCGACCGCTCCGCGGAGGTTGCGGGACCCGTAGCTTCAGGATCTTTCTTTCCGGAGGCACCTCGATGCGCTCCATTTTTTCCAGCATCTTCACGCGGCTCTGGACCTGGGCGGCCTTGGTGGCCTGGTAACGAAAGCGGTCGATGAATCGCTGGATGCGCTCGATCTCTTCTTGCTGCCGGCGGGCGCGCGCTCGAAGCTCCGCGATCTGCTTCTCCCGAATGTCGAGGTAGCGCGAATAGTTGCCTGGGAAGTCGCGGAGCTCGCGGCGATCGATCTCGGTGATACGCGTCACGACCTGATCCAGGAAGTACCGATCGTGCGAAACCAGAACCACCGCGTGGGGATAGCCCGCCAGGAAAACCTCCAGCCAGTTGCGTGCTTCCAGATCGAGGTGATTGGTGGGCTCGTCGAGCAGAAGGGTATCCGGGCGGTAGAGCAGGAGCTTGGCGAGAGCAATGCGCATCTGCCAGCCGCCACTGAAGGTCTCGGTGGGGGCCTCGAGCTCCTCTCCCGTAAAGCCGAGCCCGCGCAGCACCTCTTCCACGCGTGCCTCGATGCTGAATCCCTCCTGACGATCCCACTCTTCCTGGCATTCTCCGTAACGCCCCAGGACGTCCTGGTAGTCCGCGCTCGTCGGCTCCAGACGGCTCATGGTCTCTTCCAGAGCGCGCAGCTCGTCTCCGAGTGCGAGGACGTCCGCGAAAACGGATGTTGCCTCTTCCCTGAGCGTCCGTCCCTGATGGTAGAGCCCGTCCTGTGGCAGAAAGCCAACTCGTGTGCCGCGCGGCGCGGTGATCTCTCCGGCGTCAGGGGCCTCCGTCCCGGCCAGCATGCGGAGGAGCGTGGTCTTTCCCGAGCCGTTGGGGCCGGTGAGACCGACGCGTTCACCCGCGGAAACGCTCCAGGTCACGTTCTCGAAGAGAACCTGGCGCCCGAAGGCTTTACTGAGCTTTTGGACTTGATGCATGGTCTTTCAAGAAAAAGCCCGGCTCTCCCCATAATGGAAGATGAGCCGGGCAAGAAAATTATAGCATGCGGGAGACGTTGACACGTTTTCGGCAGCGTGCTCATAATCGGGCGTCATGAAGCGCGGGGATCGATTGGCGTGTATTGCTCTCGGCGCCCTCTTGCTCTTGGGATCCGGCTCGTTGCTCGTTTCGTCATCGGGAAGCTCGCCCATCCGGCAGGAGGCGTCCATCGAGGCGCGAGGCCACGCGAATCGGGGCGTGGCTCTCTTGGAGCAGTTCCGATTCGGCGAGGCGGCGGAGGAGTTCGAGGCGGCGGTCGCGCTGGAGCCGAACTCCGTTCCCGGCCTCGTCAATCTCGGCATCGCCTATTTCAACCAACGCGATTTCGATCGGGCGCGGGAGATTTTCGAGAAGGCGAAGTCTATCGATCCCGATGACCCGCACGTGCACTACAACCTCGGCCTCATCTTCAAGCTGATCGGTGAAACCGAGGAAGCGGTCCTCGCGTTCGAAGAGGTCGCGGCACACGATCCCGAAGATGCCATGACGCTCTATTACCTGGGCACTCTCTATGCGAGTCTCGGACGTCTCGAGGAAGCGGAAGCGACGCTGAGGCAAGCGATACGGTTGCAGCCCAACAACGAATCGGCTCATTTCAGCTTGGGAAACGTTCTCATCCGGCAGGGGAGGAGCGAGGAGGGGCAGAAGGAGCTCACGGTTTTTCGATCGTTGAAGGAGAGTTTTCCCGTCGAGACGGCCTCGGCCGGCCTCCAATACACCGAGCTCGGAAAGTACGCGGAAGCCATCGAGCCGCCGTCACTCCCGTTGCAGCAATTGCCGCCCGAGCCAAGCGTGGAGTCGGCCGTTCGGTGGATCGACGTGAGCGAGGAGTTGGGCCTCACGCTGCCTCCGTTACCCCCGCCTCCGACTTGGCCCCCGACCGTGCCCGTGTCCGAGTACGGTCGTAGCTTCGTCGAGAGACGTCTCCTGCCGCATTGGGGCTCGGGCTTGGCGCTTCGCGATCTCGACAATGACGGCGATCCGGATCTCGTCTACGTACGCGGAGGCGGCACGGTCGTGTTTGTCAACGAGGGAGGCCGCTTCCGCGCGGCAACAACCGGTCTTCCCGAGCCCGCGGAAGATGGGAAATACGTGAGCCTCACGGTCGGTGACGTCGACAATGACGGGGATCCGGACGTCTATCTCGTGGGATCGGGCCCAAACGCGCTCTTCCTCAACGATGGAAACGGGCGGTTCTCACCCGCGGGTCCCGAGGCGGGCGTTGCGGGGAACGACATCTCGATCGCGGCGACTCTCGCCGACGTCGATCATGACGGAGACCTCGACATCTACGTTTCGAACTACGTCGATCCGGAGGCCCCTCATGATGAAGCGGTTCTTCGCGTGCCCTATGACCTCCGGGGAGCGCCCAACCGTCTCTATCGCAACAACGGTGACCGCACTTTCACCGAGATCGGAGAAGAAAGCCGGACCGCCGGCGCCTCTCGGAGTCTCGGTGCGGTGTTCTCGGACCTGGATGACGATCGCGACATCGACTTCGTGGTGGTCAACGATGGCGAGCCGCTCGAGGTCTATTCGAACGATCGGGTCGGCACCTTTACCGAGAGTGCGCTCGATTGGGGTCTCGAGGCGGCGGGTCGTTTCCGCGGCATCGACGCGGCCGATTTCGATCGCGACGGAAATCTCGATCTCTTCTTGACCGCCGAGGGTGCCACGCTGAACGTGCTCCTGCGCGGGCCGGTGCAGACGGGTCTTCGGCCGGATGTCGTGTCTCCGGGACTTCTCGCCGCGGGCGTTCCCGGTGCCCGTTTCGGAGCGAGCTTTCTCGACGCGGACAACGACACCGACTTGGACGCGCTGTTGGTCGTGAACGAGCCGGGAGCGCTCGCCGCGTACTACGCGAGCTCGGCGCAGGGATTCCGGCGGGCCGGCGGTCTTTCGGCTTCGGGAGACGATGTCGGTGAGGGTCGCGCTCTAGCAATCGGGGACATCGACGGCGATGGCGATCTAGACGCGGTGGTCGGGACGGACCGGGGTCGCCTGCTCGCCTTTCGGAACGAGGGCGGCAATGCGCTCGGCTCGATCGACGTCCAGGCGCGCGGCGTGCGGAGCAATCGGGAGGGGCTGGGGACCAAGGTCGAAGTGAAGGCGGGCGACGCGCGTCTCAGGAGGGAGGTACGCGCGGGCTCGGGCTACCTGTCGCAAAACGATTTACCACTTCATTTCGGCCTGGGCACACAAGAGTCGGCCGACTACATTCGTTTTCTCTGGCCGGGCGGCGTCAAGCAGATAGAGATGGATGTCGAGGCCGGTCGCGTGAGCTTCGAGGAGCTGGATCGCAAGGGAACTTCGTGCCCCATCCTCTATACCTGGGACGGAAAGGAGATCCGGTTCGTCACCGACTTCCTGGGCGGAAGCGCCATCGGTTATCTCCACGAGCCGGGGAGCTACAGTCATCCCGACACCGACGAGTACGTCAAGCTCGAGTCTTTTGCCCCCGTGCCACGAAACGGTGCCTATGACGTGCGGTGGGTCAACCAGCTCGAAGAGGTGCTGATGTTCGACAAGGCTTCGTTGGTCGCGGTGGACCACCCTGCCGAGGTCGAGGTCTTCCCCAACGAGAGACTCATGGCCGGGCCTCGCTATCCCGAGCCTCGTCTCTACGCGGTCCGCGATCTGCGCCCCCCGGTCGGCGCAGTGGATCACCTGGGAAGAGACGTGACCCCGTTGATTGCGCGGCAGGATCGACAGTACCCCAGCGAGTTCGGGTTGTTGCCGTTCAAGGGATACGCGGAGCTTCATTCTCTAACGCTCGATCTGGGCGATCTCGAGGCCAATCGACACTACGTGCTGCTTCTATACGGCTGGATCGACTACAGCGATTCCAGCTCCAACCTGGCCGCTGGGCAGGCCGGGGTCACGCTCACCACGCCGTATCTGGAAGTGGAGGATGAAGACGGCGGCTTCCGTATGGCGATCGCGGATATGGGTTTCCCCGCCGGCCTTCCGAAGACGATGCTCGTGGATCTGCAAGGGATCATGGACGCCAATCACCGCCGAGTGCGTATCACCACCAGCCAGAGAATCTATTGGGACCAGATTCAAGTGGCGACCGTCGTGCCGGACGTCGATCCAAGAGTGACCGAGCTGTCGCCGGATCGTGCCGAGTTGGGATTCCGGGGCTATCCTGCCTCGGTCTCCCCGGACGGCGAACCACCTTATCTCTATGACTACTCCCGCATCTCGCCCACCGAGGTCTGGGACCAACACGAGGGGTTCTACACGCGGTATGGCGACGTGCGCGAGCTAGTGGAAAGCGTGGACGATCGTTATGTCATCACCAAGAACGGTGACGAGCTGGCGCTGTCGTTCGCGGCGGATCGACTTCCCGACTTGCCGGCCGGCTGGAAACGGACGTTTCTTGTTTTCGCCGATGGCTTCGGAAAAGACATGGATTTGAACTCCGCGTACGCGGACACCGTGGAGCCCCTGCCCTTCCACGCCATGAAGGCCTACCCGTATGCTTCCGGCGAGACGTTTCCAGAGACGGAGATCCATCGCCGCGACCGGGAGCTCTACCACACGCGTCGTGTGGAGCGCCAGCGCCGCGTCGCCGCGACGATCCCTTAGGATCTCATCTTGTGGGGGCGCTATACTGCTAGGTCTGAGGTTTATCCCATCATGGCGAACGGCCCGGTTTTTGCCCTTATCGCCATCTTGACCTTCGTTGTGTCTCACCCTGCCACAGCGCAACAAGACGAGGCCAAGGAAGAAGGGAAGAAGTCGATCAAGGACTACCTGGACGTCTACTACCATGACCCCGCGGAGCTCGGCAAGCTCTGGCAGGAAGCGGAGAGAAGCAAGCCACTCATTGGCCCCCTAGGCCTCGGGGGCTATTACATCCCACCCAGCCAGGAGCCCGGTTCTTACTACGGTCCTCCCCTTCAAATCTGGGGGCGCGGATTCGGGACCAGCCTCTGGAGGAATCCAATCACGGGCTGGCCCATCCAATAGAGAGCTCATGAGCTGCGGCTTAGCGGTTTCGGTAGTAGGATTCAATGGCGGGTTTGCTCACTTCCAGGTAGCGCTGAAGCCCGTCGCGCGCACCTTCTTCTGCTCCCTTTCGAAGGACCCCGCCAAAGAGCCCTCCCAGCTCGTCGGAACGAAACCGACTCACGGTGACGAGGTAGAAGCTTTCGTCGCTTGGGTCGCTCTGATCCCGCACCAGAAAGCGAAGGTCGAGGTCGGTGTAGAAATACCGGCTGAAGTAGAGCTGCTTCGACGCGATGACCGCTGAGCTGTTCTCATCTCTACCCAGCCGGTAAATGGTCACGTGGCTCAACCTCAGAACCGGATCCAATCCGAAATCGTTAACCGCCCAGTAGAGGAAGTCGGTAGCTCCGGGAAGCTCGGCGTTGGGGTACTCCAGAAGGTATCGATGAAGCTCGGGAACGTACGTCAAGATATAGTCGGAGTCCTCGAGAAGCGCTTCGAACTGTTCACGGACGAGAGTCGGCTTCTTGTTGTCTCGGCCGATACCCAAGGCCTGGTTGCCACCCTGTCGATAAGTGGTGACAAAGCCGAGCGCGAGCTCGCGGATGAGCGATTGGGCTTGCGGCCTCGCTTGTGAGCTGGCCCAATCGATCTCGGCTTGGAACCGAGTGATGCCGTTGTCCCCGAGCTTCAGATCGCAATCGCCGAGGCGACACTCGGCCAGGGCGTTGATGTCCTCGTCGGGGAGCGTGAGTGAGGCGAAGTCCTCCTCGCGTGGCGGGTCGCTGAGCTTCTTCAGAGGGCCGAGGGGGCTCTCGAAGCGCTCGATGTCTTCGTACATCTTCAGGAAGAACTCCGTGGAAGTCCGGAAGAGGGCGGCACCGATCAAGGCCACCTCGCTGTCGTTCGGGGTACGTACCACCTTGACGACCACCGACCCCTGATCGACTGCCGCGAGGTCTGTTTCGGTGAAGCCGGCGACCGTGCTCAAGAAGTTGTGAGGCCCGGACGTTTGAGTGTGTTCGGTGACGCCTTCGGTCCTGTTGAGGACGAGTATCGATGTCGTCATGGCAACGGCCGAGGTCAAGGCCTTCAACCTGCTGGACATGTCGTCTCCTTTCTCGGCACGCCGTCTCTAATAGGCGCCCCGAACGAAGAAGTGTGTCAAAAGATTAGAGGATCGGAAGACCGGGGGATCAGCCCGTTTTGCGTACGTTCGTCAGCCGAACCGGCTCCGTGGAGTAATTCTCCATGACGAACCGCTGGAGGTCCTTGTCGTACCTTATCTTGGTGCCCACCGACAGGATACCGCTGCCTTCGCCGTTTTCGTCAATATCTAGCACGATGACCGAGACTTGGTATTGAAGCGTCCGCGCCGAGGCCCAGAGCTCGACGAAGCCGAGCGACCGATCGAGAGCGAGAATGATCCTTCGTTTTCCGGTTCCCTCCACGCGCCACTGCCACGCGTAGCGCAGACGCTCGCTCGGCCATCTGGCGCCGACGTCCGCGCCTCGAATGAACCCGGTCTCCTCTTGCTTTTGAAGCGCGTTGCGCAGTGCTTCCTCGTCGTCGGGGTTTTCGATGATGGTGGCCAGCAGACTCTCGCGCTCCTCGGGAGTGCTCCATCGGGTGATCCGAATCATCAAGCTCTCTGTCTGCCCTGTTCCGATGGCGCCCATGACGATCGCAAAGGCATTGAACGTTTCCGGAAGAGGCGGCTGCTTCCAATCACCTCCGCCGCTCTGGGCTTCCTGAGCGACAAGCCAGCTGGCTGGTAGGGTGACGATGAAGGCAGACAACGAGACGGCCGCGATGACCTGAAAAGCGCGATGTAACATGAAACCCTCCTCGTGTACCAGACCGAGCTTCTAACATTCGGCTCGAGGTGAGTTCACCATACTCGATGCAGGGGAAGCCCGCCAGAGTCCCGGACCGGATAGCCCCCACTTTTCTTTTTGAGGATTCTCCCATGAACGGTTTACACGGAGGTTGACGGCCGCGGACTGGCTATCCTAAGATGCGCGGCCATGGAAGTCTTGTACGAAGGTGCGGGGGTCTACGAACAACGGGCCGCGCATCGACTGCGATCTCTTGGCTGGCGGCAACGGGCCATCCTTCTTTGGGGCAAGGTACGGCGTTTCTATCTGGTGCACTTTCGTCCGCAATACGTCGAGGCAAGCCTTGCCCGACGCGTGGGGGAATGCCATCGGACCGGGGCCTGCTGCAACGTGCTTTTCCCCTGCCCACTCCTCAGCTGGGTGGAACGACTGCCCGCCTGCGGCATCTATCTTCGGCGTCCGAAAAACTGCACGACGTTTCCCGTCGATGAGAGAGACCTCCGGGACCGCAACATCGTGAATCCGTGGGAGCCTTGCGGATTCAGTTTCGTCGAGCACGAGTAGCTCCAAGGGGAAGTCGGCGAGGCGTGCCGCCCGGAAAGAGCTTGACAAACCGCGCGTCGTCGGTTAGATGCGCTCCGAAAAAAATTTAGTCGACCGGTTTTCTTCCTGGTATCCTTGAGGTGACGGGCTGCGAGAGACGGCCGGACACCGCCTTCGTTCGGATGCCCGCGAGCCTTCAATTGAGAGGAAAATGTCGGGTCGGAAGTTTCAAGTGCGAGAGGAGCTCTATCGCCTCATCCTCAATGAAGAGGAGGGTGTGGCTTACAATCTCGTGCCTCGCATGTTGGCCGACCCGGAGTCTCTGACCCCCGAAATCCGCTGGTGTCTTCTGTATCTCGTTCGCGGCATCGGTTACATCGCCGCGCGACACGGTCTACTGGGTAACGGCGGCCTGCTCGACGCCGTGCTGCAAGGCTTCGAAGAGTCCCGGCGTGTGAAAGAGCGATTGGATTGGATGTGGTATTCCGTCGTTCGAGAAGACGAGACTCATTGGATCCAGCGTTACGAATCGACCAGTGTTCACTACTCGCTGGAAGAGCTTGCTTGGCTTCATCGTCGGTTGATCGCGCTCTGGAACGTGGAGCGTGAGAGGCTCGATCTGGAAGAGCCACCGCTGGCGCCCCTGGTTCTTAGGCAAAGGGAGCGCTTGAAGGCGGCCGACGCCGAGCGACGCGAGCCTTCGGTCTCCGGCGTCTGGCGGGGTTGATTAGCTAGATACCTTGTATTGTGACGCCAGACGCCATTCTGGCGTCCGTACGCGTGGTGCTACTCATCCAGGGAGTCAGACGCCAGTTGAATTCGATCCCCGCGTAGAAAGCAAAAGGCCCGGCGCTCCTGTGCGACACAGGAAGGCCGGGCCCAAAAAGCGTGCGTCTAGTTGTTCGCGGCGGCTTCTTCGGCTGCTGCTGCCTCATCCTCCGCGAGATCGGTCAAGAACTGCTTGACCTCCTCGGCTTGCGCTCCTGACGGCTGGAGCTTCAGGTAGGCCTGGAAGTGAGAGCGAGCGGTCTCGGTATCTTCGCTCTGGGCCGCGAGGCTGCCGAGGATGTAGTGTGCCTGCGGAGCTTGAGGCGAGTCCGGCTTCAGCTCCAAGAACTTGTTGAGGTGATCCTTGGCCAGTGCTTGCTGTGCGGTCGCATCGCCCCCGCCTTCCGACTCCCTGAGGGCCATGGACCCAAGCATGAAGTGGGCATCCGATCCAAGGTTGTCGTCGGCGCCTAGATTCAGGTACTGGTTGAGAAAGCGCTTGGCGTCTTCCCATCTCTCTGTGTTGAAGGCGCTGCGACCCGCGAAATAGTGCGGTAGGGGCAGGCTGGGGTCGAGCTGGGTGACCTTCAAGAAATACGGATCGGCCTTGGCCGCTTGGTTGTTCCTCATCAGAGTCACGGCGAGAGCGTAAAGGACTTCTTTGTCATTGGGTTTCGCTGCCGCGGCCTTTTCCAGTAGGGGGATGGCTGCCGGGTCGTTGACCCTAGCCAGCGCGAGGCCACCACCTCTGGTCGCATAGGCGATCTGCTCCGCACCCTCGGGATTGTCGCCGGCGCGCTGCACGAACGCCGCGAAGTGTTCGCCCGTTTTTGCGAAGTTCTGCTTTTGCTCGTACGCGTAGCCGAGATAGAAGTGGCTGCCGTACAGATCAGGATTCATTGATAGTGCCGCTTCGAAGGCTCTGATCGCCGCGTCCCAGTCCTGTTTCTGCGCGGCTGCGACGCCTGCCTGAAACTCCTGGCCACCGGGCGGAAGCTGCATGGCCGCGGCGCCTCCGGCGAGCAGGACCATGATCGTCAATGCCAGCCACTTGTTCATTAACTTTCTCCTTGTAATCACGAATCACGTCTCCTGGGTGGGAGACGAGAAACCCTGGGAACGGAGCCTAGCACAAGGGGTTGCTCACAGCAACCCGGGTCCCCTGCCTAGCCGAAGCCTAAGGCGGAAGACACGGGGCGAAGGCAGGTTGCTCTTTCACGGTGAGCGGCATAGATTCACGCTGAAACACGTTTCCTCGAGTCAGATGGGTATTCTGAAGAGATGAGCTCTGTTGTTAGCGTAGGTCAGCCACCGCGGCGGCGCGTCGCATTCGTCGGTGGGTGCCGGACGCCTTTTGCCAAGGCGGGAGGCGCGCTGGCAGATCTGTCGGCGCTGGATCTGAGTCGCTTGGTGACCGCGGAGCTGGTTCAGCGAAGCGAGATCGACCCGACCGAAATCGATCAGGTCGTCTTCGGGACCGTCGTAACCGACGTGCGGGCGCCCAATCTCGCGCGCGAGGCCATCCTCGGATCCGGCCTCCCCGCGCGCATCGAGGCGTACACCGTTTCCCGGGCGTGTGCTTCGTCGAACCAGTCGATCGTCGGTGCCGCGGAGGCCATCGCCTCGGGCCAAGTCGAAACAGTGATCGCCGGAGGCGCCGAGTCGCTCTCCAACGTGCCCCTCTTGGTCTCCAGGCCCTTGACGCGTGCGTTGCTGGCGGTTCGCAAGGCGAGGACGCTGGCCGGTCGGCTCAAGGGTTTCTCAAGCCTAAGGCTCAAGGACCTTGCCCCCCTCGCGCCTGCCATCGCGGAGCTCTCGACCGGGCTTACCATGGGGCAATCCGCGGAGAAGATGGCCAAGGACAATGGGATTTCTCGGGAAGAGCAGGACGCCTTCGCCCTCCGGAGCCATCGTCTCGCGGCCGCCGCAACCGACGACGGACGACTCACGAAAGAGATCCTGCGCACGTACATCCCCAAGGATTATTCGCGGTCATTGGCTGAGGATGACGGCATCCGCCGGGACACGACTCCGGAGGCTCTCGCCGCTCTTTCCCCGGTCTTCGATCGGCGCTACGGAACCCTCACCGCGGGCAACTCGAGCCCCCTCACGGATGGAGCCTCGGCGGTCCTGATGATGTCCGAAGAGAAGGCCAAGGCGCTCGGCTACCGTCCTTTGGGCTACGTCCGTTCCTACGCTTTCCGTGGAGTCGATCCCTTCGACCAGCTTCTCATCGGCCCGGCTTATACGACGGCCACCGCGCTGGAGAGGGCGGGCCTCACTCTGAAAGACATCGATCTCATCGACCTTCACGAAGCCTTTGCGGCCCAGGTGCTCTCCGTGCTCCAGGCCTTGGAGTCCGAGCGGTTCGCCCGCGAAAAACTGGGTCGCCTGAGCGCGATCGGCAAAGTGGATATGGAGCGGGTCAACGTGATGGGCGGCTCGATAGCCATCGGGCATCCGTTCGGTGCCACTGGCGCTCGCATCACGCTGAGCCTTCTCAACGAGCTCGGTCGACGAGGGGGGCGATTCGGTTTGGTGGGTGTTTGCGCCGCGGGAGGTCTGGGATTCAGTATGGTCGTGGAAACGGAGTGAACGTCGATTGCTCTTGAGACCGAAGTACCTCTCGCGGGCGCGGAACGTCGCGAGCATTCTTATCGGTCACGGGTTCGAAGACGTTCTTGCGGCCGTCGATTTGGGCCGCTTGGTTCCTTGGAGAAAACGCCCGCGTCCGCGACCCGTCGAGCGCGCTCAGGAGCGGGCGAAGCATCTTCGGCTCGCCCTCGAAGAGCTCGGGTCGACGTACATCAAGCTGGGGCAGCTTCTTTCGAGTCGATCCGATCTGCTGCCCCCGATCTATATCGAGGAGCTCTCCAAGCTCCAGGATCAGGTGGAGTCGTTCGAGTTCGCCAGCATCAAGAAAGTGTTGGAGTCCGAGCTCGGGGAGCCGCTGAGCCAGGTCTTCGAGGAGATCGACGACCAGGCGGTGGCATCGGCCTCCCTGGCCCAGGTCCATCGCGCCAGGCTCCGTCCCGGACTGTGGGCGGGCGGCCCCGCGGAAGTAGCCGTCAAGGTACTCAAACCGGGGCTCGAGGCAGAGGTCGAAGTCGACCTCGCGATAGTCAAAGAAGTCGCACGGGCGATCAGTCGTTCCAGCTTCGGCCGCCAGTACAATTTCGTGGGGGTGGCGTCACAGCTCGAGAACACGTTGACGTCGGAAATGGATCTGCGAAACGAAGCGCGCAACGCCGAGGGCCTGCGCGTTTCCCTAAAGGAGTTCACTCGTCTTCGAATCCCCCTCGTCCTTTCGCCGCTCACCAAACGGCGGGTCCTGATCTCCGAGTACATTCACGGCTCGAGGTTGGCGGAAATCGGGGCGGACCGACGGCCGGAGCTCGCCGATGAGCTCTGGCGCGGGTACCTCAAGCAGATCTTGGTGGACGGGGCGTTCCATTGCGATCCGCATCCCGGGAACGTGCTGATCGACGAAAGGGGGCGGATCGTCCTTCTGGATCATGGCATGGTGGCGTTCCTCTCACGGGAAACCCAACTGCGTTTGATGGCCCTGCTATTGGCGTTGGCGGATCGCGATGGTGACCGGGTGGCAGAAGCTTGCGTCGAGATCGGGATCCCCGGACCCCAATTTCGCTTGCGTGAATTCAAGGAAGAGGTGGGCGTCCTCGCGGCGCGCTACGCTGGGTTCACGATGGGGGCGCTCCCTTTGGGGCGCGTCGTACAGAGCCTGGTCGTCATCTCCTTTCACCATCATATCCGCATTCCTTCCGAGATGATGTTGCTCGGTAAGGCCCTCTTGAACCTGGAGCCCATCTGTCGGCAGCTCGATCCGGAGATGGATCCGGTGGCGACCATGCGGGAGATGGCTGTTTCCCTGTTGGGACAGCAGATTTCCAAAGACCTCAACGCCCCGCGCCTTCTGGCGGCCGGGCTCGAGCTGCGCTCGCTGCTCAACGAGGTACCGGCGAACCTGCGTCGCATTTTGGGCCGGGCCTCGAGCAACGAGCTCCGCGTGGGGATCCAGATGGACAAGGCGGACGAGATGCAGGCCGCGATTCAGAAGGTTGCCAGTCGGATTACGCTCGGTCTCATCACCGCGGCGCTCATCGTCGGCTCGGCCCTTCTCTTGAACGTGGAGGCCGGGTTCCGCCTCTGGGGCTACCCCCTCTTCGCTCTCGTCGGTTTCGTTCTCGCCGCCGGTCTTGGCCTCTACGTGGTGGGGAAGATCATCCTGTTGGACAAGCTCTGAAAAAATAAAAGGAGGCCCGCCGGCCTCCCGAAGATTCCGCGTAGCGAAGGGTTCTTAGCGCCGACCGACCGCGGGCGCCGCGTCCGCCACCTCGCGATAGGTTCTATCTACGGTCCGACTGCGCGTCCCCAGTAGCTTCCCGTCCCGCTCCCCGTCACGATGCATCGGCTCCAGCTTCACGTCGATGCCGCGCTCGAACTTGTTGCGCAGGCGCTCGTACACGTCTCCCACTTTGGCCACGTAGTCACGGGTCTCGGCTGCCGCGCGGCTGCTCCCAGCGCGAAGGTAACCGGCGTTGAGCGGACCCCCGTTGTACTCGGCGAGTACCATCCGCTCATCGTTGTATGCGGTGAAAAGTATGTCGAGGTACAAGGCCGCCATCTCGGTGTTCTTCTCGGGGTCGTATAGCATCTCGTCCGAGTACTCCCAGTTCAGGGTGCGGGCAAGCAGGCGTCCGGTCGAGGGCCATATTTGATAGAGGCCCTTGGCGTTCGCATGGCTGGTAGCCGACGGGTTGTAACCACTCTCGACGATTCCCACCGCGAGGAAGATGAGCGGGTCGACGGAGGGGTACTTGTCGGATGCCTGGAGAATGAGCCGAGAGTATTCGTAGGCCTGGTTGAGGCTGACCCGTGGGTTGGCCTTCATGATTTCGTCGCGGATGCCGACCAGGAGCTGCTGGCGTTTGGAGTCGAAGCTGATACCGGCATCGAGGCTCTGGAGCTTCTGCTCGACGCGGTGCACGCTGACGCCCAATTCCTGGTTGAGCTCTCCGACGCGGTGGAACGCGTAGAACGCCACGCCGATCGTGATGAGCAACAAGATGGACATGCAAACGAGCGCCATCACCTGCCAGGTCGGTGCGCGGCGAAAAGAGATCGTGCGCGAGCTGACCTTGGGGTACCCGCCCGAGGGCACCTGCTCGAGCGAGACCTCATCG
>Ga0214472_10004998_pt1 | contig 13958 bp, 11 predicted proteins | sample RVTome_6_FD_207662 | JGI IMG/M metagenome (GOLD analysis project Ga0214472, IMG submission 207662) | Soil microbial communities from uranium-contaminated site in the Upper Colorado River Basin, Wyoming, United States - RVT140D175 | ecosystem: Environmental > Terrestrial > Soil > Contaminated >... | reverse complement strand
CTCTCAACTAGCCGCTGATTTAAAATTAGATTCCTTGACCCAAACCCCCGCTGGGCGTTACCTTTAACCGGATTAATTTTGTTTTTGATGATGTGATATTCGGGGGGTAGGGTGTTGATCGGAGATGAAACGTAAAGTGTTTAGAAGCCGCTCAGCGCCGGTAAGGCGTGGGCGGTTTTTTGTTTTCTGTTGTTGATAAGGTTGGTAAATGTCTCAGGCAGAGTCTGCTTCTCTTGCTGTTGTAAAGAAGGATATTGATTTATGACACCCAGCTTCACCCAAACCGCAGCCTTTCTCTGGTCGGTGGCCGACCTGCTGCGCGGTGATTTCAAACAGAGCCAGTACGGTCGTATCATCCTGCCTTTTACGCTGTTGCGTCGCCTTGAATGCGTGCTCGAAAATGACAAGGCCGCAGTGCTGAAAAAGCACGCCGAAGTCAGCCGGATGAACCTGCCGGAAGAGGCGTACGAAAAGATGATGCTGCGCTCGACGGAGGCGAAGTTCTTCAATACCTCGCCGATGGATCTTTCCAAACTGGGCGAGGCCGGTATCAAGGACAATCTGGAGACCTACATCCAGTCTTTTTCCAGAGATGCGCGGGAGATTTTCGAGTATTTCAAGTTCGCCGAGTTTATCGCCCAGCTCAACGACGCCAACCTGCTTTACAAGGTGGTGCAGAAATTCGCCAACACCGATCTGAGCCCCGGCAAAATCTCCAACTACGAGATGGGGCTGGTGTTCGAGGAGCTGATCCGGCGCTTTGCGGAGAGTTCCAACGAGACGGCCGGGGAGCACTTCACCCCGCGCGATATCGTGCGCCTGACCACCTCGCTGGTTTTTATGGAGGACGATGAGGCGCTGACCCGGCAAGGGATTATCCGCACCATCTACGATCCCACCGCGGGCACCGGAGGTTTTCTTTCCAGCGGCATGGAATATGTCCACGAACTCAACCCCAACGCGGTGATGCGCGCCTTCGGTCAGGAGCTCAACCCCGAGTCCTACGCCATCTGCAAGGCCGACATGCTCATCAAGGGGCAAGAGGTCGACCGGATCAAGCTCGGTAACACCCTCAGCAACGATCAGCTCTACGCCGACAAGTTCGACTACATGCTTTCCAATCCGCCCTTCGGCGTCGACTGGAAAAAGGTCGAAGCCGAAATCAATGACGAACATACCCTCAAGGGCTTCGACGGCCGCTTCGGTCCCGGCCTGCCGCGTGTCTCGGACGGCTCACTGCTCTTCCTGATGCACCTGATCAGCAAACTGCGCGACAGCAAAGACGGCGGCGGGCGCATCGGCATCATCCTCAACGGCTCTCCGCTCTTTACCGGTGGCGCAGGCAGCGGCGAAAGCGAAATCCGCCGCTACATCCTCGAAGCCGATCTGTTGGAGGCGATCGTCGCCCTGCCGACCGATATGTTCTACAACACCGGCATCGCCACCTATGTCTGGGTGCTGTCCAACAAGAAAGCCCCCGAGCGCAAAGGCAAGGTGCAGCTCATCAACGGCGTCAACCTTTGCGGCAAGATGCGCAAGTCCCTCGGCTCCAAGCGCAACGTCATGGGGGAGGAGGATATCGCCACCATCACCCGCGCTTTCGGGCAGTTCGAACAGATCGATACTCTTGAACTGAATAAACCAGAAGAGGTGAAGAGCAACCGGGGGCGGCAGTCCGCCAACCCCAAAGCGCCGGAGCCGAAGACCTTTTCGAGCAAGATTTTTGCCACCACCGATTTTGGCTACCGGCGCATCACCGTGGAACGCCCCTTGCGGCTCTCGGTGCAGTTCACAGACGATCGGCTTGCAGAGCTGCGCTTTGCCCCCAAGCCGTTCAATACGGTGATGAAGTGGGCCTACGAGCAGTTCGGGCAGGGTTGGACGGATGCCACTTACGGTGATCTGTCGCAGGTCGCGGTCGAGGTGCGGGCCTACGTCAAGGCTAATTTCAGCGACCTGAAAGAGAAGCAGATCAAGGACCTTCTGGATGTCAAACTGTGGCGCGACCAGAAGACGCTGCTGAAGAGTGGGCAGAAGCTGCAAGCCGCTCTGGCCAAGCAGATGGGCGCGGCGGCGATTGTCGATGGCCCCTGTGATGACTTCAACCGTTTTGAAGAGCAGTTGAAAAAGGCGCTCAAGGTGACGGGGATCAATCTGGATATCCGGGAGAAGAAGCAACTTCTCGATGCGGTGTGCTGGAAGAACCCCGAGGCGCAGCGGGTGATCAAAAAGATCCACAGGCAGAAGGCCAACCCGCTTTATGGGCTGTTTGCGGTGGATAGCAAGGTCGTTGAGATTCAGGCCGATGGCGATCTGCGCGATAACGAGAATATTCCCCTCGATCCGTCCCGCAGCGTGACCGAAACCGTTGAAGCTTATTTTCGTAAAGAAGTTGCGCCCCATGTGCCGGATGCCTGGATTGATGCGGGTAAGCGGGATGAGAAGGATGGGGAGTTGGGTATTGTCGGCTACGAGATCCCTTTTAATCGGCATTTTTATGTTTATACACCGCCGCGCTCGTTGGCGGAGATCGATCGGGATCTGGATGCGGTGAGCGCCGAGATCATGGACCTTTTGCGGGAGGTCCATTCATGATGTGCAGAAAAACGATGCGGTTCACTCCGTTCACCAGCATCCTACGCTCATCCTTCACCGCAACCCCCGGCTTTAGCATCTTTGTAGGATGTGGTGAGGAACGAACCGCATCAGCCTTTGAGTCGATGCGGTTTGCGTTGCACACCGTATCCAATGGGCTGAAAAAAGTACTTGACGGTATGGGTGGGGGAATGTACGGTTCTCTTATTGCTTCGGCGAATATCCTTAAAAACACCCTCCAAGCCTCTCCGATGGTTCGCCGTCGCGATGCTCAAACCGGAGGGTTTATTTTTTTGCAGAGGGCTCTGCGCCATAACCCTGCTGATCATTTTGTAGGATGTGGTGAGGTACGAACCGCATCAGCATTTGAGGCGATGCGGTTCATAGTGTACACCGCATCCTACGATGAGGTGTACTCGTGATGTCCGGGCGGTATCTTCCATATGCCCACTACAAGCCATCCCCTGTCCCCTGGCAGGGGATGTTGCCGAGCCACTGGGCCTCCAAACCGCTAAAGCACCTCTGCCACTTTCACGGAGGTGGGACTCCAAGTAAAGATAACAAAGGCTACTGGTCTGGAGATATTCCGTGGGTCTCTCCAAAGGACATGAAGCGGAAATTTATTGATTCCACTGAGGATCATATAACTGCTCAAGCGGTTGAAAATTCATCAACCAAACTGATTGATGTGCGCGCCCTCTTGATAGTTGTGCGTTCTGGAATTCTTCAGCACTCAATTCCTGTCGCCATTAACACCAAAAAAGTGACCCTTAACCAGGATATGAAAGCACTGATTTTCGGCAAGCATATGGCAGTTGAATATGCACATTATTTTGTCGAGGGAAATCAGGCCGACTTGCTTCTGAACTGGTCAAAGCAGGGGGCTACCGTTGAGAGCATTGAACAGGAATATCTCGCTAACGCCATTTGGCCGACACCACCAATTGATGAACAGAGGTCTATCGCCAGCTTCCTCGACCACGAAACCGCCAAAATCGACACCCTGATCGACAAGCAACAACAACTGATCAAACTGCTGAAAGAAAAGCGTCAGGCGGTGATCAGCCATGCCGTCACCAAAGGTCTTGACCCCGATGTGCCGATGAAAGATTCCGGTGTTGAGTGGTTGGGGGAGGTGCCGGAGCATTGGGTGGTGAGGCGTTTAAAGCATGCGGCTAAACTACAGTCAGGACTTCCAAAGGGAAAAGACCTAACAGGTTGCTGAAAAACTCTTCGAATTAACTAGGTTAAAATGGTCAATTGTGCTATGATTTCGCGCATAACCTATTGAAATTCATGGAGAAAATTATGCGCGGCGAACACGATCCAGCTCAGGCCCTGTTCTGCTACATCTCCCCGGAGGGCTTCGTTCCCAAGGACCATCCCTTGCGTCCCCTCAAGAAGATGGTCGACGCTGCCCTGGAAGAGCTTTCACCCCAATTCGATGCCATGTACTCCCATACCGGCCGTCCTTCGATCCCGCCTGAGAAGCTGCTCAAAGCCTCACTTCTGCAGGCTTTCTTCACGATCCGCAGCGAGCGTCAGCTTGTCCAGCAGATCGGCTACAACATCCTGTTCCGCTGGTTCCTCGACATGGCCCTGGATGAAAAGACCTGGGACGCCACCGTATTCACCAAGAACAGGGATCGGCTGCTGGAGGCGGAAATCTCCGCCCATTTCTTCGCCGCCGTGTTGGAGCAGGCCCGCAAGAAGCGGCTGATCTCCAGCGAACACTTTACCGTGGACGGCACCCTGATCGAAGCCTGGGCCTCGATCAAGAGCTTTCGCCCCAAGGACGATCCACCCCAAGGTCCAGTAGGCCGCAATGAGGAAGCCGACTTTCGCGGGCAGAAGCTCTCCAATGCCACTCACGCCTCGGTCACCGACCCGGATGCCAAGCTTTACCGTAAAGGCAAGCAGCAAGGGGCGGATCTTTACCATATGGGCCACGTCCTCATGGAGAACCGCAACGGCCTGGTGATCGATGCGGAGGTGACCCAGGCCAACGGGACCGCCGAGCGCGATGCCGCCAAGGCCATGATCCAGAAACTGGCCAAAGGCAAGAAGCGGCGCCGCACCTTGGGGGCCGACAAGAATTACGACACGCAGGAGTTTGTCGGTGCCCTGCAAGAGATGGGCGTTACGCCCCATGTTGCCCAGAACGACACCAATCGCTCTTCCGCCATTGACGGCCGCACTACCCGGCATGAGGGGTATGCTATCAGCCAGCGCATCCGCAAGCGGGTGGAGGAGATCTTCGGCTGGATGAAGACCGTGGGCAACTGCCGTTCACCCAAGTACCGTGGGACCGACAAGGTGGGCTGGCACTTCACCCTGGTGGCCGCCGCCTATAACCTGGTCCGGATGCGCAATCTTCTGGCTTCCCCCGCATAAAAAGGGGGAAGTGCTCTCTGAGGCCCGGGAAAAGAGGCCAAGGGCCCGGAAACGGGGTCGAGAAATCGAGAATCAAAGAGCAAAAAGCCGCAAAAAACTGAATTGATTTGCAGGAAGCTCCGAAAAAACCTCACCCGGGGAGGTTAGCCGGGGGAATCGGGTAGTTTTTCAGCGACCTGCTAACCGGGAAGAATACAATAGAAGTTCCAATGCTCAGGGTGGCCAATGTCCAGGATGGTTATCTATCCCTTGATGATATCCATAACATTAAAATCGAGCCGCATGAACTTGATCGCTATGAGTTGCAAAATGGTGACGTGTTGATGAATGAAGGTGGCGACAACGACAAGCTGGGTCGTGGTGCGGTATGGCGAGATGAAATTAGGCCCTGCATTCATCAAAACCATGTGTTTGCTATCAGGCCGGGAAGTATTGAGCCTGAGTGGTTGGATATCCTGACCAGAGCATCCTATGCAAAATTTTATTTTTATAGCGTAGCAAAGCAAAGCACCAATCTTGCGTCAATATCTTCGACGAATATTAAAGAAACGCCGCTTTTGATCCCGCCAAAGGTCGAGAGAGCTGAAATTCTATCTTACTTAACAGCCCAGTTTACCCGCTTTGATTTGCTGGAGACTAAATCCAATCTACAAGTCGAACTTCTCAAAGAACGCCGCACCGCCCTCATCTCCGCCGCCGTCACCGGCAAGATCGACGTCCGCAACTGGCAACCCGCACAATCCAAACCCCCCATGGAGGCCAGCGCATGAACCAGCCGGTTGCCCCTGCCCACCCGCTGTTTACCGACATCCGCAGCCTGATCGACTCCGCCCGGCAGCGGGCAGCGGTGGCGGTCAACACTGAACTGACCATGCTTTACTGGAAGGTGGGGCGTCGCATTCAGACCGAATTGCTGAAGGGCGAACGCAGCGAGTACGGCAAGCAGATTTTGCCTTCGCTGGCCGAGCAGCTTACCGCGCGGTACGGCAAGGGGTGGAGTCGCCGGAACCTTTCCAATATGGCGAAATGTTACCAATGTTTTCCCGATGGAGAGATTTGGCAGACACTGTCTGCCAAATTGAGCTGGTCACACTTCAATGTGCTCATCTCCATCGACGATCCCCTCAAACGCGACTTCTATACCCAGATGGCGCAGCTCGAAGGCTGGTCGACCCGCGTGCTGAGTGAACGAATCGATGCGATGCTCTTTGAACGCACCGCCCTATCGAAAAAGCCGGAAGAGACCATCCGCCTCGAATTGCAGGCGCTGGCCGAACGGGGCGAGATGACCCCGGCTCTGGTCCTGAAAGATCCGTATGTGCTCGATTTTCTGGAACTGAACGACCACTATGTGGAAAAGGATCTGGAAGACGCCATTCTGCGCGAGCTGGAGCAGTTTCTGCTGGAATTGGGCGCGGGCTTTACCTTCATCGCCCGGCAAAAACGCTTGCAGATTGACAGCGACGATTTTTATATCGACCTGCTTTTTTATAACCGTCGTCTCAAGCGGCTCATCGCCATCGATTTAAAGCTCGGTAGTTTCAAGGCCGAATACAAAGGGCAGATGGAGCTTTACCTGCGCTACCTCGCCAAGCATGAGCAAGAAGCAGGGGAGAACCCGCCGCTGGGGATCATCCTCTGCGCCGGCAAGAAGACGGAACAGATCGAGCTGCTGGAGCTGGATCAGTCTTCCATCCATGTTGCCGATTATGTGACCGTCCTGCCGCCCCGCGAGGTGTTCGAAGCCAAGCTGCACAGCGCCATTGCGGCGGCGCGTAAACGGTTGGGAAATTTAGTTCCGTAGGATGTGGTGAGGTACGAACCGCATCGGGTTCGGAAATGATGCGGTTCGCTTCGCTCACCAGCAGCCTCCGATGATATGTGATTCGTAGATTCGTAGGATGCGGTGAGGCACGAACCGCATCGTTTTGATCAACGCAAATGGTTGATAAATTCCCGGCGTATCCATGATTACGGGTCGATATCGATGACAAACTACCGCAGAATAACGATGGCCGGAGCGCGTTATTTTTTCACGGTCAACTGTGCAGAGCGCCAGAGCAACGCCCTTTTGACGGAGCATATCGACCTGCTTCGTCAGGTCCTTCGCAAAGTGAAAAACGATCACCCTTTTACCATCGATGCCATGGTGATTCTCCCTGAGCACCTGCATTGTATCTGGACGTTGCCAGACGGGGATGTCGATTACAAATCCCGCTGGGCGCTTATCAAGGCGGGGTTTTCGCGGCAGATTCCATCGGGTGAAGAAAGGTCCGCAAGCCGTATCAAAAGAGGCGAGCGTGGTCTTTGGCAACGCCGCTACTGGGAGCACCTGATTCGCGATGAACTGGATTACCAAAGGCACGTTGATTATATCCACTGGAATCCGGTTAAACATGGCTGGGGAACACAGGTAAAAGATTGGCCCCACTCGAGTTTTCATGTATTCGTGAAGCAAGGCCTTTGTCCGTTGGATTGGGCGGGAGAACCTGATAATGTGGGCGAGGTTGGGGAGATTGGCTGATTGATGCGATTGGACGATCGATGCGGTTCGCAAGCTCACCGGCATCCTACGGTGGTTATGAGGGATCATTGTGCAGATTTGTAGGATGTGGTGAGGTACGAACCGCATCGTTATAAAAGGACCACCATGGCAAGCAAATCCAACGAGCAAATCTTCCAATCCGACATCATCAACCAGATGGTCGCAAATGGCTGGCAACTGGGATCACCCGCCGGTTACAACCGCGAACTGGCGTTGTACGAAGAAGATGTGCTCGGTTTCGTGCAGGAAACCCAGGACGAGCAGTGGCAAAAATACTGCAAACTCTATCCGCAGAGCCCCGAAAAGCACTTCCTCGAACGAGTCGCCACCCAGCTTAACAAGGTTGATCCCAACGCCGCCAATCGCGAATTGCGCACCTTCGGCACCCTCGGCGTATTGCGTCATGAACTGCGCGATCGCGGCACCCGCTTCAAGCTTTGTCAATTCAAACCGGAACACGATCTCAACCCCGACACCCTGGCGCGGTATCAAAAGAACCGCCTGCGCATCGTGCCGGAGCTGGTCTATAGCCCTTATTGTTCCGCAGACCCGTCGGAGGCAGCCGAATCCAAGTCCAAGGCCTGGCGCATCGATCTGGTGCTGTTCGTCAACGGTCTGCCCATCGCCACCCTGGAACTGAAGTCTGAATTCAAGCAGGCGGTGGAAAGCGCTATCAAGCAATATAAATTAACCCGCCTGCCGAAAGATCCCGTCACCAAAAAGCCGGAACCGCTGCTGACCTTCAAGCGCGGGGCGCTGGTGCATTTTGCCGTGAGCCAATACGAGGTCTACATGGCGACCCGCCTGGAAGGGAGCGATACCTTCTTCCTGCCTTTCAACAAGGGGACCAAAGAGGGCGGGGCGGGCAACGATGTGCCGGAGAATCCCAACGAATACGCCACCAGTTATCTCTGGAACGAGGTGCTGCTGCCCGACAACCTGCTGAAGATCCTTGCCCGCTTCGTGCATCTGCAGATCGAAGAGAAAGAAAACTGGCAGGGCAAGAAGTTCAAGAAAGAGACCCTGATCTTTCCCCGCTACCACCAGTGGGATGTGGTCAATCGCCTGCTCGATGCGGCGCGTGAGGAAGGTCCGGGGCACAAATATCTGATCCAGCACAGTGCCGGATCCGGCAAATCCAACTCCATCGCCTGGACGGCGCATCAACTCGCCTCCCTCTACGATGGGCAAGGGCAGAAACAGTTTCATTCGGTCATCATCGTCACCGACCGCACGGTGCTGGACGACCAGTTGCAAGAGACCATCTACCAGTTCGAACACGCCGACGGGGTGGTGGGGCGGATCAATCGCGACATCGGTGAGGGCTCGAAGTCTGAGAAGCTGGCGAAGGCCCTTGAAGATTCGCAGCCGATCATCATCGTCACCATCCAGACCTTCCCCTTTGTGCTCCAGGCCATCGAGGATAACGTCAGCCTCAAGGAGCGCCGCTATGCGGTGATCGCCGACGAAGCGCACTCGTCCCAGTCGGGTTCGACGGCACGGCAGTTAAAAGAGGTATTACTGGCGGAGAACACCACCGACGATGTCGAGTTCACCTCCGAAGACATCCTCGACGCCACTGTCGCCGCCCGGCGCGCCAATGAAAACCTGAGCTACTTCGCCTTTACCGCCACCCCCAAACCGAAGACCCTGGAACTGTTCGGCCGTCTGCCCGATCCGTCGCTGCCGTCGTCGAAACAGAACAAGCCCGAGGCCTTCCACGTCTATTCCATGCGCCAGGCGATCGAGGAGAAGTTCATCCTCGATGTACTGAGGAACTACACCAACTACAAGGTGGCTTATCAATTGGCGCAGCGCATCCAGGCCCAGGATCAGGAAGTTGAGAGCAAGAAGGCGACGGTGAAACTCAATCAGTGGGTGCGCCTGCACGATTACAACATCGCGCAGAAGGTGCAGGTGATCGTTGAGCATTTCAGGGATAATATTTTGGGTCTGCTGGGCGGCCAGGCCAAGGCGATGGTCGTGACCAGTTCGCGCAAGGAAGTGGTGCGCTACAAGAGGGAGTTCGACAAGTACGTCAGCCGCAAGGGGTATGCCTCGATCCGGGCGATGGTCGCCTTCTCCGGAGAAGTGGAGTTCAGCGCCAGCGATCCGAATGCGGCGGGTTTGGTGGGTGATAAGTTCACCGAACAAAGTATGAATCCCGGTCTCAAGGGACGCGATTTGCGCAAGGCCTTCGACAGCGAGGATTATCAGCTGATGCTGGTCGCCAACAAGTTCCAGACCGGTTTCGATCAGCCGAAGCTGTGCGCCATGTACGTCGACAAGAAACTCTACGGGGTCGAGTGCGTGCAGACCCTTTCGCGCCTGAATCGCACCTATCCCGGCAAGGAAGAGAGTGGCACCTTTGTGCTTGATTTTTTCAATGACCCGCAGGATATCCTCGATTCATTCCAGCCCTATTACCAGACCGCCGAGTTGGCCGATGTCTCCGATCCCGACTTGGTTTTCGACCTGTTCGACAAACTGCGTGCCGGGGAGATTTTTACCTGGCAGGAGGTCGAACAGTTCGCCGTGGCCTTTTTTGCCAAAAACAAAAGCAATGCCGCGATCAGCAATATCTGCAAACCGGCGGTGGAACGCTGGCAGAAACGCTACAAGATGGCGGTTGATGCGCACAAACTGGCCAAGGAGATATTCGAGCGCACCAAAAAGACCGGCGATGCCGTGCTGACGGCCAATGCGGAGAAAAGTTTCAAGGAATGCAAGCAGGAAAAAGACCGGCTGGAGATCTTCAAAAAAGACTTGGGCAGTTTCACCCGTTTTTACGAGTTCATGTCGCAGATCGTCGATTACGACAACAAAGATCTGGAAAAACTCAGTCTCTTCGCCCGGCATCTGCGACCGATGCTGCGTGAGAAACTCGACGACGATGACGACATCGATCTGAGTAACGTTGCGCTCAGTCACTACCGCCTCTCGAAACAGCGGCAGCAAGATCTGGTGATGGAGGCCCAAGCTGACTATAGACTGCAACCGGGCAGCGATTTCGGCACCGCCAAGCCGAAGGACAAGAAAGAGGAGTTCCTGTCGCAGATTCTGGCCCGCCTGAACGAAGTTTTCATCACCGACGGTCTCAGCGACAAGGACCTGATCAACTATGCCCACACCATCCGCGACAAGGTGAGTGAAAACCAGAGCGTCATGCATCAGATTTTGAACAACACCCCGGAACAGGCAATGCTGGGTGATTTCCCCAAGGCCCTTGACGATGCCGTTATGGACAGCAGTGAGGCGCACCAGAAACAGATGATGCAGTATCTGTCCAATTTGGAAGTGGCCAGGGGATTTGCGCGGGTGGTTTTTGATTTGTTGAAGTTTTCGGAGGGTGCGACGCAGCAGGGTACTGAGAGAGCATGAATAGCAATTTGAACGGATAATCGGTGTAAACAATGCGAGAATCAAGATCCAAACTTTCTAGCATCAACGCAAGTAGTGATCGCGAAATATCATTGGGGTCTAATCTCGCTTTGTCCCAGAACGGCTCCTATTGGCGCATGCCCGTGGAGAGGTACTCTTTGTTGTCGGTGCTGGGGTCTCTCAACCTTCAAAATTGCCTAATTTCCGTAAGAATTCGACAAGATCCGCTGCAAGATCCGGGTCGGACCTGACTAACACATTGAAAGTTCGAAACCTTTCGTAAAAATAAGCCCTGAAAAACCGCTTAAACCCCGATTTTCGGGGGCAAAATGGGCCCGCTTGAAAGCCATGACGAGTGCTAAAGAAAGCATCAGGGCAGCGGAAAATATTAATCGCTGGTTTATTGGATACTTATGAGAAGCAACTGTCAAGGATCTCTTGACAGTTCATCATGGAGGACATTGTCCTCAAAATCGCTTACAAACCGATTCCCGAGGGCAAAACGAGGAAGTCTACCTTGAGATGAAGAGACAGGTGAGGGGAAAGAAGAAAGAGCGGTTTATCCGCCAGTTCCGGAAACGTTTTCTGTTACGTTTCCACATGTCCCTGATTTTGACGGCGACCTGCCTGAGCGGCGCACTCTTCTCCAAGCTCCTTCTGTTTCTCTCGGTCCGCGATCCTCTTATCCGCTTCCCGGTTACCACCATTCTTTCCTATCTCCTTTTTTTCCTTTTCATCAAGCTGTGGCTCTGGTACGTCTCGACCACCGGTAGGCAGAAGGCTGGCGATACCGCCGATGCCGTGGCGGAGACTGGCGAGGTGTTGGGCTTTCCCGAAGATCTCGGCGGTCTGCATGCCATGTCGGCGACCAAAGCCTTTGCCGGCGAAGGAGGGAATTTCGGTGGAAGCGGCGCTTCAGGCTGTTTCGGGGAGGCGGCCGAGGCGGTTGCGGAGGCTACCAAGGAAGCGGGAAAGTCTGTCGGCGACAAGATTGGTGATCTGGTTCCCGACCTCGACGAGGGTGCAGGGTTCGTGCTTGTCGCTCTTGGAGTGTTCCTGACGGTTGTCTTCGGCGCCGGTCTTTTTCTGATCTACAGCGCCCCGGCAATTCTGTCGGAGGCCGCCTTTGAATTCCTGCTGGTGGGGAGTTTGGTCAAGAAGTCGCAGAGAATGGACGATCCCGACTGGATGGGAAGTGTTCTGCGGGCGACCTGGATTCCCCTCGCTGTGGTGCTGACGATCGCGCTTGCAGCCGGGTGGGTTTTGCATGCTTATTATCCGGAGGTAAACAAGATTGCGGATTTGTTGAGACGTTTATAGGCTGTGACACCCTGGATCAGTTGGTAGATCAGCTGATTCGTAATCAGTAATTTCCTGATTCTCTGATATGCATTGGTAAATCCTATGTGCCCAAATGACCGTTACAATACATCAAATCTTCCCGAGGATCAGTTTGAACCCGCAATCAAACGACAGGGTTCTGAAAAACCTGCTTGGCATAACGAGTAAGGAAGATTTGGAGCGTGTCGAAGAAATACGGTTCGAACGGTTGGTGGAGGCAGCGGTGGCCCGTTTCGATGCCGATCACCGTTTTTCTTCCAATGACATTCTCTGGCTTCACAAATTCTGGCTGGATGATGTCTTTACCTAGGCCGGCACCTATCGCAACGTCAATATCGGCAAGGGGGGCTTCATGTTTGCCGCTGCCGCCCATGTGCCGGAATTGATGAGGCAATTCGAGAATCAACAACTAGCGAGACTTACCCCCTGCCGATTCGACAGCGTTGAAGAGGTTGCTGCGGCCTTGGCCGAAGTGCACGTGGAGCTGGTCCTGATCCATCCCTTCCGTGAGGGAAATGGCAGGATCGCGCGGCTTTTGTCGGTATTGATGGCACTTCAGGACGGACTGCCGCCGCTGGATTTTTCTGAAATTCAGGGGGTACGGAAGGAGGAGTATTTCGCTGCAGTTCGGGCAGGGTTGGATCTCGATTACCACCCAATGACTGAAATTTTCACCGGGGTTATCGCTCGGACGTTGAAGTCGTGCGGTCTTTAAAGGCAGGCGAATCCTCTTTCACGCAACGGTCTGTTTCTTCCTTCAGGAATATCCCTTCGATGGCAAAGGAGGAGACCACCGAACGGCGGATAAGGCGTTTGCGTTGCGCTGGGTCTTTCAAGTAGGAATTCGTTTCGAGAAGTGATTTTTTCATAAACCGAACTATACCGTATAGTGTCTTAAAACGATAGCAAAAACAGGGCGATGCAACGGCTGGCAATGATTCCGCCATTAATGCAAAGGCGATCGAGATCGGGGAGCAGGCGCTGGAAAACCAATAAGGAGAGGTCAAGTCTACAGAATTCAATTTTGAAATTTGTAGAAGCGACCCTTCTGGGAACGCAGAATTCAATTATGAAATTTGTAGAAGCGACCCTTCTGGGAACGCAGCTTGTCGGTACCGCGTCGCAAGTCGGGTCAGACCAATATGGAAATCCTGGGCAATCTGAGACTCCGCCGATATGGCAGCACGGGACCGACGGTGATTGTGCTGCACGGTGGGCCTGCCGCGCCCGGTAGTGCCGCAGAACTGGCCCGGGGGCTTGCTGACGGGTTCAGGGTCATTGAACCTTGGCAACGTGGGTCGGGGGGAGGTGAGCCGCTGACGGTGGCGCGGCATGTCGCCGATCTTCACGACCTGGTTCAACGGGTTCGTGGCGGCCGGCCTCCGGCACTGGTCGGCGAGTCATGGGGAGCCATGCTGGCCCTCGCCTACGCGGCCGAGCATCCACACGAGGCAGGCCCGATGGTGCTGGTCGGTTGCGGGACTTTTGACAGGCTATCCCGAGCACAGGGTGTTCGGATTCGTGAGCAGCGGATTGCACGATATATGGCCGAACATCCGGAGCATTCGGCGGATCTGGAGCTCGGCCTGGAGGAGCGGATCTTGAAATGGCACGAAATCACGGACAAGTTCGATCCCCTGCCGGAGACACCGAATACCGAAAACGAACCTTTCGACAGACAGGCCTTCTCTGAAACCTGGCA